>TARA_R110002051_G_scaffold4579_9_pt1 | contig 23045 bp, 23 predicted proteins | sample TARA_R110002051 | Tara Oceans TARA_R110002051 (sample SAMEA4397023) | marine metagenome | biome: Polar Biome; feature: [MES] marine water layer (ENVO:01000295) within the mesopelagic zone...; material: water (ENVO:00002006), including particulate matter (ENVO:01000060) such as......
GGGCTATTGAATCCCCAGGTGCCTGTGCGCGCCGGGGCAAGTTCGCCCGAGGGAGGATCAGATGAACACAGCCGCCAAGGCTGGCAATGACCGGCTCATTCTCGCGCTCGATCAGGGAACCACCTCGAGCCGCGCCATCATTTTCGATGCGAATACCCGAGTGGCAGCGGTGTCGCAGCAGGAGTTCCCGCAGCATTTTCCACAGTCCGGCTGGGTCGAGCACGATCCGGAGGATCTCTGGCGGACGACGGTTGAAACCGCCCGCGCGGCGATCGCCAAGGTCGGCGGGCCGGAGCGGATCGCCGCCATCGGCATCACCAACCAGCGCGAGACCACATTGGTCTGGGACCGGCGCACCGGCAAGGCCATCAGCAATGCCATCGTCTGGCAGGACCGGCGGACAGCGCCATTCTGTGCCCGCCTGAAAGAGGCCGGTCACGAGGTGCTTTTCACGGCAAAGACGGGGCTTCTGCTCGATCCCTATTTCAGCGGTACCAAGATCGCCTGGATCCTGGACAATGTGGAGGGCGCCCGGGCGCTGGCAGAAACCGGACATCTGGCCTTCGGTACGGTGGATAGCTGGCTGATCTGGCGGCTGACCGGCGGCAGGGTGCATGCGACGGATGCAACCAACGCCTCGCGCACGCTGCTCTATGACATCAGCAAGGGTGTCTGGGACGAGGACCTTCTGGCGATCCTCGGGGTGCCGGCATTCATGCTTCCCGAGGTGAAGGATTCATCGGCGGATTTCGGCGAGACGGAGGCGGATCTGTTCGGCGCGCCGATTCCGATCTCCGGTGTCGCCGGGGACCAGCAGGCGGCGACCGTGGGGCAGGCCTGCTTCGAGGTCGGCATGATGAAATCGACCTACGGCACCGGCTGCTTCGCGCTGTTGAACACGGGCAGCAAACCGGTGCCTTCCAGCAACCGGTTGCTGACCACCATCGCCTATCAGCTTGACGGTGCGCCGACCTATGCGCTGGAAGGCTCGATCTTCGTTGCGGGAGCCGCCGTGCAATGGCTGCGGGATGGACTTGGCATCATTTCGGACGCCTCGGAAAGTGCGGGGCTGGCGGAACAGGCGGACGCGGCGCACCGGGTCTATCTCGTGCCCGCCTTCACCGGTCTCGGCGCGCCCTACTGGGACGCGGACGCGCGCGGCGCGCTCTACGGGCTGACACGGGCCTCCGGTCCCGCCGACTTCGCCCGGGCGGCGCTGGAAAGCGTCGGCTACCAGACCCGCGATCTGCTGGAGGCGATGCGCAGCGACTGGAGCGCGGGGGAGGGAGATACCGTGCTCCGGGTCGATGGTGGTATGGTCGCGTCGGACTGGACCATGCAGTTCCTTGCCGACATTCTCGGCGCGCCCGTCGACCGGCCCGTGGTGGCGGAGACCACGGCACTTGGGGCGGCCTATCTCGCCGGGCTCAGGCATGATTATTTCCCGGCTCCGGCCGCGATGGCCGAACAATGGGCCCGCGAGCGCCGCTTCGAGCCGAAAATGAGCGGGGAGACCCGCGACGATCTTTATGCCGGATGGCGCGATGCCGTGCGGCGTACTCTGAGCAACTGAACGGACTTGGGTCACTGAACGACTTGGGTCACTGAACAAGGAAGCGGGCAGGCGCATGACAACAGGCACTGACGGCACGGCCATGACCGGGGCGGACAGGCCGCTGGCGCTGACCAGCCTCTTGGTCGCCATTGTCTGCCTCTGGTCCTATCTGGACGCGCGCGATCCGCTGACCTGGTGGATGGAGGCGGCGCCTGTATTGCTTGTCTATCCGCTGCTCTGGGCCGTCAGGATGCGGTTCAGGACGACCGGACTGCTTACCCTGCTGATTGCCGTGCATGCGGTGATTCTGCTGGTCGGCGCGCACTACACTTACGCGGAAGTGCCGCTGTTCGACTGGGTGCGCGACGCCTTCGGCTTCGATCGAAATCACTATGACCGTGTAGGCCATCTCGCACAGGGTTTCATCCCCGCCATCGCCATTCGGGAGCTGTTGCTCCGGACCTCGCCGCTGCGTCCCGGCCGCTGGCTGTTCGCGATCATCCTGTTCTCCGTTCTTGGCGTCAGCGCGACATATGAGCTGATCGAGTGGCTGGCGGCGGTTCTGGTCGGGCAGGGAGCGGACGCGTTTCTGGGAACGCAGGGCGACCCATGGGATACCCAGACGGATATGGCTCTGGCCGGGCTGGGCGCGATTCTGGCGCAGATATCCCTGGGGCGGGTCCACGACCGGCAGCTCAAGCGGGGTGAGCTGTAACCCTTTGATTAAATTTCATCCTAAAACACTTATAAATGGCTAGCTTTGACCCCTTGGGCTAGGTTGCGGGAGGCGTGCGGTGTGGAACCCAGAGAACGGTCATTCATGAGGAAGTTCAGTTGCGCGTGATACGCGGAGAGTACCGATGAGTGACAGCGCCCGCGCGGATGACGGGGATGGCTCCATATACAGCCGCGAGTACTTCTCCTATGTGCGCGGTCTTTTCCTCGCCGCATCCATTATCAGCGTCTTTGAATTATATCTGAATATTGACTGGTTTCTGGGCGTGCCGCTCTGGCTGCAGGCTGTTCGAATTTCACTAACGGTGGTGGTTGTCGGCTATTGGCTGGGCATGTCCCGTTTCGATCCGGTGCCGCGCCATGCCTTCAAGGTCGGCATGCTGTTCTTTCTGCTCCGGGCGATGACGCTGTCCTATGCGCTGGAGCCGTATAATATCGCCTTCTTCTATACCGTCGCGCTGATTGGCCTGATGACGCTCGTATCCTTCCGGTATGAGGTCTGGGCCGTCATGGTGGTCGGTGTGGGGGCGCTTTTGCTTGCGCGGGAAGGACAATTCCCGGACCGGGCATATTTCGGCCTCGCCCTCGTCACGGCTTTCGCCGGCTATTTCGGATTGTCCTTTCTGCGGTTCCGGGCGCGGCTTTTCGGGCTGCTGTCCCTGCTGAAGGATCAGACCAGAACCGACCAGCTGACCGGCCTGCATAACCGCCGGGCCCTGCAGAACGACATCGCGGATTGTTTCGAGCGTCTTGAAAGGGGAGGCATGGGATTCAGCCTGCTGCTTCTCGATGTGGATCATTTCAAGAGGGTCAACGATTTCTACGGGCATGCGGCCGGGGATGCGATCCTGAAGACCCTGGCGGGCGAGATTGGTCAGGATGTCCGGGAGATGGGACCGGCGAATGTCGATGCGGGGGTCGGAACCGGCACCGTGTACCGGTTTGGCGGGGAGGAATTCGCCGTGATCCTGCCGGGCATGGATATCGATGCCGCAAGCCGCGTGGCGGAGAGACTGCGTGCACGCATCAGCGCGAAACGGTTCGAGGCCACTCCGCTGAAGACGCTCATCCCGGCCGGTGGCGTGACGATTTCCATCGGTATTGCCGGAGCGGAAAGCGGCGCAGGCTGGATCGAGGTCTATAGTGCCGCCGATCAGGCTCTCTACCGGGCAAAGGATCTTGGGCGAAACCGCGTCGAGCGCGCAGACCGCCCGAGCCCGCTTACTGCCGGCCCGGGACTGGTGATGCAGAGCTAGTCAGTCGGCTTCGCGTGCCTGCATCTGCGTCTGTTTCACCGGCAGGGTGATACGGAAACAGGTTCCGATCCGCCGGTCGTCTATCAGGGCGAGCGTGCCGCCCAGCCGCTTCATGATTTCCTTGCTGATGGCAAGGCCGAGACCGATCCCGCCGGTCGAGGATTGAGCGGCCCCGCGCTGGAATTTCTCGAAGATGAACGGACGGAGATGGCTTGGTATGCCCGGGCCATTGTCCGAAATCTCGATCTCGTACTGTTCTTCCGTCAGTTTGCAGGTGACCCGGACTTCGGGTTTTTCCGAGGTGTTGTGCTTGATTGCGTTGGTCAGGATGTTGATGACCACCTGCTGCAGGCGATCCGGATCCGCATCGACCAGCGCCGAGGGAAGCGGCTCGTCCAGCAAGATCTCGCTGCCTGTGGATTTCGCCAGCCCGCGGCATGATTCGATGGCCCGGATAAGCGGCACCGCTGCATCGAGCTGATGCAGGTTCCAGGATGTCTCTCCCCGGTCCATCATGTTCATATCCAGGATCTCGTCCAGCAGCCGGGTCAGGCGCAGGCTTTCCTCGTGGATGATGGAGAGGAAGCGCTGGCTCTGCGGGCTCGACAGGTCGCGGGTTTCCAGCAGGATTTCCGAGAAGGAGCGGATCGAGGTCATTGGCGTGCGAACCTCGTGACTGACCTGGCTCAGGAAATCGTCCTTCTGGGCATCCAGCAGGGTCAGCCGCTGGTTGGCCCGGCGAAGCTCCCGCGCGGTGGCTTCGAGCTCGAGCGATTTCTTTTCCACCTCCTGACTGTATTCCATCAGCTGCGCCGTCTCGTCGGCGATCCGCATCAGCTCGTCGAGGCTGATGGTCTCGCCGCTGACGATGCGGGAGATCATGGCGCGGGCCGAGGCGGCGCCGATTGAACCTGCAAGGCGCCGCTCCAGATGCGCGATGAAGGCATCTGTGGGGCGTGGGAAGTCGCCATCCAGTCCCTGGCCTTCGGCGAATTCGCGGAACACGCGCTGGGCTTCGGTCGAGCCGAGAATGCGCTGGGCCAGGATGAACAGATCCTCGGCCGAGGCGGAGCGCTGGATGAAGCGGTGCTCGTCGCCCGCAGGCGTTTTGAAAACATCGACAAACAGCGTGCCCTGCAACCGCTCCAGCGGTTTCGGCTCGAACAGCAGGGAGCCGACGATGAAGAGAATGGTGTTGGTGGCAAGACTCCAGAACAGGGCATGGACCAGCGGGTCCTGTCCGTTCAGTCCGAACAGGGCTTGCGGCCGGAACAGATCGAGGCCCCAGGGGCCGTGCTCGATTGTGCTGGCCGAAAGCAGCAGGTCGCCCTCGAAACTGGGCAGGAACAGGGTGTAGCCCCAGAGCAGGAAGCCGACCAGCAGACCGAGTTTGGCGCCGCTCGCGGTGGCCCGCTTCCAGTAGATGCCGCCAAGCAGGGAGGGCAGGAACTGGGCAACGCCGGCAAAGGCGATCAGACCGATGGCGGCCAGCGCGTCCGACTTGCCGCTGAGCCGGAAATAGAGATAGCCGAGCAGCAGGATGAAACCGATGCTGATGCGCCGGCTGATCAGTAGCAGGCGGCGCACATCGCCGCTGCGTTCGATGGATGTCCAGGGCGTCCGGAGCGCGATCGGCATGACGATATGGTTCGAGATCATGGTCGACAGCGCGATGGAGGCGACGATGACCATCGAGGTGGCCGAGGAAAACCCGCCGAGAAACGCCAGCAGCACCAGAAAATCCTGATCGACGGACATCGGCAGCGTCAGCACGAACATGTCCGGATTGGAGCCTTCCGGCAGTACCGTGAGGCCGCCGATGGCAATTGGCAGCACGAACAGGCTCATCAGCAGCAGATAGGCCGGGAACAGCCAGGAGGCCATGCGCAACTGGTCCTCGCCGGTATTTTCCACCACGGTGACCTGGAACTGGCGCGGCAGGCAGACAATCGCGATGGCGGACAGGAAGGTGAGCGCAATCCAGCGTGCATTGAACATATCGTCGGTCTGCAGGATACGGGCTGCATCGCGGCTGAAGATGTCGGCGGGCCCGTCCGCCAGTGCGAAAACCACGAACAGCCCGACAGCGATGAGGGCGAAGAGCTTCACCAGGGCTTCCAGCGCGATGGCGGCGACCACACCATGATGGCGCTCGTTCGCGTCGATTGTCCTTGTGCCGAAAATGATAGTGAAGAGCGCCATCCCGGCGGCGATCCAGAACGCCATGTCGATACCCAGGGCGTCGCTCGGCGCGCCGGCCAGGTTGCCGGGATCGGAATCGACGATCACCTGAATGCTGGTGGTCACCGCCTTGAGCTGCAGGGCGATGTAGGGCGTGGTGCCGATCACCGCGATCAGGGTCACCAGAACGGCAAGGCTGGTACTCTTACCATAACGCGAGGAAATCAGATCGGCGATCGAGGTGATCCGGTGCATGTGTCCGATCCGGACCAGCTTGCGCAACAGGAACCACCAGCCCACGAAAACCAGAGTCGGGCCGAGATAGATGGTGGCGAATTCGAGCCCGCTGCGCACCGCGGAGCCGACGGCGCCGTAGAAGGTCCAGGAAGTGCAGTAGACCGAGATCGAGAGGGTGTAGACGACCGGCGACTGGATCCAGGAGGCCTTGCCGCTGCGCGCCTGACGGTCCCCCAGGAATGCGACCATGAAGAGCAGCGCCACATAGGCGAGCGAGGTCAGGAAGATCAGGTTCGGGGAAAGCATCAGCGCCCCGGAGAGGAAATATCCGCGGGCGCGTTCGCGTGCGGCTCGGGATCATGGAGCCTGCGGGAGAACCAGAAGGCAATCACTGTCAGCGCGGTCCAGAGACCGAAGACATAGGCGACGATCAGGGGAATGCCGAACAGGCTCACCCGGGCCGTGAACAGATCGATCACCGGCGGCAGGAGGAAGAAAAAACCGGCCACCGGCAGCAGGAAGGCGGCATCTCGGAATTTGGCGGCCGTGCTGGGGGATGCGGGGCGCATCGCTCAGAGCCCGGCCAGCTTGCGGACCTGATCGACGACATCCTTGTTCGAAAACGGCTTGGTCACGAAGGCGTTCGCGCCGATCTCCTCCGCCGTCTTGCGATCCTTCTCCTGACCTTTGGCCGTCAGCACGATGACCGGGAGATCGCGGGTGCGCGGCGCGGCGCGGAGCTGGCGCAGGATGTCGAAGCCGTTGCGGTGCGGCAGCATGATGTCGAGAATCACCACGTCGGGCAGGGCGCCCTCGTTGAGTTGTTCCAGGGCGGAGTTTCCGTCGAGCGCACTGGTCACCTCCCATCCTTCGCGTCCAAGCAGGAAGCTCAGGGATTCGAGAATGTTGGGCTCGTCCTCCGCAATAAAGACGCGTGTCGTCACGCCGTTCCCCCCAATAGCCGTGTTGGTAGTCCGACTGTTTTTTCAGTGCCGGTTAATGCCGAGTGTAGCTCAGGCGGGCGATGGCGCAACAGCTCTGCGTGTTTCCGTCAGGCGCCGGTGATCGGGTGTTCCTGCCGGTGGCGGCATTCCTCGCGCGTGCAGACCCGGCAGGCGGACCCGACCGGTTCGGATACGGATTTTGCGGACAGGTCCAGTCCGTCGCCATAAATCACGTCGCGGGCATAGAGCGCATCGCAGCCGAGCATGATGGAAACAAGGTGCCGTGGCGCATCGAATCCCGTCGCCTGCTTGGCGACGGTCTTGGCGAAAAACAGAAACCGGCTGCGGTCGGGGAATTCGGCCAGTTGCCGGAACACCCGGTCCGGCGTCTGAAAGGCGCGATAGATCGCCCAGAGCGGACAGGCCCCGCCATAGCGCGGCAACGGCAGATCGCGCAGCGGCAGCCGCTTGGTGATGTAGCCCGCCGGATCGGAGCGCATGAAGGCGAAGGGTACGCCTTCCGCTCCCGGCTTCCGCAGGGAGGCCAGCCGGTGGCAGACCTGCTCGACGCTGGCGCTGAAGCGGTATTGCAGCATGTCGATATCGTACCGGCAGGCGATGGCGGTCTCGCGGAACCGCTCATATGGCATCAGCAGGGCGGCGGCGGCATAGGATTGCAGCGAGCGGCGTCCCCTGACCAGCGCCGCATCGCTCGTCAGGAGCGGGGATTGCAGCAGGATTTCCTCGATCACGTCCGCCAGGGCGGTCACCACAAGCGCCCGCGCGGCGAGGAAGCGCCGGGTTGCCGCCGGCAGGGCCGGCCCGGCGCTGCCGGGTGCGGACTGCGGTGTCTTGCCGATCTGTTGCAGCAATGTGTGGGCGGCGGCTTCGAATTCCGGGGCGACCGGATCGCAGCCGAGACGCGCGCCGAGTTTGTCCACGGCTTCTTCCAGGGGCGCGAAATAGTTCTGGTTCTCCAGAACGAAATCGTCGACTTCCTCCGCCGGTGTCACGGAGCCCTGGCGTGACGGCGCGCGGTCGAAATACCCGGCCATGGCCTGGGCAACGTCTGACAGTTTCGCGCTCTCCTCCGCAAGGTTGCGGTGAAACCGCATCCGCTGCTCTTCGGGAACGTCATCGACGCTGGCGAGAATTTCCGAGGTCGACCGGATGGCGGCGATGTTGGAGAGCATGCCGTGCACGGCATCGGAAAGGAACGGGTCCTGGCGCAGACGGTCGGACAGGGCATGCAGGGCGGCGGTCTGGTCCAGCTGTGTCCGGTGCATGTTCACGATCAGCCCGGCCCATGACCGGTGCCGGGCAACGAGATCGGTCGCGCTTTCGGGATCTGTTTCACTGTCGGTATTGGCCGGATCGGCCGCGATTTCCTCCAGATCCTGAATCAGCCGCCGCTCCGCCGCACCGTCCAGATAATCGATCCCCACATCGAGAGTCTCGGCCAGACGCCGGAGAAGGGCGCCGCCGACCTGCCGTTTGTTGTGCTCGATCAGGTTCAGGTATGACGCGGAAATGCCGACACCCTGTGCAAGAGCCGCCTGTGTTCGTCCAAGGCTCCGGCGGCGCTCGCGTATTCTCATGCCAATCGGGGCGCGGGCCATGTTTCAGTTCCTTGATTTTGTTCAACTTGCTGCAGCGCAGCGTAAATTATTTACAAACCAATAATTTTTGATGTTTATATTTTTACAAAAAAATCAGCAAATTTCAATTACTTATTCGTTTATTGACTAAATGTGCGTACCCTTGTGACTGAGTGCAAAAGACGCTCACCGGGGATTGGGTCTCAGACGCTTTCCAATAATAACGGCCAGAAAAATAACGGGAGGAACAAATGGCAAAGTTTGATGCCGGCTTCAGCCGGCGTAATCTGCTTAAGGGCGGTGTCGCGTTGTCCGGCGCCCTTGCCGCGCCTACCTTTTTCACACGCAATGCTTATGGCGCTGAATTCCTGAACAATCCGGGCAGTGCAAAATCCGTGAAGCTCGGCTTCAACGTGCCGCAGACCGGCGCCTATGCCGATGAGGGTGCGGATGAGCTGCGCGCCTACCAGCTTGCCGTCAAACACCTGAATGGTGAAGGCGACGGCGGCATGATGAACACCATGAAGCCGCTGGCCCTCAAGGGTAACGGTATTCTCGGCAAGAAGGTCGAGTATGTCACGGGTGACACGCAGACCAAGTCCGACGCCGCCCGCGCATCCGCCAAGCGGATGATCGAAAAAGATGGCGCTCTGATGATCTCCGGCGGATCTTCCTCCGGTGTGGCCATCGCGGTTCAGGGGCTGTGCCAGGATGCCGGCATCATGTTCATGGCCGGTCTGACGCACTCCAACGATACGACCGGCAAGGATCGCCGCCGTAACGGTTTCCGCCACTTCTTCAACGCCTATATGTCCGGTGCCGCCCTGGCGCCGGTGCTGAAGGCGAACTACGGCACCGACCGCGTCGCCTATCACCTGACCGCCGACTACACCTGGGGCTGGACCCAGGAAGAGTCGATCAAGAACGCGACCGAAGCCGTGGGCTGGAAAACTGCCGCTGCCGTGCGTACCCCGCTCGGTGCCGGTGACTTCTCCCAGTACATCACGCCGGTTCTGAACTCCGGCGCGGACGTGCTGATCCTGAACCACTACGGCAAGGACATGGTGAACTCGCTGACCCAGGCGGTTCAGTTCGGCCTGCGCGACAAGCAGGTGAACGGCAAGGACTTCACCATCGTCGTGCCGCTCTACAGCCGTCTGATGGCTCAGGGTGCCGGCGCCAACGTGAAGGGGATCTTCGGGTCCACCAACTGGCACTGGACGCTGAAGGATGAGGCCTCCCAGGCTTTCGTGAAATCCTTCGGGGCCGAGTACGGCTTCCCGCCGAGCCAGGCCGCCCACACCTGCTATGTGCAGACCATCCTCTATGCCGATGCCTGCGAGCGTGCCGGTACCTTCGCGCCGTGCGAAGTCGTCAACGCCCTCGAGGACTTCAAGTTCGACGGCATGGGCAACGGCCCGACCCACTACCGTGCCGCTGATCACCAGTGCTTCAAGAAAGTGCTGGTCGTGAAGGGTAACGAAAACCCGACATCCCAGTTCGATCTGCTCGAAGTCGTGCAGGAAGTTCCGGCTGAACAGGTGACGTACGATCCGAATATCCCGCAGTTCGCGGGCGATCTCGGGCCGTGCAACAACGGCGCCTGATCATCTGAACGCGGATACCGGCCGCCATGAAAATGGCGGCCGGTATTTTCTGGATTACTTAGCGGGGAATCCCGAGCGGGAAACACGGCATGGACGCCATACTTCTGCAAATTCTGAACGGATTGGACAAGGGCGGCGCCTATGCGCTTATCGCTCTTGGACTGACATTGATTTTCGGCACTCTGGGCGTGGTCAATTTCGCCCATGGAGCGCTGTTCATGCTCGGGGCCTTCTGCGCCGTCACCCTGCGTGAGCTGCTGACGCTGTCAGTGAAGGTCAAGGACGAGAGCATCACCTTTTTCGAGGCCTATAAAGAGGTCCCCTATCTCGAGATCTGGTTTGGCGAGACCGGCAGCACGATCATCGATCTTGCCGTGCCGCTGTCGATCCTGTTCGCGATACCAGTCATGCTGATTATCGGCCTGATCATGGAGCGCGGCCTGATCAAGCATTTCTACAAACGCACCCACGCGGAACAGATCCTCGTCACTTTCGGTCTGGCCATCGTGCTGCAGGAAATCGTGAAGGCCCATTTCGGTGCCAATCCGATCCCGCAACCGGCGCCGGAACTGGTGTCCGGCAGCGCCCCGATAGGCGCGCTTTTTGGATTGGGTGACGCGGTTGTCTATCCTTGGTGGCGGCTGATCTATCTTGCCTTCTCCGGGCTCGTGATCGCCGCGGTCTTCGCTTTTCTGCAATTCACCACCTTCGGTATGGTGGTCCGGGCTGGCATGGAAGACCGTGAAACCGTCGGGCTGCTCGGCATCAACATCCAGAAGCGGTTCACCATTGTCTTTGGCATCGCCGCCGTGGTCGCCGGTCTGGCCGGTGTGATGTACACGCCTATCCTGCCGCCGGATTATCACATCGGGATGGACTTCCTGGTGTTGTCTTTTGTCGTGGTCGTGGTTGGCGGAATGGGATCGCTCGGCGGTGCCGTCGCTGCCGGCTTCCTGCTCGGCATCCTGCAGTCCTTTGCGTCGATGAACGAGGTGAAGAGCATCTTCCCCGGTATCGACCAGATCATTATCTACCTTGTTGCGGTGGTCATCTTGCTCGTGCGTCCGCGCGGGCTGCTGGGCCGCAAGGGCGTGATGGAGAACTGATATGATCGCGCCAACCCCAAGAAACGACCTCATCCTGATCGCACTCTTCACCGTTGCCGTCCTGACAGCGCCGCTCTGGCTCGCGCCGATCGGGGCCGGCTATCCGGATCTGCTGCAGAAGTTCGCGATTTATGGCCTGTTCGCCATCGGCTTCAACATCCTGTTCGGCATGACCGGGTATCTGTCCTTCGGTCACGCGGCTTTTCTCGGCGTCGGTTCCTACACCGCCGTCTGGTCCTTCAAGCTGCTGACCATGAATGTGCTGCCCGCCGTTATTCTCGCGGTTGGCGTATCGGGTCTGTTTGCCCTGGCCATTGGTTTCATCAGCCTGCGCCGGACAGGGATCTACTTTTCGATCCTGACCCTGGCGTTCGCACAGATGTCCTACAACATGGCCTATTCGGTGCTGACTCCGATCACCAACGGCGAGACCGGCCTGCAGCTGAGCCCGCACGATGCGCGTGTGCTCGATAAGGCCGCCGGAATCGATTACGGCGCAGCCCTGCCGACCACCGATCTTTTCGGTACCGAGATGACAGGGTATCCGGGTTTCTATTTCTGCGCCGTCATGATGATCATCGGATTCATCATCGCTCTGCGGATCGCCCGTTCGCCTTTCGGCGCCATGCTGCGGGCCATCAAGTCTAACCAGAACCGGCTCAACTATACGGGCATCAACACCCGGCCCTACGCGCTGGCAGCCTTCGTCATCTCCGGCATGTATGCCGGACTGGCCGGCTCCCTGCTTGCCGTCACCGACCCGCTTGCCGGGGCGGAGCGCATGCAGTGGACAGCGTCGGGCGAGGTCGTGCTGATGACCATTCTCGGCGGTGCCGGCACACTCCTGGGCCCGGTCTTCGGGGCCGGCGTGATCAAGTATTTCGAAAACATCTTCAGCGCCTTCAACCACGATGCGCTGATGGGGATTTTCGATTTCCTGCCGGCCTGGCTGCAGGGCATTGTGGTGTCCGTTTCGGGCCTGTTCGTCGGTGAGGGCTGGCATCTCACGCTTGGTGCGCTGTTCATGGTGATCGTCATCTTCCTGCCCGGTGGGCTGATGGAAGGGGCCGGCCGTGTCGCCAAAATGCTGCGCAAGGATCAGACTCCTCCGCATGCCTCCGTTTCCACCGCTCCCGGCGAATGAGGAGGGCAAGATGAGCAGTATTCTTCAAGTCAGAAACGTCAATAAGAGCTTCGCCGGTCTCAAGGCCCTGAACAATGTTGAGCTTTCGGTCGAGGAAGGCGCGGTCCATGCGATCATCGGGCCGAACGGTGCCGGCAAGTCTACCTTGCTGAACTGTTTTGTCGGGCGGCTTACGCCGGACACGGGGACCGTTGATTTCAACGGTATCTCCCTGCTGGGCAAGCAGCCGCACGAGATCAACCAGACCGGTGTTGTCCGGGTGTTCCAGACTCCGGAAATCTTCGGCGATCTCAGCTTGCTTGAAAATGTCATGATCCCGACGCTCGCGCGGCGGGACGGGTCCTTCAAGCTGAATGGCTGGAGCCGTGTCGACGGAATCGCCGAGGTGCGGGACCGGGCCGAGCAACTTCTTGGCGATGTCGATCTGCTGGACAAGCGGGAGATGATCGCAAACTCTCTCTCTCGCGGAGACAAGAGGCGGCTGGAGCTGGCCATGTGTCTGGTGCAGGACCCGAAACTTCTGCTCCTTGACGAGCCGACGGCCGGCATGTCCCGTGCCGACACCAATAAAACCATCGATCTGCTGAAGCAGATCGGGGAGCGGGGAATTACCAAAATCGTTATCGAGCATGACATGCATGTCGTGTTCTCCCTCGCCCACAAGATTTCCGTGATGGCCCAGGGCACCGTGATCGCCGAAGGCGCTCCGGAGCAGATCAAGGGTGATCCACGGGTTCAGGAAGCCTATCTCGGGGGAGCCCATCTATGAGCGCCGACACTCTCCTCAAGCAGCCGGGCAAAGCGTCGCTGCAAAAGCCGGAAAATCCGATCAAGAATGTCGGAACGCCGCCCGCTTATTTCTCGTGCTGGGGCATGCAGGCCTATTATGGCGAGAGCTACATCGTCCAGGATGTCAGCTTCAATATCCATGAGGGCGAGATCGTGGCTTTGCTTGGCCGTAACGGTGCGGGCAAGACCTCGACCCTGCGGACCATTGCCCGCGCGGGTAATCCGCAATTGATGCACGGCGAAATCTGGCTCGACCACAAACCGCTGCACCAGATGAAGGATTTCCAGGCGGCCCAGAACGGGGTCGGGCTGGTGCAGGAAGACCGGCGGATCATTCCGGGGCTGACGGTCGAGGAAAACCTGGAACTGGCGCAGATCAACGGCCCGAAAGGCTGGGAGATCGAACGCCTGTACGAGCATTTCCCGCGTCTGGCGGAACGCCGCAAGCAGGAAGGCATCACCATGTCCGGCGGCGAGCAGCAGATGCTGGCTGTCGCCCGTGCCCTTGCCCGGGATATCAAGTTGCTGCTCCTGGATGAGCCTTATGAAGGGCTGGCTCCGGTCATCGTTCAGGAAATCGAGAAAATTCTCCAGGAAATCAAGGCTCTGGGGATGACCACCATTATTGTTGAACAGAATGCGGTTGCGGCCCTGAAGCTTGCTGACAGGGCCCTGATCCTGGATATGGGTCAGATCGTTTTCGACGGCACCGCGCAAGAAGTGCTGGATGATGAGGCACTCCGTCAGGAGTATCTCGCGATCTGATTTATCGGGTGCCGTTCATGGACCTCCTGTCTTCGGCATCTCAGAGCCCCGCTTTATGCGGGGCTTTTTCTTTGTCCGCTGTGCGGGATGGGCGCTTGTCCCGCATGCCCAGTCTGGCCGATGCTGACGGCAACAACCAGATCAAGGGAGAGCAGAGATGGCGGACTCGCATTTTCACAATATCCACGATCTCGATCAGGGGATTGCCCGCACCCTCGCCGAGGGACTGACGGCGCGGATTTTTCCCGGTGAGAATCTGATGTTTTCCATCGTGCGCATCGACCCGCACGCGGAAGGATCGATGCACAGTCATCCGGAAGAGCAATGGGGCATCATGCTTGAGGGCAGCGGTGTGCGTACCCAGGACGGCGTCGAGCATCATGTGAAGGCCGGCGATTTCTGGTGTACGCCGGGCAATATCGTGCATGGTCTGAAGGCTGGCCCGGAAGGCTGTTTTGTGATCGACGTCTTCAGCCCGCCGCGCGGGGACTACAAGAAAGCCGGGAGCGGTTACGGTAACGGCTAACTCTGCTCCGCCTCATCGTCCGTGCCGTTCAGCGGGATGCTGATCGAGATCCGGGTTTCGCTGGCATCGAAGCTGCGCTCAATGCTGCCGTTAAGCTCAAGCCGGATGCTGGCGTCGATCAGCCGGGTGCCAAAGCCCGAGGAAGGTGTGCTGCTTTCCTCACCGGGGGGCGTGTCGGCCCCGCTTTCCGGCTCCGCGCTGCTGGCGCCGGACGGCCGCCGTTCAACCCAGTCAATGATGATCTGGTCCCCGTCTCCTGCGTGCTGCCAGGTGACGGACAATGTGCCGCCTTCTTCTGCCACGCCGCCATACTTCATCGCATTCGTTGCAAGCTCGTGGAATGTCAGGCCGAGAGCCTGAGCGGCGGTTTCGCCGAATTCCACATTCGGGCCGTCCAGTGCTTCTTCGGGAATGCGGTCGCCAAAGACCTGATTCAGCTCGGCCTGCAACAGATCCCGCAGTGCCGCGCGGCGCCAGCTGGATTCGGTCAGCATGTCCTGGGCGTTGGCCATGGCCTGCATACGGGCTTCAAAGGATGTGCTGAACTCTTCCAGAGTGTTCGAATGGATGGCCGTCTGGCGGGCCATGGCAAGAATGCGGGCGATGGAATTCTTGATCCGGTGCTTGGTTTCCTGCAGCAGAAGATTCTTTTCCGCGACGGTTCGTTCCGTCATGGCCTGAATGTCCCGGGCTGACTGAACGGCCTTCAGTTGCTGGCGCACCAGCACCGCCGCCGCGATGGCAAGCAGGATCGTCGAGATCGTCAGCAAGCCGGTGCGCCAATAGAGGGAGGGGTTCAGGAATTCCTGTGTTTCGTGAGCGGTGATCGACCAGATCCGCCCGCCGACATCCAGATCCCGGGTCACCGTGAAGCTGCTTGTCTCGGAAACTTCCGCGAAATGATTTGATTGGAACAGCAGCGTATCGTCGCCGTCGGTCGTGTCGCGGGTCTCAAGGACAAGCGGCAGGTAGGAGGCGCCGACAAGAGCTTCGCGATGAATGTCCGCGGCAACGAAAGGCGCGTAGATAAAGCCTTCGACGGTCGGCGGCTCGGCCCCGGATGCACGATGGGACATCGCCAGCTGGTCGGGAAAGGGCAGGTAATAGAGGAAGCCGCCCTGCTTTTCGCCGGTGACCTCTTGCACGAGATCGACAGGGCCACTGGCCGCACCGCTCCCCGTATCAAGGGCCCGTTGCATTGCGGCCCGCCGCACGGGCTCGCTGAACATATCGTAGCCGAGCGCTGCTTCATTGGCGCGATCAAGCGGCTCAAGCAGAACGATCGGTGTTCTGCGCTTAACCCTGGTTTCCGGCCACACGGGACGCTCACCGCCATAGCGGTCACTCAGCTCGTCCTCGATCCGGGTTTCCGCACCGGCATCGATCAATTTTGCCAGGCCGAGGCCCAGAAGGCCGCCAAACCGGTTTTTCAGATCGAGCGCAGTGACGAAGTCCCGCATCTCGGCTTTGGTGACAACACCATCGCGTGCCGTGAAGAAGGCGTTCGTGGCCTGCAGGAGCGTCAGATACCGGGTGATCCGGTCATCTATACGCCCGACGGCCTTGTCGGCGACGCGCTCGAAATTCAGGCGCGTGCTCACATCCTCGGCACGATAGACGACAACCGTCATGGCAGCGCCGACGGCCGCAACTGCAAGAAAGGCGAATGCAGGCAAATATCTATTCAAGGATTTTCCGATCTCCCGAGCGGTTTAATAATCGTAAATGAACCGCCCGGCAATATTTCCAATTCAAGATAAAGGCTTCTGCAGAGGGGGCTTCAGCCCTCTAGCCGCGCCCTGTCCTGCCTGAATCCCTGTTCAGGGTGTGTTCCGGCGAACCGCTCAATGTTCGGTAGGGAAATATATTGGCAAATTAAGTACGGAATATGGGGTGCGCGGACAGATTTTTGTTCATTTTGCCCAAAACTTGCCGCGGCTTTGCCTTCTCGCAAGCTGGCCGTCATGGCGTTCAGAATCGGCCGTGCGGTGCGGTGTGGCGCGGAAAATTTAAATATTCGGATTATCCGGCGGGAACTTTTTTTGCCCGAAGACGTTTTACATGTATCTGCAGCAGGCGTCCGACGACGCATTCCCCCAAAAAGGCTGCAGAACAAAATCGGATTTATATCCGAGAGTCATCTGTCGGCGCTGCCTTTCCCCGGGCGGCGCCGACGTCTTTTATGAGGGGTTTTCCTGTGTGAAGGTGAGATTATAGGTCACGTGATCGGGGGCAATACGGTAATTTGCCGTGCCGTCCACGGCGTTCGGGACGACGCGTTCCAGAACGATGCTGCCGAACCGGCCATTGTGCGGCTCAGCCTCGGCGTGCGAGGCCGGACTTTCCGGCCGTGTCTCGTTCCAGCAGATCTCGATCTGCTGCCGGTTATCCTGCTGTCTGTTCGTGCATGTCAGCTCGACAGGAGCCGTGGCCTGCGCGGCCCCGCTGTGGCTGGCGGCGTTCACCACCAGTTCATGCAACGCCAGGCCGACATGCAACGCCTCATTGGGAGAGAGCCAGGGATTGTCGCCTTCAAGGGTGATGCCGGAATGATCCTCGGTGACGTATTTTTCGATTTGCTGTGTCGCGAGATCGCGAAACCGTGCGCCGGTCCAGCTGGAATCCGTTATCAGGTCCTGTGACTGGGACAGGGAATAGAGCCGCCCCCGGAATTTCGACAGAAAGCTGTCCAGCGTTCCCGAATGCCGTGCTGTTTGGGTGGCGATGCTTTGAATAATGGCGAGTAGATTTTTGCTGCGATGACTCAGCTCGCGCAGCAATGCCTTCAGTGTCCGCTCCCGGCGCCTCTCCTCCGTAAGGTCGATGATCGTGGTCATGACGAGGGCGGGATTATGTGTCGGGACAAGCAATTCGACGTTGAATTCGAAAAATTGGTTCTGGCCGACGACCATTTCCTGCTTCTGGTTTTCCAGGCGCGTGATGGCATCGGTTTTCAGGCTTGTCAGGTCCGCACCGATTTCGGGTCCGAACATATCCTGGTCGCGGGGGGATTGTGCGGGCAGGACCGACCAGCAATCCGGCAGGTTCGCGATGAAGATATAGTCGAGGGATGCGTCTTGAAGGGTTACGCAAACGCCTGAGCGGATAAGGGCGCGCACGAGGTGCTCGTTAAGCTCTGCCTCATTCTGCCCGCCCTTTTGCCAAGTCAGCTGTTCGACTGGCAGCGTCACGATAACTCCCTCCGTACCTGTCTTTTCCCTCCGGCAGCCGGATGGCGGTTTCCGCCGTCCGGGCTGCCTGAAGGAGTGAACATGGGGCGCCTAAACCCTTCGGAACAGGCGGAAGACCATGGATATTGCAAACAGAACCAGGAATATGACGAACAGGATTTTCGCGATTCCGGCACTCGCGCCGGCGATCCCGGTAAAACCGAGGACGCCGGCGATAATGGCGACGATGAAAAATAACAGTGCATAGCCAAGCATGGTTGTCTCCCGTTTGATTCGGGAAGAACAACGTGCGGTGCCTCCATATGTTCCATCAAAAGCATCAAATGGAGGGGGTCATGCTGCTTCAGGAACTTTTTCCATGAAGAAAAGAGCCTGACTGATCAGGGCCTTGACCATGTCCGGGTTGAACGGCTTTGTCACCAGGAAGGCTGGCTCCGGGCGTTCTCCGGTCAGGAAGCGTTCCGGGAAGGCGGTGATGAAGATCACCGGAATGTTACTGTTCGATTTCAGGATCTCGTTAACGGCGTCGATCCCGGAACTGCCGTCGGCGAGCTGGATGTCGGCCAGGATCATCTTCGGTTTCGTTTCGTCGAACAGTTTGACCGCTTCCTTGTGGGTGCGGGCGATACCGGTGACCCGGTGGCCGAGGGTTTCGACCATCTGTTCGATATCCATCGCGATCAGCGGCTCGTCCTCAATGATCATGATGTCTGTCGCGACCTGACGGGAAATCTCGATGGAGGCCTGTTCCAGCAGTCCGCCAACCTCAGATTTATCAACCGACAGAATTTCCGCGATCTCGGATTCCGTGAACCCCTCGACCACGAGCAGAAGGAAGGCCTGCCGCGCGGTAGGCGGGACCGCGGAGAGATTGGCCGCCGCACGTTCCTCCCACGCATAGGGAGAATTGTTGGGCTCTACGGGAATTGTCGTGGAACCGAATAAGGTTGCGAAGAGTTTAAATAGGGAGACACGATCACTGGATGTCTCTGGAAAACAGGATACATCAGCTATCAGTGCTTCGAGCGTCGCGGCAACGTAAGCGTCACCGGATGTTTGGGAGCCGGTCACTGCCCGGCCATAGCGGCGCAGGGGCGGAAGATGGGATGCGACACGATTTGACAGAGACATAGCTTGAAACTCCAAGGTTGCCTAAAGCAGGCGTAAGATGAAGGCTAAACGCGTGTCGAAAAAAAAAGTTCCCCGGTGATGGAACTTTTTTTACCGCCAGCCGTTACTGAACGAAAACTCTAACCCGAGAGTGTGCCACATGTCATTGAATCCACCACAGAAAACCGCCGGGTCGGGGCGCCCGCCCGCCCAAAAGGCGGACGACGTGAACGCGCGGATATCAAGCAAGCTGCATCAGCTTTATGAGTCGGTGCGCGAGGAGGAGATCCCCGATCGCTTTCTTGATCTGCTCGAAAAGCTCGACGCGGCGGAAAAGGCCTCCGGCCAGGCAGCGTCCGAATGAGTGTCGCACCGGGAGGGGGCGGTACTGTTGAAGGCGGCCCCGCAGAAGGAATTCCTTTCAAGCGCGAGATGGTCTCGAATTTGCCGAACCTGCGTGCGTTCGCCGTTTCCCTGATCGGCAGCCCCGACCGGGCGGACGATCTGGTGCAGGACGCCATCATGAAAGCCTGGGCGAAGCAGGAAAGCTTTACGCCCGGCACCAACATGAAGGCCTGGCTCTTCACCATCCTGCGGAACGAATTTTACAGCCAGATGCGCAAGAAGGGCCGGGAGGTCCAGGATAGCGACGGCTACTTCGCCGAACGCCTCTCCGTGCACCCGGCTCAGTACGGCTCCCTCGACATGCGCGATTTTCGCAGGGCGCTGGAGACGCTGCCGGACGATCAGCGCGAGGCGTTGATTCTCGTCGGTGCTTCCGGTTTTGCGTATGAAGAAGCAGCGGCGATCTGCGGTTGCAAGACCGGGACGATCAAGAGCCGGGTAAACCGGGCGCGCCAGCGTCTGCAGGAAATACTTTCGGTATCCGGCGCCGAGGATTACGGTCCGGATCCTGAAGTGGGTCAGGTGTCGGGTACGGCTTTTGTCGCCTGATACCGGGCAGACTTCCAAACGGCTCGGGGTGAGCGTCCATGCGTGCTGTTGCTGTTCTGAACCGCGATGGCGGCACACTTAAAACCACTGATCTCGACGCTTATGCGGAAACGCTGTCAGCGGCATTCGAAGAGGCCGGCCGGTCTCTCGAATGCCGCCAGGTTGCCGGTAAGAATCTCATTGAAGCTCTGGAAGACGCCGCCGCGGACAGCGCGGTGGAACTCATCGTCGCTGGTGGCGGAGACGGCACCATTTCGGCCGCTGCCCGCATCGCCTGGCAAGCAGACAAGACCCTCGGGGTCCTGCCCGCCGGTACGATGAACCTCTTTGCCCGGACGCTGGGCGTTCCCCTTGATCTCGATATGGCGGCCACGGCGTTGGCCAAGGCCCCGATCAGCCGTAGTGACCTCGCCACCGCAAATGGCGAGGTTTTTGTGCATCAGTTTTCCGTCGGCATGCAGCCGCGCGTTGTCCGGGACCGGAACGCGGCGGACTATTATTCGCGCGCGGGCAAGATGCTGGCGAGCCTGCGCGCCATTATGGCGATGTTCCGGCGTCCCCCTTCCTTTCACGCGCGTATCGTCACTGAAGGTGATGAAGAAGAAGGTCGCTACAGCCTCGTCGTGGTGGCCAACAATCTTTATGGCGAAAGTCACATGCCGTATCCGGATACGGTGGAGGGCGGCGTGCTTGGCGTCGGCCGCGCGCCGGTCCTCTCCCCCGGGGCCAATCTGAGACTGATTGCGGATCTGGCGGTAGGAGAATGGCGCCGGAACGAGGATTTCGACATGCATCCGGCACGGTCTGTCGTTTTGCACTTTCCCCGCCTGAAGCGCGGAGCGCACGCCACGATCGATGGCGAGCTGATTTCCCTGAAGGAAACCGTCGAGCTGCAGATCCATCCGGGCGCTCTTAAGGTGCTTAAACCGTAAAACACCCCATCCTCAGTACCAGAGGGGCTCGCAAGAGGATGCTCCCCCTTTCCCTGATCGATACAAGCCGGCAGCGATGCCGGCTTGTTGCGTTTGACCGGGGTGGTGATGCGGGGGAGGGGATGAAGGATGGGACAGCTCGATCTCGACGGATCTCCGGAACAAGCATCCGGGCGGGCTCCAGCAGGGCACAAAGAAAACCGCCCCCGGTCGAGAGACCGGAGGCGGTGAGGTGTGTCGGCTATTATTGTTTTTCGTAGGCTTTACTGGGTGGTGACGGAAACCTTCTTGGATTTGGTCACCTGGCCACGGGCCACGACGATCACACGGCGGTTCAGACGCTCGCGGACACCGTCACCGGTAGCAACGGCCGGGTTACGTTCGCCTTCCGGCTCGACCTGAAGCTGCTCATAGTCGCCGATGGTCATGCCCTGGCGCATCAGTTCGGTACGAACCGAGTCCGCACGGCTGGCAGACAGCGCTAGGTTGTAGTCGGCCGGACCGGACGTATCCGCATGGCCTTCAATATAGAGCGTCACAACCGGCTGAATGTTCTTCATTTCAGCGACGAACTTGTCGAGTTTGGCCTGTTCGGTCGGCTCGATGACGGCCTGATCGAAGGGGAAGTAAACGGTCTCCCGGGCAACTTCCTCAACGACGGACACGACGTCCATCTCGGTTTCCTTCGGCGTGGCCTCAACCTTTTTCGGCTCCATCGCGGTGCGAAGACCGGCCAGCGCGCTTTCGAACTCGCCCTTGCAGGCAGCGATATGCATCGGCTGATGGCCTTCTTCCTGCTGCTCGACCCAGCAATCATACTTGGCCTGAGCATGCGCCGCTTCGAGCGGTGCAACAGTACGGGCGCCCTTATTGAACAGGGCCATCATGCTGGACCGGCCGAGTTCCAGTTCCTGCAGCTTGGCCGGGTCCTCGATCGCCCATTCAGCCGGGTCGGACGGCATCGGGGTCTGCCCGTTGGCTGCCATGACGCCCTTGGTGGCGTGGTTCTCGGCGTCGATCCAGTCATACATCTCGTCGGCTTCGAAGATGGTGAGCTGCTTGTACTCACGCACCAGGCCGGAATTGAAGTCGGTGCCGGTCGGCGCCATGGTCCGGATCTGCTCTACATTGTCGAAGAAAATCGCGGCGTCGACTTTGGCCGGAACAACAGCAAGAAAGGCGACGGGGATAGTACTCAGCAGGTATTTTTTCATGACGTCCTCTGTTCGTTGGGCGGCTCTTAATAAAAAGAGCTTTTGAAAACCATTTTGTTTGATGGGGGTGTTCAGAAATTCAGTGACCACCCCCGGATGTCTTGCCTTAACAACGTGGCGCTCCGGGGATGGTTCCATTTTTTTCTGAAGATATTTTATTTGTCTGTTGCGTCTTCGATTTTGTCGCCGGTTTCTTCGACGGCATTATCGATGTTCTCACCGAGCTGTTCGGCCGGTCCTTCTGAATCGCAGGCGGCGAGACCCGTGGCGCCAAGCATGGCGAGAGCCAGCAGGGCGGCGATACGCGGGCGGGCGGTGCGAGCCGTGGTTTTGCGGTTAAGGTCAGACATCGAATTCTCCTTTGCGGTCGGTAATGGTGCCGTGTGAGGGCATCTGCATGCCGTGTCCGTTTCGGATCGGCGTTTGTTGCGATGTGCCATTGATGAACGGCGCGGGACCGAATTCGTTCCATGCATTTCTTTCCGGCGCGTTTTGGAGGGAGGCGTTTGAGAGGTCTCCGCGTCCTGTAGCCGTCGGCGTCTTTTAAAGAGGCACCTTATAAGGGGGGGGCTGGGACTTGAGGCCGGGAGCTTGAAGTCAAGAACTCGGAGAGAGATGCCCGGGAACCATTTCGTGGAGAAGACGTTTTCCATTCAGAACGGGGCGATCCGCTACCGGGTGTGACGGATGACCGGCCAAATGGAGGACACTATGAAACGCATGACTTTCCGAAAGATCTTGACCACGACGAGCCTTGGTGCCGCCCTGGCGCTTGCCGCTCCGATGGCTCTGGCGGGAGCCGGCAGCCAGTCGGGTTCCAGCACGCAGTCCGAGCCGACCATGACTCTTGACGAACTGGATGCGCAGCGCGCCGAGATGGCGAAAACCGTCGAGAAATGGGGGCATCAAATTGCCGACTGGACCGAGCGCAAGGCCGAGAAGGCAAGCGATGTGGCGGATAACACTGCCGACGTCGCCGCCGAAAACCTGCAAATCGCCTGGGCGAATGTGAAGACTGCCTGGTCGGGCGTGGAGCATGCCTCGGCCGAGGGCTATGACAAGGCCAAGAAACGCTTCAATTCCGCCATGCGTACGCTGGAGCGGAGCTGGGATAATCTTGGCGAGGGTAGCTAAGAAGAGACTTGATGCCGGGGCTTTATAGACCCGGTCGGGAAGGACGCGCCGCTGATGAAGCGGCGCG
>TARA_R110002051_G_scaffold1246_2_pt1 | contig 23021 bp, 23 predicted proteins | sample TARA_R110002051 | Tara Oceans TARA_R110002051 (sample SAMEA4397023) | marine metagenome | biome: Polar Biome; feature: [MES] marine water layer (ENVO:01000295) within the mesopelagic zone...; material: water (ENVO:00002006), including particulate matter (ENVO:01000060) such as......
GGCGCAAATGTACTGCAATTGTTGATAACTAAAGATGATCTCTATTCTTAATTCTCGTTAGAATTAAAGGCTATAATTATATTTGTATAAGATTAAACAGAAGAAACAATTTGGAACCATTTATTGTATCGGCTAGAAAGTATAGACCCCAGACATTTAAAGATGTTGTGGGTCAACAATCTATTACCAATACATTACAAAATGCAATTGACCAAAATCACCTGGCACAAGCATTACTATTCTGTGGACCAAGAGGTGTTGGTAAAACTACTTGCGCCCGTATCTTAGCCAAACAGATAAATTCTGATGGTACCGAACAAGAAAATGAAGATTTTGCATTCAACATCTTTGAACTGGATGCCGCCTCTAACAACTCTGTAGACGATATTCGTAATCTTATTGACCAAGTTCGTATACCACCGCAGGTAGGCAAATACAAAGTTTATATTATTGATGAGGTACACATGTTGTCTCAGTCTGCTTTCAACGCATTTCTAAAAACGTTAGAGGAGCCACCAAAGCATGCAATTTTTATATTAGCGACTACTGAAAAACATAAGATTATACCAACGATTCTGTCTAGATGTCAAATTTTTGATTTCAAGAGAATTACGGTTAAAGATGCAGCTGAGTATTTAAAATACATTGCCGAAAACCAAGGTGTAAATGCTGAGGATGATGCACTGCATATCATTGCCCAAAAGGCAGATGGCGCCATGCGAGATGCCTTATCTATTTTTGATAGAGTAGTTAGCTTTTCTGGTTCAGAGCTTACTCGTAAAGCTGTAACTGAAAATTTAAATGTCTTAGATTACGATACTTATTTTGAAGCTACAGATTTAATCTTAGAGCATAATATACCTGGTTTACTTATATTATTCAACAAGACATTATCTCTTGGTTTTGACGGACACCATTTCATATCTGGACTAGCATCCCATTTTAGAGATTTAATGGTATGCCAGCATCCTGATACCATTAACTTATTAGAAGTTGGCGAAGCTGCGCAACAATTATATAGAGATCAAAGCAAAAAGACTGCTCCCTCCTTTTTATTACAAGGTTTGGAAATATCAAACGACTGTGATTTAAAATATAAAACAAGTAAAAATCAACGCTTACTTGTTGAGCTTACACTTATGAAACTTGCCTCTATCAATTTTGATGGAGAAAAAAAAAATCCTGAATCCGTAGCTCTTAACAATAAGACTATTGATTTCATTGCCCCTTCCGCATTTTACAACCAAGCTCCAAAAACGCCTAAAAGAGAATCTGAGGTTAAGCCTGTAAGCGGTAATCAACCGGCAGTTACCCAAACCAATATTCCTAAAGAAACAAATGTTGTAAACAAGACTACCGAAACTCCTGTAGAAGCCAAAAAAACTGCAAAAGTCGTTGAGACACAAGATGCACCTGTAAAAACTAAAGAACCTCAACCGGCAACCGAAAAAGCACCGGCAACTGAAAATACTGGTGTTAAAAAACCAATCATTAATCGCCCTACTAAAAGAGTTTCAGGACTTTCAATTTCTAGCTTAAACGCAAAGAAACAACACGAGCTGAACAAGATTGAAGTTGTTATTGATGAAAATAACTTACCCAAGGAAAACTTTACAGAAGAAGAACTTCGTAAGCATTGGGCAGATTTTATAGAGATCATCGATAAAAAAGGCCAAAAGATTCTTGCCTCCAACCTACATTCAGATAAACCGAAGTTAAAAGAGGACTTTGCTATTCATTTAGAGCTTCCTAATAGTACAATGAAAAAGGAAATTGAACGTGAACAGTTCGAATTAATGGAGTATTTACGTGCTAAATTGAACAATCATTTCGTTCATTTAGTTATTAAAGTAAATGAAACAACAGCAACAAAATTTGCCTTTACACCCGAAGAGAAATACGAGAAGTTAAGAGAAAAAAATCCGGTTATTGATTTATTGAGACAGGAATTCGATTTATTCTTATAACTTTTTCTTGCTTCGAAAAGCAAAAACCAATAACACAATTGAAATTATAAGAAGACCGAAAGCTTCCCTGCCTAATTCTACTGTAACGATATCTCCATCATTTAAATCGAATCCTTGAAAATCTGAGGGATAAAGGTATACGAAACCTATAAAAGCAAGCACTCCTAAAACCAACGGCACAATATGTCCTATTTTATTTAATGCACATAATAAAGACACAACAGCTGCCATACCATAAATAACAATCCAATGTAACGAGTCTGGATCATTGTATTGCAAAACCGCGCCTATGGTAAATAACACAGCAAAAACGTAGCCTAAAATCTTAAATAATAGATTCATTTGAATTTAGTTTAACAGGTGATCTTCAATTAGATCACGCACTTGTATTGCACTAATTCTCTTATCGAAATCAGCAGTTAAATGGTTACTAATGAAGATAGGAAAATCTTCTTCTTCTTCAGTTAAACGACCGTGTGATCCTTTAATCAATGTTGCATCAATCGGGATGATATTCATGACGGTTCTAAAGCCCATTTTCTTTTTTAGTAGCTTGCCGACTACTTTTGCCATTACCAATTTATCTTTTGGATCTGTCATCATTTCAACCGGATCGTAGCCTGGTTTTTTATGTATATCTACCATTCTTGCATAATCTGGTGCTTTTGCTTCATCCAGCCAGAAGTAATACGTAAACCATGAATCTTTATCAGCTACCACCACTATATCTCCACAGCGTTCATGATCTATGTGATATGTTTTTAAATCTTCTCCATAAAGCACTTTTTCTACTCCCTCTACATCATTAATCAATGCAGCAACCCGTTCAATATCTTGGGTATTCTTGCAATACACATGTGCAATTTGATGATCTGCAACGGCAAATACATTACTTGCTCCAGCATCTAAAAGCTCTAGACCTCGCTCTTCACGTATAGCAATATAACCTTCTTTTCTTAATATTCTATTTAAATGTATGGGTCTATTTACATTTGTAATTCCGTATTCAGAAAGCAGTATCACTTTGGTTTCTAATGCCTCATAGTGCTGAACCAAATGTTTTACTACAGCATCTATTTCATTTAAATCTTTTGAAATGATGTTAAAATCAAGACCATATCGCTGTAAATTATAATCTAAATGTGGCAGGTATATGAATGTTAAATCTGGATTATGTTTTTTATCCGTCAATAAAGCTGCATCTGCTATCCACTTCGATGAATTAATGGTTGTTTTAGGTCCCCAAAACTCAAACAACGGAAAAGTACCTAATGCTTTTTGCATATCGTCACGCAACTGCGCGGGATGAGAATACACATCTGGAATTTTTCTGCCATCTGCCAAGTAATTTGGTCTAGGCGTTAGACTATAGTCAACATTGCTATACATATTGTACCACCAAAAATGATTAGCACAAGTGAAATTGGGATGTTTTTCTTTGATTTCATCCCATATTTTGGGTTGCTCTACCAATTTATTCGATTGTCGCCAGAATTTGACTTCGCACTCATCTTTAAAGTACCAGCCATTACCAACAATACCATGTTCTGATGGCCATTTTCCGGTAACATAGGTAGATTGTACAGAACACGTTACAGCAGGAAATACAGGCTCTATGTAGGATGCCTGCCCTCTTTCTAAAAATGATTTTATAAACGGCGTATGTTCACCTATCAATCGCTTCGTTAAACCAACTACATTTATGACTACCGTTTTTTTCATATTACATATGTGATTTAAACCACTCTATTTCTCGTATTATTGATACTGATAAATCTTGTTTTAAATCTGCCGGAAGCACATCCCAAGTATACGTCTCTATTTCTAAGTGTTCTGATATGAGGTCAATTTTTAAATATTCCATCGTTTTTAGAATATGGTCTTGAGTTGAAAACAACTCTCCATATTTCTCTAAGAAAATAGGTACGTGATAATGTGCCCTAAGTTCTGTGTGATTTCTTTCTCCTTCTAATACTAGAGGTAAATCGCTAAACGTTTTTACTTTGCCATCTATTTTCTCAGTTACTTGATGCAAATAGGTTGGCTCATTGAATTGAGACAATTGTTCCCAAATAACCTCATCATTTCCTCTACCGAAAAGAATTTTCAATGCGGCACTTACTTGGATTTTACCTACTCGTATATTCTCTTTTTTAAACTTAGCAAAGGTTTCTGTAGGTTCTTCATATGCCAATGCAAAATGGCAAACATCATAACAAACCGTGATGTATTTTTTAATTAAAACTTCCGCCTCCTCTTTATTTAAACCTAATTCCTTTTTGAAATAAGTTATCCCTAAAGGCACGAGAAATTCAGAATAAAACAGCAATACCTCATCGCTATTCTCTAGCAGTCCGTCTGGCTCTGGTTCTATATCTAAATGCAAATACTTGCCTGTGGTTTGCTCAATTTCGAACAATTGTTTAGCAACTTCTAGCATTTTATTAGCACCTACCTTAAACGCATTTTTGGTTTCTCCGTCTGTTTTATGCCAGTATTTATAGGTAATTGGTGACGTCGAAATTCCGCCATTCATCCCTGAAGGAATTAATTCCGATAATTGACAGAACAATCTTTTTGTATATCTCAATCGATCATCGGTAGTCCAATCTGGAGCATGCACCATATCTTTTACACGTTCATCATGAAAGTTTCCATAAGGAAATCCGTTCATGGTAAATACATAGAGATTATTGTCCTCTAACCAACTTTTAAAATGAGACATGTTATCACCTAAATCAAGCTCCTCACTCGCTTTATTAGATAAGCGCAGCCCCAAACCAAATGGTTGTTCTTTTGAAACTTCTTGCTTTATACCCGGTACATGGCTTTTAATACTCTCAAAAGTACTTTTCCAATCTTGCCCAGGGTGAATGTTAGTACAATAGGTTAAATGAAAGTTATCTAGTAGTTGCATTGAACTTAATTTAATGCGAATTGATGATTCAATTTTGTAATCGCCTGTGCCATTAGCATCGTATCAATGGTATGAACATCATGCTTGACTCCCAAGTCAGAAATTAGGGTAATTGTTAACTGGCCACCCAAATGCTCTCTAAACTCCTCAATTCCATTTAACAGAGCTCCTATTTCTTCCTTACTTTCTACCGGTAATGACAAATTAAAACCTATGGCTACCATTACATCTAAAATGTGCTGTAAATCTTCTTCGGAAATTAAGCCAATAAGTTGTGCGTAGGTGACGTCCAATGCGATGCCTTTTGCTACTGCCTCACCATGTCTTAATTCATAATTGGTCATGAATTCCATCTTGTGGGCAGCCCAATGTCCAAAATCTAACGGTCTAGATGACCCCGATTCAAATGGATCACCGCCTTGTGCAATATGGTGCATGTGCATTTCTGCGCACTTATAAATTACATACTGCATAGGTTCCATTTCCCTATTCTTTAAAGCGGTAGCGTTGTCTGCAATATATTTAAAAAACGTCTTGTCCTTAATTAAAGCTACTTTAATAGCTTCCGAAATTCCCGAAATCCAATCGCGTTGCTCTAAGGTTTCAAGAAAATTACTATCATTAATTATTGCAAATGGCGGAGCAAATGTTCCCAAGAAATTCTTCTTTTTAAAGGCATTTACACTGTTCTTTACACCAACCGCAGAATCGTTCTGAGATAAAACCGTAGTAGGTATTCTAATCAACTTTACTCCCCTATGTGCAATAGCTGCTGCATAACCGACCATATCTATCACCGCACCACCACCGATAACGACAACAAATGAATGGCGACAAATTTTATTTTCGTTGACTCCTTTTAAAACGGACTCAATAGCATCATCACTGTTCTTTACCTGCTCGCCTCCTGGTAGAACAAAAGTATCGGTATATTTTATTACCGACCGATTCTTTTCACAATATTCTTCAATTTGATGGATTAATGCCGGATGATTATTAATAACTCCGTCATCCAATACAAAGAAAAGTTTAACGGGCTCAAAATCTTTATAATCCGCAATTAGATTTGCGAACAACGGGTTCTCTAAAGCAAATAGTCCTGATGTGAAGTACAACTGATAATCATATTGCACTTGAAAAGACTGTTTTATAGGTTGTAATTGCATACGTATTTTAGGTTACTGCAAATAATTTAGACAAAAGCATGGATAATGGTAATAACAGCAGAAATGCCAAAGCCAAATACCAGTTAGAAAAACCGGCCACCCAGCAAGCGTTCATAACAACTAAGGACAACACTCCGCCCATTACCGCTTTTTTAATATTCTTAGGTGAATTTTCTTTATAGGCCTTAATTAATGGCGAATAAATTAAAAACCCGAACAAAAGTAAAAACGGCAATAACACCAAGAGATTGTCTTTCTGTTGCATTACAATTAACGCAATTGAAAATATCACTATTGCATACAGAATACCTGCCCATACAATGTGTTTTTTATTATCACCATGTACTTCACCTCTGCTTATTAAGGTGATAGCAAAAATATATACTACCGGAACCAAAGAAATATACCAATGGGTAAGGCTTCCTAAAATAGACATTCCCAATAAAAGATTCAACCCTCGGCAAATACCCATATTAAGGGGACCAGCAATACCGAACTGCTTAAAATACCCGTCATACGTTAAAATAGCAGTCGATAAGATCACTGATATTATTCCTGACAACAATGTGCACTTAAATGCCAAGGCAACACCTACAAACATTAAAATGGTTCCAAAAACAATAGCGTTACGCTTCAATACGCGACCGCTTGGTATTGCTCTTTCAGGTCTCTCTATAGCATCCAATTTAGCATCGAAAACATCATTAAAAACAACTCCGCCAGCATATAATGCAACCGATGATAACACTAGTAAAAGTACAACACCGCCATGGTCACTTAAAAAAGTAAGTACATCAATATTTCGCAGGTATAAAATTATAGTGATACCAGCCAATATATCAGCAGCGGCCGTAGGAAGGTTTGCAGGCCGCATTAATTGTAAATAGCCCTTTAAAACACTATTCATTAGTGAATTTTATCTGTTTTTTCAATTTTTGGGTCTTGCCCTCTTAAAACGCTGTTATTATTATATAGTTCTGTTTGATTGATTCCTTTGGCATTCATCCAATCCGATTCCTTCATTTTCCCATTTTTACCGAAAGCATCTAAAGCATTTTGATAACAGGTTTTAATTACGTGTTCCCTAGAAATACCATTTTTAAGCATTAGAGATGCCGTTTTCGGCACCGCAAGTGGGTCACTAACACCCCAATCGGCAGAACTATCAACAATAATATCTGTACTACCATATTTTTTAACTACTTCTACCATTCTTTCATTTCCCATTTTGGTATTGGGATAAATGGTAAATGCCGCAATAAAGCCTCTATTCAATACCTCTTCAACCGTTTCTTCATTATTATGATCTATAATTACCCTTTTTGGGTCAAGACCATGTTCTAAACAAACTTCCATACTTCTAATTGTGCCTGCCTTTTTATCTCTATGAGGCGTATGCACTTGCACCACCATATCCAATTCTTTCGCAAGTTCTAACTGAATTCTAAAATATTTGTCTTCAGCAGCGGTTTGGTCATCATATCCTATTTCCCCAATAGCAACTACATTTTCTTTATGAACATATAATGGTAATAATTCAATAACCTGTTCTGCTAAAGCCTCATTATTCGCTTCCTTTGAATTTAAACCGATGGTACAATAATGCTGAATACCAAATTGGCTAGCCCGAAATGGCTCCCAACCAACCAAACTACTATAGTAATCTTGAAATGAGCCTACTTTTGTTCGTGGTTGCCCTAACCAAAACGAAGGTTCAATAAGTGCTACTATACCTGCTTTAGCCATTGCCTCATAATCATCCGTAGTTCGTGAGGTCATATGAACATGAGGGTCAATAAACATCATTTTATCTTCCATTATTCTTCTTTTATGGTTTCCCAGCTAAATGCTGCATTTTCTATTTGTTGTATTAAATTTTGATGTCCATTTAATATTTTTTTGGCATCTGGGTTGTTTGAAAAATAACAGCACAAAGCGCCTGCTCTATTTTCAAATTTACTTTTACTATTTAGCAATCGCTTCATGTCTTCTATAAGTTCTGGGCCTATAAATTGTATTACAGGACGCCAAAAATCTGGATCAATATCTCTACCTGCCGCCCAGCGTTCATGTGCATAATCAGAGATTATTCTAGCTAAATCTTTATTTGCCCTTTTGTCAATATTGAGTATGGCACTTAAATTGCCTTGCATAAAGGCAGTTTTTAGGAACATTTGATTCCACTGCCGGTCATCAAAATAACTACTTGGATAAGGATTATTATATGCCAATGCATTAAAAACCGGCGAAATATTTGTTCGCAAAGCATCTACTGCAACCATTTTATATTTTTCAGCATTGGGCAACAGAATCAAAAATTTCAAAAATGTTACTAGTTCGCTTGTGTCAGCAACTTCAATAATATTCGCCACTTTTTCGCTAAAAAATTCTTCATCAGCTTCAAGTACCTTGATCAACAAATACATTCTTGCTATTTGTAAAAGATTTCCATTTTGAATTTGAATGTATTTTTTTAATTCAGCTGTTATCATTGATGTATCAAATGCATCATTAACATCAATTTTAGACGCAAGTAAACTATACGTTAAGTAAAGGTCTTTCGTAGATTTCACATTCGTAATGGTGGTAATCTTATCCGCTAACCATTCTTTTGTATTCGAATTAATATTGCCTTCAATAATTTTAGAAAGCTGCAGTTCCGTGTCTTTAAAATGCATTAAAATACGTGTTAGGTTTGGCAAATGCATCCAATGTAAATAGGATAAAAACTCTTTCCGCCAAGTGTTTTCCAAAAATAAAGCTATTTATCCGAAGAAAAAATATCAATTGTCATAGTATTTGCAGCTAATTTCAATTGAAACGTTTTACTTCAAAACCACATTCTTGTTATTCTTTTTACATTTGTTTTAAAATAAAGAATTTATGCTAGGCTTAAAACTACCCACAGATCCACGATGGGTAAATATTGTAGAGAAAAATATCGATGAAATATTAACCGATCACGCTTATTGTGAACAAAAAGCGGCAAGTACCGCTATTTCGCTTATTGTTTCTTTTCCTGAATACACTGAACTTGTTGAAGAAATGGTAGCTTTATCTAGAGAGGAAATGGGTCATTTTAAAATGGTGCACGACCTTATTATAAATCGAGGTAATTCTTTAGGAAGAGATCGTAAGGACGATTATGTAATAGAACTGATTAAATTTTTCCCAAAAGGAGGAAGTAGAACTACCCAACTAGTACATAGGCTTTTATATGCAGCCTTAATTGAAGCGCGCAGTTGCGAGCGTTTTAGGCTACTATCGGAAGAATTGGAAGATAAAAAACTAGCCGAGTTTTACCACAAATTAATGATCAGTGAAGCTGGGCACTACACCATGTTCTTAAAATTTGCTCGTAAATACGGTGAGGTTGACGAGGTGAACAAAAAATGGAACAGCCTTTTAGAATATGAAGCCCAAATCATGAAAGATTTAGGCACTAAAGAATCTATTCACGGCTAAATCTTAACTTACTTATTCTCAGAATTGTACAAATCTTTTATAATACCATCTGAAAGTCCAATTTTAGGGACATGAATTTTCTTAGCGCCACTCCACTTGGCTGCTGAAAGAAAAATTTTCGTTGCAGGAATAATAACATCGGCCCTATCTGGATTTAAACCTAACTCTGATATTCTATCATCATAACTTAGACTTTCTAAAAAATGGTATTGGGCATTCAGCCAAATATAAGATAAGGGTTCGCCTTCTTTTCTTCCTGAAAGTTTATGCAACTTATTGATATTACCACCAGAGCCTATAATAGATAATTTAGGCTTGTCTTTAAGATTTAATTTAATCCATTCCTCCAATTTATTCCAAGTTTCTGGCTTTACCATATTATTCAAAAGCCTTACCGTCCCTAATTTAAATGACTTTGACACTTGAATTTTACCTTGAGAAAACAAAGTAAACTCTGTACTACCACCACCAACATCAATGTATAAAAAAGATTGATCGTCAGTAATTAGATTCTTTAGATCTGTTGAGGCTATTATGGCAGCTTCTTGCTTACCATCTATGAGATCTATTTGAATACCTGACTCATGGGCTATTTTCTCTATTATCTCATTCCCATTATTAGCCTCTCTCATTGCAGAGGTAGCGCAAGCTCTATATTTTTCAACTCCTGCAACCTCCATCAACAATTTAAAAGCTTTCATGGTATTTATTAACCGTTTTTCATTTACTTCAGATATTTCACCTACTGTAAATGAATCTTCACCTAATCTTACAGGTACCCTAACCAGGGCGCTTTTTCTAAATTGGGTCTTTTTTCCCTTATCCTCAATAACGTTATGGGTAAGCAACCTAATAGCATTAGAGCCTATATCAATGGCAGCAAATTTTCTTACCTTCAAAAAATATCTTTTTTAAGATTCTTGTTTATTTGCATAATACTCATACGTAGCAAATTGAGACCTTATTTTAGGTAAAGTCTTTTTTCTATATGCATTATCTTGCTTTTCGTTAAAAACTCTAGCTTTCATATTGTCTTTCCAACAAATCTCAAAAGAATCCATCAATTCTTTTTTAATATCCGCGTCGTAAATTGGGCAACCTACTTCAACTCTATAATCTAGGTTTCTGGTCATCCAATCTGCTGAAGAAATATATACTTTAGAATTTCCTCCGTTTGCAAAAGCAAATAGCCTTGTATGTTCCAAAAACTTGTCTACAATACTAATGGCTTCTATGTTTTCGCTCATACCTTTAACGCCTGGTATTAAGCAACATATACCCCTTATGATCAACTGGATCTTTACCCCAGCTCTGCTTGCCTCATAAAGTTTATCTACCATCTTATACGAGGTAAAGCTGTTCATTTTTATTTTTATATAGGCCTCTTTACCTAAAATGGCATTAGCAATTTCTACATCTATTAATTTAATGAATGCATTTTTTGTGTAATGTGGAGAAACTATTAAATGTTTGTATTTATTGATTTTATAGGTGGTTTCAAAAAAATCAAAAACTTTGTTCAACTCTTTTAAAATTGGAACATGAGCAGTAAATAGTGTATAGTCCGTATAAATCCTTGCCGTGGATTCATTAAAATTACCAGTACTTATAAAGCCATAGCGTTTCATTTCATTGCCTTCTTCTCTTTCAATTAAACAAATTTTACTATGTACTTTTAAACCAGGTACCCCAAAAATTAGCTTAACCCCTTCTGCCTGCAATTGTTCTGCATATTCAATATTTGCTTGCTCATCAAATCGAGCTTGTAACTCAATTTGAACCGTTACTTGCTTTCCATTTTTAACTGCATTAATAAGTGATGCCGCAATTTGAGAATTACTAGCCAACCTATACACGGTAATTTTAATAGTACGCACTTTTGGATCTAAAGCCGCTTCTCGTAAAAACTTAAGAATATAGGTAAAGGTATGGTAAGGGGTATACTGCAAATAATCCTTTTTAGCAATACTTTCTAAAATACTCCCCTCTATCGTTAACCCTTTAACAGGCAAGGGTGTTATTTTATCGTACAATAAATCTTTTCTACCTAAACTAGGAAATCCTAAATAATCTCTACGATTATGGTATCTACCTCCGGGTATTACACTATCTGTATCTTCTATGTTCATTTTCTCTTTAAGAAAAGTTAGGGTATCCCTACCTATACTTTTATCATAAACAAAACGAACGGGGTCTCCCATTTTTCTATGCTCCACACTTGAAGATATTTTTTCGATAAAACTTTTACTTAAGTCATTATCTATATCTAGTTCTGCATCTCTAGTAATCTTAATCATATGAGCGGAAATAGACTCATAATCGAACATTGTAAAAATGCTATCTAAGCAATACCTAATTAAGTCATCTAAAATGATGATAAAACTTTTATCTCCTTCATCTGGTAATACAACAAAACGGTCAATACCTTTAGGGATTTCTATTAACGCATATCGTTTTTCCTTTTTACTGTCATCGCTTCTTATGACTAATTTCACAGCCAAATATGCCGCTGTATCTTTTAAGGTAGGGAATCTGGTAAGTTCATTTAAAATGATGGTCATTAATTGTGGACTTACTTCCTTTAAGAAATAGGCTTTAGCATATTCTTTTTGACTTTCATTTAGCTCAGTTTCTTTAAGAATAAAAATATTTTTACTTTCTAATTCGTGTTCTATTTTCTTAAGAATAGCCAAACTCTTTGTTTGTTGTTGAATTACGATATTAGTAATCTCTTCTAAAAGGTCTTTGGCTTTTTCGCCACCCAATACACTTTTTCCGGTTTTACCTGCTTCTACTATTCGTTTAACTGTGGCATAACGTACTTTGAAAAACTCGTCTAGATTATTAGAAAATATACCTAGAAAACGTAGTCTTTCAATTAAAGGAACATTTTTATCTGCACTTTCTTGCAATACACGCTCGTTGAACCACAACCAGCTTATTTCTCTATTTACATATTGATTATTATTTTTTACCATGCCTTTAGTTGCTTTGGAAATATAGTTTGTATAGTAGAGCCTTGTGAAATACCGGCCCATGAATTTTCTTTAAATTGTAAATGAACAAAACCGCTAGTTGGAACATTATCTATATGCTTATTGCCTAAAGCATTGGCTATGTATGTAAATGCATGGTTATGCCCAAAAATTAAAACATTATCCAATTTATTATCTAAGCCTTTTATAAACTGGATAACTTTATCTCCTGAAAAATCGTACAAATCTGTTTCTACAGAAAAGTTTTGCAAAGGATAGTTTAAGATTCTTAAACAAATAATAGCTGTATGTAATGCCCTGTTTGCTGGACTAGAATAAGCATAATCTATTTTTATTTTTTCACCTAACACCTTTTCACCAACTATTTGGGCATCAGTAATACCTCTTTGCAGTAATGCTCTATCTTGATCACTTACATTAAGTTCCCAAGAAGATTTTCCATGACGCATTAAATATAAATTCTTCATCAGACTTTTTGTTTAAGGTGCTAATCGTTCCATTTTCCAGTCAAAATCATCGGTTAATGTATATCGAATTCTATCGTGTAATCTATTGGGTCTACCCTGCCAAAACTCTACCGAAACTGGTCTAACCAAATAACCTCCCCAATGCTCCGGACGATCAATTTCTTTTCCGGCATATTCCTTTTCTAACTGACTAAGTTTATTCTCTAAAATAGTTCTAGATGCTATTACTGAACTTTGGTTAGATACTAATGCCCCAAGTTTACTACCTTCTGGGCGAGATTCAAAATAACCATCAGACATATTTTTGGCTAGTTTCTCGGCGGTACCTTTAATAATTACTTGACGTTCAAGATTTGCCCAAAAAAAAGAAATACAGACTTTAGGATTTTCACTTATAGCCAGTCCTTTTTCGCTATTGTAATTCGTGTAAAAAATAAAGCCTTCATGAGTATATTTTTTAAGAAGTACAACTCTACTTTTTGGAAACCCGTCTAAACCTACTGTAGACACCGTCATGGCATTAGGCTCATCTATTCCATCAGATTTTTCAACCTCATAAAACCATGTTTGAAACAACTGAATAGGATTGTCAGATATACTATCCTCCATCAGTGCACTTTTTTCGTAAGATTTTCTATAATCGCCTAGATCTTTCTGCATCATTTTCAAGTTAAAAACAAGATAAACAAAGTTCTAAAAAGAAAGGAAAATTAAGGTCATTAATTGTACTTAAAAAGTACTAAAAATCAAAAGTACGCCCATCATCCGCAAGCAACACATTTGAAAAAATTGCAGTTGCTTCTTCTTTAAAAAGCTCTATTGATTTATAACGGGTAGAATAATGACCTAAGACTAAGGTTTTTACGTTTGCTTCTTTTGCAACCATAGCAGCCTGCTCAGCAGTGGAATGTTTGGTTTTAGCCGCTAAATCCTCCTCAGACTTCAAAAAGGTAGATTCGTGATATAAAACATCTACATGCTTAATCCTAGACGCCAAAGATTGATCAAAGACCGTATCACTACAAAAAGCGTATGATTTTGGTTTTGGAGGATCATAAGTTAAATTACTATTGGAAATTACCTCCCCATTATCTAACCTAATGTTTTTACCATTTTTTATATTATTAAAATAAGCTTTATCAACACCATATTCTTCAGCAGCCTCAATATTCAGCTTTCTTTTCCCTTCTTTTTCCCTAAATAAATAGCCGTTAGTGTAGATTCTATGATCTAATGGTATCGTAGTAACACTAATTTTACTATCCTCAAAAACAAGTTCAGACTCTTTACTAGACAACTCATGAAACAACAACGGATAGTTTGTCCAAGAATCTCCTAGCTTTAATAATAATATTATTGCTTCCTTTATTCCTTTTGGACCATATACATGAAGCGCTTTCTCCCTACCTAGCAAACGCATAGTAGATATAAAGCCAGGCAAGCCAAAGAAGTGATCACCATGAAGGTGTGAAATAAAAATATGGTTTATTCTTGAAAACTTAACCTTATGCCTTCTAAGTTCAACCTGTGTGCCTTCTCCACAATCTATTAAAACAATGTGGTTATTGATTTCTAATACTTGTGCAGTAGGATTTGTTAACGTTCTTGGTGTTGCCGCGTAACAACCCAATACAGTAAGGCGCATATGAATTAAGTTCTATTTTATATCTATTTACAGTCCTAGATCACGTTCTATCTCTTCCATTTCAATAATGTCTCTTGCCTCTTTAATAGTAGGCACTAAGTTTATTTCATCGGGCACATCATCATAAGAAACCTTATCTGATACTAGAACAAATGATTGTCCGTTTTTTTTATACTTCTTTGCAATTTCTAAAAATGAGATAACATTGTAAGGTGTTAGTTTGGAGAACCCTAATAAATCTATTACTAGATTATCATTCTTTAATTTAACATATTCTTTCTCCAAATTCTGTAAAAAAATCTCAATTGAAATTTCTTCTTGAGAGACGAGTATAAACGATTCTTCTTTATTAAAAATCATATCATTTAATTTTAGATGCTAACAAATATATTACAGCCATACGAATGGCAACTCCGTTTTCTACCTGATTCAAAATTATGGATTGTTTTGAATCGGCAACATCACTTGTAATTTCAACTCCCCTGTTTATAGGCCCGGGGTGCATAATTACAATCTCTTTATCTAAACTATCAAGTAGCTTTTTATTTACACCAAATTGCTGAGTGTACTCTCTTGTTGTCGGGAAATAACTTATATCTAATCTCTCGTTCTGTATACGCAACATATTGGCTACATCGCACCACTCTAAAGCTCTTCTTAAATTCGTTTCTACTTCTACTCCTAAAGAATCTATATATTTAGGCAGCAACGTTTTAGGGCCACACACCTTAACATTTGCTCCTTGTAATTTTAAAGCAAAAATATTAGACAATGCTACTCTAGAATGAAGAATATCCCCAACAATTACTACATTTTTACCTGCGACATCTCCTAGCTTTTCTCGAATAGAATAAGAATCCAACAATGCTTGGGTTGGGTGCTCATGTGCTCCATCGCCTGCATTTATTATAGACGCTTTTACATGTTTTGACAAAAATATGCCCGCTCCAGGATTTGGATGCCGCATAACAACCATATCTACTTTCATAGATAATATATTGTTTACAGTATCTATTAGTGTTTCCCCTTTTTTTACTGAAGATTGACTTGCAGAAAAATTAAGAACGTCTGCAGATAATCTTTTCTCAGCCAGCTCAAAGGACAACTTGGTTCTAGTACTGTTTTCAAAAAATATATTCGCTATAGTTATATCGCGTAGCGAAGGTACTTTCTTTATTGACCTATTTATTACCTCTTTAAAATGATCGGCGGTTTCAAAAATAAGCTGAATATCGGTTTCCTTAAGATATTTAATTCCCAATAAGTGATTAACACTCAGTTCGCTCATTTTCTTATCTATTTACTAAATATATAATATCTTCTCCATCATTTTCCTGCCACATTACCTTTACTTTCTCTTCATTAATGGCATCTACCTGGCGACCTCTATAATTAGGCTGAATAGGTAAATGTCGACTGAATCTGCGATCTATTAAACACAATAATTCTACATCTTTTGGCCTACCAAACGATTGTAATGCAGTCAACGCAGCGTTTATACTACGGCCGGTATACAGAACATCGTCTATTAAAACTACGTTCTTATCTTCTACCAAAAAATCTATTTTTGTTTTTGTAGCCTCCAAGGTTTTATCGCCCCTTCTAAAATCATCTCTATAAAACGTAATATCTAAAAAACCTAAGTCTATTTGCTTAACTTTATACTCCTCTTTTAAAATCTTGGTAAGTCTTTGTGCCAAGTATTTACCTCTTGGCTGAATTCCTATTAGAACAGTATTTTCGAAAGTTAAATGGTTTTCAAGAAGCTGACAAGCTAATCGATGCAAGATGATATTTATTTCTTTTGAAGAGAGTAAAACTTTTTGACTCATAATAGACACCCGTGCATTTAGCTAAACAAAAATAGAAAATTCTATCTAAACTTTTACAGCTATTCCTAGTAAGTAAAAATGAAAAATAATAAAATCCTCTTATATCCCAAATTATAAACCTAGGATAGAGAAGAATGCTTCTTTGTGACTATCACCTATGGGTATACGCATATCGTTAATTACAATTCTATTTCGTTGTACTGTTTTTATAAAGTTAACGTTTACAATATAAGATTTATGAACCCTAAGAAATTGATTAGATGGCAATTTGCTCAATATTTCTTTGAAACTCATTAATGTTAAAACTGTTTTATTTGTATTACAAATATGAATTTTAAGGTAGTCCTTTAATCCTTGAATATATTCAATTTGGTCCAAATCAATTTTAATACTTTCATACTCTGCTTTTACGAAAATAAACTTCTTTTCGACTGAATTATCACCGTTTGATGGAAAAACATTTGCGACCATTGTTGGCTTTTCCTTTTTAGAAATTAAATCTTGTACCCTAGAAACTGATTTAATAAATCGATGGTATGGTATTGGTTTAACTAAATAATCAACCGCGTTTAATTCAAAACCATCAACAGCATATTGAGAATAGGCGGTTGTAAAAATGAAAAATGGTTTATTATCTAAGGTTCCCATAAAATCAATTCCATTAATCTGAGGCATTTCTATATCGCAGAAAATTAAATCAATTTTCTTCTCCTTAATATCTGTAATAGCATCTAGTGGATTAGTATAAGTGTTTACTAAATCTATAAAATCTAACTTCTCGCAATATCCAGATAAGATTTCTATTGCAAGCGGCTCGTCATCTATTATTATGCATCTCATAGTTTTGGCTTTTTTTGATATATGGTCAATAACACCTCATAATTTTCTCCGTCATTGTTTACTTGGAGATGGTGTAACGAAGGATATATTAATTCTAGCTGATTTCTAATATTTTCTAGACCAATACCAGAGTTTTTCGTAGGTTCTTTAAAAACTCCAATCTTATTCTTTACATTTAAAAAGATAGAGTCGTCTGTTATCGTTAAATTAATTTTAACATAGGTCTTACCTTTATAGTCTGTGCCATATTTGAATGCATTTTCTATAAATGAAATAAACAAAAGCGGTGGCACTGCTTTACCTCTATCCTCTCCTGTTATTTTTAAAGATACATTTTCACTATCTGACAGTCGTAATCTTTGTAGTTGAATATAGCTTTTTATATAATCCAGCTCCTTATTTAAGGGAACTAAGTCCTTATCTGCCTCATATATCATATAGCGCATTAACTCAGACAAATCAACTATGGCCTCAGACGTATCCGGCGATTTTTTAACCGAAAGTGCATATATTGTATTCAAAGAATTAAATAAAAAATGCGGGTTTAATTGTGCCTTAAGAAATTGCAACTCTGATTTTATACTTTCTTTTTCTACGGATAATCGAAGATTTTCATTTTGTTCCCATTCTACATAAATCTTTAAAATGGTACTTATAACATAGGGTATTCCTAGACTTACAAAAGTTTTATAAAAACGCATTAAACCAAAGTCGCGTGGCGGTTGCCTTTGCATAAATGGAATATCGGGAAATATAGGCTTATAAAAATAGTTTAATAACAAAACTGAAATTGTCAATAATACTACAGAGATAATTAGGTAAACAAATACGTTTTTTTGTAATAAAAACTTAGGGACTAAATAAAAATAATTGAGGTAAAAAAGAATAATTATGACCAGTAATTTTGGAAAAAAATCTAAGGGCATTGGTCTTGCCTCATTTAAAACGGGATAAAAAGTAAGTCCGTAAAGTAATATCCAAATACTAATATGGACTAAAATCTGAACTTTATTTTTTATCACCAAATTCATAGAAAATTAATTGTTTACTATGGCTGATATTTTCAATTTAGTCAAATCTGACGGTAATATAATTGGTGATTTTCCTGTTTCTAATTTTGACATAACCAAATTTGCCACGGCCAGTGCTTGTTCCTTTGTAGTAAAGGCTTGTTGCCCTGGTAGGCTAGGAATAAATTCTTGTATTACCAATATTTTATCTCCTTGCATAATTTTATAACCATACCCGTTATTTACCTCTACTACCTCTGAGTAAAGAGTATACTCATTTTCCTCTACAAATACCTTAAACAGTGTAAAACCAAAGCAAAAGACCAAAAATACTACAATTACCCCCCAAAATTTCTTAGTACTACTCATAAATAAATGTTTAAAAATGGGTTAATCTTAAAGATTAACCCAAATAATTAACAAACTCACTCATTATAAAAAAACTAATCTTCTTCATCGTACTCGTCAAGAGGAAAAAACTCATCTAGGTTATCTAGATAAAGACTCCCTGTTCTTCCCATTCCAATAAAAGCACGAATACCATTAGAAAAAGCAATTGCATCTTGTCTTGTTGCACCTTCGAAAGATGTTTTTTGAGCCCATTCATCGATTGTAGGATCATACTCCCACACACTATTGGTAGCCCCACTTAATTCACCACAGGCTATATACCCATATCCATTTAATGTAAAACCAACTGCATTACTACGAGCTATAGCATATTCATCCTCTTCATCTAAATCTAGTTTTTTTGTCCAAACTTCAGTAGCTGGATCAAAAACCCAAAAATCATCTAAATAAACACCATTAGAAACACCAGTACCTAAGTAAACTAGTCCGTTAATTGTAAAACTTGTTGCTGATCTACGTTTATTACCACCAAAGCCCACTAACTCTGACCAAGTATCGTTAGTAGGATTATATTTCCAAAAATCTTTTCGGTCATTCTCTCCGTCATACCCCGTACCAACATAACCAAAGCCATTTACACCGAAGGCAACTGCGTTTCTTCTTGTGGTGGGGAATGAGGCAATCTCTGCCCATGTATTTGTAGCAGTATTATAAACATAAAAATCACTTAATTCATCTACACCGTCATATCCTAAACCAATATATCCCTTACCATCTAATTCGAAACCTACCGCTGCATTACGAGCAACCCCTGGAAAATCAGCTTTTTGAGACCAATAATCACCTTCCATATCATATGCCCAAAATGATGCTAAATAATCATCACCGTCATACCCTACACCCATATAGCCAATATTATCAATTGTAAAACCCGATACGCTACTACGAGCACTACCGTCGAATACCGACTTATCTATCCAGTTACCTAAATCTTCATCTTCATCATCACTAGAGCAGCTAGTAAATGCCATAGCCAATACCGCTATACCTGTTATCTTAAATAAAAAGGATTTACTTTTAATCATTGTTTTTTGTTTTAAAATTCTTCTTTTCGAAATCAAAGCTAAAGGAGAGGGTAGTGTTCTAAAAAACACAATATATCAAAGTTCAATTTTAACATACCAAACCTGTGATTTCATCTACCAATACCATGATTTCATAAGTAGTTTAAATATCATATTTCATCCTATAACATTACCGATTGGTCTATTCAGGTTTTTACAACCACACCTTACATTTAGTTTTGAGAAAAAATTAATAATAAATGGAAGTCCCTATCAGTAAAATCCGCTTAAACCATGTGTTTGTTTACAGTATTATTTTGTTTGCCTTCATGATTTCTTGTAGTGAAGAAAATTATAATGATTCTGATTTTGTTGCGGGTGAAACGTTCACCAGCAGTAATATTCGACTCTTATTAATAGATAGCTTAACGGTTGAAACTTCAACTATTAAGTTCGATAGTATCCCAACATCCGAATCCACTAGAATGCTAATAGGGAGGTATAACGACCCTGTATTTGGCACAGTAACCACATCAAGCTATATGCAATTATTACCAAATTCTTATACCATAGATACCGAGGCAGCATTTGACAGTATTGTATTAGTGCTTGGCTACGACAAGTATTATTACAATGACACCTTACAAAGAAATACACTGCATATTAAAAGGATAAATGAAAATTTTAATCCTATTGAAGATGATTATTTCTACAACACAAGCTCTATTTCTTATGATGATGAAGATTTAGGCTTTTTAGAATACAATCCTAGACCTTTAGCAGGAGACTCACTAACTATTAAACTTATTGATGATTTAGGCACTGATTTATTCTCAAAATTACAAGAGAAAACAATTGTTAATTCTGATGAGTTTAAGGATTATTTTAAAGGAATAGCAATACTCCCTGATGATACTGATGACGGATCCATAATAGGTTTCTCTAAATCTTCTAGCAATACCTATGCTCGCCTATATTATAGCACAGCAACTTCAGATGAATCTATACAAGAATATCTGGATATTCAAATTAACATCGCTAACAATCCAATACCTTTTTTTAATAGTATTAAAGCAGAAAATGCTATTGAACCACTACAAACTTTAACTGATGGCAAAGTTAACTTAACAAGTTCAAACTCATACAACCAAAGTTTTATTCAAGCTGGTGTCGGTATTGCCATGAGGATTCAATTCCCGAACATTGCTACACTATACGACATTCCAGGCAATGGAACTATTTTAGATGGTATATTAAAAATTAAACCCGCACCGCAGTTTTATGATGATAACTTAAAATTAAGGGACACCCTTGCTGTTTATGTCGTTGACCAAAATAATGAGCTAACCGAACAGTTATCCACTGGTTCTTATGCCATTCTTAATAGAGACAATCAAGAATTTAACGACATCTATTACGAGATTCCCATTGCTACATACTTAGAGGAATTACAGCTAAAAACAAGAGACCTTGATGATGCTTTAATACTTCTACCACTGAATTACAATTCATCAATTGACAGGTTTATAATCAATGCCAACGGAAACGGAGAAAACGAAACTATTCTAGAACTAACTTACGCTATATACGATGAAGATTAACCAATTGTTTTTTACTTTATTAGGATTATTATTAATTATCACTCATGAACTTACTGCACAATCAGAAGCATTAACAAGCTCTCCCTACTCTTTATATGGCTTAGGTGTAATTAACCAAACAAGCATAGGTAAATTTAATAGTCTTGGTTACAGCGGTATTGGAATAAAATCACCCTATGAGCTAAACAACCTAAATCCGGCCAACTATGCCTTAATTCCTCAGAACTCCTTTTTATATGATATTGGATTAACAGGTGAAATTAACAATTATAGCAACTCTTCCACATCAGAAGGAAAATCCAATGTAAATTTTTCTAACCTAGCTTTTGGATTTAGAATTATGGAGAATTTAGGTGCCGGTATTACACTTGTTCCTTATAGTGATGTTGGCTATTCTATTCTTGGAATTAGCACTAATGTTGAAGGGTCAAACGAATCTTTCAAAAGTAGCATTAATGGCTTAGGCGGTTTAAACGACATCCGTTTTAATCTAGGTTATGCTTTAGTAAATAAATTAAGATTAGGGCTTAGTGCTTCATTTTTGTTTGGTAGTATTGAAGAAAATGAGGCATTCATTTACAATGCCGCTTCGTTTGAGTCTACTGAAAAAACCAATTATAGTGGTGTTAGATTAGGTTTTGGACTTCAATGGGACGTTACCGAAAATATAACTTTAGGTAGTACTATTCAATTACCTACCAGTTTAAATGGCAACTTAAAAAGATCTGTAAACAAAACGCTTTACGGAACAGATATCATCGTGGAAGATGAAACCGCCGATTCAGTTTCTGATTTTAAATTACCGCTAGAGCTAGGGTTTGGGCTTAGTTTAAAACCAATGGAAGAGTTTACCCTTAGCGCAGATTATAAGAAAAACTTTTGGACAAACACCAATCAATCCGAGAATATAGGAAATTATGTAGACCAAGACATTTATGCTTTTGGTTTAGAATACCTTAAAGACCCTAAAAGTTATAAATACGGACAAAGAATAAGCTACCGTTTAGGGTACAATTATGATAATGGATACTTAGCCATTGGCGATAATAAAGTAAGTGGCTATAATATAACAGCAGGTATTGGCATACCTACAAGTAAAGGCACACACTCCATGATCAATCTTTCTTATAGTTATGGTTCCAAAGGTGTTTTACAAAACGTATTAATTAAAGAAAATTATCACTTAATTACTTTAAACCTTAGTCTAGAAGACATATGGTTCGTGAAAAGAAAAGTGTATTAATTTAATTTATGTAAGTACATTAAAATAAAACCTATATAGGTCTTATTTTAACCAAAGTCTCCACTAGTAATTCATTAAATTAGAACCCTAATAGGAACTGACAATAATGGATAACAGAAAAGCCCGGATAATTATCCGGGCTTTTACTTATTGTCCTATTAAGGAATGTACTAAGAAATTACTTCTTCTTTTTAGAATCAGCTGCTTCCATTTTATCCTTCAACGCTTGTAAAGCATCGTTAGCATCGCCTAATGTTGGCTTAGCCTCATCTGTACTAGCAGACTGTCTTTTAACTGCTGCCTTAACATTACGTTGCTCTTCTTCACGGAAAATAGCGGTATGACTAGCAACAACACGTTTGAAGTCCTTGTTGAACTCAATAATCTTGAATTCAGCTTCATCGCCTTTTCCTAGTTTTTTACCATCTTCTTTTTCTAAATGACGTTGTGGTATAAA
>TARA_R110002051_G_scaffold14690_3_pt1 | contig 23012 bp, 24 predicted proteins | sample TARA_R110002051 | Tara Oceans TARA_R110002051 (sample SAMEA4397023) | marine metagenome | biome: Polar Biome; feature: [MES] marine water layer (ENVO:01000295) within the mesopelagic zone...; material: water (ENVO:00002006), including particulate matter (ENVO:01000060) such as......
GTTTTCTTTCGGTTTTAAATAATTATCTGGATCATAATCTTTATGATAATTTACTTGTATACCAAAGTAATTATTTCCTTCTTTAGCAAATCTACTAGTTCCCCAGCCAGTTTCATGAGCTGAAATAGCTATTACTAGCTTTATTGGTATTCTTATAGCTGGTTCGGTATAATTTGCATTATATTCTATTGCACATTCACCTATTTCTTTTATAAATTCACTTTGATCTCCATAAATAGGTATATTACAATAGAACATTAAAGTAGCACATATTATTTTCATAATTATTTACTCCGTTTAAATATTCTATAAAAAACTTTTTCTAATTTTATTTATTTCTACAATATCATAGTCCGTGTATATCTTTGTCCAGATATAATCGGCTTCTGCTGACATATCCCAATATTCATTATCGCACATTTTATTATGCATATATTCACTACACCATATTTGAAATGGTATAGTTCTTTTTAATTTAATACATTCGATTATCCACATTGTTCTTAATTTTAATCTTATCATATTACTCCTTCGTGTTCGGTTAATACTCTAGGGAACACCCCCCAAATGAGAATATTTATTGTGTTAATACTATATACCAAATGGTACTGCGAGGCCGAAGGCCGAGCCGATTTTTCTAGACATAAAAAAAGCATCTGGGCCAAAGCCCAGATGCGTATTATATATAAGATGTTATGCTTTAACTAAACTAAAAGTGTTTGCTTGAGCTTTGTTAAATTGAATTAACTTATCCGTTGCAACTGCTTTTCGTGTTGCTTGAGTTTTCCAAGATACAAATTCTGATTTACCAGTTTGTTTCTTGTAATATGTTAAATAACATTCAAACTGTGTTTGTTCTAATGCTAAAGATAAATCATATCCATGTTTAAAGGTTAAAGTTTCTTCAAACTTTTCTTGAGTTATCTCCATTTTAACAGCTTTAGCTATATTGCTACCATTTTCCTCAGTCATATGATCTATTTTATCTTTATACCAAGTTGTTTTATCAGATAACCATTCTATTTGATTTTCTCCTTTATTTAAAACATTTTCTAATTGTTTAGTAGCATTATAGATTAAACCATTATGATCAGATGAGAACCATAAATCATATGTTTGATGTAAATGCTTATTAGTATTAACTTGATGTTGATTGATCATATCCTGTAACATTTCTTGAGTATCTTCTGATGGATATGCATATTCTATATCTTTTATATTTTCCATTTAACTATCCTTTTATTTTATTATTAGTCTTGGTTAGTAGCTTATCTACTAATTGCCTAGCAAGGGCAGTTTAGATGTACTTGTCACTTTATCCCTTTCAAATATCGAAGCCCAAAGGGCTGAGCGAATTATATGGGGGGGTAAAGTCAGCTATGCTGAACCCCTTGTGGGTTGACTAGTATGTCTTAACTGCTATCATAAATACATTAGTATATTATTAATTTCTTTCCTTTCCTTATTACTATATTTATTTACTATTACTTCTTTATTCTTATTTCTTATCAATATATTGATTCTAATTTACTTCCCTATACTATATCTAGCTATGTGCTATTATGTCTCACCGAATTGTCTTGACAACAATTTATACAAGGTTACTATTAACCAACAGAAGCGGATAGAAGAACCATGTCCAATATAGAAGAACAATTAACCGATAAGCAAAGAGCATTAGTTGATACTATCGTATCAGAAGGATGCAGTATAGTGAAAGCTGCAGAAAAAGCAGGATATTCAACGAAAGTCAGTAGAGAAAGTGCAAGAGTAAGTGCAAGTCGTACACTACGACTACCAAAGGTACAGAAATACATGATGGAATGTGTATCTCGTACTATTGGGTTAGGTGCAGTAACAGCAAGTAGTAAGATGGTTCAACTAGCTGATTCAGCACGAAGCGAGTATGTACAACTAGAGGCCAGTAAGGATATACTGGATAGAGTAGGTCTCCGTGTAGCAGAGAAAGTGTCTCATACTATTGACGGAGACTTTAAGATCAACATAGACTTAAGTTAGTTTACGCGAGGTTTAGCCTCGCTTGAACACGCACCTCCTCGAGGGGGGTGGGGGTTCAAAACTGTAAGTCATACTTGTTGATACGGGGTATACAAGTAATAGAGGTTAAAAAAGGTTCAACCTTATGTGCATTGTAAATTTATTTCTTTGTTGTAAGGTGAATTATCTTTAGATAAAAACTATGAGGGGGTTACTCTCACAGCCTTGCAAGGCAATTATTAGTGAATTGATATTATCATTTCTATAGATTATAGTTGAGATTAACTCTCATAATAACTATAACAGAATGGAAATGAAAATGACTATAGATGCTCTAATGACTGATGTAAAAGAACTAAAAGATGAAATCAAAGATATCAAAGAAATAAATACAGTTCTTATAAACAAGCTTGACAAAGCTTATGATGATAGAATACATTTAAGAGCAGAAAATTATAATATGAAAGATCAATTGAAAGGAATAGCCAATGCCTAAAGTAGGAAAAAAGACTTTCCCTTATACTAAAGCTGGTGTAAAGAAAGCTAAAGTAGAAGCCAAGAAGGTGGGGAAAAAAGTTGTCAAGCAAAGCAAAGATAAAAGGTACTAGAGTAGAGAACGAAATTGTTAAGCTCTTTATTAAAGAGGGGTTTAACGCAAAACGACAACCTTTGTCTGGAGCATTGATTGATTTCCCTCATGATGTTCAAGTTCATGATCTATTTGGTGGAACTAATATAGAGGTCAAAGCAAGAAAAAGTGGCGAGGGCTTCGCCCAGTTAGATAAGTGGAAAGGTTCAGCAGATTTATTAATATTAAAGAAGGACTTTTCTACACCAATGGTGTATCTTGACTGGAATTTATTCAAGGAGTTTCTAAATGAATACAGAGAAAATAGATCAACTAGTGAATCTGGACAACAGAAAAATATTTGTGATCTCAATGGCAGACAGAAGGAAGTTGAGAATTATAGTAAAAAAAATACATCTAAAATTCCTTCCGTCAAATTTAGTGACAGACAAGGAAGCAGACAAATTGATAGAAAGTCTTGGCCCAACAGTCAAAGAAAAATTGCTAAAAGAAGCTTTAGACAAAAATCTGATATAAATGGTGGAACTGAATTACAAACCAGATGGCAACACATTAAAGAAGTTTCTAAAAAGTGATAACTTCTTTAGAGGATTAAGAGGGCCAGTAGGAAGTGGGAAATCTGTGGCTTGTTGTATCGAGGTTTTTCGAAGAGCCTTACAACAAGAACCAAATGCACAAGGTATACGAAAATCGAGGTGGGCTGTCATTCGTAACACTAATCCACAGCTTAAAACGACTACTATTAAGACTTGGTTAGATTGGTTTCCTGAAAATGAGTATGGGCATTTTGCTTGGTCAGTACCTTATACACACAGAATACATATAGGTAAGGTAGAGTTAGAGGTTATATTCCTAGCATTAGATAGACCAGAAGATGTAAAGAAGTTATTGTCTTTAGAGCTTACTGGAGTGTGGGTTAATGAAGCAAGAGAACTTCCCAAGTCTATTATAGATGCTTGTACTATGAGAGTAGGAAGATTTCCTAGTATGCGAGATGGAGGTGCTACATGGTATGGAGTAATAGCCGATAGTAATGCTCCAGAAGAAGATCATTGGTGGCCTATCATGGCTGGTGATGTACCAGTACCAGATCATCTCTCAAGAGAAGAAACATTAATGTTAGTAAAACCAGATAACTGGTCATTTCATACACAACCTTCGGCTATGAAAGAAACTAAAGATAAGGAAGGACAATTAATGGGGTATCAGTTTAGTGATATATGTGAAAATCAACAAAATCTTACACCTAAATATTATGAAAATATTATTAAAGGTAAAACAAAAGGGTGGATAGATGTCTATGTAATGAATAGACTTGGTTCACTAGAGGAAGGTAAGCTAGTATATCCTAATTGGGCAGAAGAAGTACACTTATCAAGTGAGCCTTTGGCGATAGGAACTATGCCAGTCTTTATAGGAATTGATTTTGGATTAACTCCAGCAGCAGTCTTTGGTCAAAAATATCCTAATGGTAAATGGGCTATACTACAAGAACTCGTATGTTTTGATATGGGTATATCAAGGTTTAGTGAATTATTAAAACATGAGATTGCAAAAAATTATAAAGGATTAGATATAGAAATATATGGCGATCCAGCTGGAGATCAAAGGGCGCAAACTGACGAAACAACTCCTTTTCAAATACTGCGACAAAATGGATTAAAAAGTAGACCAGCTCCTAGTAATGATGTTGCTCTTAGAATTGAATCTGTCGAAACAACATTGGGTAGACTAATAGAAGGTAAGTCTGGATTTTTATTAGATTACAGATGCATTAATCTAAAAAAAGGTTTTAATGGTGGTTATCATTACAGAAGATTACAAACTGCTGGAGATAGATATGATGAACGACCAAACAAAAACAGATATTCCCATGTTCATGATGCTTTGCAGTATTTATTGATGGGAGCTGGAGAAGGAAAGCAATTAACGAGTGGTAAACACAGTAGGTCTACAGTAGTTAAAACAAGAGGGTGGAATATCTTTGATAAAAAAAAGAAATCGGTATGGCAAAACAGAATCAATGGCTAGTCTATTTTTACCAGAATAGAGATTTTCATAATCACACAACATTTTTTAAAAAAGGATTTAAACATTGTGGTGTTATGGGATATGAACCAGAATCAAAAACTTGGATTTTAATAGAATATTTATTTGGAAGTTTAGTGGTAGAAGTATTAACAGAAAAAAAAGTAGATGCTATATTTGCTTTGATTCAAAAAAAGAATGGTCATATAATTGAAGTGCCTATTAAACATGAAATACCTAAATTTCCATTATATATGGGTTCTTGGATTAAAGAGCATAGCTGTGTTAGTTATGTGCAACGATTAATAGGAATGTCTAACTTTTGGATATTTACACCTTATCAGCTATATTGTGCGTTGATAAAAAAAGGTTTTCATGAAATAGAGTTATAAGGAGTTACAATATGTCATCAATGTTTGGAAGTACAAAGTATAGGGAAACTGCATCTGATAAGCAGTTACGATTAGATATTGAAGCTAGAAGAAAAGAAGAAGAACAAACAAAGTTAGATGACGAAAAAAAAAGAAAGCATAAAAAATCAAGAAGAAAAAAAGGTTTAATTGGTTCAAGGAGTATGTTTACTCGAGCTGGTGGCAGAGGATATGAAACTGATGGAGAAGAAACATAATGGGAGGTAAAAGTGCTACAACTTCTAATACTGCTGGAAGTAATGATAATCAACAATCTCACGATCAAAGACAAGACAATCTACAAAAAAATATAGATAGATTAAAAAAAACTGGTGATGTAACTGCATTAATTGCAAAAAAAAATAAAGAAGCAAGAAACTTTAAACTTAATACAGAAGGTATTAAAAAAGGAAGTGCTTTTGTAAAAAGAGAAATTGGATACAAGAATGATATATTTTATCCAACAGGAGAAATGGTAGGTTCTTATGCCTTGAAAAGCAAAAAAGGTGGAAAGGGTATGTTTGGAGAAGAAGCAGATAGAGCTACTAATGATTATTTAGTATCTATTGGAGAAGCTACAAAAAGCAAAACTGGAAGTTATTGGCTTACAGCACAAGGTAGGAAAATGAAATATGGAGGTGGTGATATAGCTTTAGGTAGTGGAAATAGAAAAACTATTACTGGAAATATGCCTATTTCAAAAGAGATGTGGGATAGTCAAAAGAGTATTCAAAATTTATTTATGTTAGGAATAACTGCTATGGGAGTTCCTTTTAGTTCTAGTATGTTGATAGATAATAATAGAAAAGGCAATAGTTATAGTAATTATCTTAAAGGATTTAATAATATTAATGGTAGATCATCAGCAAGTATGGTTAATAGAAGCACAGGTATGAATGAAACAAATAACAATGAAACAGATAACAAAGCAGAAGATTTTGCTCCAGATAGTAATGTGATAGTTCAAGATGCATCACAAGTAGCAAGAGAGTTAAAACGAAATCATTTATTTGCTTCTTTACAAGGAAACAAAACTAAACAATTTCTTGAAAAAAGTAAACAAACAATCTCTGGAAACATGGCAAGGGTATAATGGTTTACATTCCTATAGAAGAAAAAGAATTTGATTATTCACAAGATAATACAAAGATGATTAACTTTTTAAAAAAATATAAAGATGCAGAAACTTTATTTGACCATTGGAAAGATAAGTATGAAGAAGCATATGAATACACAATGCCATCAAGAGAATCTTTTTATGAAGAAACTGTAGGGCAAAGAAGAACAGATAAAATATTTGATGAAACAGCAGTAGTAGGAATACAAGAATTTGCATCAAGATTACAAGCTGGTATAGTTCCAACTTATGGGAGATGGGCAAGTTTTGAAGCTGGATCAGAAGTTCCCGATGAATTAAAACCAGAAGTTAATGAACAGCTAGATACTATTACACAATATGTATTTGAAGTATTAGGTGGATCAAACTTTAATCAAGAAGTTCATGAAGTGTTTATGGATTGTGCTATTGGTACTGGAGTATTACTTGTTGAAGAAGGAGATTCATTAAATCCTGTTAAATTTACAGCCATACCATTACCTAGAGTATTATTAAATAATGGCCCAGATAATAAAGTAGATACTGTCTTTAGAAAAAGACAAATAGCTTATAATCAAATTATGGTAGCTTATCCTAAAGCAGAAATGTCAGATAAGATGTTAAAAATTATTGAAGAAAAACAAAGTAAAAAAGCTAACATGGTAGAAGGTGTTTACAAACTTTATGATGAATCCAATGTAGAAAAATATAAATACTGTGTAGCTTGTATGGATACAAAAGAATTAATATTTGAAAAAGAATTAAAAGGTATAGGCTCTAATCCTTATATTGTATTTAGATGGAATAAAGGTTCTGGAGAAGTATATGGCAGAGGCCCAATCTTTAATGCAATGGCTGCAATTAAAACTACTAACTTAACTGTAGAATTAATATTACAAAATGCACAGATGAATATAAGTGGAATATATACTTATGAAGATGATGGTGTAATTAATCCAGATACAATAAGTTTAGTTCCGGGTTCTCTTATTCCAGTAGCTCCAAATAGTCGAGGTATAGTGCCATTAAATGGAGCTGGTAAATTTGATGTAGCGCAATTAATTTTATCTGACATGAGAGCTAATATTAAAAAAGCTTTATATATGGAATCTCTTGGTAAACCAGAAGGTACACCAATGTCAGCTACAGAAGTGGCAGAAAGAATGGCTGATCTATCAAGACAAATTGGTTCTTCTTTTGGTAGACTTCAAGCAGAATTTGTAACACCATTACTTCGTAGAGTAATTCGTATTTTATCTAAACAAGGCAGAATAAAGATACCACAAATAGATAATAGAGAAGTTAAAGTAATATCCACTTCTCCTCTTTCCCAAGCACAACATCAACAAGATGTTGCTACAGTTAATAATTTTAATCAAATTTTAGCTCAAACCTTCGGCCCAGAAATATTAAACATGGTAGTTAAACAAGATGAAGTTGCTAGATATATTGCTGAGAAACTAGGACTACCAGATAAATTAATTAGAAGTACAGAAGAACAGCAAGAGGTTATGAAAAACTTGCAAAATCAAGCACAACAAGCTAATATGCAACAAAATGAGTTGGGAAACCCTAATCAAGCACAACCACAACAGCAAGGACAATAAAGATACTGCTGAAATAGATAAAATTTTTGCTTCAGTATTTGAACAACCAGATGGTAAAAAGGTTTTAGATTATCTTGACAGTATTATAACTGATTCTACTGTAGCTCCTACTGGGGATAGTAATTATTTATGGCACTTTGAAGGTCAAAGATACTTAATACGACAAATTAAAAATAGAATAAAGAGAGGTAAGAATGGTTGAAGAAACACAAACTGAAGAAACACAAACAGAAACAGTAGAAGAAGTTAGTGTAATACCAGAATATGTACCAGAAAAATTTTGGGATAAAGATAATAACGAAGTTAAAATAGAAGATTTAGGATTATCTTATAAAGCTTTAGAAAAAAAATTAGGTTCAAGAACGGAAGATTTATCAGCTCAAATAAGAGAAGATATAAAAAATGAATCAAAAGCTTCTGTTCCAGAAGATTATGAAATATCTTTACCAGAATTACCAGAGAATGTTAATATTGATGTAGATGCTGAAATGCCTTTATTACAATGGTGGAAACAAACAGCTAGAGAAAAAGGTATGAGCCAAGATGAATTTAATCAAGGGGTAGAAGCTTTTGTTAATAATGAAATACAAGGATTGCCTAATGTTGATAATGAAAAAGGATTATTAGGAGAAAACGCATCAACAAGAATAGAAGCTGCCGACCTATGGTCTAAAAAAAATCTATCAGAAGATACTTATAATACATTATCTAGTTTAGCCTCAACTGCTAATGGTGTAAAAGCTATAGAGGAATTAATGGCTTTAAATAAAGATGCTCCAATTCCAAATATTCAAACTGCTATTGAAGCCGCTCCTAGTCCAGATGATTTACGATCTATGATGAAAGATGTTAGATATTGGAAAGATGGAGAAAGAGATCCAGCTTATGTTAAAAAAGTTACTGATATGTATGAAAAGTACAGCAGAAAAGAACAGAAAGCGAGTTAAAATAACTTGGAGAGATGCGCAATCTTTTGCTGAATGGCTTGATCCTATTGAAGCTATAAAACTTAAACCAGCTATAAATTATTCCGAAGGTTACTTATTAGAAAGTAATAAAGATGTTGTTATTGTCTACATGACTTACAACGATACTGATATTGGTGATACTTGTGTTATTCCACATGAAAACATAATTGATATATGTGAGTTGAAAAATTCTAAAAAATATGAGATGAAGATATAATAGACCTTAAAGATGACAGTAGGCCTCTACGAGATAACTTATTTAAGCTTCTAAAAGATAATCTAGTTAATAAGCAAACACGGAGGTAAAAATGTCTGCTACTATCACAAATGCCTTTATTACTCAGTTTGAGGCTGAAGTACATATGGCATATCAAAGACAAGGTAGTAAGCTTAAGAACCTAGTGCGTACTGTAAATGGAGTAAGTGGAGAATCTGTAAAGTTTCAAAAAGTTGGAACTGGAGAAGCTACCACTAAAGCTCGTCATTCAGAAGTTGTAGCAATGAACATTAGTCATACTAATGTAACTGCGACTTTGGCTGACTATTATGCTTCAGATTATGTTGACAAACTAGATGAGCTTAAAACCAATATTGACGAAAGAAGTGTAATTGCAAATAATGCAGCTTATGCTTTAGGTCGTAAAACTGATTCAATCCTAACTACAGCAATGGGAGCTACTGCTACAGTAGTGGCAAACAATGCTGGAGCTTCTGGAGCAACATCAGTAGCGACTGATATGAACATTACTAAATTTAAAGAGATGCAAGAATTATTTGGAACAAATAATGTACCAGATGATAACCAAAGATATTGGGCAATCGGCCCAAGTCAATGGGCTGATCTTTTAAGTGATGATCAATGGACTAGATCCGAATACATTGGAACTGCTGAACTTCCTTTTTCTGGTATGAATTATACTGCAAAAAGATTTCTAGGTTTCTTAACATTCGTTCATTCTGGTTTAGATACATCTGGTTCAACTGACAGACATACTGTTGCTTGGCACAAAACATCTATGGGTTTAGGTGTTGGTTCAGATGTTAGAACAGAAGTAAACTACATACCAGAAAAGGTATCTCATTTATTGACTTCATATTTATCTATGGGTTCAATAATGATTGATACTAATGGTATTAGATTACAGAAATGTGCTGAATAGCAGAGAGGAGAATTAATTATGGCTTACGCATTAGCAAATCCAATTAAGAAAATCTCTCAGATGGGTGATTCCAATTCAATGTGGTATTACACAGATGGCGATGCTATTGGTACAATAGATGACGATAATTATTTTATATTATCATACAAAGAATTAAGTGCTGGAGATATGATTATTGTAAATAGTGGTGGTTCAAACGCAGTTATAGATATTTTAATAGTATCTGTAGATGATGGTGGAACTAACCTAGATACAGTAATACTAGCATAAGTATATTAATTAGGGAGGGGATTTATTCCCCTCTCTTACATAGGAGAAAAGTAACTATTATGAAAAATGATCATTTAAGAAAAAAACATAAATTCTCAACAATACAACAAATTAAAAAAGGATTTACAAATGAAAATAAATTAAAAAATGTATTTAATAAGGTTATTGATTCAGTTAGTACATTTAAATACAATGATCCACATAATACAAAAAATAGAAAATCTATTAGAATAAAATTAAAAAATGTATGGAAGCAAAACTAGGAGAATATTATGGCAATAGTTAAAGCAGCAAAAACATTAGTAGGCAAAGCAATTAATATTGCTAAGAAAAAGAAAAAAGAATTAGAAAAAACAAAGACTGTTAAAAAAGTAAAGAAAGAAATTAAAAAAGTATTAAAAAATCCAAAAGTAAATAAAGCTGTAGAAAAAACAAAGACTGGAGCAAAGATAGCTGGAGCTGCTGCTGGTGGTTTAGTGGGAGCTGGGTTAGGAGTTACAACTGGAATGGGAGCTGTAGCTGGAGGTGTTGCTGGAGGTACTGTAGGTAAAGCAATTAGAGCTGGTAAAAAAGTAATAGATAAAGCAAGAGGTAAAAAAGTTAAGATTGATCCTAAAGATAAACGACAACCAAATCCTTTTGATTCTGGAAAAGGTAGCCCAGCTATGTTATCAGAAAATGAAGTAATGGATTCTTTAAAAGGTGCTTTAGCTGGTGGAGCTATTGGTTTAGGAGCTGGATTAACTGGAGTAGGAATGATGGCTGCTTCATTAGTTAAGTCTAATACATCTCCAGAACAAGCATATGAAACAAGTAGATTACCAGATGGTAGATTTTCTACAAAATTTAGTGATGCAAATAAAAATGTTGTATTTTCAAGAAAACAATTAACATCAAAAGAAATTGATGATGTCAGAACTAAATTAGCTATAATGGATAGTATTTTAGAATCTACTGATCCTAGAACAAGAAGAAATGAATTTTTAAATACAGCTATGTATTTAGGAAAGACATATGGAATATCTAATGTTAGTGGTAAACAATTATCTCTTTTGATGCCTACTGAGGTATATGATGGTAAAACTGTTAGATATACTAAAAAAAGAACTGGAATATCTAAATTCTTATTAGGAGATCCTTCTACAAATAAAAACATACAAGCAGCTCAAAGATATTATGATAAAAATATAAAAGGATAATGTATGGCAGTAACCAAGATAGATATAGCTTCGAGAGCATTGGTAATGATAGGAGCAAATCCTATATCATCATTTACAGATGATAATACAGAAGCTCTTGTAACTAATACAATTTATGAAGAAATAGTAGAATCAACTTTAACTAGAGGTAAATGGAGATTTGCTACTGGGCAACAACAACTATCTTTATTGACTGCTTCTCCTACTGGAAGATGGGAATATGCTTATCAAATGCCAACAAATCCACAAGTGTTACAGATATGTGCCATTACTTCTAATGATGCTTTATTACAATACAGTCAGTATGAAGATAAAATTTATTTAAATGGATTTGGTTCTAGTAGTTCTGTTATTATGGATTATATTTTTAGACAAGATGAAAGTTTATTTCCTCCCTACTTTCGTTTATGTTTAGAATATAAACTTGCTAGTATCTATGCTGGAGCAATAGCAAGAGATTCTGCTATGGTATCTGAGTTTGATAAACTAGCAGAAAGAAATCTTATTCTAGGAAGAAATATAGATGCGCAACAAACTACAACAAAAAGACTTTCAACTGATAGATTTATTACTGAAAGAAGGAGTAGTCGTAGTGGACTTGTTTCTTAATGCCCAGAAAAGTAAGACAAGTATATACTAACTTTTCGTCTGGAGAGCTTAATAGTTTATTAAATGCTCGTACAGATGCTAAAGCATATTTTGAAGGTGGTAAGCAAGTAAGAAACTGGTATCTTCTTGACGAAGGTGGAGTAATGCGTAGACCAGCAACAGAATATAAAGCAACATTACCAGCAGAAGCACGATTAATTCCTTTTATATTTTCTAATGATGAAACTGCTGTATTCGCTTTAAGTAATAACAGACTAGATGTTTATAATTCTAGTGGTACTCTCGTTCAAGGAAATGTAACTTCTAATTGTAATTGGACTACTGCAAAATTATTTGAACTTAACTATGCCCAATTTGGCGATACAGTATTTATTACTCATAGAGATAATCCCACAGTAAAAATAGTAAGAGCAAGTGCTACAAGTTTTGCAGCAAGTATATTTGCTTTTGAATTAAATGATAGTGTCGTAACCAATAGTGTTAAAAAATCTACAGCTCCTTTTTATAAATATATTGATTCATCAGTTACATTAACTCCTAGTGCTACTACTGGTAATGCAGTTACCTTAACTGCTTCATCTTCAATATTTAGTAGTGCATGGACTGGTTTATATTTAGAAATAGGAACTACTCCTAAACAAGTTAAGATTACTGGATATACAAATGCTACTACAGTTACTTGTCAAGTTATAGAAACTTTAGCAAGTACAGATGCAGAATCAGATTGGACAGAAGAATTAATTTCAGCAACTAGAGGATACCCACAAGCTGTATCATTTCATGATAATAGATTATGGTTTGCTGGAGTAAGAGATAAACCTTCGGCTATTATTGCTAGTCAAATAGGAGGATATTTTAATTTTAATTTAGGTACTGGTTTGGCTGACGAATCAATTAATGTAGCTATTGCTGGAGATAGAGTTAATGAAATACGACATTTAATTTCTTCTCGTAACTTACAAATATTTACAGATGGAGCTGAGTATTTTGTACCTACATCTTCTACTTCAGCAGCAATTACTCCTAGCAATATAGCTTTTTTAAAACAAACACCTTATGGTTGTAATAGAGCAACTCCAATATCTTTTGATGGAGCTACTTTATTCAGTCAAAAGAATGGTAAAGCAGTTAGAGAATATGTATTTTCAGATGTTGAACAAGCATATCGTTCTACAAGTGTTTCAGTATTAGCTTCTCACTTGATAGATACACCAAAACAATTATCAATGATTACTGGTAATGAAGAAAAACCAGAACAATTTGCTTTTTTCTTAAATAGTGGATCAACATATGATGGGCAAATAGCTGTATTTCATAGCATAAGACATGAAAAAATAGCTGGTTGGACTATGTGGGAAACACAAACAAATGATAAATTTCATAGTATTATAGCTTTAAATGAAAAATTATTTGTTGTTGTAAAAAGAATAGCTCCTTCTGGAACAAAATATTTTTTAGAACAATTTGCTAATACAGATGCAATAACATTAGATTGTTCATCAACAACTACTGTATATCAAAAAGGTACTCCATTAGTTAAAGGAGCAAGTCAAGCTACTAACCAAAACTTTTTAATTGTAGATGGATTTACTACTGCACCACAAGTACAGGAAACAATTACAATAGCTGGTAACTCTACAGAATATACTATTACTGCTGTATCTGCTGGAGCATCACAACATACTTTAACATTAGATCAGAATTTAGCAGCAGTTCCTTCTGACAATGCTGTTATTACAGTAGTGAATGGATTTTTGCATACAGTTAATGCTATCTATGAAAATACAGATATAGTATTTGCTGTCTATGGGAATGGTTCTTTAGGACAATTTACTGTAGATAGTAGTAGTAGAATAACTTTAACTTCTGCTCCTTTCCCAACAGGAATAAGAGTAGGATTTAATTTTACACCAATATTAGAAACAATGCCAATCGATAAAGAAATAGAAAGTGGGCCTTTGACTGGTCAACCTAGACGAGTAAGTAAAGCTATTGTAGATATATCTAATGGTTTCGATATTACTATGAAAGCTTCAGATCAAACATCAAAACAATTAGTAATACAACAAGTTAATTTTACTGTTGGTAGTGATACTACTGCTGTAACTGGTAAAAAAGAATTTAACTTTTTAGGATATGATCAATCTCCTACTATTACTATTTCACAAAACGATCCTTTACCATTAAAGGTATTAGGTCTAGCTATGGAGATACAATTCGCATGACTGGAATGGAAGCATCAACTTTATATGCATTAAGTGCTATGGCAAGTTCTGTTGGAACAATGGCAAGTATACAAGCTCAAAGACGAGCTTTGGCAAGAGAAAATTATAGAATAGGAACAGAGGCAAAATTAGCAAAGGTACAAGCAATAGAAGAAGAAAATGCAAGACAAGAATTAGCTAAAATGTCTTTAGCAAATAATTCAGCTTATCAATCTATCGCTGGTTACTATGATGATGGTATGAGTTTTTTAAATATTAATCAACAAGTGACAAATAAAGCAGTAAAAGATATTTCAAATATTCGTGTCATGGCAAGTAGCACACAAAATAAATATCGAAGTATGCTATATGAAAATAAAATGAAAGATAATGAATTGGTATTTGGTGGATATACTTCTGTAATAGCAGAACTATCAACTGGATATGAAAATTATAAATATTATGATATTTAGGATAAATAAATGGCTTTAACAACTGGAGAAAGAAAAACAATAACAACTGCTTCTTCTGTTTCAAACAGAATGGGAGTAGTACCAGCTTATGGTGGAGATGCTTTAGCAACTTTTGCAAAAACAGCTACAGAAAAATTAGATTTCTTTGCACAACGACAAGCAACTTTGGAAGAAAATAAATGGAAAGCTGATACACAACTTAAAACTTATCAAGCTATAAAAGATTTTGCTAGAGAAAATTGGGATAACCCAACTAGTTTTGTAAATAAAACAGATACTTATGTAGAAACATTAATAAATAAAGCTCCTAAAAGATTTCAAGCTTGGACTAAAACTTATGCTGGAATGATGGCTGCACAAGAAGGAGAAGTGATAGCTAACACTAGAGAAAAATTAGATTTTCAAGAAGCAGTAAAAGCAAATGAATTAAGTATAATTGCATTTCATGATAAAACTGCTGAAACTATGTATAATATGACAGGTTATTGGAATAAAAATAACATAGATGCATTTAAAGAGAAAATATACGATGCAGAATTAGGAGAAATTTATGAACGATATATATCAACTTATAATGTTGCTAAAGTTTCTGAAAGAAGGGACATGGATCCTCCTAAAGAATGGTTAAGAAAACAAAAACTAGGTTTTGAATTATTGAGAGTTAATAGTAAAATTAAAAAAAAAGTAGATGAAACTATGAGATTGATTCGAGAAGAATCTTATAGTGTAGGACATGATAGGCTTAAAGAATTAAACAGATCGCTAACAGAAATATTAGAAAAAGAATATAGAAAAAATCCTAAGGTAGATGATGAAGATGGGTATGCTACTTTAATAGGAAGTACATTAGAAGAAAGAGGTGGCATTATAGAAGAAGCTAAAAAATTTCTTAGTAAAGAAATGGCATTACATCAAAAAGAAATAAATACCTATGAATTAACTACTAACTCAGAAAATAAACAACAACATACAACAGATATGAATAATTTTTTAAATCAACCAGAAAATTATATTAATCTAAGTTCGGATCAACTAAGAAATAAAGCAGTAGCTTTAGGATTGGAGCAAGGGGAGATAGATAATTATGTAGCACAATATCACTTAGGACAAAAAGTTAATGAGTTTGCAAATCGTTTTTTACCTAAAGGTGAAGTAGGCGAATTTGATAGTCAAAAAAGTATAACTGATATAGTTAATGATTTAGAGCAAGTTTTATCTGTTTCTTCTGTATCTGCATTAGAAAGGTTAGAAGGAGTAGAAGGAGATAATGTTCAAGAGAAATTAAGGAATATGATAATTAATCAAAATCTTAAATCAATATTAGATATAGAAGATTTAAGACATTTGGAACTTGGTACATTGGATATATTCGCAAGAGATCGAAAACAATTTTTAGATGAAGAACGAAAAGTACGAAATCCAGATTATGGAAAGATTATTCTATCTGAAGATGGTGGACTAGCAAAAGAAAATGACAAGTTTGCTGTTTTAACAGCTTATGCTTATAATTTAGGAGAACCAATACCACAAATAACTAATTTTTTAAATAGTATGCAATCAATAAATGTTAAATCAGAATCTGGTTTAGATAAATTAGATAGAGCAGCTTACATGGTAAATTATTTTCTGACAAAAGAAAGTGGTTATAAATTTATGTTTAAAGATTTAGATGAAGGATTATTATTACCATTACATGAATATCACGAAATAAGACAACTTAATACTGGAGGTATATTAAACGACAAAGGAGAAGTAGTAGAAAAAATGCAAAGAGAAGTAATTGCTTTAGATTTTTTTAGTAAAATGAATTTAGATCATACTACTAAAGGACAAATTAAAACAAGATTAGATGAGCTTATTATAATTGATAAAGATGATAAAACTGGAGATATTGATTTAACTGCTATTATTAATAAGCAACTTAGTGTGGGTAGTAAGTTTAATCAAACTCACAGATATATGCAGAAAGGGGTTACTGGTGGATATAGAAGTTATGTAACTGGAGAAAGAATTAAATCTTTTACTAGAGATACATTACAAGAAAAATTAGAAATAGATAACAATAGTGTACAACAAATTATTAGACCTATATTAGACTTATATCTTACACAAGGATATTTAGAATCTACAAAAATAACTGAACATAATTTAAGGAAAAAAATAGATAAAGTTTTAGATATTGTTTTAGATAACTTTATGGAAAATGGACTATATTGGAGTGCTTATTAATGAGTGTTGAATTAGCAAGATCTATATACGGAAAAAAAGGTTTTAGTAAAGCTGAAATAGACCACGATATAATTTTTACTTTACAAAATAGAATGTGGAATATGACTACAAAAGAAAAAGAGGAATTAGGAATTACTGATAGTTTTTTAGATGCTACTAATTTATATCAAATGCTTTCTATGGGTAGAATAGAATTAATTATGGATATAGCAAAATCTCAAAAACCCGATCCAATATTTCATATGAAGGTAGATTTTGATGGAGATGGTATATGGGCTAATGTTGGCCCAATTAATTCTTCTACAGCTTTTAAACCTATGCGTACTATGAAAACATATAAATCTTTATCAAAAGAAAGAATATACGAAGATGTTGTCAATAGAAAATACAACTCATTAAAAAACACTATATTTAGTTTAGATACTCAACAAATGTTAAATGAAAATCCTTCAATAGATGCTGCAATGGAATCTATTGTTAGAGGAGTTTTTATTACTAGTCAGGCTAAAACAAAAGTAGGAGATAGAGTAAAAAGATTTTTAAATGAAAATAGTTTTTTTAGTGCAATACTTCCAGAATTAGATTTGTCAAAAGATATTAGAATAGATGAAATAGCACAAGAGATACAGAAAGAAGCTATTTTAATGGAACAAATGATGCCAGAATTAAAAGAAGATTATAACATAGCTTCACAACAGGGGTTACTAACAAAAGGAGATGAAATGGTTTACACACAAAATATATTTTTTGATCACACTATGAAAAATGAAGGAGGATTTTTTGCTACAGCTTATGCTCCTAGTAATGAATGGGATATTATAAATTCTGATTATAATCCAGATTATATAAAATATGAATATTTAAGCAAGAAAGATGCAAATGGAAAATATGTTAATGATCCAACAATCGGTTATGGATTTTCCCTTAAAGATGATTATGTTGTCGGTTTATTAGAAGATAAAGATTATGATATTGATAAACTTATTAAAGGAGAACAAAGATTAAATCAAAAAGATGCAATAGATATTTCGTATAATATATTAGATGTAAAATTAAAAGAAGTATCAGATTATTTTGGAGTAGAATTAACAGATAAAAATACATATCTTCTTATGCCTCTTTTAGACTTAAATTATGTAAGTGGTTTTATAGGAAGCGATACAGAACATGGTACTAGTTTTATTGGAGCTAGACTAAAAGAAGCAGTTAAAGGATACTTAAATGCAACAACTCAAGAAGAACGAGATAAATTTATGGGTAATTATGAATCTTATTTGGATAAAAAAGATATACCCTTAAATATTATGGGTGTTGATACTGGAGCAACTTATCAACAAAAAAATACAGATGGAATAAGAGGAGATCAATATAATAATTATCCTCCTACAATATTAAATGAATTATATAATGATGGAGTATTTTCTAAATCACATAGAGGTAGATTAAGTTTAAATGCTAGATTATTTCAATCACATCACAATGGACAATCTACGATGTTTCAAGCTCCTATAGTAAATGATAGTTTACCATCTACTAATGATGACTTAAATACACCTACTATCAATATAAATACTATAAGTGAGCCTAAGGCATTAAAATAATGCCTGATGTACTAATTACAACTGGCGATCCTACAATGCCTAGTGGATATTTTAGGCAAGAATCTGAATTAGGTGGATTAGATATGTTAAGTAATCTAGGCAGAGGTATTCTTGATGATAATTGGGTACTTGGTGGTGTAAGAAGAATAGTAGAAAATATTAAAAATGAAAGACCAGATATATATGAGGTAGATGATCGTTATGATCCTTACCATGATGACCAATTATTTAAATATAAAGAATACATGGGAAATTTTTTACATTCTAAAAATAAAGAACATACTACTTATCTTATAAATAGATTCAAAGAAAAAGCAGCAAAAATACAAGGTGATCCTAGTTACATTATAGGGAGAATACTAGGTGGCTTAACTGATCCAACTTCTTTATTTATGTTTACTAAAGCTGGAAGTGTATTGTTAAGTGGAACAAGACTGGCAAGAAGTTTAAAAATGGGTACTCCTTTAATGGCTGAAGAAGCGATGAAAAGATATTTAGATCAAACTAGACCTATGACAGAATCAGTTGCTATTACTGCTGGTGGATTTATTATTCCTACAATGTTCCCAAGCATTAATGCAAATAAATCTACTAAAAAATTTGATAAAAATGCAGACTTTCTTGATGAAGCAGATAATAATATTTTTGGTAAAAATACAATGGGAGCTGCACAACCTATTGATACTAAAATTATTACAGAAGCAGAAGAACAAGCTATGAACAAAATACAACCTACTGGTTTAGGTGTATTTGGAGAAAATGTACCAACATCATTATTATCTAATCCAGTATTTATCGTATTGCAAAAAGGAATCACATCAGCGCAAGACATGATTGAATCAGTTTTAGAAAGCCCTTTATATACAATTAAAAACTTTCAAGGAATTGCAACCAAACCAAGTATAGAAAGAAATGTTAAGTTAAGATACACACCTTTAGTAATAGAAACTACTAAAAAACTTGAATCTTTATATGCAACATATTTACACAAATTAGGAAAGAATAAACAAAACTTTTTTGAAAGAACTTTTGATACAAAAATAAATAGAGGTAAAGGAGTAATGTCTCCTAAAGAATTTAGAGAAGCAGTATGGGATGCAAGGTCTGGAAGAAAAGATTTACCAGAAGAAGTAATAAAAGCATCAAAAGAATTAGATGGATTTTTTGGTAAACTAGGAAAAGAATATGACGATTTAGGTATTGTACCAGCTGCTCTAGAAAGAGAAATAGATAAAATTGATTATTGGATTCGTAGAACAAAAAACAAGGAATTAATGGCAGAACTTCAAGCAGAAAAAAAAATATTAAAAGATCAGCTAGATTATATAAAAGAGAATGGTTCATTAGCTAAAAACTATATTACTATTTCCTATAAAAGAGATAGGATTAAAAATAATTTTACAGAGTTTAAAAAAATATTAACTGTTTCTTTAAGAGATAAAAATCCTAGAATTACTCAAAAAGAAATAGATGAAATAGCAGATAACTTTTTAAACTATCAACCTTATATTCGATTAAATGCTGTAAGTGCAGAATTAGATTTTGCAGTTAATAGTGGAAAAAAAATTCCAGACGGAGCATTAATAGAACATTTTAAACAAGTAAACAAAATATCTTCTCGTTTTAAAAGTAGAGAATTAAATATAGACTATCGTGCTTTAGCTGATGCTGGATTTATTGAAAAAGATGTATCGGTATTAATGCGATATTATTTTAATCAAGTAGTTCCAGATATAGAAATTACAAAAGTATTCGGTGATCCATTAGGTTATGGAACTAGATGGAAACCAGAAGGAACTAGTCAAATGGGTATTAAACAAATAGCTGAAGAATATGATGTTAAAATTGAGGATCTTTTAATTACTAGAAAATATCAGGATACAACTGAAGAAGTAACTAAAATAAATAAACAAGTAGCTAAACTTCAAGAAGATAAAACAGAAATATTAACTAATCTTGATGCTTCAATAGCTTTAATAAGAGGAACTTATGGTTTAGCTGACGATCCTAATAGAAGTATTAGTCAAGGTATTAGAATGTTTAAATTATATAATGCTTTAACAATGCTTACTGGATTATCACAAGTAGTAGATACTGCAAGATTAGTTATGATTAATGGTATTGGAAAAACTTTTAGAATGAACTTTGAATTAATGAGTAGTGGTATGGCTAAAGATATAGCAAAAAAAAGTATGAACACTACACAATTAGGTGGGGAAGCTACTGACTTATGGGATAGTAGTAGAGCTATGAGAATGTATGATCTTGGTGATTCTTATGGAGTATATAATAAATTTGAAAAAGGATTTAGTGGTGTTGGCAATTTATATTTTACTTTTATAAATATGACAAATCCGTGGAATGCTGGTGTTAAAACAATAGCTGGATTTTATAATGGAACAAGAATGTTAGAAAACATAGAACTACTTGTGTTAGGAAAAAAATTAACAAAAGTAAATTCTGCTCGATTAAATAATTTAGGTATTGATGATGCTATGGCTAAAGAAATATATAAACAATATAAAAAACATGGTGTTGGGAAAAATGGTAAAAAAAGTTGGAAACAAAATGGAGATAGTTATAAAATAATAAGAGTGGCTAATACAGAAGCATGGGATCAAACTCCTAAAGCAAAAAAAGCAGCAGATGCTTTTCATTCAGCCATAGGTAAACAAGCTAATATAGATATTGTAACCCCAGCAAAAGGAGATGTACCTTTATGGGCAAATACAGAAATAGGTGGTGTATTAACACAGTTTAAAAAATTTGGTATGGCTGCAACACAAAGAATGTTGATGAGAGGATTACAAGAAAAAGATGCTAACTTTATGAGTGGTGTATTAATGCTATTAGCTGCTGGTGCTATGGTAGATGCTTATAGAGGAAAAGCTTATAATAGAGATTACAGTAAAAAACCTTTTCAAAATAAAGTAGTAGATGCTTTTGATAGAAGTGGATTAGGTGGAATATTTTCAGATATTAATAATTCAATAGAAAGATTAGGAAATAATGAAATAGGAATAAGACCATTACTTGGTGGTGGTAGACCTTATGGTACTTATAGAGATTTATTAAACAATCCTATACCAGATGTTCTTGGGCCAACTGCTTCTCAATTAAGTAACATTGCTGATATTATGTACACTTGGGGTACTGGCAAATACAACCATCACACAGCAAGGAATGTGCGTAGACTATTACCTTTTCAGAATGTATGGTATATGGATAGCTTATTTGATGATATTGAAAAAGGAGCATTAAGAAGATAAATGAGTATAACTATTTCGGATACTTCGCCTAGAGTACAGTATACTGCATCTGGTTCACAGACTGCATTTTCAGTTCCTTTTGAATTTTTTAATGATGCAGATTTAGTAGTTATTAAAACTGTTAGTGGTACAGATACTACCTTAACATTAGCTTCTAGTCCAGCAAATGCTACACAGTATTCTGTTACTGGAGCTGGAGCAACTGGGGGAGGTAATATAACTCTTGGTGGAGCTTCTACTAATGGACACATATATACAATATATAGAGAGCTACCTATATCAAGAACCACAGATTTTCCAAGTTCTGGTACTTTTCCTATAGAAACACTTAATACAGAATTAGACAAAATTGTGGCTATGGCACAACAATTAGAAAGAGATTTGAAATTTTCTCCAAGAGCAGTTTCTACAACTGCCAATACTTATAATTTAACTTTCCCTAATCTAGTAGCAAGTAAAATACTATCTGTTAATTCGGCTGGTAATGCTTTAGAATTTCTTAATACAACAACAGATCTTTCTGCTGTTGCTGATAAGATTACTGAAATAGGAAGGTTAGGAACTTCAGATGCTGTTGCCGATCTTGCCTTATTAGGAACAAGTGCTGTTGTTGCCGATCTTGCTTTATTAGGTACAAGTGATTGTGTCGCAGATATGGCAATACTTGGTACTTCAGATGCTGTAGCTGATCTTAATACCCTTGCTACCTCTGATATTATTAGTGATATGAATACTTTGGCAACTTCTGCCAATGTTACTGCAATGGGATTGCTTGGTAACTCAACAAGCGTAACAAATATGGGATTGCTTGGAGTATCTGGTGTTATCACGGATATGAATTTAATAGGCACAAGTGCTGTTGTAACTGATCTTGATGCTGTAGCAGACAAAATTACTGAAATTGGTAGACTAGGTACTTCTGCTGCTGTAGCCGATTTAGCAATACTAGGAACTTCTGCAATAGTTACTGATATGGATTTACTAGCAACAAGTGGCAATGTAACAGCTATGGGATTGTTAGGAACTTCAGATGCTATTGCTGATATGAATTTACTTGGAGTGTCTGGTGTAATTTCAGACATGAATGATTTAGCTACGAGTGCTAACATTACAGCAATGGGTTTACTTGGTAACTCAACAACTGTTACCAATATGGGATTACTGGGAACTTCTGCTGTAGTAGCTGACTTAGCTTTACTCGGAACTTCTGCTGTTGTTGCCGATATGGCTCTACTTGCAACAAGTGATTGTATAGCTGACATGGCTCTCCTTGCAACTTCTGATATAATTTCTGACTTAAAT
>TARA_R110002051_G_scaffold4116_2_pt1 | contig 22996 bp, 18 predicted proteins | sample TARA_R110002051 | Tara Oceans TARA_R110002051 (sample SAMEA4397023) | marine metagenome | biome: Polar Biome; feature: [MES] marine water layer (ENVO:01000295) within the mesopelagic zone...; material: water (ENVO:00002006), including particulate matter (ENVO:01000060) such as......
TCAAAGCAACCAAGGTGGCTATGGCAATCAGGGCGGCGGATTTAGTAACCAAGGTGGCCAGAACGACTATGGTCAACAAGGAGGCAATCAGCCAGCTCAACAAGGCGGCTATAACCAAGGTGGCGGTGCGTCACAGGGTGGTCATCAAAATAGCTTTAACAATCAGAATGCGCCGGCTCAGCAGAATCAATTTAATAAACCGACTCAAGCACCAGCACAGTCGAAGCCTACAGCGATGCCAGATGGCCCTGTAGACGATGATATTCCGTTTTAACTTATACTTGTTTTAGTAATGTCGATTAAATCAGATGGGGTCTATATAAATAGACCCTTTTTCTATATTTAAAGAAAGGTTAATAAATGAAGCTATTTATTTAATGTCATTGATTGTCATTAAATTAACCATCATTTATTGGTTTTGATATAAAATAACGATAAGTCATTGTTATTGTCAGTATTTTTGTTTATATTAGCACTGCTTACAATTTTAAGAATCAACACAGTATTTATCATTAAACAATCAAATGTTTATCAATATTTGAAAGATTTATCATTTAATAATTACTGTATTTAGTAACTCTTGATAAATCTATTCTTAGTATAAATACTATTTATTTATACCCTTTCTTTTAATGTGGAAAATAATATGAACAAAAGTAACGTTATTGATTTAAATAACTTAAACGTTGATGAGCTACGTGCTATTACTGAAAATGCGCAGCAACTTATTGCTCAAAAACAACACCAGCGCTTGTATGATGCTTATACGCAATTTGAAAAAATCGCTGAAGAGAGTAATGCCAGTATTGAGGATATTTTGCAAGCGGGCGAGAAACTAGAAAAGAAGCGCAGTATTAAATATCGCAATACCGATGATGACGAAAAAACTTGGACTGGTCGCGGACGTAAACCAACATGGTTGGTAGAGGCATTAGCTGCAGGTCGTCATCTTGAAGATTTTGCTATTTAATTTTCTAATGGATAGTCGCTGTTTTATTTGGTAACTAGCGCTCTGTCAGTAGAGATTTGTTTGATTGATGATTAGATCAAACGATTATAGGTAGGTAAAAGCCAGTATCTTTGTTGCCAATATTTGGATAAAAAGATACTGGCTTTTTTGCTGTCATCTGTATGCTATTGTTTGCTATGATAATGACGTTTTTATCTGATATAAGAGTTATGCCATCGTGACCCAAGTATCCGCCTCGTCTCATAAGCGTCCCCGCCGTAAGCTATGGTGGTTGGTCGGGCTTGTCTTATTTGCGCTATTTGCTGTTTTGCAAATGCCCGCAGCATGGCTGCTTGAAAAGTATGCGCCAGAGACGCCGTATGTGCAGCACGTGTCTGGTAACGTATGGCAGGGTGCTGCGATTTGGCAGATCCCTCTGTCAGCAGCGCCATTGATCGGTGCGGCTGAATGGTCGTGGCAGCCGTGGCATTTATTATTGGGTAAGTTTGGTGCAGAGGTTGATATTTTATCAGAGCAAACTCGCCTAAATGGGCAGGTAAAAATAGGCGCAAACTCTTGGGAAATAAAAGACATGAGCGGTAAAATTGCGCCTGAGACTCTGACTCGTGTCGTCGATTGGCAATTACCAAACACGCCGATTCAGGTCAATAATATCTCACTAAAACGTCAGTCTGGTTCAGATACAGCCGATAATGGTTCAACCAATGAATCTAGCAAAAATCTCTCTGGGTTTAGTCAAGCGGCGGGTCAGCTAACATGGGTTGGCGGCGAGCTTGGCTATCCTAGTGGGGGTAAGGTTTTTTATATCACCATACCAGCGCTGCGTGCTGAGCTCAGTGCTGAGCAGAAGAATAATAAAAACCTGCTGCATATCAATCTTGTCAACAATCAAGATAAGCGTTTAGGCGACTTGTATCTCGATGGTGATAATATGTTAGATGTCAGCTTGACGCAGCGTCTGCTCGAGAGTATGCCTGAATACAAAGGGAAAGCGCCGCAGGATACGCCTGTGGTTAGTGTGCGTCAACCATTGCTAAATGGGCTAGGGGCACGCTAGATGATGATGACGCTCCCTACAAGTTTGAAACCTATACTGAATGTTTTCAACCGCTTTGCCGCTTGGCTGCTATTACTCACCATCGCTTGGTTAAGCTGGACGGCAGCGCGGCTCTTATGGCTACTGCTTGCGCCACCGTTAGCACCGGCATTACCACTCGTGCCTTTACAGGATAACGCTTTATCTGCTCCAGATTATAGTAGCCTATTTGCTATTTTTGCCGACCCTGATCCTATCGCTGCTGTGGTACAGCCGCCGCCTAATATTGCATTGAAAGGCGTTTTACTCGCCATACCAGAGAGTCTGTCTTCAGCACTCTTAGATGTCAACGGTGAAGTCAAAAACTACCGAATCGGTGACACCTTAAAAGACAGTGATTACACTTTGGTCGCGGTTGCTTGGAACGAGATTATTATCGCTGATGCCACTGACAAGGAAACGGTGATTCGGATGGTAGAAGCCATGCCACTTGATCAAAGTGCAATGATGGCAGGTGGCGTCAGTAACCAGCGCTTGCAAGATAGTAATATGTTACCTAATGCGTCTTTGCCTGACAAACCCAATACTGATAGTCAACCAGCTGCTGGAGCGCCTAGCAACAACGATCCCAAATCTGCAATTGATGAAGCAGTGACTGAATTACAAGAAAATCCTGCCAATTATTTGAGTAGAATGGGTGTCATGGCAGGTGGCGATAACTATCAAGTCACGGCAGCGATGCCTGCTAATATACGCAATCGCTTGGGACTTGAATCTGGTGATCGAGTACTGAAAGTCAACGGGCAAAGTGTCGGTGGTGATCCTGCTCAAGATGCTCGCGTATTACAACAAGTGAAGCAAACAGGGGAAGCACAAATAGAAGTACAACGTGGCGATCAAGTCATTACGATTCGCCAGCAGTTTTAGCTCATATCAGTGACAAAAATGCTTCTCTAAAATAAATATTTGTTGGCTGGTATGATGAGCGATATGATGACTATAGTTAATCCACTTTTAAAAAAGTACAGAACTACTAGGATTAACTATTCGTAGCCTCTGTCTGCGCAGGCACAGCGTAATCACAGCAAGCAAGAAAAATTAGCCCAGTAGTATTTTATAACATTTGTATTTCTTTTATTTAGGATCGGCTATAACACAACTGAGTAATCATTAAAATTATGACTGATCAAATCCAGTAATCATCAAATCCAGTAATCATTAAATTCAGTAATCATTGAATTCAGTACATACCAAGCGCCATCACTGTAGGTAATCATCAATATGGTAAGTTCTCATAATTTTTCAGTCACACCTTTGCATCATATTTTGCAGCGTTTGATGCGACTGTGCCGTCCTCTTTGCTTAGCCATACCACTATGGGCGGCTAGTACTGGGCTGGTGAGTGCTGAAAGCTGGAAGGTCAATTTACAAGATGCCGATATCAAAGCCTTTATCAATGAGGTGGCGACGATTACCAATCAAAACTTTGTCCTTGATCCTCGCATCAACGGTAATGTGACTGTGATTTCCAATAAGCCATTGTCGCGTGATGAGATTTATCAGCTGTTTTTGAGCGTGATGCAAGTCAACGGTATTGCTGCTATCGATTCAGGTACAACGATTAAACTGGTTCCTGATAGTGTTGCCAAACAAACCGGTATCGCTGTGGATTTACGTGGTGAGACCGTCGGTGAGACCTTGGCCACGCGGGTGATTTATCTGACTAATACCCAAGCGGCAGAAGTGTTAGGTATCATCAGACCGCTCATGCCGCCGTCTGCACATGCGGCTGCTGTGACTGGGGTCAATGCCTTGGTGCTGTCTGATCGTGCTGATAGCCTAAATCAGCTGACAGCGCTTATCCGTGATTTAGACAGCAATGTGAATGACAGCTTACAAGTGATACCACTACGTCATGTCGATGCCGAGCGTATGATGGAATTGATTAGCGCGCTGGTGGCGAGTGCTGGTAGCGGGCAAGCGCAAGGTGGCAGTAATCAGCTAAAGGTCATTGCCGACACGGCGAGCGACAGACTACTGGTTAAAGGCAGTCCTGAGATGATTGCCAAAGTTCAAGAAATGGTCAATCGGTTAGACACAACACCCTCAAGGCGCCTAAGTGGTCTGCGTGTCTTTCGCCTAAAATATGCCAGTGCCGGTCACATTGCCGAAATGCTGCGCGGTCTCCTTGCCAGTCAATCTATCAATAGCTCTGGCGCTTCGTCAACATTAGAGTCAGCATCCTTGAACGATGCCGCTACTACAGGATCGTCGCTAACTGGTGGCACTAATAATAGTAAGGTGGGTAGCAATAATATAGGCAGTACCGCTGCCACGCCTTTACCGAATAACAGTTCAGCGGGTACAAGTATCGGTAGCGGTGGTCGACCCTTTAGTATCATCGCTGACGAAACTCAGAACGCCGTCATTGTTAATGCAGCGCCTGAGTTGATGTTTGAGATTGAAGATGCCGTCAATCAGTTAGACAGCCGCCGCTCGCAAGTATTGATTCAAGCGGCCATTGTTGAAGTGTCAGGCGATGATGCGACGCAGCTTGGGGTTCAGTGGGCGCTGGGTAATGCCAATAGCGGTTATGGCGTGGTGAACTTTAATAACGTGGGTGCGAGTGCGGTTTCGCTTGCAGCCGCTGCTTTGTCCGGTGGGACAGGTATAAGCGCAGCAGCAGGCTCCATTGCTGGTGCTTTGTTAGGTATTGGCAGTAGTAGTAAAGACAGCAAAGGTAATGCGCAATTTTATGGTGCTATCTTGCAAGCGCTTGATTCTTCTACCAGTGCCAATCTACTGTCTATGCCATCGATTTTGACCTTGGACAATGAAAAAGCGAGTATCTTAGTCGGTCAGAACGTGCCGTTTGTGACAGGCTCTTACACCACGGGTAGTGACTCCTCGACCAATCCCTTTCAGACCATTGATCGCCAAGATATTGGTATCAATCTAAACGTCATCCCGCATATTGGTGCAAACGGCACCGTACGTTTAGAGGTATCACAAGAAGTTTCCTCAGTTGTGCCAGGCAGTGCAGGGAATGCCAGCGGTCTTATCACCAATAAAAGTCTTATCAATACCACCATTTTGGCAGATGATCAGCAGACCATTGCTTTAGGTGGTTTGATGCGTGATAACTCTACTACACGCCAACAAAAAGTGCCAGGTTTGGGTAATGTGCCCCTTATCGGTCGACTGTTCCGCTCGGACAATGACAATAGCCAAAAAAGCAATTTAATCATATTTTTACAGCCGACTATCCTACGTGATGGTGGCGCAGTAGCCAGCGTGACAGAGCGTAAATACAATCAGATGCGCGTCCTTCAGCTGGTCATCGATAAAAACGGTACGATTAAACAGCTACCATTAAGCGGTACTGAAGGATGGAATGGTGATATTAGTGCCGATTACGAGCTCATGCCACTCAATCCTTTGATTCCCAAACGTGATCAAAAGCCAAAAACACCCTCAAAAGGTTTTACTCGTGTTGATAGCCCAAGCACAGGTATTACAACTTATCCATTAAGTCGTTAAGCGCTTTGATGGTGGTTTTCTAACAGGTTAACTAGGCTTTTAGCTCTGCTTTTAGTGCTTATAGTCAGTCGTAAATAAAAGAAATATAAATATTATCAATCACTACTGGGGTTAATTTTTCTTGCTTGCTGTAGATTATGCTGTGCCTATGCAGACAGAGGCTGCGGATAATCAACCCCAGCAGTTCTGTACTTTTTTAAAAGTGGATCAACTATAGCAAATGCCGCTTTCATATCTCTCTTAAAATTTTACTATCCTTAAAAGTACGGTGTATGACATACGCCGTACTTTAGTTTGTATATTCATATAATAGATAAACATATGCCTTGGCTATAGGCGTATAATAAAAACAGCTAACATAGGTATAGTCAGTGAAAAGTCATATCGACACATTATGTGCTGCTGGTATCAATTTTTCTTGCTTGCTGTGCCCATGCAGACAGAGGCTGCAAAAAATTCATACCAGCAGTAGCGTAGCGTTTTTAGAGTATTTTGACTCTATATAACGCTGCTAATGACAGTACGGTATTTTTGTTAAAATAGATTAAATCTATCAAGTTTTATTTGTACAGCATCGTCTAGCTGTTATTCGTCAGATAATTTTAAAAGGTAACTATCATGGCAAGCACTGGTCATAAGAAAAAGTGGTTGGCATTAAGCGCCATGGGTGTTGCTCTATTGCTGATTCCAAGACGGAGTAGCAAAAAGGCGGATAAACGATTGCCTAAAAATGATGACTTTACAAAAAAGGCTAAAAATCCAGATAGTGAGTAACGTGTAAAGTGGCTATTTTAAAAGTAGCTAATGCAAAAGCATACTTATCATACCAATGATGAATTTTGGAGTTTATGGATGATGGCGATTGGCGCATCAGGTATCAATGCTAAAGTAAGAGCGGATACTTTTCCCTTGATTGATACCCATACGCATTTTGATGCTCCGGTGTTTGATGAGGATAGAGATGAGCAGGCACAATTTGCCTATGATAAAGGCGTGCGTCATTTAGTCTTGGTTGGCTATTTATATCGACATTTTTCGCGGCTTTATGAGACTCAGCAGCAGCTAAAAGTGCCTTGTCAGTTATATAATACAAATCATCTAAATCAAGAAAGTACTGTCCCTAGAGTGCATATCGCCCTAGGTTTGCATCCTTTTTATATTGAGCAGCATACAGACGCTCATTTGGAAGAGATGGCGCAAATGTTGAATACCAAGCGCCCTTTAGCAATAGGTGAGATCGGTTTAGATACTTTTACCAATGTCATGAAGCAGCCTGCTATATTTGCCAAACAGCAGCGGTTTTTTAGTGCGCAGCTAGATATGGCAGTGGCGCATCAACTGCCCGTTATGCTACATATTCGTAAGGCTCATGCCGAAGCGCTGGCCTTATTAAAAACGCATGATTACGATGCGCATAAACTGGGTGGTATTGCCCACAGTTTTAGTGGCGGCGTACAAGAAGCCAAAGCATTTGCAAAATTAGGGTTTAAGCTTGGCGTGACAGGTCAAATAACCAATCCGAACGCGAAAAAGCTGCGCCTTGCTATCCAAGCGGCAGTCGATAGCTATGGTATCGACTGCTTGGTGATTGAGACGGATTGTCCAGATATGATGCCTATCCTATGCCAGACGGTAGATGATTTAGAGGGTGCGTCATACAGTAGCGCATCGGTGCTTGCACAAGATAAAGAGAATGAATGGGGGGATACGCTTATACATAATAGAAATATTCCTGAGAATTTGCTTTATGTATTATATAGCTTGAGCGAATTATTAAATGTTCCCGTCGCTATTCTCGCTCAGCAATTGTGGTTCAATAGTTGCAATGCTTTGCAAACTAAGTGGTCTTATACGCTTTGAAGTTTTTGGCGAATACCGACTACTATACAAATGGTTTAACAATAAGATTCTTAAGAGTTTCTACATCGTTATGAATGAAGATATACAGATGCAGTCAGATATTATCCAGCCAAAGCCTATTGAAGAGCAGATACTTGTACCGGAAGCATTGACAGTACCCGATAGGGAGGCCGCGCAATATGAGCGTCGTTTTAAAGGCACTCAGACATTGTATGGTAATGCCGCAGTAGATACATTTTCTGCTGCACATGTCTATGTTATTGGTGTCGGCGGTGTGGGTTCTTGGGCAGCAGAAGCTTTGGGGCGTACGGCTGTTGGTACTATTACGTTAATTGATTTGGATATATTGGTGGCATCCAATGTTAATAGGCAGCTGCCCGCTTTAGATAGTACCTTTGGGCAAAGTAAAATTGAGGCGATGGCAGCCCGTATCCGTGAGATAAATCCGAAAGTCACCCTGCATTTGGTTGATGATTTTTTGACCACTGAAAACGTCGCGACATTGCTGCCCAGCCGCGCACAAGCAAAAATGACGGCTCAAACGGCTCCGATTGTGATTTTAGATTGTGTCGATGATATGGATGCCAAACTTGCTATTGCCTTGCATTGCCGCTTTAACAAACTAAAATTGGTTTGCGCTGGCGGGGCAGGGGGTAAAATAGACCCCAGTCAAATTAGAGTCGGCGATTTACGTGACACCTATCAAGATCCGTTACTGGCCAAATTACGTAATAAATTACGCCATGAAAAAGGCATCAATAGTGCCTTAAAAGAGAAATTTGGTATCAAATGTGTCTATTCGACAGAACCACCCCGCGTAGACAAAAGCTGTCAAATAGGTGGCTTGCACTGCGGTGGCTATGGCTCGGCGGTCGTCGTCACCTCAGTGGTTGCCATGCTTATGGTGAGTGAGGCATTACAATTATTGCTTAAGCAGGCGGCTGTTAAACCAAGCCTCTGATATGAATTTATGGAGTCCATCTTGTCTATATCCAACTTGCTAGAGAATAGTTATCCCATCGCTATAGATGAAGTTGAGCGTATTAATAAACTCAAAAAATATCAGGTGCTCAATAATAATGAAGAACCTTCTTTTGCGCGCTTAACTGAACTTGTCAAACTGTTTTTTAATATGCCCGTGGTGACCATTACCTTTATGGATGAGAACACCCAGTATCTAAAATCTGTCCATGGGCTTGGTGGTGTTTGTACGACGACGCGTAAAGTCGCTATTTGTAATTATACCGTGCTCTCAAATAACGTTTTTGTGGTGCCAGATTTAACCAAAGACAGTCGATTTAATCAAAATCCATTGGTTACCGATTGGCCTAAGATACAGTTTTATGCGGGTGCTCCCATTATTATGCATGAAGACGGTAAAACCTATCGTTTGGGCTCGCTATGTTTGATGGATATGCAGCCTCATCATGATTTTACTGACAAACAAGCGGATTTATTGGCTCAGTTTGCGATGATGGCAGCCGATGCTTTACAGCTGCAAGAACAACAGCGTAATGCCAAATATGCCAATGAGATGAAGTCATCGTTTTTGGCCAATATGAGTCATGAGATACGCACACCGATGAACGGTATCATCGGTATGGTTGAGATGCTGAGCGATACCATGCTAAGCGTTGAACAAAGAGAGTATATCGAGAATATAAAGGTCTCAAATGAGCATTTGCTCGCGATTATCAATGGTATTTTAGACTTATCAAAAGTTGAAGCCGGTAAAATGACTATCGATTCTATCCCGATGAATCTATCTAGCCTCTGTAATGAGGTTGTCAGCTTATTTGCCATCAAAGCTCGCCAACGCGGCTTGGTCTTAGACTATCGTTATACTGAGTCGCTATCGCCTTATATTAAAGGGGATCCCGTACGTCTTAAGCAGGTCATGGCAAATTTGGTCAATAATGCGATCAAATTCACTCGTGAAGGCGGGCGTGTAACGATTGATGTCAAACATATGGAAGACAATCCTTGTCTAGATAATAAGGATTGTGATCATGGTAAAGAAACTCAAAATAGTGTTCCAGATTTTGCCATTGATGCTAAAAATAGCACAACGATTCATCAAGACATGACGTTATGCATTGAGATCACAGACACTGGTGTCGGTATTAAGTCTGAATCATTAGAGGCAATATTTGATGCTTATGACCAAGCAAATAAATACACTCACAGGCTTTATGGTGGGACAGGGCTTGGATTGTCTGTCTGTAAGTCTTTAGTTGAGCTGATGGGTGGCTATATCGAAGTAGATAGCGAAGTCGGCGTTGGGACGACTTTTAGAGTGTTATTGCCACTACCGTGTATTGCTGCAGAAGATTATGAGACATGGCAAACGGCAAATGACTTTACGATAACGTTGCCAAGCGATGAGCTGGTAGGTCATATTTTGTTGGTCGAAGATGACAGTGTGAACGCTATAATTGCCAAAAAAGCCCTTAATAATGGTGGTCATACGGTCACTCATGTCAATGATGGCCAACAAGCGATTGAGATTTTTGCATTATATCCTGAGCGTTATGATGTGATTTTGATGGATCATCATATGCCGATTATGGATGGCGTACAGGCAACCATCAAACTCCATGAGCTCTATGCTCCTCAGGATTTGCCACCTATTATTGCGTTGACTGCCAATGCAATGGATGGCGAACGTAAGAAATATCTTGATGTAGGCATGCAGGATTATTGTACCAAGCCCTTTAAGCAAGAGCAGCTTAATGCGTTGGTTCAATATTGGTTGATGCATCGGCAATCACTAGAAGAATAGGTATAGTCAAAATACTCTAAAAACGCTACGGTACTGCTGGTACAAATTTTTTGCAGCCTCTGTCTGCGTAGGCACAGCAAGCAAGAAAAATTGATACCAGCAGTACCTAATGTGTCGATATTACTTTTCACTGACTCTATCTATTTGAGCTACGCCGTTATTATCCATAATCTATTCATCACCCACTAAACAATAGCCATTAAAAAAGCTTAACCGCTCGTAGAGCGGTTAAGCTTTTTTGTTCTTACAGACAGACTAGAGCTATCTATTAATAGCTCTAACTAACGCGCGTCTGATAATCGCCAGTACGAGTATCCACACGCACCACTTCACCTTGCTGTACAAATAATGGCACACGTACTACCGCACCCGTCTCTAATGTTGCAGGTTTGCCGCCGCCACCTGAAGTATCGCCGCGTACGCCCGGATCGGTTTCAGTGATTTGTAATTCAACGAAGTTTGGCGGTGTTACTGAAAGAGGAGCACCGTTGAATAAAGTGATGGTACATAGTGCGTTGCTGTTTTCTTTTAGCCATTTTACTGAATCGCTCATCGCTGTTTTGTCCGCTTGAATCTGCTCAAAACTCTCAGGATGCATAAAATGCCAAAATTCACCATCGTTATACAGATAGTTCATTTCAGTGTCCATGACATCAGCAGCTTCTAAGCTATCGCCTGACTTAAAAGTTTGTTCCAGTACTTTACCACTACGAAGATTGCGCAATTTAACACGGTTAAAGGCTTGCCCTTTACCTGGTTTGACAAACTCGTTTTCAAGAATGGCACAAGGGTTGCCATCGAGCATGACTTTGAGACCAGATTTAAATTCATTGGTAGAAAAACTTGCCACGGAAAACTCCTAGAGATTCAGAAAAAATAGTTTATAAAAAAAGTGGTAAATGTTACCAGCGAAAAATGAGTGCCAGATCTACTGTGCTAAAAGCATGAGCCATTTTAGTGGATAGAGGATAGGACGTATGCTTTGATAGGCGACACCCTAACAGCGTATAATATCGGCTTTTGGGCACAGGTATTAGGTTGTCATGATAAACCATTTAATCACACAAAAAAACTGGCAAACGCAATTATCCGAAGCCATTACCTCTATTGATGAGCTGCTTGAGATATTACAGCTACAATCACTGCGCTCAGAGGTTTACGTACCTGAGCATTTTGAGCTGCGAGTACCGCGCGCCTTTGTAGCAAAAATGACCGTTGGCGATCGTGATGACCCTTTATTGAGACAGGTATTGCCCAATCAAAAAGAGCAAATGGCAGTAGCAGGCTATGTGGCTGACCCATTAGCCGAAAATGCACATAACCCCGTCAAAGGCGTGCTGCATAAATACCAGTCAAGGGTGCTATTAACCATCACCGGTGCGTGCGCGATTCATTGCCGTTACTGCTTTCGCCAGCATTTTGACTATAGTGCCAATATGCCAACTGCCAGCGCAAAACAGGATATTATCGATTATATCAGCGCCCATTCTGAGATTAATGAAGTTATCTTAAGCGGCGGCGATCCATTAAATGTGACCAATAGACGTCTATTTGCTTGGCTAGATACCTTGGAGGCGATTGAGCAACTGACAACCATTCGTATACATAGCCGTCTGCCGCTCGTGATTCCAGCAAGGCTTGATGATGCGCTATTAGCTCGTTTGTCAGAGAGCCGCTGCCAAATCGTCATGGTCATTCATGGTAATCATGCCAATGAGATTGATGCGTTGACAGCAGAGTATTTGCAGCGCGCGCGTGCCGCAGGAATTACCTTGTTAAATCAAGCGGTACTTTTAAAGGGTATCAATGACAGCGTTAGTGCCCAAACAGCATTGAGTCAGCGTTTATTTGCGGCGGGCGTGTTGCCTTATTATCTACATGTGCTAGATAAAGTGGCGGGCGCGGCTCATTTTGATCGTGATGAGCGCTCAGCCATCGAGCTTTATTGGTTATTATTGGCTAAGTTACCTGGCTACCTAGTACCTAAACTGGTCAGAGAGTTGCCAAATAAACCTTTTAAAGTACCAATTAATGTTTACAATAATAAATAAAGTGTGCACTATGATAGGCTGTTTATTTTGGCAAATAAATGATAAGGAAAAGTTATAGCTGATCATGATAAAGAGACGAATGGTTAGGTGTGATAACAATATTCTTTTTAAAGAGTATATCCTTATACCCTGATAGATAACTTACGCAATTGCTAAGGATGGTAATGATAAATTCATCGACCTTTCAAGAGTATTTAGCGGCTGAACCCCCTTTGTTAGAGGCTTGCGATAAGCCTACGAGCAGTAATAAGCCCCATTTACGTAAATGGTCGGCACTATTGCCAGCGCAAACAGAGGCGCAGCAAGTCGAGCAAATAGAAAAAGTATTGACAGAATTGCGTCTGACTCCTATGGATGATAGAGCGCGCCTGTCATTGATTAAGATTGTCATTAACGCCGCCAATCAGCTGATTGCTGCGCTTCGTCAACAGTATATTTATGAGCCAGGTGCGCTTAATGAGGCTCAGCTTGGCTATGTGGCTCAGGTAAAATCGCTGTATTATTCGTTGATTATGACCTATGACGGCGTGATACACCGCGAAACTGCCTCTTTAAAGGATAAGCAGCAAGCACCTTCTAGCCGTCTGTGGCGTCGTTATTTTATCAGCGAAAAATCGTCCCCTGTTACCTTGGCGATTGCCACTTACCAAACACTGCTTATTTATCAAAAGCTGCTGTTTGAAGATGCGCTTTGCTATCAAAAGCCGCCAGCCTATACATGGGCTAATATAAACAAGCTGTATCGTATCGCATACCAGCAGCAAGCCTCAGCTATCGTACTGAGTGTTTATCTCCCAACTCAGCAAGCTGATACTATCCATCACTTATACTGCCAAATATGCTTGCACGATTTGCTAAATGTACGAGCACTGCGTCGCCCTCATATCCTACTGCTACAGCGTTTGCTGCCAGATTGGAGCGTACATATGGTTGCTGCCATAGAGCCGCGTACGGCAACGCGAGTGTTTGTCAATCTACAGAGTAAAGAGCCGCCTACTTATTTAACCGCATTGTCTACTATCAATCCATATGATGCTCATCATACCTGCTTATTTATAGAGCTTGAATCCTTATTGACGTATTTACAATCGCGTATGCAAACCCTAATCGATACTGAACGAAGAGGGGTTGAATACTATCTGATTAATACTGTTTCAATGGCGATAAGCTACCGTTATATCGACCCAAAAACCACCCTTCCTATCAAGCATAATACAGAGCAAACGGCGACGATCATAACAGGTTTTAATGAGATACATTATCGTATCAGTAACGGCGAAGTTTTTAGCAGTTTAATAGCATCTAAAAACCTGCCAAAGTATCAGCAGCCGCGTTATGACACCTTACCAAAAACCCCTGCTAGCTATAAAGAATTAGGGGCGAATATATTTGAGGGTGATAATCCGTTGTCACACTTTCGTACGCTATGCTTGTTACCAGAATGCTTGTTAACAGATTCATCTGAGCCAACTGATAATATTGATGATCTCATTTCCATCGCACCACCTTTGCAAATAATGAGCCTTTTTTTACTATGCCGCAAAGATATTGCTACCCCGTTTAAGTGGTCTATGGGAGTGGTGCGTTGGCTTGATTTGGATAGCGAAAAGCCTAAACTTGAGTGGCAAGTCCTTGGTCATAAGATGATTGCCTGTGGAATTTGTCTACAAGATAGAGAGGATCGCAGTCAGCATTTTGTGCCAGCGTTTGTTATTGGAGATGATGAACGGCTGCAAACGGCTCACAGTGTATTATTGCCGACCTCTCATTTTAAAACAGATGATAAGGTTATTATGCGTATTAATGACCAACAGAAATCTTTGCGCTTGGGTCGTAGTCTAATGATGACCGATGAGTTTAGCCAATATGAAGTAATGCAGGCTCAATAGCGTTAATTTATTTAAAAGTTCTGATCCTTAAACACTCTGATAGCCCTGTAATAAAATATAGCTATTGGTTCGTACCATTTAACAATTGCCATAGTAAGTTAAGCAGCAGTCGGCTAAATTATTGTTTATAATGACAACAATAACCACGACGCTGTTTCTTAATATTCTGGTATTTTTCATCTATTTGACTACAGCGTATCGGCGACTCATATTATCTTATAAGATTAAAAAGGCTTTCTATGCGTACTCATTCCCTCTTAAACTTATTGGTTATCGATGCTGATCAGCTCTATGCTGAGCGCCTCGTACACTTGCTAGGTTCGTACTATGACAGCGTGAATTTAGGTTTCTTGGATGATAAAGACGAGTTATTGAAGTCGCTACGACAGTCTTGGGACGTATTGGTTTTCGGTCAAGCGTATGATATGAGTTTTACCGATGTGGTTGCTATTATTCAAGAGCAAAGTATTGATTTGCCCTTGGTTTGTTTGATAAATAAAGACACGGTAGCCAATGCTCATAATGACGAAGGCTTGCCTTCTATCGTGAATGGTACGATGGTTAAGGCACTCTATGCAGAGCAAGAAATGGCAGTCATCATGGCTATTCGCTTATTGCACGAAAACTTGCACAGTCGCCAACAGCTCAAAACATTGCACTCTGTGCTATCTGAGGCAGAACAGCGCGCAAACGTCCTGATTAAAAACTCAAAAAGTGCAGTCGCTTATATCGATCAAGGCATTCATATCTTTGCCAATGATCCTTATCTGCAGTTATTTGGTTTTGAGCAGATGAACGACATCATTGGCATACCTGTGATTGATTTGATTGCGGGTGGTGACAATGTCAAAGCCGTTAAACAGTTTTTGCGTCAGTTCGACAAAGGGAACCGTAAAGACGTTGAGTTTAATTTTGAGAGTCGACGTACAGATGGCAGTACGTTTGAAGCAAAATTACAGTTGGCAATAGCGACACTAGATGGTGAGCCGGTCACCCAGATAATCATTCAACAAAATAACAGCAATAGCAGTGAGGTTGCCAAACGTTTGGCTGAGGCTGAGCGTAAAGACAGCTTAACGGGCATTGATAATCGTCACAGCTTTGAAGAGCAGCTGACGGCAGCCTATGAGCAGGCCAAAAAGGGCACTTTGACGGCGGCGCTTTTGTATGTACAACTCGATAATGTCGGCAAAATTAGAAACAGTTTAGGTCTGCAAGGTATTGACAGCACGGTAAAACAAGTCGCTAATACCCTAGATGAGCTGGTAGCCGATGGTCATGTCAGCCGCTTTAGTGATAAGGCATTTACTATTTTGGTCGAAAATCAGACGACAGCTGCGCTTGAAAAGCTGGCTGAACAGATTGGTATGAGTATCAGTAATATGCTTATTGAAGTAGATAAGCGTACAACCAGTACGACGGCAAGTATTGCTATTGTTAAAATTGAAAAAAATGCCCCTGAGCCAAGAGTACTCCTTGAGCGCGCCATGGATGCCATCAATCAAATCATGATTGAGACCTCCAATAATGGTGGAAGATATCATTTGTATGATGCCAGTGAACACGCCAATAGTGATGATCATGCGCTGGCAGAATCTCTGGTCGATGCCATCACAAATAATCGTTTTCAGTTATTGTTCCAGCCGATATATGATATTAATAATGACCGTAGTGACTTCTTTGAAGTATACCTACGCTTACCGCTAGCAAATGCGGACAATACCATATTGACCCCAGATCAGTTTATGGCAGTTGCCAAATCTCATCAATTATTAGAAAAAATAGACCGTTGGGTCTTGATTAATGCCTGTAAAAGAATCAATGAAGTGCGTAAAACCCATTCAGAGGCGCGGTTACTGGTACAGCTAACCAGTGCGTCTTTAATCGATAAAAAACTGCCCAGTGTTGCAAGCCAGCTCATCAATGCCATCGGTGGTAAAGCTGGGGCGTTGACACTGCAGTTCAATGAAAAAGACATCTCGGATTATTTAACGGTAGCGAAATCTCAATTTACCGCGCTCAATCAGATAAACTGCCAGCTTGGCATCAATAATTTTGGCTCATCTGTCAAATCTGTGGAGCTTGCCAATCTTGTTCGTCCAAATATGGTACGCTTAGCCCGTAATTATGTCGAGGGGATTGATGCCGCTGACAATTTAGAGACGGTCAAATCAATTATCGTACGTACCAATGAGAGTGGCGTTGATGTATTAATGCCTTATATTGAAGATGCCGCGACCATGTCTGTTGCATGGAGTGTGGGAGCACGTTACCTACAAGGCAATTATCTAGAAGCGCCGAGTAACACCATCACAGTCTCTAACGAGAGTTAAGCCTTGTTTTATATTCATCAATACTATGCGTTTATAGTCTACAGACGGCTATCGATGTCTATCAGCCTTTGCATTATAGGATGGTTGATGTAGACTCATCGACATCAATACCTATTAATTAAAGATGACACCATGTCTATAGTCAAAAAATATCAACTGGTCGGTATGCTTGCCGCCGCTTTGCTGCTAAGTGCTTGTGAGAAAATACCGCCTGATTATCGTGCGCCTGTTACGCTGCCACTATATACAGAAGGTGATGCTGATAACGGCGCTCTGATATATAAAGACGCTTGTGGTCAGTGTCATCAGCTAAATCCCGGTCTCAATAAAAAAGGTCCGCAGCTGATGAATATCTATGGCGCGCCGGCAGCGAAGCTTGCAGATTATACTTATAGTGAAGGACTAAAAGCCTCAGGTTGGGTTTGGGATGCTCAAACACTTGATACTTATATTGCCGATGCAGAAAAAGCCATACCAGACTCTAAAATGCTAGCAGATCCTATGCCCGATGCCAAAGAACGTGCGGACGTGATTGCCTATTTGTCTACCCTTCGCGCAGCTGCCCCGATCGTTGAAAATGATAAATAACGCTTGCCTGAGACCTCTTGTTTTCGTCATAAGTTAAACCCATAATCGCCTATAATGCAGCCACCAATATGCCACTTTCATCGAAACATAAGCTGATACCAGAAACGCCCACTCAGACAGTTAGTGCGGCTGATTATACTCATAACCAGCAAGAAATCATCCAATTAATGGCGCAATTGAATCAAATCGTGCTGGACAAATCACAGGTAGTTAAGCTTGCGCTTAGCGGCATTTTAGCAGGCGGACATTTACTGCTACAAGACTTGCCGGGTATGGGAAAAACCACTTTGGCACAAGGGCTAGCGCAGCTGTTAGGATTAAGTTTTAGCCGTGTTCAGTTCACTAATGATATGCTGCCGGCTGATATATTGGGCATGAGTATCTACGATCAAAGCAAGCTGCAGTTTGAGTTTCGAGCAGGTCCTATCTTTACTCAGCTGCTGCTCGCTGATGAGATAAATCGCTCAAGTCCCAAAACTCAGAGCGCTTTACTTGAAGCGATGGAGGAGCGGCAGGTGACACAAGATGGGCAAAGCTATCTGTTGCCAAAGCCATTTTTTGTGATAGCCACTCAAAACCCTTTGCAGCAAGCGGGTGTTTACCCACTTCCTGAGTCGCAGCTAGATCGATTTTTATTGTGTTTGTCGCTCGGTTATCCATCGCCTACGGCAGAGCGGGAGCTATTAAAAGGTCAAGATCGCCGCGAGCTTTTGAATAGTTTAGATGCAGTGCTTGATACAGGAGCTGTGTTATTGGCGCAGCAAGGCGTCAAGCAAGTTTATGTTGCGGATGTGGTCTTAGATTATCTGCAAAGACTGGTTGCAAAAACACGAGAAAGTCACGAGTATCATGGTCTGTCGCCGCGCGGTGCATTGTCGTTACAGCGTGCCGCTCAGGCTTATGCCTATGTATCGGGGCATATGGAAATGACCCCTGAAGATGTCCAAGCGGTGTTTGCCGCGGTGACGGATCATCGTCTTGGTCAGCGCTTTGTACCTGCGCATTTGACTGGTGGGCAAGCAACACCAACCATCGCTCAGCGTATTTTGGCAGAAGTGGCGGTTATTGTTTAAACGTTTGTCATCCGGTAACTGCTCGTCTCAAATCATTGAATACTGAAATTGATTTTTTAAATAGTTGTTCAGCATATCGTCATCAAACCTTTTCGCCGAATATTAATAATATTGTCAATTTTATGGTAACGATAGGGTAGCCATGAGCCTTTTGCCAAAAGCTTTTACTTCAGCGGCCAATCGATGGTTCGCTTCGCGCGCGCCAACCAGTGACAGCGCTGCACTCAATCTCCGTAACGTTTATATCTTTTTTAGCCGCGAAGGGTTGCTGTTTGCGGTGCTGCTGATTATTACTTTTATTGCTGGTATTAACTATGGCAATAACTTGGTACTGGGCTTGTGCTTTTATCTGATCAGCGTTTGGCTTATCAGTTTTCATGTGACCTTTGCGCATATCTCAGGCTTAAAGGTGCGTCTATTGGATGTGACTATGGCAGAAGCGGGCGCGCCTGTTTGGGTCACCTTGCAGCTGCGCAGTGAGAATCGTCAACCAAGACGGCAGTTGTTATTTAGCTTTGAGCAGGCTGCTGAACAGAAAAAAAATAAAGCCAACAAAAATAGCAACCGTCACAATAACCGCATAGAAAATCAAAGTTCAATAATGGTCACAAAGTTGCAAGATGAGCAAATTATCAGACTGCCTGTACAGACGCACGTACGTGGGCAGCTTGAATTACCAAGATTGACCATAAAAACCGTTTATCCTTTGGGTATTATGCGCGCGTGGTCTTACGTGTATTTTGCACGTATGGCTTGGGTGTATCCAAAACCTGAAGCATTCGATTGGCAAGCTCAGTATGCAATCGCAAGTCAGGAGGATTTACCTACCGGTGGGCAGTATCGGCAAGGTCAAGATGACTTTGAGCGGCTAGATAGCTATATTGAAGGGGAGTCGCTGGCACGGGTATCTTGGGGACATGTGGCGCGCGGTCAGGGTATGCTTACCAAGCATTTTGCCGATCCTGTCGGTCATGAGCAAACGTTAGATTATGCCGATATGCCAGCCGCGCACCATGAACAGAAGCTGGCACAACTGGCGCACGGGGCACTAACGCTCGGGCAATTGGGCGTGCCGTTTAATATGTGCTTACCAAATGAGGCGCCGTCTGATGTGTCCTCTGCGGCAATGATGGGCGAGGGCGACAGCTTTGCACAAGTTTGCTTGCTAAGGTTGGCAAAATCACTATGAACGACTCTCAACGCTTAATTAAAGCCTCCTCTAAAAACCTACCTATAGAAGCGTCTATAGCAAGCTTTGAGCAGTTGGCAGTGGGTCAAAGCATTCGCTCTGATACTGAACAGGACAATACTAGAAAATGGTATCGCCATCTCTTAGCGCTACCAGCCTATTACTGGGTACTAATCGCCCAAGTCATCGTTATTTTACCTCATGCGGCGCACTTGCCCTTATGGTTAATAGGTTTTGCAGTGGTCAGTATTATTGCGCAGCTGCCACGTATTAAAGCGAAGTTTAAAAAAGGTCGTCATTTAAAACGCGTCTATCAAGCCATGCAAATGCTTGGCTTCTTATTAGGGCTGGTAGGTCTATGGCTGACCTACAATACTGCGTTTGGGCTGGATATGGGCGTAGCATTTTTAGTGCTATGCCTTATCAGTAAGCTGTGGGAATTGTATCAGCGCCGTGATGCTTATGTAGTGTTGAATTTATCGCTATTCGTACTCGCAGCATTGTTTTTAATGGACCAAGGATTAATCACTACCTTGGAAGTCATTATTGGCGCGGTCATTATATTATTGGCGTTTATTGCGTTAAACGATGATGGCAATAGTCGCGGTGATGGTCGTCTGCGTACCTTGGGTGTATTGGGCATTGGAGCATTGCCATTATTGGTGGTGCTGTTTCTATTCTTTCCGCGCTTGCCACCGTTATGGTCAGTACAGTTATCAGGTCAGCAAGCAACCACAGGCGTCTCTGATAGCATGTCGCCAGGTGACTTTGCGAATTTGGGTCAGTCAACCGAATTGGCATTCCGCGTAGAGTTTACAGACAATCGACCCCCGCAGCAGGAGCTGTATTGGCGAGGCTTGGTGTTTAGCGATTTTGATGGTGTTACATGGCGTCAAAGCCCGCAGCAGCGAGCATGGCAGCCTACGTTACCTATACCTACTTGGATTGAAAATGCATTTTCGACTGTTCCTGATGCAGTGAAATCTGCCCCCAATAACTATCAGATTATCTTAGAACCTACTCAGCAAAACTGGCTATTTGGACTCGATTACCCGTTTGCACAGCAACAAGATATCAGTATCACATCGGACTTTACTTTATTAAAAGACCAGCCTGTCACGCAGCAGCTGCGCTACGATGTGTCGCAGTTTGCGTCGATGCAGATTGATCCTATTCTCACTGATGAGGCACGACGACTAAATCTTGCCTTGCCCAAAAGTGGCAATCCACAAGCGCGAGCGTTGGCTCAGCAGCTTTTTGCGCAGTCAGGGTCAGATCCTGTACGCTATATGGCCGCTATCGAGCGCTGGATTCATCAGACAGAATTTCGCTATACGCTATCGCCGCCACGGCTCAATACCAATCGTATTGATGAGTTTTTATTTGAGACCAAAGCAGGATTCTGTGAGCATTATTCTTCAAGCTTTACTTTTATGCTGCGGGCAGCTGGTATTCCCGCACGAGTAGTGGCTGGCTATCAAGGCGGCGAGCTGAGTCGTAGCGGCAATGTTTGGGAAGTACGGCAGATGGACGCGCACGCTTGGACTGAGGTATGGCTTGAGGGTAAAGGTTGGCTTCGTGTCGATCCGACTGCGTTTGTAGCACCTGAGCGCGTTGAGCAAGGCATGAATACGATGACGCAGGCACAAGGCGCTACGATGTTTGGTGACGGGGCTGGCGCGCAAATCAGCTATCAGCAGTATCAAATGCTACAAACCTTGCGCCGTTTATCTGACCAAGCAAGTTACTATTGGCAAAAGGACGTCGTTGGCTATGATCAAGACAAGCAAGCTGACTCACTACTTAAGTGGTTCAATATCCGCTCAATGATGGAACAAATTATTTGGTTGGCGGTGAGTGCTATTAGCGTCATGGCTATTTTGGTCTTCTTTATCTGGCAACGTCGACGCAAACGCTGGCACCCAGCCGATTTACCGCTTGTTCAATTATCAAAGCGTCTTAGCAAAGCGGATAAAGCGCTGGCTCGTCATGAGAGCGAAGGGCAGCTGGCATGGCTTGAGCGCTTGGCAACGGTAGCTGCTATAGATGCTATAGATGCTATAGATGCTGAGACAACTATTCAAAATCGCGCTGTAAACAAGCTGATAGGAAGCAAAGATTTGACAGCGATTCAGATAAAAGTTGAGCAGATTAAACAGGATTATCGCCAGCTGCGTTATGGGCGTTTAAGCACAGAAGATATTAGGGATAATGAGTACCAAAAAGTACTAAAGCAGCTAAAAGAAAACATAAGTGATTTACCAAGGTTATATTGATTGTGCTTTATGAACGTACTAGAGTAAAAATGCTTAATGGGTTTTATGCAATGGATGAAAGGTCGGTTATATGGCGATATACGTAGATTTTATGCAGATAGAGTTCAGAGGTTATAAGTGGTGCCATATGCTGGCAGATACCTTGCAAGAGTTACATGATTTTGCCGCATTGATAGAAGTGGATAAACGCTTATTTCACCGTCATGCCAGTTATCCGCATTATGATGTGACGGTGCAAATGCGCGAAACTGCCATTGAGTATGGTGCTATCCCTGCCGATCGAAAAAAGATTATAGAATGTGCAAAGAAGCTCAAAGTAGAGTTACAATATCAAATGTCACGCTCTGATGATGCTTAATTTATTGTTGTAGATATGATTCAATAGTGGCTATACGCTACTAATTATCAGTTTCTTAAATTGATAATTAATATTTTTTAAGCCAAATGCTCTGCCAAATAATCAACCAATAATCTGATCTTTGGTGATAGATGACGGTTGTGCGGGTAGACTGCCCAAATCCCTTCTTCTTGCTCTCGATATTCGTCCAATACCGTCATCAAACGATCGGTTGCGAGATATTTTTGCACATAGTAATCCGGCAGTTGTACGATACCAAGCCCCTTTAGCGCCGCATCAACCAAGCTATAGCCGCTGTTATAACGTATCTTACCGCTCACTCGTATATTGCGCTCTGTATTCCTCTCTTTAAAATGCCAATAATCTAATGTACCCAATAAGCAGCTGTGTTGATTGAGCTCATCCAAGGTTTTTGGCTGGCCGTATTTTTCAAAATAAATGGGCGCTGCACAGACAAAATTGGTACGGTGACTGAGTTTTTTGGCCATCATCGTAGAGTCGCTCAGCTTACCGATACGTATTGCCAAATCATAACCCCCTTCAATCAAATCAATCTTCTGATTGCTCAAAAAAGCCGTCACTTCGATATCGCTATACTGCAGCATAAAGTCATTGACGAGTGGCAATAGCTGCTGCTCTCCATAGGTGACAGGAGCTGTCAGATTGATTCGACCTTGCGGTTTGGATTGCAAATTACTGACGGCTTGTTCTGCGACATCGAGTCCATCAAGGATGCTGCGGCAATGCTGATAAAACACGCGTCCTTCTTCTGTTAGCGACACTTTGCGCGTGGTTCGATACAGCAGCTTGGTATTGAGCCGCTTCTCCAATGCAGTGACTTGCCGGCTCACTTGCGCCGTCGAGATAGCAAGCTTTGCCGCCGCTTTAGTAAAGCTCTCAAGTTCTGCCACGTAGACAAACTCACTGATACCATCCCACTTCATGATTATTACCACTGTGTAAAAGATATTTGCAAATATGCTATATTATCATTAGCAGGGAAGTAATATAAAATAATCACACTATTAAAATTTAACTATTAAAATTCAAC
>TARA_R110002051_G_scaffold2646_1_pt1 | contig 22972 bp, 19 predicted proteins | sample TARA_R110002051 | Tara Oceans TARA_R110002051 (sample SAMEA4397023) | marine metagenome | biome: Polar Biome; feature: [MES] marine water layer (ENVO:01000295) within the mesopelagic zone...; material: water (ENVO:00002006), including particulate matter (ENVO:01000060) such as......
TGTGCCACCGATCCATGCGTTAGCGTCTGCCTGTACCAGTTCACCGTCTACGTTGTATTCTGATACTCCATCCCATTCGACCATGTTTGTGACTAGGGAGTCTTTTACTATTGCGTATGCCATTATTTGTACTCCCAAACGATTACTATGCCGGGTGAGCCAGACCCGGAGGCAGAATCTGCATTTATAAAACCGCCAGCCGCTCCGTAACCTTTTGCTGTTAGTTGAGCGACTGACGGACTCTGTGCATAACTATAATCCGATCCTTTGTAGCCGGGAGTGCCTAACACAGAACCACCGGGAGGAGGTGTTTCAGCGAACCCAGCACCCTTCGAACCTCCGGGGATATTTATATCTCCACCTGTTGCTGTTCCACCATCGCCACCACGGAAGCCGCTTACACTTGAATTCTCGCTAGCCGCTGGGCCACTTCCACCAGTAACCGTGTTTGTTCCATCTGCCCACGATGACGCTCCTCCTGACCCCGCCGCTGATGAATGACCCGCCGATCCCGCGCCAGCCGCTCCTACGGTAATTGTCGAGGTAGAAATTGATGACACATCTAAAAATTTCTTAGCATATCCACCACCACCACCAGTGTGACAGTTTGCAATCACTGTGCTTGAATTTCCACCACCACCTCCACCTTGCACTTCCATAATCACTTTCGTTATTCCACTTGGGCGAGTCCATGTACCACTGGAAGTGAAGGTTTGTACTGAGTTAAGACCGGCGGCAAACCCAGTAGCAGTTGCCGCTGATGCATCTATGGTCGCGCCACTTGGGATGGTTACGGTATCTCCGGACGCACCCAGCGTTAGCGTTGTCCCGGTTGAGGGTTGTACTAAATTAGTTTCGATTGTTGACATTTTAAATAATTACCCACGTTGAGTTGGCTCCCACCGTGACAACTGCGCCACTGGCGATAACGAGTGGACCTACCGACATTGCGTTAGTTGATGCAGGGATGGCGTATGTGTTGTCGACTTGCGCCTCATGCTCGTAGATCACTTCTTCGTTTGTGCCTGATGCGCCGCCACCGATTGAACCCCATGCCGCCCCGTACCCTTCAAAACCTGCTGTGTCGCTGTTGTAGCGAATGTAGCCAGCGGCAGGGGAACCATCGCGTTGTGCTGTAGTTCCAGAAGGTAGTGCGCCTGATCCTGTGGCTGATGTTTTGGAAACCACTGTGGCTGCGTCCAGGGCAACGTCTGCCCAGGCACTGCCACTGTAGACACGCATCCGGCTTGTCGTAGTGAGGAAAAATAAATCTCCAGCCGTGAGTGCGTCACCGTCATTGTCTAATGTTGGGTCCGAACTTTTGGCTCCCAGGTACACATCATCGAAATTATCCGCTGCTAACTCAGCCGCTGTCTGTGCCGCCTCTGCTGCGGTCTGTGCGGTCGCTGCTGAGGTTGCACTGGTTGCTGCACCGGTTGCGCTGGTCGCGGAACTGGTGGCTGATGTAGCCGCTGCTGTTGCAGATGTCGATGCGTTGCTCGCTTGTGTGGTAGCAGTAGTGGCTTGAGTGGTCGCTGTCGCGGCTTTAGTCGTTGCTGTCGCTGCGTCTGCTGCCGTTGAAACTGCGTCGGCGGCTGTTGAAACAGCATCTGCTGCGGTAGAGACTGCATCTGCTGCTGTACTGACCGCATCTGCTGCTGTCGCGGTAGCACTGGTTGCTGCTGATGTCGCACTGGTTGCCGCAGCGGTTTGGCTGGTCGAGGCTGCGGCGGCCTTGGTCGTGGCAGTGGTCGCGCTCGAGGCCGCGCTGGTCGCGCTGGCAGCCGATGCCGTAGCACTGGTGGCGGCTGCCGTTGCTGACGTAGCGGCTGCCGTGGCACTGCCCGAGGCTGAGGCTGCATCCACAATCACAGACCACTTAGCGGCATCAGCGTTAGTCGTGAGTGGCTGCGCACCGCTCGAGGTGTGGCTGGTAATACAAATGAAGATGTTATTGGTCGAGGTATCTTTGACCAGGTCACGAGAAACGTAAGCGGTGCTGGCTGCCCAATTCCCGGTGAAGTTGCCGATCTCAATCGTGGTACTCAGATCACCGGCACTGTCAAAACCAAAGACCTTATTGGCGCGTTCTGCTGCGGTGCCTGTCACCTCGACCGAGCCGACATCCGTGACCGTAGTTGCAAACTTGATGGAGCGGTCGGCCTCCTCATCAATCTCCTGACTGATGAACGTCAACCTGTCGACTGAGTCCTCGAGGGTCTCAGCCGGGAACCGGTCGTAGTCGTTCCAATCGTTTGACTGAGTACGCGCCAGGATGCGTTCGATGACAACCTTCACAGCACCTGGGATGTTGCCGGCAGTGAACACGACATTGCCGCCCGAGGCGACACCAGCATTCGTCACCGTGTAATGCGTAGTCAGCGTCTTGAGTGTGCCGTCAACGTAGACCTTCAGATCCGCATCAGCGTAGATCTTGAAAGAGTACGCAAAGGTGTCAGTAACACTGTTGCCGGTGTAACTGACTTTGCTGGTCGTTGTGGATACTGTCATATCTTTTGTCCGTTAAAAATTAACTGGCATTCCCAATCGCCGCAGCACAGGTCTAGCGGCATCATCTCCTAACTCTCGACGAGTAGGGTTAACCTCCATATATTCCAAATAATCATCGTTAAGGTCCGGGTAGGATTCAAGCAGTGCGGCCCTTGCATCTTCGTCTAGACCCTCTCGATCTTCTTTTATCATTTTCACCTTTCCAAAATCGGTCGCGGCTAAATATCTCTCGCTCTGAAAAAGCGCATTCCCGAGATATTCCTTGAAGTTATACCAGGGACCATCATGTGGAGGTGTCTGCCCAGGTATCAGTACCCTGCCGCTGTTATCTAATAGGAGGCCTTTGCGTGAGAAGAACATCATGTCGTGGTACTGCTCGGCAGTCAGATCAATCGAGCCACCTAACTTTTTCTCTAGTCGTGTAACCGGATTTTCACCGGTCATATCCAATAGCCGGCGAATCTCAATATCTACGGCATCAGGCTCAGTGGTTAGAAACGAATGCGGATTAAGGAAAGTCTCATACTTTTCTGGCTCACCCCAGATGTCGAGTCTCGTTGGCAGACCTTCCGAGAAAAAGGGATTCACTGCCTTAAACTTATCAAGGAAGGTAATCGCCTCTCGGAGGTACTCATCATTCAGTTTGCGCACATCTCGACGCAGCCCCGATAACGGAAATACAGAGTTCGCCATTTGAGTTATCCAACGGCTACCGTATCGCTCGTAGTCATTAATTCCTTTCATAGCACTATTAACACCCTGCATATAGGTTTTGTTAATTGTGTTTTCAGAGATAGCAAACACAAGCGCGCCAATAACCTTATTGGCATGGTCCCAACCGTCTGCGTCCAGGTCATCCCATTGATGGGTTTTCATAACCTCAACCACATCAGCAATAGCACCAATCGGTAGCGATGCTGGCTCAAACCTTCCATAAGGCACATAAGTTATGGTGCCGTCTTTATGGTCCCACCGGATTGATCGTGGCCGCCAGCCTGTAGCCATGAGTGTTGCACGCTCTTTAGAATCCCTTGGACCGCTGCCAGTAATCTTTCCCGACATGGCGTAAATAGCAAAGGTTGTCATAATCGATGCGCCCATCATCAACCTGGCACGAGCATTCTGGGCATAGGCAGGGTTGGCACCAGTTCCACTCTTTATAGCGTCCTTGTATTTTCTCTGGAGTAAACTGAGTCCGGTCATTTCACCAAAGCCGACCTTGAGTATATTAATCGGAGTCCTAATGAACGGTGAAAGCGTTTTTAATATTGCAGAACTGTTAACTATCTTCTGCAAGGCTCGCCCATTTGGGCCTAACGGATTTTGGAATGTGGTGTACAAACCGTAATCTGTTATTTCTTGTGTCACGCCTTGCCTGTGAGCCTCTGGGTTAGCCATTATTTCCCCGAGTCGGATAACAGTCTCTTCATCGGTTAACCCTTCTTGCGCTTGCTGGCGCATTACCTCACGGTATGACAACTGCGCGTGCGCTGCACGCTCATTAATTATCTTAAAGAACGCATCCATTGGGCCAAGCAGTCGCTCCATCGGGGCACGCGCTACAGGACCATAGGCATCTGCCATCCAACCGAACATCCCCCTCAGTCCTAAAGCCTCACTACTCATTGACCTGCGGTGTGGTAACTCAAACTTGGCAACTCCACCATACGGTTCGCCAGATTTAAACGCAGTCCATGCCGCCATGTATGCGTCCTGGAATCCGTTCTGCATCCCGTAGATCATTGCCATTGCCTCACCAGCAATCACGCGATCACCATCACTTGGCAAGCCCATCCCCATCCTGGCAGCGATTGCGGTCTCGAGTGGACCCTTTACAGTCATCAAGGAATTGCCAGTGAAGTTCGCGACCTGAGTTTTTATACCAGATAAAAGTGATCCAATAAAACTTTCAATAAATGCGGCACCAAATTTGTTCATGCCACCTTGAGAATCTTTGACCGTCTTGTTCACTCCAAGCAATGTATCGTTAGCCAGAACTTGATCCAAAACCGTATCGAAATCCATCGCGCCGCCCCGATGGGCAAGCATCTCTTCTAATTGACTTTGAGGTAGTGGGCCTGGAGGTGTGCCACGAACACCTGCCGGCGATGCGGCATTGAAGGCACCCAGGGTTCGCCCCGCTGTAGCCCTGGCACCCATGAACTGCATCATCCATTGTCGATGGAAATGGAACTGCTCCATCCACTTGGCTCGCGCTTCTGGCCCGAGGTCGTTCTTTTTAATATCCGCACCAAGTGTCTTTAGTTTTCGTGCAGACGCTTCAAGCACAGCACGCGCAGCCAGTATCTGGTTTTGGTTTACCCCCTCTCCAAACTCCTTGACCAGGAAAGCGTGGATGAACTTTGGGTCGGTGCCGAGTTCTCTGGCAAAGACTTGTAGTTGCTCATGGTGAAGAACAGGGCCGCGTGCCGCATCGATCTCATGGCTAAATGATTCTGCCATCTGGGCGATGACTGCTTTCACATCGTCTTTACCATCAATGACATCAAAGTTCGGTTGATGGGTTTGGGTTGTGTCGTAGTCTGCCAGGTCAGAATCCAATAATTCTTTTATCTCTTTATCTGTCCTGATAACAATCTCTTCTGGACTCAACCCAGCAGGGTCAACGGCTTCAATTTTTACTTCGTAATGCACACCTTTAGGTTTATGCTTAACTTCGACCAAAGGCTCCGCAGTCTTAACAGCAGCAGGTTTGGGTTTAAAGCCTTTTAGGATCGCTCTTAGTGCCGGTCCCATCCCAGCAACATATTCTTTCTCGTCCATAAAACCAGAAACCCCGGCATCAGCCGGGGTCTCGGTAGAGGTTTTTTGGTCGCCACCTGGTGGCCCTAGTGCGTCATTGATGATCGACTCATCAATGCCCTGCTGGTTTAAATCTTGTCGCAGGTTCTGGTCGTTACCTTTATCTATCCAATTGCGCCACTCTTCTGGAGTGTCAGCACCTTGCCCGGTGCCCTGGATAATGTCCTGGTCGACTTCAGCAGTGACTGTTGGCTCAGATGTCGCCTGAGTCTGTACGTCGAGGGGTTGTCTTATTGCCATTACTCAGACCCCCCTTGGGCACGCTGCCCGTTAGGTACATTTCCTGTGCGCTGGTTCCCTGCGTTCGCAACTGGGACCGGTACATCTGCACCAGTTTGTGATCCTTGCCGACCTTTTCTTCGAGTCTGGCTATCCTGTCTTCCAAGCCTGGCATCGTATTCGCCTCTCTGAATTACATCGGTATCGTAGTATACCGGATTCACCTGTGATATTCCTCCCTCCTCTGCCAAATCAATAGCAATTTGGTCGAAAATATCTTCTTTTTCGTACATCAATTTATTTCTTTCTTCGACGCTCATATTCTTCCATGCATCGCCTACTTCAAACTCTGGGATGTACTGGACCCGGAGACCCACGATTGCGGCAGTTTCTTCACCAGTACCGGCCTGTACTTCGATCCGGTCAGCCTGGCGTGCGTCCGTAATATAGGTAAATCCATCAATCCCATATTCAGTCAATTTATCCGACAATTCTCTTGCCCGATCTGGTCCACCCGAGTGCGTGAAATAAACCTCTACTCCCGGGCGCGCATTAGCGTGATCCGCAGTGACTACCCTAGATATAAATACCGCATCCTGATCCTTTTCTTTCCCAAGTCGAATTACCGCTTGGCTTAAATTAGTCGGATCAAAATCTTCTCGAGTCACAAACTCCGCATCAATTGCTCTCTCATCGTCACCCATAAACCGACCATAGGTATTGTTGGTCTTATACGCTACGACTGACTGATCGTCACGCACAACAGCGTCCACCTCTTGAGCCAACTCTAACTGCTGCTGATTGGTCGGCACTTGACCTGGACGCTCTCGAGATAATCCAAGAACAGTTCTTTGTAGTGGAACTGCCAGTTGCTCAAGTTCTACCTCCAAATCCGATCGCTGCTCTGGCGTAAGGTTTTTACCTTTCTGTGTATTAAGGAGACCGCGTATTTCATTAATACGTTCTGGGTTTGCTGAACCAGCAAGCGATGCCTCAAAATCTAATGATCCACCTTCTCCAGCCTTTGTGGTCCATCCGTTATTTGTCCACTTCTCTTTCTCTAGGAACCAGATGATTGCCTGTAGATCGTCCGGGCCTAACTCTCCCAGGGACTCGTCATAGTTTCTAATAAGCCCGGTTTGATTTAAGTCATCAGCGGCAGCACGGAAAACCTGTTGCCCAAATCCAAACTCAGTACCCTCACCGAGTATTGGATTTTCAATAGTGGACCCCTTTAAATGTGCGCCACCTACTCCGGTTTCCGCTGGCGGCGGGATGTACTTGAGGCCGGCCTTGTTACGCAGATAGCGTGCTGCCCAAACATCTATGGTCGCGTTATCAGTAAAGCCAATAAGGTTGCCAGTAAAGTTTGGTGTCTTGGGTGATCTCCCTGCCTTTATGGTCCTGAAAATATCAACCAATGCCCCGGTAGCCGCCGGGCTATTTGCGTTAAATAACTTTCCGCTGGCTGCTGTAATTAATGGGAACTCACCAGCCTTGAAGAGTTGTGTTAAATCTGTCCCGTTAACGGACTCACCAGCATCAAGTCTTGCCTGGAACGCTTTAATCTCTGCATCAAACTCACCGCGAGTGAATCGCCGCATGATCTCAATGCCGTTTTTCCAGTTTTGTCTAACATCAGTTTGCGCAGAAGTAGCACCTAATACATCAGCAAATACATCTGCCATGCCACCAAACTCTGCGCGCATCCTGGCACGCATATCACGATACCAAGTTGCCTGGGCGAGAATATCCTTGGCATTCGCATCGCCCGATGTAGCACGCTGGACCAGCGTTCCAATGTCAGCCACCATGCGCTTGGTAATTGTCCTAGACCAGGCCACCTTGCCTGAGTTACCTCTGGGGTTGTGAAAGGCGTAGGGGATCTTTTTGTATTCGACTTTCACCTTGCCACTTGTCGTGACTTCTCCCTTTACCGGATCAATAGGCATCCATCCATCTTTCCGTTTAAAACTTTGCTGTGTCTCTTTTGACTTGGCAAGTATTCTTTGGTCTGTAACTTTAGTCCAGGATTGCTTGGGCACGGGACCGGCTGCGCCTGTAGTACCAACACCCATATTCAACTGACCTGGAGGCGGCAGCAATGCCTTCCACTTTTCGCCGGCATTGTTTAGTAGTGCTTTAACCGCCGGAACAGCACCCATACGTTTTACGGTCTTAATGCCTGTGATTATCAGATCTATAGGTACAGATATGAGACCCCCTTCTATTCCTTGCTTGCCTCGAGCGCGTAGTCTTTCTTCCGCTGTTGCATCCTCACCAACCTGGCTGTCAAGAAAATCGATAAATTCATTTTCAATGTCCATCTCTTTCAACATGGTGGACAGGTTCCCCATCTCGGGATCAAAGGTTGCATCTGCCAGTGCGCCGGCTGCGTAAACTCGCGCCATCGTTCCCGCTAGGCCGCCTCCAGCCGCAAAGACTGTAAAAAAATGGCCTAGCACTCGCGCTGCTTCTTCTACTCCACTATCGCCATGCGCAAACTGCGGTAACTGTACAGTCGGCATATCCGTGTAACCTGGATCATCTGACGCGATCCATTCCAAACCATTGCCTCGACCCCAGACAATTTTCCCCATTGGGAAGACGTTGTCGATGTCATGTCCTAGATCCAAGATACCCTGCGCCCCATCTGGGATGCCTTTTACAACGCCGACAACAGCGTCTTTTAAGTAGCCCCCTGCCACCCAGCCTGGTGTCGCCAGTGGCATATAAGGTACTTGCTCATCCCCACTCATCAGAGATTGGAAGTTTTCCGCTGCATGATCCACAAGAGATTGGAACCAGCCTGTCTCTTCTTTTTCCCAACCGCCTTCGCCATTGGCTAGAGCGTTAACGCGAGCCTCACCTTTCTTGATTGGGTCACCAGCATTCGCCGTGTGCAATAGATAGGATGAGGCTATTTTGGTCGCTTGGTTCTGACTGTCTAAATCTCTAAACACTACATCCAGAACTGGCTGCACATCCTCGCGTGTCTTTTCGGTTGTGGTACTGCGATTCAATTTAGATAAGGTCTCGACATAATCAATGCCTGATTGCACCGCTGCGGCATCATCCCCTTCAAAGGGCGTGCCGTTGGTTGATTGATGCAGCATTTTTGCTGAATCAATAAAAGCGCGATCCTGGAGGAGATTCTGTGAAAACTTTGCATTCTCTTCCTGGTCAATACTGGAATACAGTTGTTTTGAGGCAGCGACCAGGTCTGTCTCTCTCGCTGAAACTAATCGGTCTTGCTGTTCCGCATCTCTTTGTTCTTGGGTTAGTTCCAAAATTCGTACCACGCTGCTTCTGGGCCTGACTCTTCGATTAACTCTTTAAAAGTCTTGCCGCCTTTCTTTTGTTCTGGCGTTAGTTTCACTCCTATTTTTTGTAACTTTTCGAGCAACTCCCGTTTTTCTTCGCCATAAGGCATTTCAAAGATCGAATCGACTTCTCCGTATTTCTCTTCAAACTCTGTGAGTTTCGGCAACTGCATAGGAGTAAGACCGTAACGATTGTTTGGAGCGTCTTGGGCATCGTCTGCTTTTAGTTTTTTTAATTCCGCATCTACAAAATCCCAGGCTGCTTGTGGTTTCAGAGCATCTGGGAATTGATCGCTCATCATCAGCAGTTCTAGGCGGTCATAAACGTCAATAAACGCGGCTTCGTTATCGGATTCTGCTTGGTTCTTCTGTCTTGTGCTGATATAGCCGCCAGGCATATAGCCAAAGTGTCTTTGAAGTTTCTCGACCGCTTTAAAACCACGATTACTAACCGGATTGTCTTTGCTATCCCAAGCGCGTACACCTTTTTCCCACTCCAGGCGTTTGGCAATGTATCTCTGTCTGTCTGCAACGGTTAGTCTATCGTCGTTAACGATGTTCGCTACTGAGTGCCGAGGATCTCCGACAAACATGATGTACGCCATTTGTGCCCCAGGGTCAGAAGACAGAGGACCGCTACGCGCTTTGATCCAGGCATCAGTCAGAGTCTTGTGATCCTTGCTAATGATCTTGCGGTTCTCCAGCAACTCCTGGAAGTACCCTTCGTTGTAGTTCTCGGGATTCGCTAAGATATCTGCGAGTTCGTCGTTTACAAACTTGTCACGATTTCTTTTGGCATCTCCTTCAATTCGCAATATTTTATTTTGCACGGCATCCAAAAGTGCCTGGCGATTTTTTGATGTTAGGTGCTGGTAGTGTTCATTGGGTGCGTCACGGTCCTGTGTTTGCTCGGCACTTGAAACACCATAACCTGTCCCACTCAACCCTTCACGCTGTATCTCACGCCGAATTTCTCTTAACGTCATTGGAGCGTCCTTACCAGTTGACGGGTCAGTACCATTCACCACATGAATACGAGTTGCGTAATGATCGACCGATATTTGATTGCGTTGCGTTTCTAGTAAGTCGAAAAACTTTACTTCATCCCAAGAATTGATCTGCCACTGCTCTTGACTAATACGCTCAACATCTTTAAGGGTTACAGCACCCTTTATTTCTTTGTACGACATCCCCTGTTGAAACGCTTGAAACTGTTTTCGGTTTGCAGACTCAGCCTCACGGATCGCTGCGGCGATGTACGCAGAGTTAGATTTTTGGAATGCTATCTGGGCTGGACGCGACATCCCCTTCATTAATCTTTTCTGTTCAGCAAGTAAAAGACTTTTGAAACTACCTAGCGATGTTTTATATGTGCCTGTATATCCGCTGGCTTCATACTGCCCGGTCACTTTATTCTGTTCAAACTTCTGACGGGCAATCGGCATATTTTTCATACTCGATAAAGCACCCTCAGTCGTGATCCGAAGATCAGTCGTGGCAGTCGATACCTGCTGCTCTGCCTCTTGCTGGGCAAAGACTACTGCAATCTTCTCAGCACCTTGGGCAAGTGCGACCCAGGGTTTTGCTTGCGCAGCAACCGCAGCCACTTCCAGATTGATGTCGCGCTGCCCTGCTCGAGGGTCACTCAAATAAGCAGAGGTGTTGCGCTGAACCGTTGGCCGCATCGTTGGCTGCGCTCTCTGCACTGGCTGCGAATAGGCACCAGACATTGAGGGACTAACGCTATGTTGGAATTGTGGAAGTTTCATAAATTAGGCTGTCGGCGAGAATCCACCCGCAGCACTTCCTATGCGAGCGGTAGATGTGGTAGATGTAGTGCCAGAAAAGCCACCACCATACTGAAGGTAGGTGTTAGCGGCACCCATAAGGCCGCTGACCAGGCTGGCAGTCGCACCTGCTCTCTGGCTCATTGCGATTAAGCCGCCACCACGCTCGAGAGATTTGGCGTTAAGTTCTGCGTCATTCATCATAATCGTTGCACTCGACTCTCCTTCTTCACGGGTGATCATGGCTTGCAGGGCGGCAGTCTCGAGGAGTACCTTCGACCTGGACTCAGCATCGAGCATGGTTAACCTGGCTCGCGTGATGCCTTCCTTACCCATCATGATTAGACGCTTACGCGCATAGTTCGCCATGTACTGCCGTTCACCGTAACCCTGCTCAATTGCATCAACCAGGACCGCTAACGGTGACCCCTGGCCGACCCGCACACCGCTGGCACCTGTGGCTGCGCGTATCGAACCTGCCAGCGCACGCTCCTGGAGAACGTGCCGGCGCAGCAATTCAACATTCTCAGTCGTTGCCAGGTCCAGATTGGTAATCGTGGAATCAATGTGGGCGAGGGAATTCGCCTCGGCAACCTCGAGGATGCTGTCAGTGTTGAGGTTGGCAGTGGATAAGATTGCACTAGCGTTTAGTCCGGCAATGCGCCTAACTTCATCAGCATTATTACCACTGATGTCACGCAGATCCGCAGCGTTTGCCCTGCCAACCTCCTCGGCCTTGTCGGCAGCATCTTGCTGCGCACTATGTGACGCTACCGCTCCAAGAATTTGGACACCGGTAGATATTGCCATTGCCCAAGACATTACTTAACCCCCATGTACTGAGAGCGTGCCAAAGATAGCAAGCAGGTGAGTTGGTCCTGGCAGATCTTGAGTGATCGTGACCTTACCTTCGGTGTCATAACCTTCATTTTGAATACGCACATCCCCGGTTGTTTTTGGTTCAGCGGTGCCCATGCCGGTTGCCGGTGTCCTGACCGGGGGGCGAACACCGTTGATGTTGGGGTAAAAGGAATTGTTCAAACGAACATAGATCTCGTTCCACCGCTTGCGGCGACCCTGCGCTGTGCCAGCCGGGTTGCCTTCCTCGATGGGTAATGTTGTCAGGGTACTGGTGAACGGTAGCCCAATATCGGCTGCGGTCACCGAGGTGCCGAAACTGACGTTGCCACTACTCACTGTCGTGTTTGGAATAACCGCATCGTTACCCAGGATGCTGACACTCTTTGCCTCCAGGTGAGCCAGGCCACCCGAGGTGATGCCGGTTATCGCACCGCCGCTGTAGGTCAACGCCGAATCAACGTGCAGATCAGGATCGATGTACTCGACATACCTTTTAGTCACACCATTGATGGTGCGCTTTACCGCGACCCACACCTGGTCGACCGATGCCTGTGGAATCGCGCACACAGACTCGAATAATCCATCTGTCGTGTGTCGGTGCCAGCCGACAACCTTGCGACCTTTCTCGTAGGTCATGCCGGCGAGTTCGCCATCATTCATTACACACCACAGGATGCTATCGGGCACCATCTGGTAGCACATATCCTTAATGACCTTGGTACCGATATGTTCAGCCAGGAATGTCAGATCTTCAGAGTCGTAAGAATCATTACCCCAGGAATATTCGTAGGAGCGAACCGCAGTACCAGTGCCCTGGACAAACAAGGTCTGGTAACCAATGTGCCGGGGCTGAATGTTCTTGCCGCCGTAGGAGGTCTGCCGGGTTACCTGCACATTGGATGGTGTCAGCGCAGCGGTGCCACCGGTTACCTTAAACTCGCCGCCGCTGGTGCCGACCAGGAGAACCTCGGTCGAGGACATCCATTCGACGGTGTTAACCTTATATGATGCTATCGCGTACTCGAGGGCATCATCGTCGGTAGTGCCGACCGTGAAGTTTTCAAAGTCATCCGTCTTGGAACCAAAGATACTTTGCGGTTTGCCCTCAGTGCCGCCAAACCATAGCCGCTGCTGATGAAACACAACCGATCGCGGATACTTGTCGGTAGCGTCCCACTTCGGCGCAGTGAAAGATGGTGCCGTTAATGCCCAGGAGGTATTACTGGTCCTGACTAACTTACGCGGCGTGACATCAGGATGCACCAGGTACATCGTGTCGGCAGACTGCGCCACCTGGATCTCGTCTAGTTGCGCCTCGGTCCACGGTGCCGCAACTTCATACGCTGAGGCACCCGAGACAACCTGACCATTTTGCGTATAAAAACGGAGGTATAAATTACCGACCTCAAGTACATAAGATTGGGATCTATTGAACTCAAAACGGATCAGGCGAACCTTTTTGGTTGAGTCTTTGACCTCGGCAACGTAATGCGTGCCGCCTCGTCGCTCAACGCCACCATGTAACTTTATAACGAAATTTTCGCAGGTCTCAACCGCAGTACCATAGCGTTCGGTATCTACTCGACCATGCAGCAGCGGCGACAACTCTCCGCTAAGAAAGTTAGTCTGTATCGCGTGAACTCGTGCCATTTACCACCAGGCCCGGCCAAAGCGAATACCACTCGCGCCAATGCCAGCACGCGCCTCCTCGAACCTTGTTGATATAAAGTGATCACGAGAAGATTCGATCTGATCAATCGCCTGTGCCTCTTGAATCTTGCCGTTGTAAAGTTGCCACATCAATTGCGCAACAGTGTTGGACTGCACCAGCGTGTACGCTGAATCTGCCGCCAGGCGTGCTGACAGTGCTTGCGCCAGGAGACCGTCTATCTCGCCGAGAGAATCAGGTCGCCCGATGTATCGGATCTTACAGGTCGACGCATTAGTCAGCAGTTTGCGACCCTCAACCTTCCAGGTATCCTGGTTGGTTGTCTCATTCATTTCAAGAACGCGCAGACAGTACGGATCTGTTGGTAGCGGAAACTGAAAATCAAACCCGAATGCCGGGGTTGTGGTCGAGGCGACCAACTGCGTGCGATGCGTCAGAGAGTTCCAGGGGTATGCACGCATTACGCCATCCTGGACACCGTCAAAGATTTGATTCATCACCGCAGATTCGGTACTGCCATCTGACAGCGAGGTTATGCGATTCGCACCCAGGAGAGTGAGCGCATCATTAATGATTGAGAGTTTTGAAAATGCCATTAGGAACCTTTACGCCAGCCGCGATTAGACTTCTTTGATGTCACACGCAAATTGTTTCTTGTGTTGTTTGATGGATTGCGATCTTTGTGGTCGACTTCTTTGCCATCACCTTTTTTGACGGCACCTGCTGCGATCATCAAACGTCGAGCAGCATTACGCGCCGCACGCCGCTTTTTCTGTTCAGGACTTCCGTGATAAGAGTCATATTCTTTACGGTAGTTTCTATCCATTGTCCCGGATTACACCTCTGAGATCGTTTTCTTTTCCGCACCAAGGACAAAACCATTTGCGGGGTTCCATAAATTCTTCCACGGCAATGCTCCACCAGCCTTTGCATGATGTACAAACAAAGTGATGAATGATCTCAGTGTTCATAAGGAAAAAGGCGGCCCCGGAGGGCCGCCAATCACCAGGAGAGTGAAGTATTAGGCTTCGTGTGCCTGTACTTCTACAACGCGCACTTCTTCAATGCGTGTCGCTTGCATTGCCCAGGCCATGTAGACCTGCCATCCGTACGATTTGTCAGGACGTTCGTCGATCTTGGTCATCATGTCTTTGCCGATGGCAAGACCCAGACCATTTTTCTGGAACGCAATACACTGACGTTTGGTGGTGCCGGTAGTGGCGAGTCGCTCAGAGCGAATAAACTTGAATCCTAAGAAGGAATCAATTTGACCCTCAACCAATGCTTTAACACTGGCATAATCTGAACTGGTCACCTGAGTGACACCTAGCAGATCTTCCAACTGACGAGAACCCAGGACAAAGAACCGATCCTCGGCCTCAACTTCCGCTGCGTCCAAAAGACGCTTGGCGTTGAGAATCTTCGCCAGGGTCATGCCACCCGTGGATGCCTCGACAATCTTCTGTCCAGCCGGTAATGCTACAGTTGCAGCAGCACCGTCAACAGCATTGCCAAGAGCAGCGGCGATGATCAGATCATCAATCGAACGCCCCATCGCCATGCCACCAGACTTGGTGTAGGCACCCTTGGGATCAACCAGCATTCGGACATCGTCTGTCCAATCGTGCATGGTCGCCCAGTGGTAGTCGACCAGGGTCACTACCCTACGATCGTGCACCATCTCGACATTTGGCGTATCGGTGTAACGAGTTGTCTTGGCGACTGCGGCAGTCCCGGACAAACGCTCGAAATTTACTTTTTCTGAATTTGCGGTTTTGTTGAAAACAATATTCCGCAAGGTGGAACCTTTCTGCTGTGCTAAATGCAGAACGGCATCCTGGTACTGTTGTGCATACCATTTATTGCCCGTATAGGCCATGAGTTAGTCCTCATTGAAATTAAAAAAACCGGCGTTAGCCGGTGCTTTGTTTTCAATGGGCTGTCCTCACGGACCCATCTACGTTTGCGCTCGTCAGCGGCGACCAACCTGGTCGCTAGGTAACGGACCCCGAGGGGCTACCCGTTGGCGAACCTCCGCTCGAAAGCATCAGTTTCTTGGGTCTCATCAGACACATAAGCGGCCTGATAAAGTTTTTGCATTCTTTCAACCGCAGACGCATGTGCCGGGTTGGAATCATCGAAATACGCATGGCCTGAGTTGGCCTGTATTTCTTCAATCTGTGTTTTAGCCTCGCTCGGAGTCATCCCCATAGACTTGGTGCCTCCCGCTTGGATTGCTGGATCTTCCGAAAAACCTTTACCGATCTCCGCGAATGCGCGGATCAGTTGGACGTTATTGCCGAGTCCAGTGTTGTTCAGTTCGTTGGCAAGGTTCTCATCACCGTAGACCTGGAGTGCGGCCTTTGCGTCCTTGAGTTTGCTGTCAAACGCCTGGCCCCAATCATCTTTAAGGTTGGCGAGTGCCTCGGCCTGGGAGCGTTGGCTGTCCTCATCGACTATACCGACTCCCTGGTTCATCCAGTTCACCAGTTCAGATGCCTGGCCCGAGTTCAGTCCAAGTTCGTGAAGTTTCTCGAGCAGCGGTGCCTCTGCCTCACCCGCGTGCATACCATCGGGTCGCTCGATGCGGTAATCCGCAGCCGACTCCGGTCTGCCCATCGTCGTGTAGAAGGATGCCCACTCCTCGGGGGTCGAGTCCGATGTCGGCACCTTGGCAACGCCAGGCACGTTCATCAGTTTGCTGTTGAAATCTGTCCAGGTGTCATCGCCAGCATCCTCGCCTGGTATGCGTATGCTGCGTCCTATATAGGACTGTGCATCGTTGTACGCCTTCGCCAGGGTCGATATGTCTGGGATGTCTTTTAGGGAACCTGCCTCACGCAGATCCTCCGGTAATGATTCGCGCCAAGTGCCGCCAGCGGTAGTCTCTTGTGGTGCATCCTGTGTCAGGATTGATTCGTTAGTGGTTTCAAGTTCTTCAGCCATTTCTAGTTACCCTTTGTCTGGACCAGATTAATTAAATAGTTGACCACATCCCGCTGACCTTCATTGAAAGCAGTTTGGTATGGATCGCCCGGTGTGTGAGATGTCCTCAGAGAGTAAATCTCTAATAAGGCAGTCAGGATGATCTCACCGTCAGGTGAGTCCATGACCTTCTGCCATTTTTTTTGGAATTGTTCTTGGTCGATCACTATTGCTGCAAGCCCTGAACTACGCCGCCGACACTCTCTTGACCTACCTCGTCAATGGCACCGGCAACCTGCGCAGCCTGACCTGTTTGATCCAGGGCCACCTGCCGCTGCATCATCTGTTGCTGCTGCGCTTGCTCTTGCTGTCGCTGCATCATCATCTTTTGCATTTCTTCTTCGGACTTCATTACCTCGGCTGGTACGCCCAGACGCTTGGCAAGCATTCTGCCCATCTTCGAGAAGTCAACAACGTCCAACACGGTTGGGTCCACCTGGGCCATGCCGCCCAACTGCTGAAACCAACGCTCGACCGCAAAGACTTCTTCCATCTTCTGCGCTCTCGCCAGGGGCGAGACATACTCGACATCGAGTTTGCTGCCACTCGCTTGCATCAGTGATGCCGGTGGCTGTTTGAACAAACCGGCACGGAACATCACCATAAACACACGCTGGATCAGTGGGTTTAGGAATTCACTCTGGAGGCGACCGACAACCGGACCTAAGATCTGCTGCATCAGTTCCATTCGGGCACGCACTTCGGTTGCCGTCATGTTAGGACCTTCGTGCAATTGCAGTTGGTCGTTAAAGAATGCTCTTCGGATGTTGGTGATCAGTTCGCTGGACTTGATTTGGCTTACCTGCCACTGCGCACCATTCTGCATCGGCTTGATGCCGTTAATGTCTCTGACGTAAGTCAGACCGCCCGGATCAAGTCTCAGGTCACCGATGATGCCGTTATAGGATGCCAATGTTGGTGGATCAATGGACTTCTCCCAGGCACGCATCTCAAATAGTTTGGCTGCATTAAGAGTACGAATATCAGCACGCGCCATCATCGCTGGGCTGAAACCGTAAACATCACCCGAGAGTTTTGACCAGCGTGGCACCAGCCACGGATTTTCGTAGTAGCCATCTTCTCTTATAAGTTTCTTATCCTTGACCTGTACCCAGCACGATGCCCAGGGGCGATCCTTACCGGCTGCTAGTTCTACTGGCTCGACACCCTCACGCGGATACACCGCATGGATAAAGTCAAACTCCTTGTCGGGTTTGTCCTGGAGCGCACGTTCAATGGACTCGCCCAGATCTTCTGTTGGGAACAACTGCTTGGCCTGGCGTGCCGTGAACTTGAGACTTCGGTAGATCGTGTCGACTTGACCGTCGACGTTCTCCGCGATTGCCACCTCGGAGAGGTGGACGGTACGAAAGTTTAGTACGTCCTGGTTGGCTGTCTTGCCGGTCTCAACCAGCATCGCTGCCGTGCCAAAGCAGCATAAATCTAGGTAGAGTTCGTTTACTTCTGAGTTGAAGTTTGATTCTTCAATCGCCTTATAGATTCGGTCGACACTGTCCTCAACCCACTCAATCGCCGCATCATCCTTGTTTAATTGATCCTCTCTGAATCGGATGTGGAACCAGCGACCGCTAGGGGCTGTGAGTGCCCCGTGAAGGCCCGATGCCAGAGTCTGGTTAGAGGTGATTGCTGTGGAGTCATACAACTCCTGATCACGCTTTGCACCACCCTCTCGGCGCGAGATAAAGTCGGCTTTAGTCGGCAACACAAAGTGCGCGACCTCATCCCACAGGTTATCCCAATTCTGCCGCTTGTCCTTGAGTTGCTTGCAGCGTTTGATGATCGCTAACGGATCACCCATTTTTGTTTTGTAGGCAGCCATCAGCCGGTCAATGCCGTTACTTTGACATTGTCATCGTACTCATCTTCGGTTAACCCGGTGCTGCTAGTATTAATCGTAGAAATAAATCCGGTTGTGGCAGATTGGCTCTTTTTCCATTTTATGAAGTCAGCCTGGTTTTTCACCCAGGATGGTGCGTCAGGGTAATCGGGGTTAGCCGCTGCGGTTATTGCTGCTGTGCCCGTGTTAACCGCTGCGGTCACATTGCTAACGCCGGTATTTACCGACGCACTCGAGGTTGGTCCACCACCGACCGGCGCATATTTTGGGGGTCCAGCGTAACGGACACCGACACTGGTGCTGGGTGGTTTTGGTGCCGGTGCTGGCGCTGGTTCTGGGTTTGAGTTGTAATCGCTTATGTTGATCCAGCCGCCGCTGTCGCCACCTACAGTGCTTTGGAATTTGCCGCTGCCTGGGTCACGTTCATAATAGAGTGTTGAACCGTAATTAATTGCCCTTTGACCCCGTTTAGTCATGTAGACGTTTGCGCCACCGGGCGCGCTACGGGTAACGCTGTTGCCGCCTTTTGAACCGCTATCTACGGTCGCTCTTTGCGAATAACCCTTGTTAGGGTTACTGCCAAAAACTTGGCTGCTTTTGCGGATGGGGTACGTTTGCCCATCTTCTCCTTGCGGGATGGTTGGTGCTGCTTTGGCTGCTGGTGCGCTGCTGGCACCAGGCATATTTCTGCCTTCATTCTTGCCGTAAGCGTTGTAGTGCATCTGACCGTACTGCGTAAGCGAAATCTTACCTGCCCAATGCTGTTGGTAGTTAGCCAGGAGGTCTTTATACTTTTTTGTGTACGCTTCGTAATTTGCCATTTAGCCTATCGCTCTTACGACCCGTGTGGGTCTGTGTTGTTGTATGTGCCCCATCTCATCCCAGCCCATGCAGAATGTCCTCATTGCATCGGCAGCGTGTGACGACCAATCGTGAACGGGTTTAGGCCGCCATGATTGGTTCTTCTCGTCAAAGTCTTTACGGTATGCCGCGAGGCAGTCAATGAGGTGACCGCAACGGTCCTCATCAAAGATGAATCTATTGAACATGGAACGCACACAGTTAATGCCGTCATCGACCGGTGCCTTTCTGACTATCGTAAAAAACATCCCCAGGTCGCGTGCCATCTCTACTCTGGTTTTGCCGGTTGAGAAGTCACGGGCTGCGATGTCGTGCGGTGCAAAATGCTCACCGTAGGTGTAGCCCTTGTCCTTAATCAGGTTCACGTAAAACGGTAGTGCCTCACCTGCGTGCTGTTCGTAGTCGATGACATGGATCTGCTGGTCGACTACCTGGTAAAAGATGATCGCGGTACTGTCACCGATGCCGATGTCCCAACCGGTGTAGACCGGGAACCCTGAGCGGTGTGGCACCGTTGTGATCTTGTTCATGGCTCGAGCCTTGTCGAGTTGGTCCTTGTAGTAGGCGCCGGGTAGTGCTGCATCCCACGAGCAGAAGTATTCGCTCTGAATCAGTTCTTCTGGCATTCCCTCATCACGCTCACGCTGGATGGCTTTGTCATCCAGGAGACCGGTGTCGGTGACTGAGAGTTTTTGAACGTACCAATCCGGGTTCTTCTCGGCCATCGTGAACAGCCGCCAGCCGTGATTACGACCTCGAGGGGTGTAGTTGAAGACACACCAGCCGTCATTCAGGGCCAGGATTGGTCTTATTAGTTCCCAGGCTTTAGGGTTTTGCAGACTGTATTCTGAGAACACGACACCGACCGGGTTGGTGCCGACAATGCTGTCGATGTTGTCGGTGCCGACCAACTGGATGATGCTGCCGTTCGCCAGGGTAATGCGCATCTCGGTGTTGTTGATGTTGCGCACGATCTGCTTGGGCAGATGTTCTAAGAATTTGATGCCTTCGTTGGACATCCCCGACCAGATGACCTTTTTGGCCTGGTTGTAGGTCGGTAGTGTGTAGAAGTAGGTGCCTTTACGCTCCAGCGCCTTCTTGATTGTTAGATTCCACAGCGTTAGGTCTTTGCCGGCCCGGCGATGCCACACCAGGCACGCACGCTTGTAGTCGTTATCGAGTGCCGCGAATATTGGTACTTGGTATTGTCGCGGTGTGAATCTGTACGGTATTTGTATGTTGGTCATCTGGCAAACCACTCACCGTGCATATTTCTGTGCGCTAATGACTTGTGAATGATGTGTTCAAGATCAGGCTCGTTGGGAACTACAGTTTCAATGCGTAGTCGATATGGGTTGCCGGTCTGGAGTTGCCTGAGTCGACAGGCTGGGTTGTTTGCTACACCAACCTTGAAGTACATCGCTGCGTCATCGGAGATGACGTAGAGATATTTAGCGTCTGGAAATTTTTTTATGTATCTACAATGTCGGCAGATGTAGTCACATTTTTTAACTCGAGATCGGCTCCAATTTACGTCTACAGATAATTCTGTTTTGCAGTTTCGGCAACTGGGAATTTTCAATAAATTTTTCAGCAGGTACTATCGTACTCCCCTCCCCCGCCGCGATTCCGGGGGTATGGGGTCCGTTCCTGGCGCACGAATGACCCCCCCCGCCCGGCTGAGTGACCTATCGCCCTGCGCGATTTGTGGGGAGAGGATGGGGGTAGAACGTCCTAAGTACTTGATATTTCTGCGTGATTGATGCCTCATCTAGGCATCTCGCCCCTTAAACGAGCGCACGTTCACGCCCAGGTGCGGATCAGGCGTGTCAGCATCCGATCTCGAAGTTCCTTCGGACTCGATGCCACCTTTTCCCCACTCGGATGGTGCCTCGAACTTGGTAACGCTGATCTCAAGGTCAGCCTCGTCGACGTTGGTGACCATAGAATGATGTAGGCCAGCCCACCTGAACTGCATCAGCCTGGACAGGCATCGCTCCTCTACTGCCAGGTTACCGGTCTCGCGTGCCTTCTCGAGCAATGACACATACGCCTGGAGCGGATCAAGGCCCAACTCCTCCATGCGCTCCGCAGCCTGGAACGATAACTTGTTCTTGGTTCCGAGTGGCTTGCCTGGGTTGCCTTTCTTAAAGCGAGACTGTCCGTCTTGTCTCTTCTCGTTATAGGTGGGGTCAGCGTCCTTTTGCTTTGCAGTCATACTCGATGGCGACCAATGATGTGTGTGGGGTTTCGCTCGGATGCGGCGCAACAAAAAAGGCCGCCAATGGCGACCTGTGCATAACTCCGTCAGATTGTAATTCTACCTGATGGGTTCAATCTCCCCTATGGATAGACGCTCATTCCACGCCTTTAACTCAGACCTGATCTCAAAGTCCAATTGATCCACTATGTATAGGCATTGTTGCAGGTCACGCTCGTTGTTTTTAGTCCACCAGCGCACATGGATGGCCTCGGCCTTCATACGGTTTGTCAACCCATTCTCTGCAACCATCAAATGTAACGCCAACCGCGTCATGTACTGCCAATAATCTTTCAGTATCGGATCGCCGGTCTCACGCAGCACCTCACGCCTGATGTGGTACAGCACTGGCCTGGCGTAGCGTTCCTGATTTGCGTACCGCAGACGAGCATAGGCGGCCGCTGGCTGCGACATCTGAGCCAGGACATCAGAGACCTCATGGAATGTGATGTCAGGCGTGCCACCTGTGCTGGCCTCAAACCGATTGGCCTTAGCATTAAGCAGTTTGAACGATTCAAGCGTCAGCATGTATGTACCGGCCCTCGGGCGTATGCTTATAAAAGTTGACCCAACACTCCAACGCCATCTCCACTTGATGATGACACTTCAGATCCTTCCTAATATCACACATGCTCATTCTAGCCATCCAGGAGCCTCTGTCAGGGCGATACACCAATAGAGGCCTAAGACCACAGGCATTGGCTTGCAACGCCGCCTGAGTCCACCAGGAGGCCACACGGAGCACTTTAGCGCGCTTGACCTCTATCGCCCAGCCTGGGAGCATTATATCTGCTCCACCAACCGCTGACTGTGCTTGCCAGTTGCGATTCACCTCAATGCCCAACTCCTGGCGCAAGATCGTGCACACCTCACGCTCACCTACCTGACCCTTAGTTCTCTGCATTTTGCTCATCAATAGCACCTTTAAAGAGTTTCCAAAACAGTGAGTACGTCGGCCGATAATTTGCAGGGTCTGGATCAACCTCGCCACCAAATCGCAGCCAACCCTCATACAAAACGCACGCCATCTCCTCTTCACCACACTTCTGCCGATGTGAGCAGCCCCGATCACATGGTGGATCACCAATATCTACCATCGCGTCTTTTAACTGGCGATTGCCGCCACTCATGCCGCAGCCACAGTCCTTGTTATACCCTCGCCGCAATGAGGTAGCCCGGATCGTTGCCTTGCCGCCGCAATCACAACGGCAGTGCCACTCAGCACCGCGACCCTTACTGGGAGCCTCCTCAATAACCGTTAAGCATCCGTGACGGTTACCAAGTTCGTTCGTTGCTCTCGCGTCAGTCATTGGTAAGGTAGTGCGAGATAAACAGCAGGGTTATCCATAGTGGACAAACTGAGGTGAGGTAAGTACCATCTCGGGATGGGACTTACCTCCCCGATGTCCACCTCCCACCTCGGTGAGGTAAGGTGAGGTAAGGCCAAAGTTACCTCACCGGTCACGGTGTCTCTCTCCTACGCAATGCCATCGCACCCTTTCTAGCCGGGTGCGTTTCCTTCACCAGGTTGCGCTTACTCAACCATCCATCGACGTAGTCCTTAGCGGTGTCCTTATCGATGCCGTATTGCATAGCAATCCAGTTCCCCAGATAGCGATCCTTACCGTTGTAATGGGGTGAGAACGGATCACGCTCCTCCCATCGCCGAACGATCTCAAGGAAGATCTCTCGGATCTGCTCGTCACTGAGTGCAGCGTATAACTCGAGGCAATCAGCGACCTCGTCGGTGCGGTCCTTCAACAGCCCTGACTCATCCCGGATGTAAATGGTGATCTTGTCGGAGCCAAACTCGTT
>TARA_R110002051_G_scaffold27011_5_pt1 | contig 22971 bp, 19 predicted proteins | sample TARA_R110002051 | Tara Oceans TARA_R110002051 (sample SAMEA4397023) | marine metagenome | biome: Polar Biome; feature: [MES] marine water layer (ENVO:01000295) within the mesopelagic zone...; material: water (ENVO:00002006), including particulate matter (ENVO:01000060) such as......
CCCACGCCACCTGGTACAGGCGTATAAGCACTGGCGATGTTTTCCACACCCTGCATCTCAATATCGCCGACGCCGCCATTATCGGTCGGATGAAAGCCTGCATCGATGACTACAGCGCCCGCTTTGATCCACGCCGTTTTAATCAATTCAGGCACGCCCACTGCCCCAACCACGATATCAGCGCGCTTAATGTGAGCAGCTAAATCCTGCGTTCTTGAATGGCAAATCGTTACGGTACAGTTTGCATTCAATAGCATCATTGCCATTGGCTTACCCAATATCGCACTGCGCCCTACAACTACCGCTTCTTTGCCTGCAAGCTCAATGTTATGATGCTCTAATAAATGCATGATGCCTTGCGGAGTACACGAGCCATAGGCCGATTGCTGCATGGCCATACGACCAAAGCCAAGGCAGGTCACACCATCGACGTCTTTTGCCAAGTCAATCTGCTCAAAGCAAGCACGCTCATCGATATGAGCCGGTACTGGGTGCTGCAGCAAAATACCATGCACGTCTGGATTGCTATTTAGCTCGTCTATTTTTGCGATCAGCTCTGCAGTCGTCGTCGCACTTGGCATTTCAACGCGTATAGAGTCCATGCCGACACGCTTACACGCATTGCCCTTCATACGCACATAAGTCGCAGAAGCAGGATCGTCACCGACCAATATCGTCGCGAGGCTTGGAGTACGGCCTGTTTTCGCTTTAATAGCGTCTACACGCGCACTCAGTTGCTGTTCTATTTGTTTAGCAAGTGCTTTACCGTCCAAAACGGTAGCAGATCCTTGGGCAGTTGACGTAATAGACGCAGTTGACATAGTAACTCCAATAAAGGGTGCGATAAAAAATAGGGTGCGATAAAAATAAAGACAGCGCCTGCAAGTTTTTGCATGCCTGTCTTATGTTCGGTCAATTCTTTTTGACCGTTGATCGAGACTATATTGTACCTGTCTGAGCTAAGAAATCCTAGCGCCCTATTAACAGTCCTTACTTTAAAATCTGTAAACTCACTATAAAAAATCGGCCTATTAATTATAATAGACCGACTTTTTATGTTCGAAAACTTTATTAAACTGATTAAACAGTCATTTAGTAAGTTTGCAGCTCAATACCTACGCCTACCCCAACATCAGTGGACTGGGTATCAGAGTCAACTGCCCAAAGTCTACTAGATATCAGCGTCTTTGGATTGTATTGATGCTCCCAAGCCACATCAATACCAGTCAACTTATCAGTCGTTGGAAATGCTTGATTAATAGCTTCATCCGCTTGATTTACCTTAGCATGTTGTACTTTTGCATTAATGAAATTACGGTTATCGAGCCATAAGCGACCACCAAGCGCGATACTTTCTGCATCACCGCCTAACGCATAGCCTAATGGGAAACCTTGCTGATAATAACCGTCGGTATAAATACTATGGTCATAAGAGATACCACGTACCTCACCACTAGTTCGGGTATCTGTATACTCTGCATACAGCTGGTACGGCTTGCCGTAAGCAGCAGACGCATAATCCACACCGGCTAAATACATATTTTTCGCGGGTAAGCCGCCTGCCTCATCTTCACCCACATATTGCGCATAAACGCCTGCAGGCACATTGACTAATGGCGCTAAACTTAAGCGCGCATCGAAACCGCCCAACTGATTAGCGGGATCGCCTCGCTCGTTGCCACCATTATCTTTGGTTCCTAAAAGAGCATCAGTAAAGGAGCCAAAACTCTCTGGACGGCCCTCACCGCCCCACATAAAGGTACGAGAAGCCCCGACTTCTAACCACTCCCATGGGCTAGCGATCAGCCGTGCGCCAAACAGCTTAGCATCAGGAATCGCTTCATAATCTTCAAACTGACCGGCAAATAGCTGATACTGCCAAGGTCCAACCCAAGATAAATATGGGGATGTCGGCGCTGATTGCTCGTCACGCTGCATGGTAAAACCTGTCACTGGTAAGCTTGCATCGCCTCGAATCAGGCTACCATCGTGCCCAGGTCCCCACCAGGTTGGAATTTTACCCGCAATCAACCACTGGTTGGCTGCGGTCCCAGCAAGATATGAGCCTTCAAAGCTAACGTCTGAGCCATCTTCAATAAGTTTGTCATTTTTTAGATTGGCTTGTAGATTAAATTCCCACTCTGCTTCGCTAAGTGACACCCCAACGCTTGCTTGTTGACCCGCCAGCTTATCATCAGCAAATTTTTGTGGTAGCTGATCTCTGTCGGTTTGTATATGCAGTGCTGCCGACCCTTTTACCACTGAGTTGCGGTTCTGATTCAATCGCGCTTGTACCGACTGCAGGATCTTCTGCTGCGCTGGCGTCTGGGCAGTAGCTGTATTTAAAGCACGCTTAATCTCATTGCCCGTCAGCGGCCAAGTACTGGTGCTAATCTGCGCGACCCCTTGAGTATTTAGCCAGTCAAGATCTGCCTTAAGCTTTAGATCGTTCATATACAGGTTTTGTGCAGATGCCAACATCGACACTGATGATAAGACACCAAAACCCAATAAAATGCTTAGCTTCTTGTACATGATCAAATACTCTTTGGTTAAAAGGGGTTTATTATAAAGGCTATCGCTCAAACAGTAATATAGATTAACGTAATTAAAATAACGTCACTAAATTCAGTTTAACCCAACAAATTATAAATTATTGGTCATTAATCTTAGTGAATACGCTATCAATCGCCTGAAGCGTTTGCTTAATTTCGTTTGCCGTCAACGTTGGATGCACAAGAAACATCAAGCTGGTTTCGCCGAGCTGCTTAGCGACTGGCAGTCTACTTTCAGGACGTAAACCTGTATTGTCAAATGCTTTTTCCAGATATACCTCAGAGGCGGATCCTGAAAAACAAGGAACACCTAATTTATTAATTTCTTCAATAATACGATCTCGTGACCACTCTTTCGGTAGGTTATCTGGCTGCACGTAAACGTAGAGCTTATAATAAGCGTGGGTCGAATCAGCAAACTGCGGCGACTCTTCTAACCTTGGTACAGACAGGTAGCCTTTTGCTTCCCATTGTGCACATGTATCTAAGATAGCTTGAGCATTAGCGGTACGTTTGGCGGTCCAATCAGGCATTCTCGTTAATTGAATGCGACCAAGCACTGCTTGCATTTCAGTCATGCGCCAATTGGTGCCAAAGCTCTCATGCAACCAGCGATAGCCTGGTGGATGCTCGGTCTCATAGACCGCTGCATAGCTTTTACCATGGTCTTTATAAGCCCACATTTTGCGCCATAATTGCTCGTCATTGGTGGTGACCATACCGCCCTCGCCGCCTGTGGTCATCACTTTATCTTGGCAAAAGCTCCAAGCACCGATATGCCCGATACTACCAACGCTACGACCTTTGTAGCGCGCACCATGTGCCTGAGCACAGTCTTCGATGACATATAGATTATGCTTATCTGCCAACGCCATGATGCCATCCATATCACAAGGCCACCCTGCCAAATGCACACAGACGATAGCTTTGGTCTTAGCCGTCAATACCGCAGTAATTGACTCAGGGGTGATATTACCAGTTGCCTCATCAACATCGGCAAAAACAGGCGTCGCGCCAGCATTGACAACTGATGAGATACTAGCGATAAAGGTACGCGGCGTCACGATTACTTCATCGCCTGCGCCAATTTCTAACGCTTGTAAGGCAACGTCTAATGCCAACGTACCATTACCCATCGCAATGGCATATTTGCTATCAGCCCATTTAGCAAACTCCGTCTCAAACTGACGACACTCTTGCCCTGTCCAGTAGTTTACCTTATTAGATAATAATACTTGACTGACGGCATCAGCCTCTTCTTGCGTAAAGCTTGGCCAAGGTGAAAATGGGGTGTTTAGCATAGTTGCCTCGATGGTGCTTATTTATAATTGTTGATTCATCATTGATGATTAGTAATTTACAACGGAATATTTGATTCTGATTTTTTATTTATACTCTTTATTTATTGAGGGGTTTTGCAGGATTACCAACAACGACAGCTCCCGCTGGGACGTCTTTGGTAACGACTGCACCCATGCCTACAATAGCGCCTTTACCGATAATTAATGGCTTATCAGGTGTGCCTTGTTTGATAACTGCCCCTGTGCCAATATAGGCATGGTCATGGATATAAATATTGCCATTGCAACTGACACGCGGGGCAAAGGTGACATAGTCGCCAATCACGCAATCGTGAGCGATATAACTATAAATATTAGCTTGAAATTGCTTACCAATTTTTATATTAGACGTTAATTGGGTAAAGTGACACAGTACAGAACCTTCTCCAATTTCGACGTTATCTAATACAATTGAGTTAGATGCCTTTAAAGATAAAATCGATACTTTGTCCTTAGCACACTTAGCTTCTAATACTTCACGTATTTTACTATCTGCAATAGCTAAGACTACAGCCTTATCTGCATTGGGTAATGCCAAATACTCTGCATAGGTATAAATTCTATAATTATTTAATTGATTATCTTGCGACCCATCGTCAACAAAACAAAGTTGCGCATCTCTATATTGCTCACGAACTAAAGGCAATAACTCTTTGCCAAAACCACTAGCGCCATATATACCGATTAACTGCTGCATTTTGACTTCCTTGTTATTATTAACTATTTACTTCCTGTAAACTTACTCATTGTAGCTTCACCGTCAGCGCTAATACCATCTTTGATAACTACTTTTTTTACCGTCTTAAACAATATCTTGATATCTAACCACAAAGACTGGTTATCTACATACCAAGTATCAAGCTCAAACTTCTTATCCCAACCGATGGCATTACGCCCATTCACTTGCGCATAACCGGTAATACCAGGGCGTACATTATGGCGACGCGCTTGCTCTTTACTATATAGCGGTAGGTATTCCATCAATAACGGTCGTGGTCCGACTAAGCTCATATCACCTCTAACGACATTCCACAGTTCAGGTAGCTCATCCAAACTACTATTACGTAGCATTTTACCAAAGTCAGTCAAGCGCTCACTATCAGGCAAAGGATTGCCAGCACTATCTATGGCATCCTTCATGGTACGAAACTTAATCATCTCAAACGGCTTGCCCTGTAAACCCGGACGCGTTTGGCGAAATAGCACTGGCGAACCTAAGTTCTTTTTTACTTTATAAGCGGTAATAGCGTATACCGGAGATAAGGCTACTAAAGCAGTAGTAGCCGCAGTGATATCGAAAAGGCGTTTGATCATTGAATAGCTACCTTAAATGTTTTCTAGATAAAAATTTAAATAGTTTTGCCATACTGCTTTTTGCTCAAAGTTATCAATAGCCCATTGTCTTGCAAAATGATATTTAAGATTAAAATCAGAGTCATTTACTGCATCAGTAATAGCTTCACTAATTGAAAGATAATCTTGAAAATCAAAACGCTGCCCGCTGATTGTATTACTTACACTATCTTTAACGCCTACGACATCATATGCAAAAGTAGGTATACCACAACTTGCCGCTTCAATAGCTACGTTTCCAAAGCCTTCTCGATGACTTAAAAATAAATGAAGATCAGAACACTGGAATATTTCATTTATCTTTGCCGTATGAGGTATGTAGTAACCTTGATTTCGTTTGACTATTTCGTCAATAACCTTTTCTGCTTCAGTATCCTCAAAACTTCCTACAAAAACTATTTTGAAGTTTAAATGAGCTAAATCTCTTGCCAGTAGACCTATATCGCTTATGCCTTTATCGACACACATTCTGCCTACAACACATATCACAAAACTATCATCAGGCAATGATAAGCGGTTTCTTAAATCGCGCCTCTTTTGTAAATCAACTGGATGGAAAAAATCAATGTCTACTCCATTAAAAGAACCGTTGTTAATTACTTTACCAGCTTTTAAACTAATGAGTTTTTCATCAATATAGTTTTGAAACAATGAATTTGAAACAAATAAAATTCTATTTGAAGCTATAAAACTTAATCTATCAAAAGATTGAAATAATAGTTTTTTAATGCCTACAAAATTCTCGTAAACCCTGCCATGTACTACTGCTATCGTTCTACTTCGCAAATCAAAAGCACTAGCAATACTACCCAACAACAAAGCCTTAGGAGTTGAATAAATTATAATATCAAAATCTTTGTATAATAAATAACGACTAAGAAATGCCAATGATTTAATATCTTTAACTAAAGATATTTTACGCTCAAACTTTGCATTAACAACAGTTCCTACTTGACGCTTACGCAAAATCTCTAGTTGTTCTTCATTACCTCCGCAAATCAAGGTAATATCAAAATCATTATGTTCTCTAAAGTACTCAAGCTGACCTTTGAATAACACATTGAACGAAATAGCATCAGTAACTATAAAACAAATCTTTTTCTTAACCATTCTCAGTCTTCTTATAATTAACATTAGGAAGAACAATACAGTATTAAACTTTATTGCAAATTTATTAAGTATACTTAATATTAATAACTATTTCATTCAATTCAGCTTGTAATTCAGCTTTTTCGCGATCAGATTGAAAATGCGAATTCCTTCTACGAGCTAACATCTGTAAATTACCAGAATAATAAAGACCTTTAACAACCAGCATTTTAAGGTTTTTCTTAATAGCGTTTAGGTTAAATTTTCCATAAGGATGATAAGAACTGTATATTTTGAATACATCACTATACGTGTTTAATATTTTATCAACACTTAAGTTACCCTCTTCTCTATAATATAATAACAGATCAGGCAATACTGCCATTTTAAAATCATTATTACTTATAGCTCTAGTCCATAACTCAAAATCCTCGGCTCTAGGATATTTTTCAGAATATTTATTTCTCTTGAACCAAGACCTACGAGCCATCACAGAAGGATGGACAATAGGATAGCTAGTTTCTATATTAGAAAAATCATCATATAAAGATTCAACTTTTCTATAACCTTTAACTATATTATCTTTATCGATAGATACTAAGCCCGTAGATACCAAGTCGTAGCGCTTGTTAGTTTCTAAAAAACTTAGTTGTTTTTCAAGCCTTTCAGGATGCATGATATCATCAGCATCCATACGTGCAATCAAATCCCCTGTAGATTCTTCTATTAATTGATTCAATCTATATGGTAACTTTTTATTCCTACCATCAGAAATAACTCTAATTCTTGAATTATTCTCAGCATACATATTTGCTATAGCTAAAGAATTATCACTAGAACCATCATCAACTAAAACCAGCTCCCATTTTTCATATGTTTGTGATAATACTGATTCAATTGCATAGCCTAAATAATGCTGCGCATTATAGAAAGGCATTCCTATACTTATTAGAGATGTGCTATCTGATTTAAGCATATATATTAAACCCTACAAAAATTGAAATTAATAATAATATCCAATGAATTTTGATACCTTTCTTTATATAAGTTGCAGAGAACAATGGGATCAATAAAATAGGTATAGAAATCCATGAGAAAAGCCCCCAACGGTCAGAAAAAGGTATTTGAAAAGCCATGAAAAATGTACAACTAGCTAGTATATAATATCTAATGATTACGCTGTATTCAGACTTGATAGCTGAGCTTAGTATTCTACTTTTTACATATAGTGCAACAAACAAGAAAAAAGTATTAAAAACTACAAATTGAGGCTTAAATCCAATAGTGTATCCAAAATCATCGTCGGAAAGATAATCCGCTCTTCTATTGTCACTACCCAATACCTCTAAAATATATGGCGATATATCTAATAAACCAATATTTAAATAAGATAGAATAATGAATAGGATATATAATAAATAAAAATATTCATTTTTTAAAATTCTATATTTTTTATGAGAAACAAAGTAGATAAGTATAGGTATCAAAGCTGTAACATGGAATATAATGGCTATTATGGCTGCCATTATCACTTTTATTTTGTTAGATTTATTAATCAAGTAACTATAAGCTAATAATAAAAAAGACAAAGATAGTCCTTGTCGAATAATATTTATACTTAAGCTTAAGAAAAAGAACATACTGAAGTATGTAAAAAAAGTATAAAGTATATTTGAATTATAATAATTACATATTTTCTTAAGTGCTATATAATTTATCAAGATAAATATAGTAGCCACTATAAATAGGAAAGAACTATAACTCAAACCTAAGTATTTTGTTATTTTTGCTAGAAATATAAATAAGAACTCAGTATCAAGAGAAATACTTTCGTTTGTAAGCCAAACTATATGATAGTAATTGGTTGTATCTGTTCCAACGTTATAATCTCTTAAGCCTATCAAAGGTATCAAAAAAATTATTGGTATAAATACTAATATTTTCCCAAATTTCTGCTGTTTTATGTAGTCTTTCTTTATTTCAACTGATAAAACGGAAATAACAACTAAGAACGCTACAAAAAAATAAGTAATGTTATATAGCAAATTAAAATTTATATTATCTATCAGCATTTTATTACCATATCTACTTAAAAAAATCACTCATTTATAAGAAGCTTCTATAAAACTCAGTTAACTTTTTTGCATTAGTAGATGCATCGAAACCTTTTTGTTTTAATACCTCTTCTATTTCTTCTTCACTTGGTGCTGATAGGTTAAGTTTCAACAAACTATCTACCCAATCATTTACTGAGTCAATTGATAAAAATTCGACCAGACCCAGACCAAAGTCGGCCTCTTTTGGAACATGCTCAGAAGCTATAGCAGCTAAACCTGTTGCTTGACTTTCTACTAATACAACACCGAAACCTTCAAATAAAGAAGGCATTATCATATAATCTGCGCTAGCCATTAATTCGGTAATGTCTTTACGTAACCCTAAAAATATAATATTATTATCCAAGCCTCTTTTTCTTACTTGTTCTTTTAGAGTGTTTTCTAAATGACCTTTTCCTATAAAATACATGGTAAAGTCCACATCACGCTTCTTCAGTTCTTCAGCAACTTGTATAGAAAACCTATGGTTTTTAACCTCAGTCAATCTTCCTATTTGGACAATTTTAATATTACTATCATTAAATTCTTGATTTATATAGTCTCTTGATTGGCGAGCTACTGTTATCATTTTTTGAATATCTACTGCATTTGGTAACAACCATACTCCCTTACTAGTCCCAAATAGATACTGTGCTGCAAGTTCACTACAAGCAATTTTTTGGGTAGCTAATCTATTATTTATTATTAAGGCCCATTTCTCGTAGACTTTTTTTGCTACATTAGATTGACCGTTACTAGTACTATGAGAATGCGATATACGATGCTTTACGCTAGCACCTTTAGCTGCTAATAAATGAAATGCATTACTTAACAACATGTGGGCATGTACAATTTTATATTCAGGATTCTGTCTTAAGAATTTCTGAAGTTTCAACATACGATTGATAGGATTATTAGCTAGTATAGGGATTATTCTACCACCCAATCTAATTATCTCAGCATCATAATCACCTTCTTGGGCTGTAAAGGTAATGAAATCAAACTGTATAATATTACGATCCATGTTCCGGTATAGGCTCATAAGCATAGTTTCTGCACCAGCTCGATCCATTTTTCCAATAATATGAAGTATTCTTATCATTCTCATATCTCTAAAAATTATTTGATATTAGTTTACTTATTAACTAGTTGAATATTATTAGCTAATCGAATAGTCAGTACCAATCTTTAATTCTACGAAAAAAATACTTATTATATACAAGAAAGTTTCTAGAAAAGATTTGTTTTGGATATTGCCTTATATACTTACAAAGCAAATTAAAAGATTCTTTTTTATTCTCTTGTCCTATCCATATTATATACGTCCATCTAAGCTTAGCGTATGCTTTTGCATATAACTTATGATCTTTATAAATCTCTAAAGTCTTAAGATTGTTATCATATATAAATTGCGAGTTCCTTGTAGCATTCGAAGAATGAACCCTATAGAGCGCTAATTTTTCAGATAAGCAATAGACTTTTCCTTTTTCTGATAGTTTTAACCACATGTACCAATCTTCGACTAATATATCAGGTTTGTAACAACCTACTTCTTTTACAGCACTAAGACGTAACATTTGCGTAGGAGCATAAAACGAACATTCGTTAAGAATTATTTTATTAAATGTATATTCTTTTTTTTCTAGGCAAATATTAGTTTTCTTATTGTTTTTTTCGTCAATATAATCTGCACTACCAAATAACGCATTAATATTTATTTCCTTTTCCATGTAACTTACTTGAATCTTAGTTTTTTCTGAAAGCATCATATCATCTGAAGCGATGGCCGAAAAATATTTACCTTGGCACCATTCTAACGATTCATTTAGGGTTGAACTAAGACCTTGATTTGATCTACTCCTAAACTCGAACCTAGCAAATCTCTGCTCACATATATCAACCATTTCCTGAATCTTTTCCACAGAACCGTCTTTTGAACCATCATCTATAATGATTAATTCAATATTTTTATAAGTCTGATCGATAACGCTTTGAATAGAGTCCTGTACAAACTGCTCATGGTTATAGCAAGGAATGACTACGGATACTAAAGGACCTTCACTTTTCATTATTAATCCAAAATAAATTTACTATTTTTAAAACTGATAGTTGTATCTTTTTCTTAATAACAATATCAGGAAAAAAATTTAAATAAGCAATTTTATCAATTGCGTGACTTATTTGCTCAATAGATTCTTCAAAACTACTAAGCTTCTTCTTATACTTATATGTATAACGAAAGTTTGCCCATAGAGAAGATACTAGTTCAGCTTTTACAGAACTATTAATCTTGGGATCTTTTGAGTAAAGATCGTATAGTATTATGGCATTATTAATCATCAAGTATTTTTTGCTATTTATTTTTTTTGTCGTTGATGAGTCATTATAATTATAATAATATACGCCATTACATCGAATAATTTTTTTTGAATTAGAAAAGTTTAATCTCGTTATAATCTCATCATTATTGATATAATTTTCATTATTCTTATTGTGTTCTGAATAATCATCGTAACTTTTAAGGATTATTTCTTTTCTTATAGTAAAACAACCATGTACCTGCCAACCATCTATAGATGCTAACAAACAGTCACTTGAGCTTAGAACCTTATCTTTAGTATAGAAAATAAACTTGTCCCATTTATTATTTTTTTTCTGTATAGACATATTTGGTATAATTATATCTATATCTTGATTTTCATTGTAGACTCTATATACTTCATCGACCATATCATTTGATAAGGTATCATCACAATCAAAAAACAAAATATAATCAGTTTCAGATTCTTTTGTTCCTGTTCGTCTTGCTTCTGCTGCTCCGCTATTTTTTTGCTCTATTATCTTATATTTAAACTCAACGTTATCAACTAAGTATTTTTTTAATACCTCTTTAGTGCAATCTACTGAACCATCATCAATAAAGATAACATCAAAATTTTGATTGGTTTGCTGTTTTAAAGCTTTAACACATTTTTCAATATTTTCTTGTTCATTAAACATTGGAATAATTATACTAAGGACATTCATCTAAACCTCTCTTAGTTTTCTAAATGAAAAATAGCTACAGACTATCCAATAAAGCAGACAATTTAGAGCAAAAGCCATAGCAATACCTTTAAATCCAAAATATCGAATAAATATTATAGACAAAGGTATAATGCTTAAAGCAAAAAAAGCTTCCGTAATTATGAATATTTTTGTCATTGCCTTACTAAGCATCATAAAACTTACGATCCAACTGCCTATTTTTATTACATCTCCCAGCAGCTGCCAAAACATAAGCTCTTTCATTGGTAGAAATTCTTTCGTGAACAAAATTCCTATAATAAAATCTTGGAATAAGTAAATAGATAAAGACATTAAGCACGCTAATGGTAAAATTACTTTATAACCGTAATTTACTTCCTGCTTTATATCCTTATATCTTTTGAGTTCTGATAGCCTTGGTAAATAATAAACGCTTAATATCGTGGACGCAAACATTAAGTATCCTCCACTTAGACGTGTCATTGCATCCCAATAGCCGGCGTGGTTTAGATCGTAATCGGCTATTATTATATTCCGTAGTATTATTTGAGCAAGATTTCCAAAAACAATACTTACTATAGCCATTAATCCAAAACTAGATAATTTTTTTAGCACGCCAGGATCTATCTTTCCAAATAAATCAGTAACTCTAAACCATTTTGACTTATAACAAATTAATAGAGTAACAAAAAAAACAATGGACTGATTGACCGTTAATGCAACTAATGCACCATAAAGGCCAAATTTTATTGCTAGCAATCCAGTTACCGCCAATGATACTAAACTACCAGCAATATTTGCAATTACCAGCTTTGATATCTCTTTTTTGCCATTTAAAATAGACAAGAAAAGCGTATTAAAATTGAAAAACAATAAAAAAACAGCAAACCAAACAAATATAGACTGGTATTCAGTAGTTTTAAAAATATATAAAGATAACTGTCTTTGAAATATCAATATAAAAAAAGCAACAATAGTACTAAATAAAACAACTAAAGTACCAGCTGTCTTCCAAATAGCTCTTTGCTTGCTCTCATCTTCATAGTACTCTGCAGTGTATTTTACTACTGCTGTATTTATTGAGCTACCTGCAAATGCAGTAATAATTTGAATGAAATTCTGAAACTGGCCTATTGCCGCATAGCCGGATGGTCCCACATAGACTGCTAATATCTTATTAAGGACAAACATAGTAACTGTTTTAATTAAGACAGATATTCCGTTGAGCGCGCTGGTTTTGAGTAAATTCATTTATAATTGGAACTCATTGCATACTTGAATAACTGTATTGACGTCTTCCATAGTCATTGTAGGCCCCATCGGTAAACTCAACACCTCTGCATGAATCTTTTCAGAAATAGGATAGCTTAGCTCATTCCATTCTTTATATGCAGGCTGCTGATGCGGTGGCACTGGATAATGAATGAGTGTCTGAACGCCATTATCAGCTAAGTATTTCTGCAATTCATCTCTAAGTTCACAGCAGATCACAAAGACATGCCAAACATGAGCACTGTCATTTTCTTTAGTAGGTAATATAATTGCTTTATTATCAATACCCTTGAGATATTCATTCGCGACTTTACGACGATGGGCAATCTCATCATCTAAATGACTTAATTTCACATTAAGCATCGCAGCTTGGATCTCATCTAGCCGACTATTAACGCCTTGAAATAAATTTTTATATTTTTCATGTGAGCCATAGTTACGTAGCGCACGCAAGGTATTAGCTAGCTCTTTATCATTAGTAGTAATTGCGCCAGCGTCACCCAATGCGCCTAAGTTCTTACCAGGATAAAAACTAAAACCCGATGCATCACCCCAGCTCCCTGCTCTCTTACCATCAAGAGAAGCGCCATGGGCTTGTGCAGAGTCTTCTAAAACCAATAACTCATGACGCTTAGCGATATCCATAATAGCTGGCATATCCGCTAATTGCCCATATAAGTGCACTGGAAGTATGGCTTTTGTTCTGCTAGTAATAGCCGTTTCAATCTCTTTAGGATCAATATTGAAACTATCTAAACATGGCTCAACTAAAACTGGCATTAAATTATTAGCACTAATCGCCAATATACTGGCAATATAAGTATTAGAAGGTACGATAACCTCATCACCGTCTTTTAGTTTACCTAGCTCCTTCCAAGCTCGTAGCGTTAAAATAAGGGCGTCCAAGCCATTGGCCACACCAATTGCATATTTCGTCCCGCAGTAGTTAGCGAATTGTTGCTCGAATTGTTCGAGCTCACTGCCGCCGATATACCAGCCTGAGTCAATAACACGAGCACAAGCATCCACAAGCTCATCACGATATTGGGCATTAATTGCTTTTAGATCAAGAAAAGGAATCATTTATACATACCCCTTAATAACGGCAGGGTTGCCTACCATAATTGCGTTTTCTGGAACATTCTTAGTCACGACGGCTCCAGCACCTACTAATGCATTTTTTCCAATGGTAATACCGGGTAAAAGAGTGGCATTAGCACCAATACTTGCTCCCTCCTCTACAATAGTTTTTGGAAATTCATCTGGGTACTGCTTTGAGCGCGGTTTATTATCATTGGTAAAGGTGACACAAGGACCGATAAAGACATTATCCTTTAAAGTAATACCATCCCATATATAGACGCCTGATTTAACTGTGACGTTATTACCAATTACAACATCATTCTCAATCAGGGTATGAGCACAAATATTACAGTTTTCACCAATGACTGCTTTAGGAAGAATGACACTATATTGCCAAACTTTAGTTTTTTGACCTATATTGGCTGACATAACATCAGATAATGGATGTATAAAAGGCTTGTTAACTTCAGTTATAAACTCATCATAATCACGAATATAATCAGCTTCATCATAATGCTCACTAGCCAATACTAAGAGCACACAATCATCACTGAAATCATGCATCTCTCTCCATACCAAATCACCAATAATTAAACCTTTATTCGGTGCATCAAGCCATACTTCCTCACGATACTGTCCATCATCTAGGATCATACGACAGCTACCTTTGACACAGACCGCAATCTGTTTTAGGTTATGATGCGCATGGAAGCCACGTGCGACTCCTGATTGAGTGCCAAATATATAATACAAACGTTTTATCTGAAATGGAATGGATTGGTCAGACTCAATAGCGATCAAGCCCCCTCTTTCATCACCAAAACTTGGTAAATCGACTAGCTTTATTAAACTCATTATTCTTCACTTGTTAAAGACATTAAATACTGACCATACGCATTTTTGCTCATCGACTGACCAATATCAGCTACTTGTTGTTGAGTCAACCAACCATTATTGAGAGCAATCTCTTCTAAGCAGGCCACTTTATAACCTTGACGCTTTTCAATAGTCTCCACAAACTGCGCTGCTTCTAATAAGCTTTCATGTGTACCAGTATCTAACCAAGCAAAACCACGACCTAGTAGTTCTACATTTAGATCACCACGTTCCATATACATCTGATTGACGGTAGTAATCTCAACTTCGCCTCGATCAGAGGGTTTTACTTGCTTCGCAATCTCTATGACATCATTGTCATAGAAGTATAAACCCGTTACCGCATAGTTTGATTTAGGCTGTGTAGGCTTTTCTTCTATTGAAATGGCACGCTTATCTTCATCGAATGCCACGACGCCGAAGCGTTCTGGATCTTTGACTTGATAGCCAAAGACAGTTGCGCCTTTCTGACGATTGACTGCTTGACGGAGCAATGGAGTAAACCCTTGACCATAAAAAATATTATCACCGAGCACTAAGCAGACGTTACTATCACCAATAAAGTCCTCACCAATAATAAACGCTTGCGCCAAACCGTCTGGACTTGGCTGAACGGCATAACTGATGTCGATACCAAGCTCTTGACCATCTCCGAGCAAGCGCTTAAAACCATCTATATCATCCGGTGTGCTGATAATAAGCACCTCACGGATACCTGCGAGCATCAATACAGACAAAGGATAATAAATCATTGGTTTATCATAGATAGGGAGCAGCTGCTTAGAAACACCCTTAGTAATGGGGTAAAGACGCGTACCTGAACCGCCTGCTAAAATAATACCTTTTGTATTCATTTATTCACCTGCTCCTAGTCTTTCACGTTGATAGCTGCCATCTTGGACGCGGCTGCACCATTCCATATTATTCAAATACCATTCTACTGTTTTTCGGATACCGCTATCGAATGTCTCTGTCGGTGTCCAATTTAACTCATTGGCAATTTTGCTGGCATCAATGGCATAGCGCAAATCATGCCCTGGGCGATCTTTTACAAAGGTAATCAATGATTCGTACGGCTGACCATTTTCTTGTGGTTGTAGCTCATCTAAGATGTGACAAATCGTTTTAACTACTTCGATATTCTGTTTTTCATTATGTCCACCGATATTATAAGTCTCACCCACTTTGCCTTCAGTGACCACTTTGTATAGAGCACGCGCATGATCCTCTACAAATAACCAGTCCCGTATTTGATTGCCTTTACCATAAATAGGCAACGCTTTGCCATCTAGAGCATTTAAGATAACTAACGGGATAAGCTTTTCAGGAAAATGGTAAGGACCGTAATTATTAGAGCAATTAGTGACTAAAATAGGAAAACCATAGGTACGATGCCATGCTCGAACGAGATGGTCTGAGCTAGCCTTAGATGCAGAATAAGGTGAGCTTGGCGCATATGGGGTAGATTCTGTAAATAAATCAGTCGTGCCTTCTAAATCACCATACACCTCATCGGTAGAGATATGATGAAACTTAAAAGTGGCTTTTTTGGACTGATCAAGAGCTTGCCAATACTGACGAGCGGCTTCAAGTAGTGTATAAGTGCCTACTATATTAGTAGTAATAAATTCTGCTGGGCCATCGATAGAACGATCGACATGAGATTCAGCTGCCAAATGCATGACTAGATCAGGTTGAAAGCTATCAAAGGCTTGTTGAAGGCTGTCAGCATTACAGATATCGATTTGTTTAAAGTTATATCTAGGATCTTGGTCAATATCCTTAAGTGATTCTAAGTTACCTGCATAAGTGAGCTTATCGATATTTAAGACTTCGTCATCAGTGTTATTGATAATATGACGTATAACAGCAGAACCAATGAAGCCTGCACCGCCAGTAACTATTATTTTCATAAGTAACCTATTATTTCACAGCTAAAAATTAAATGATCGCTTTGATACGTTTTTTGATTGGTATTAAAAGTATATATCTATATTCGTTTCTATAAATCGCTTTATCTTATCTATTCTGTGTTTTCTTGATAACCCGCTACAAACTGCTTAAACTGCTGTTTTAACCAAGCAACGTCAAACTCTTTTTGCTTTTCAGTCAGCTCAGACAGTAACGATTCAAGCTCATCCAATGGAAAGCTATGTTCCATCGCTTGCATGATCAGAGGATGATGAGTATTTTCGATGTTATCCTCACCGATTATCAGCTCTTCATAGAGCTTTTCACCTGGTCTCAAACCAGTGAAAATTATCTCTATATCGCCATTCGGATTATCAGTAGTCTTCGCTCTGTGTCCACTTAAATGAATCATACGGCGCGCCAAATCGACGATTTTGACTGGTTCACCCATATCTAAAACGAATACTTCACCGCCTTTTGCCATCGCACCTGCTTGAATCACTAAATTCGCGGCTTCAGGAATCGTCATAAAATATCGCGTGACATCTGGATGGGTAACCGTGATAGGACGTCCCTGTTCTATTTGCTTAGTGAATACAGGCACTACAGAGCCAGAGGACCCAAGCACATTGCCGAAGCGCACCATACTGATACAAGTATGAGTCGTCGTCATACTAAGCCCTTGACAGACTAACTCTGCTAAACGCTTAGATGCTCCCATTATGTTGGTCGGTCTGACTGCTTTATCGGTGGAGATCAGTACAAAGGTGTGAACCTTCGCTTGTATCGCGGCACGCGCACAGTGATAGGTGCCTTTACTATTGTTAATCACCCCTTCAAACGGATTATGCTCTACGATAGGGACGTGTTTATAAGCCGCTGCATGATAGACCGTCTGTATATGATAGAGGTTCAATATGCGCAACAAGTTGTCTTCGTTGGTGACATTGCCAATAATAGCAACGATCTCTATATCTCCGTAGTCTTTATTTTTAGCTTTTTTCGCCGTCAACTCTTGATCAATCGTATAAAGCGCGTACTCAGACAGTTCATATAGTACCAAGCATTTAGGCTTATTCTTGATAATTTGACGACACAATTCACTACCGATAGAGCCACCGGCACCTGTCACCAGTACGCTTTTACCCGTAATATTTTGCTGTAAAAGATTCATGTCAGGTTCAACTGTCTGCCGATCCAGCACATCTAATATATCCACTCTACGCATACTGCTAACGGTGACTTTTTCTTCAGCGATTTCTTCTAAGCTAGGCAATTCTTTGATTTTAATAGAGATACCTTCTAATTTATCAATGATTTGGCGTTTGCGTGACCGACTGAGAGAAGGAATGGCTAAAAAGACTTGGGCAACATCTAGTTTACCTACGAGCCTAATAAGGTCAGAAGCCGCGTGAATCTTTTTACCGAGTAAATAGGCGCCTGTCAATTGAGGATCGTCATCGACATAAGCGACGACATTATACTTATGAGAGTTTCTTAAACCTTCTAAGAGCTCTTTGCCGGCCTCTCCTGCCCCATAGATGACAACGTTATCATGATCATCATACTTATACTGTGGCCTTTGACCCTGCCACCTTGCTAGCAGCTCTCTAATCGTTAAGCGACTATTCCAAAGCCATATAAAAAACAGAAATAAATACAAGATAGGTACTGCACGAGGAATACCTGGTAGTAATTTAAAATATAAAACGGTTTGGGCGACGATGATGATTACAAAGAAAAGTTGTAATACACTGCCCATCATCGCATCAAAGAACCCTCGTGCCACGCCATTATAAAATCCAATTACATATAAGCATAGTACTGGAATCAATGCACTGACGCTTAATAATAATAAACTCACGTGGTTGTCTATATACCCGTAGCGCGCTGCTACGGCAAAGAATAGACAGACCACTGACATGATAAGATCAGCCATCATCAAAATACTACGCTTGATGCCTCGAGGTAGATTTAGCAATATCCTAGCAGTACGCTCAGCAAATTCATTAGACTTTACGGTAGAGTTCTTATCTTTTTTAGAGATTATTGATGGGTCTATTGGCATATCAAGCAACTATTTTGTTTAAATACTAATAAATAAGGTAATACAGTCTGTCTCAGATACATATTAGTTATTATTACCATAAGCATAACTATAGTGATAACTGTATTTGCTCATAATACCTTGTTGTACATCATTTAAGATAATGCCATCTACTTTTATATTGGCTTTGTTCATCTGATTAACAGCGTAGACCAATTGCCCTTCTATTGAACTATCATATCTTGTCACCATCAGGACTTTATCAGCATACTGCGCTAATATCATAGCGTCAGAAGCTGCTAATATCGGTGGTGAATCGATAATAATATAATCATAATGAAGATTTAACTCAGTCATCAAGTAATCGAAGCTACCATTAGCTAATAGCGATGCAGGATTGCGAGGATGTTCGCCCCGTGGCATAAAGTCAATATTATCAATACCCGTTGAGTGGATAAAGGTTGCTAAATGACTAAGTTCTTGAGCACTATCAACTTTTGCTAGCTGAGTACTACTTCTTGATAGATGCGTTGTATCTTGTGTTAAATAATCCGCCAAACCATTATGCTGATCCATATTAAACACTTTATGCAACTCGCCCAAACGCATATCTGCATCTATAATTAAAGTCTTTTTATCCAATTGAGCAAATACTTCTGTTAAGTTAGAGGAGATAAAAGACTTACCTACTCCCGGACTTTCACCAGTAATTAAGATAACTTTGGCACGCTGACCGGCTCGTCCTTGGATTGGCATCCCAAACATCAGATTCGTTCTTAAGCTTTTAATGGCTTCATAACTTAGACTATTATTATCTGCATAGGCGAGTAGCCTATCTGAAGATTTTTTCTTACCCAACCTAGTCAATAGTGGTGAACGTGGAATCGTCGCAATAACAGGTACCCCTGTCTTAGCTTCAAGACGCTCTGGGTCTTTCACAACGTTTCGAAGCATATTTTTCAATAGAATTAACATCGTACCAAGCATCGTACCTACTAAAGTAGCCAATACCCAAATTAATAACTTTTTTGGTGCAATCGCTTTAAAAGTACTGATAGGTAAATCAATAATACGAGCATAGCCAATTTGACCAGCTTTAACGATTTTCAATTGCTCATAATTTTTGAGTAAATTTAGATAAATCTCTCTATTGATCTCTGTGTCAGCAGATAGTTGTAAAAACTCTCTTTGTATCTCAGGCAAACCTGCAACCGTATCATCTATTTCTTGCTTTCTGGCATTAAGTACTTTGAGCTGCTCGTTAATTTGGATGACCAATGGATGCTCTTCGGTATAGTAAGTGGTCAAATCAGCTTTTTTAAGCTTAAGCTCATTAAGCTGTAAGTCGATTTGAGAGTTTTCTGTTAAAAGCAACTCAGCTTCTTTACTGACATCAATTGTGCCATATTTCTTACGAAAATTATTAAATATAGTCTCGGAATCTTCTAACTTTTTCTTTAACGCTGGAATTTGGGTTTCCATAAAATCAATCGTTTTGGTCGTCTCTTCAGAACCACGCGACTGATTTTTATCAATATAAGATAAAGCAATTTGCTTTAGAATTAGACTGGTTTGCTGCTGATTAGCACCAGTCATGGACAGCTCAATAATGCCTGTTTGCTTGCCCTTTTCAACCACAGATAGTGAATTATTAATAGCATCCGTCGTCATTTTTAATGACTGTTTGCTGATATTAACAGGGTAGCCATCAGCAGGAAGATCATTGACTGTAATTTGAATCTGACCGTTCGTACCTCTAAACTGATGTACCTGACCAATCTGACCTTTGAATTCATCAAAACCATTACTTAAGACAAATCCTGTCGCAGAACGTGTTAGCGTAAACGACTGATTTAAATAATCTTGTGAGACATTAAATTGACTGACTTGTACTTCACCTTCTTCCGTTTTGAGTAACACACCTTCAGGTTTATTGATTTGAGTAGGAGTACTATCACTATTTATTCTATCCATGAATCCAATATTAGGATCAGCAAGCTTTATACGTAGATGCAATAAATTCACAACTGGCTCTAATATCATACGAGACCTAATCAACTCTGCTTCCGTCTGAGCCTTACTATCCTCTGATCCAATTAGATCTGAAATCTCGCTACCAAGTGCTGAGATACCTGAAGATTTGTCTTCAACTTGAATAAGTGCATCTGACTTAAAAGTTGAATTCACATACCGACTATACAAAACTCCTATTATCAAACCTAATACTGCAAAGAAGACGATGGTTTTCCAACCACGTAATATCGCAAAAAGTAGCGCCATCAAATCGATTTCGTCATTATCTTTTTTAGAGGCAGAGTTTGATACATTCTTTGAATCTGTATTCATAGCGGTAGGTTCATCACTTTAGGTAATCATTTAGTGTTAGTCTTTTATAATAGTCATTTATTCACAACAATAGCTTAGCTAATTTTATCAGTCCATTGCGCTAGACCATCAACAATATCTTGATGTGCGGTCTCAAAAGCACTTATCTCATGCTTGTAAGGATCAGCAATGTCTTTATTACTCCAATGGCCTAACTTAAAGGTTTTACCACGGCAAAAAGGCCAGCGCTCTTCAATCCACTTGGTTTGACCGTCTGACATAGTGAAAATAAGATCCACTTTTTTTGCCAACTGCTCATCAATTTGCTTAGCAACATGATTGGTAATATCAATCTGCTGCTTTGACATAATCTCTAGGGCAGCAGGATCAGCAGGATGACCAACCAAAGCACCCACGCCTGCGGAGTCGATAGTTTTATTGGGAAAACGCTGCTTTAATAGTGCTTCTGCCATTGGACTACGACAAATATTACCGACACATACAACTAGAATATGATCAAATGCCATGATAAATATTACCTATTATTTATAGACCAGAAAGAATACTAATTGCAGAAGTTGAAGGCAATATTGCACTAATAACACGATTCCAACGCGTTAATCCAGTAGGATCGACGTATACAATATCATTGGCACGCATCTCAAAACGATTGGCAAGCGCAAAACTGGTAATCGTTTGCATATCAACATAATAAATATCTGTCGTTCTGGTATTCAGATTATCACGGACAACATATATCTTCGCAGCATTAGCAGTATTTGAATCAAGACCTTTTGACTCGCCTAGTACTTGCGCCAAACTGATGCCTTGCTCTCTGATAGGTACAGGTTCTACACGTCCAAACTCTCCTAGAACATATACCTTATTACGGTCTTGACTATTAACATGGATCGAATCGCCATCTTGAAGATAGATTTGATTAGCAGAAGTACCGAGTTGACGTAGAGATTGTAGCCCAATATTGTAGTTGACGCCTTTACGGTTAAACACAATGTTATTTGAATCACCTGTAGGTGTTGCACCACCAGCCATAGAAATAGCACTATATAGTGAGACTGGTGAATCATTAATCGCAAATTCGCCAGGCTGCTTCACTTCACCATCAATGAAAAACTTATTACCACGGTAGTTAACAATTTTAACCTGTGGGTCTGAATATTTAAGATAACGCTGAAGCTGTTTCTGTAAACTAGCGGTAAACTGCGTCACACTCATACCACTGGCCTTAATACGTCCGACAAGTGGAAACTGAACGAACCCTTGCTGGTCAACAGGAAAACCTGCTGCATAAGGATTAGTAACATCTCCAGCTGGTAAAGGAGTTATATTAGGATAGCCTGTAAGTACAATACTTAAGATGTCCCCTTCAGAGATACGATATTCAGCTTTACCGGAGTTTCTTATTAACTGACTTAAGTTGCTGTTTGGAAGCACTGCTTGTTTTGGCGGTAATGTCGCTAGGCTTAGCGGTTGAACATTAAAATGAAGACCGTTTTCAGCAATGAATGCGCCACTTGGTGGCAGCTCGCCTGCTTGAAGACCTGCATTGATACTAGAGCACCCTGAAGCCATACTAATTATTAATAGACACGTTACACTTAATAACTTTGATGAATTGAAAAACATAAAAAGACCTTTATAAATCACAGATATAAGTAGTGTCTAGCATTAGAGAATCAGACAGCCATACTAAAACGTTGCATCATGTACAAAAAAACAAACCCATAATAACATAGGTGGTTAAATATTAAACCACAATCAGGTATTTTTGCTGAAAATTACACTTCATTAGGAAATAGTTTATATAGAAATATCCTTATATTTAGCGACAGTCATCGCACAACTCTTAATCATATAGATTACAAAAACCTTTCTTTTATTATTTGAGTAAGCGATTTAGACCAACAAATGATATGGAAATGACTTATCTGATTCAGATATAAAATCGAGAACAACCAAAACATAATTTTTATAAT
>TARA_R110002051_G_scaffold100647_1_pt1 | contig 22897 bp, 34 predicted proteins | sample TARA_R110002051 | Tara Oceans TARA_R110002051 (sample SAMEA4397023) | marine metagenome | biome: Polar Biome; feature: [MES] marine water layer (ENVO:01000295) within the mesopelagic zone...; material: water (ENVO:00002006), including particulate matter (ENVO:01000060) such...
ACTGCTGAAGTACCAAGTAAACCTAAGTCAGTTACTACTGCTGAAGTTCCTAATAAACCTATTTCAGTTGCTTTACCTGCAACTAAATTTACATTAGCGATTGCTCCACCAACTGTATTTACGTTTGCAACATTAGCCGCTACTGTATCTATTTCAGACGTTGCTTCGTTTAAATCATCTGCTACTGTTTCAATTTCTGAAACTGCTTCTGCTAGATCATTTGCTACCGCAATAACTTTTGAAATATCTGCTGCTACTGTATTAACTGAACCAATAGATCCAGCAACTAAATTTATATTAGAGGCATTACTTGCAACTGATGTTACATTAGAAGCAATACCACTAACTGTTGTTACGTCACTAGCTATTCCAGCTATTGTATTTACATTAGTAATAGAATGACTAAATTCTAAAGCTGTTCCACCTGCATTAACTGTTAAAATTTTATTAGCTGATAATTCTGGAAAAGTAAGATTGTATGTTGATGCAGTTGTTGACGCAGCTCTAGGAGAATATTTTAAATCTCTACTAACTTGCTGAGTCATTGCAACAATTTTATCTAACTCATCGTTTAATGATGCTATTTGAAATGCTCCTGATGTTGGAAAATCAGTAGCTCTAGCAATTGACATATCTCTATAAATAGTAATAACGTCATTAAGTGTAGCACCTGGGCTACCTAATGTTATTGATCCACCACCTGTAACACCTGCACCTGTAACTGAATATTGTGTAGCATTTGCTGGAGTTGCCGCATAGCTTAATACTGAAGATCCATTATAAACTTTTATATCTGCATTAACAAAAAATTCAAAATTTATACTAAAAGCAGTTTGTCCACTTGTAGCTGTATATTGTACTCTAGGAGTAACGTCTGATATTGTAATAGCCATTAATTAAATTTTAAACCTTTTTGTAAATCGTCAAACAACCAATCGAGATACCATACGTTTTGAAAAGGTATAAGTCGCCTCACATTTTTGGCTGTATGGTGATTATATTTATTTCCTCCTACGTCATATAAAATATCAAATATATTATATAATTGACCTCCTGTCGGCCCTCCTATCATACCTGCTTTCCATCTATTAGAAGATCCATATGGTTTAGCAACTCCTAAAACACTAGACATACCTATTCTATTATCTGTTAAAGATTCAATAGCTTTATTAATATCAGTATAAATTCCAGCTAATCCAGATCTATCAAAAGCGTTCATTAGTTTAGTTGCAAAAGGCAGTTTAGAATAATCTCTATTAAATCTTGTTTTGTGATATAAAGAATCAATCATCATACCTGATCCCATTAAAAGCATTGCTCCAAATAAAAAGTCTAGGTCAGCTTCTTGCATACCTCTCATTAACATTCTTTGAGTAGAAGCCATAGCAAATTTTTTAAACTGAGCAAATGTAGATCCTAATTCATAACTCATCCATAAAGGAGTATCTCCTTTGCCTGGAGTAACAATTGTAACATTAATATCTTTATTTAATGCACCTCTAAAAGCTTTAACAGCAGCTTCGTCTGTCCAATTAGCTGTCATTGCAATATAATTATGATTAATACCTACATCATTTTTACCAGGAATAATTCCGTGTTCTTGAACTTGTTTAGCAATTCTAGCAGCCATTTGTTTATCTATACCTGATGCCGCTAAAGCAGTTTTCCATTTATCTCTTACAGTACCTTTAGTCCATAAAATAGAATCTTCTAATATTCTAGAACCAATAGTTACTGATGCCATTGATTTTGCAAACTCTGTCCATCTAGACATTAAATTTAAATACATAAAATTAAATTGAGAAGTTTTACCCATTACACCTTCAAGCTTAGAAGTCATTGCAAACATATCTGATGTATCTGCAAATAACATAGCTCTTTGTCCTGTTATCATATCTATTGCTTCCGCAGTTGATTGAGCTTCTTTTTTACCCATTTGGAAAATACCTGTTTTAGTTTTTCCTCCTAAAAAATCTGCAAACATTTCAAATTGAGTTTTAAAACCTCTTTTAATTCCTGATGTCATAACAGTACGAGCAACGTCAGGTATAGCTGCTGCAAAACCTGTAAGCATTGTAAGGGCATTATAATGTTTCATTGTTCTCATACCTTTAGAATACCAAACGTGAGGATCTGAAGGTAAACCAAATGTGCCTCTTAATAATTCAATAGAAGATTCAAGATCAGATAATATTTGATTTTTTTCTTGAACAAGTTTAGCTCGTTCTTTAGTATTTTTAGCTAAACCTATTCTTTGGTTATATTCAGCAGCAACACTTAATAAACCAGGATCTGTCATAGATTCTGCTTCATTTAAATATTTCATTCCTATTCCATTGGGATCTCCATATTTTCTAGTTAATAATATATCAGGAGCTATAGATCTATAGTAAGTTTTTTGTAAAGCAAAAATATCTCCTAAAATAAAACCACCTTCTAATAATTCTAATTGAGCTTTTTGATCTAAATTTAATTCTCTAGCTTTTGTAGATCGTGCATATCTTGCTCTATTAAAAGCAAATCGTTCTCTTGCTAATAAAGAATTTAATTCTTCAAAACCACCTTTTTGTAAAGCTTCCATTCTTGCAGTTAACTTAGCCCAAGGTGTTTTTTCAAATCTGACAAAAGGAAAATGATTAGATAAATCATCTACTAATTGACTTAATTTACTTTCGTTAATAACAATACCACTTCTTTGAAAATGACCTCTTATAATTTCTTTAAATCTTGGTGAGTTTTTATTAATAGCATTTTTATTATAAATAATATTAATATAATTTTTAACACCTTCTCCTTTAGCATTCATTAATCTTTTGTTTAATTTTTCTATTTTATTTTCTATTTCAGTTAAAGAATGTTTAGTAGTTTTGCCATCAATTTTAGAAGTAAATGTTTTATAAGTTTCTCCTGTTTTAGTTCTCATATCTTTTAAAATATTTTCCCAAAAATTTAATTCAGCTCTAATAGGAATTTCTCTCATCTTTAAAGCTCTTACTTCATCAAATAAAGGTTTGTAAACTAAGTCATTAGTTCTCCGAGCTGCTGCTGCTACTTCTGCTATTTCGTGATTACCAGCAATTCTAGCTTTAGTAATTTCATATGAAAATTCTCTTAAAGACATTTTTTCACTATTGGTATTTTTAGTAAGAGTATTTTTAAGTGTAATACCTATGTCTGTTGTAGGTACTTTTTGTTTTGTTCTAGCAAGATAAGTTATATATAACTCTTTAATTTCTTTCATACTATTAATAACACCTAATTCCATCATTCTTAATTGTGTTTCTAATGATGTATTAGTTGCTTCAAATCCCCATTTTTTTGTATTTTTTAATTTTAATAAAGGAGTATCTAATATGTTAGCAATCATATTTCTTGCATTAGAAGATATAGATTTAGTAACTCTAAAAACTGGAGTCCAAGGGCCTTCTTCACCAAACAACCATAATTTAGATTTAACAAATTTTTCTCCTTCTAATCTTGTTTTAGGAGTAGATAATTTAGTGGTACTAACTCCTTCAGCTCCAACTCCACTAGGAGGTTTATCTAATTTATTAGGATTAACAAATTGACCATCTTCATATAATTTTGAAGGTGTAGATTCTTTTGATATTGTTCCATTCCATTGTAAATCTAATTGTTTAGTTTCTTTAGAAATTTTTGGCGTAATATTACCATTAGCTAATTTATTAAGAATAAGAGGAATACCATAACCAGCTGCTGCTACATAAGGTACATAATTATCATCTCTCATTGGATCCATATTTTGTTTTAATAATTCTTCTCCAACTAATGCTGTGCCAAAAACTTTAGCTGCTTGTCCTACTTTAGTAAATAATAATGCAGTAGATGGATCTGCAAAAGCTCCTGTAACTCTACCTAAATGATACCAAGGAGATGCGTAATTATTTTCTGCGTGTTTTTTTAATTTAGCTATTATAGCTGTTGTTTCCATTTTACTTTGACTAAAATAAAAATGTTGCATATAATCTGTGTAATTTTTTAATTGAGGATCATCTTCAGGTATATAATTTTCTTCTGCAATAAAATCAGAATTATCTTTCATCCATTCATAAGTTTTAGCAAATAAATTTTCTTCTTTAAAACCTGTCCACCAATCTTTACTGCTCCACGTTTGAGCAGTTTTGTTTTCAATTCTTTGCTTTTCATCTTGTTCAGATGTTTGAGCAAAAGGCATATATAATGATGACATTATAATTCTCCCAATCGACCTTCGTATGATTGTATAGCTAAATTAATTCCTTCCATAATAACTGCATCTACAAAATTAGAACTAAAGTTTTTATTTTTATATGTTTCAAATCCCATTTCGTGTTGTGTAATAAGTTTTAATAAACTATGTAATGAATTTTTATCTAATAAATCTACTGTATCAGAAGGTTTAAAATTAGTATGTGTTTTTAAAGCTGTTAAATAAGAAGCAGTATCTTCAGCATACATTGTAAAAATTTCTTCATAAGTAGGATTGTCACTAAATCTTTTATCTATTTTATTTAATTTTGCAGTTAAACTTGAATGATTTAAAATAGATTTAACAGCAGCTCTAATACTATTTTTAGGATGAGCAAATACTGCAAACTTTCTGCTATCTCTTTTATATTTAAGATCTATTTCACCTTCCCAATCAGCTGAAGAAACAGCTGCCCAGTTATTAGTTCTATAAGTTAAAGCTTCTGAAGTATCTTTATAATTTTCTAATGCAAAATTTTTAAAAGATAAACTCATAATGCTATTACTAAAAGGTGTGTCTGCTGGAGTATAAATAGCTTCTGTGTTTTTTTCTGCATCAGATAAATTTATATTCTTTTTAATTTTTTGATTTAAACTTAAATGATCTACAGCTACTTTATTAACTTCCATTAAATCTGTTTGTACTTTTCTTATATCTACATCTATTCCAGCCATTTTCATTAATGAAGCAAAAGGTCTAATTTCTGCTGGTACATCACTTATTGCTGGAAAGTCTGGATAATATCTCCAATCTGATAAATTGTAACCCATTTTAATTAATCCAAATATTCCTTTTTTCATCCAATGAGCTTTATCATTAGGTAAATCTATTCCGTGTTTTTCTGTAAATTTTAAAAATTTTTCATAAGTTTCTTTAGTTGCGTTATGAACAATTTGTCCGTGAGAAGTTGGAGCATTTTCATTAGTAATATTATCCCAACCATTAGGATAAAAAGAATCTTCTATAGTAATAAATTCATTATCTTTCCAAACTGTTAATTTAAATTCAGGTAAACCTTTATAATTATTACTTGTAGGTTTAATTTCCATATGTACATTATTGTCGGTTAATTTTGGAAATATATTTCTAAACATCATTATACTTCCTACATTAGTATCACCCCATTGTTTAAAAACATCTTTCCATACATTATCATCTGTAGATCCCCATTTGCTTATTTTTTCATCATCAGATAAAGTAGAAAACTCTGCATTAATATGAGCATAAACATCATTAGGTTTTAATCCTCCAAATACTGATTCATAACTATTTTTTTGCATTATAGGTTTGCCATCTGGTGTGTGTGTAGTAATTCTCCAATTTTCATCTAATAATTTTTGTTTTGTTCTTTCCCAAGCTTTATTCATTAAAGCTTCATTACTTTTATCCCATATATCAATATTTGCACTAGGAGCAATAATAGCCAATTCATCAATTAACATTTCTGTTATTTTAGCTTTTGCGTGTATTGGAACAATATCAGATGAATCGTGCCAACCAAAAGTAGTAGAATCATTTGCTTTTAATAAATGTTTAGTATAAATATTTTCTTTTGCTCCTGGCATAAATTTCCAAAACCAATTAGCATCTGAAGCAGCTTCTAATGAATCTAATTTATGATCTAAATAAGGCATAGGCCCTGCAATAATTGCAGCATCAAATCCTATACCTCCTGTAAAATGCCATCTTTTAGGATCTTCTAAATATTGTTCTGTAAAATTTAATACAGTTGCTTCCAAATCTTTATTTTTAAAAGCTTTCATTATTTCAATAGCTTTAAATTGATTAGCATTTTCTACGCCATTAGCTAAACCAAATTTAATTTCATCTGACATACCAAGCCCTGGAAACATATTATCTGAACTAAAAAATTTAGCCAATCTTAGATCTGCTTGAAAACCTTCTATAATTCCATCTGAATCATAACTAGCAATAATATTTTTATTTAATCTGTCTGTAACAATAGTAGGTAAAATGTTTTCTGTTTTTAATATATTAGCTACAAGATTTCCAATAGGATTATTAACATCTGCAATTACATCTGCATTTGTAATATTATAATTTTTTAATAAAGTATCAGCAAACAATGTTTCTTCTTTAGCGTTTTTAAAATTTAAATCAACAGGGTGTTTATTTGAAGATGCTAGTTTTTTAGAAATTTTTGCTTGTATATCTTTTATTTCTTGTACATAATCAGTAGCTTCCCAATATTCTTTAGAGTTAATTTCCATATCTGGAATTTCCATTACTTTAGTATGCACATCAGTAATTGCTCCGTGTTTTAAATTACCTGAAAATAAAAAATTACCTTGTTCTTTATGTATTTCCCAAGGTATAGAATTTTTTGCATTATTAAATAAATTTTCATTTTTCCATTTTCTATATTTAGATAATACTCCATCAACTATTTTTTCTCTATTATCTGAATCTTTTAACCATTTATTTCTTTCTTGAAACATAGCATTGTTTAAATCATCTTCTTGTATATTAGATCCAAATTCAGGTGGATATAAATCTTTTCCTTTAGCAAAAGAATCAAGAATAGTAAGAGCAGATTTAGAATCAACCGATTTCATTATAGCAAATAATCTTTCTATATCTGTATTAAGAATTTCACCTTCTACTTTTTTTATATAATCACTTTGAGATTCTAATTCTGTATCTAATAAATGTTTTTTTCTATCTCCTAATTTTTCATTTAATTGATACATTTCATTAGTCATATAAATGTTATTAATTTCAGCAATTTTATTTCCTGGATCTAAATCAGCATCAGCAATATTACTTAAATTTTCAGAATAAAGTCCTTGTCCATCTTTAAGAGATTCATTGCTTCCATCCAAAAGCATTTGATTGTCTAAGTTTGTTCTATTAACAGTAGATAAATTCATAGCAGCCATATTGTTATTAGCTAAAATATTAACAGCAAATTCTTTATAAACTAAAGGAGTATTATCTACAGTTGATTGCGTGTACGCATCTGTAACTGCTTTCATTTGCTCTGGATTATTTTTATGTAATTTTTTAAACTCTCTATAAGTTTCTCCTGTTTTTTTATAAAAATCATTTTTAAAAGCAGCTCCGTGATTTAATTGAGCTAATTCTAAATAAGTATCTGTAATTTCTGTTATAGGTTTAATGGATTCAGTAATGTAATTTTTATCATTAACTTGAGGAATCCCTATACTGTCACCAGCACTTGGTTTTAATTGAACTGTTTTTTTACCTGTATCTATTGCCATATTAAGGTGAGTATCCTGTACCATCATCATCACTACCATAAGTAGGATAATCTTTTTTAGTTTTTGTTTTACCATAAGCGTCTGCTTTTGCTTTTGTTGTTATTCCTGTACTAATAATACTTACATAACCACCAAACACTTGTGCTTTAGTTGCACTTGCTTCTGCTTGTGCAGATAATGAAAGTTTATTAACACCTATTGCAGTATTTAATCTAATAGTGCTAATATCTTTATCAGAGATTTTTTTAGTCATATGTTGTATGTTAGTAAAACTTGGGCTGTAACCATCATATCCAGATCCACTTGCTACTGCTTTGTTATTAGCTAATTGTGCTAGATAAACTTCTTTTCTATCATTAGCATCTTGTTCTCCTTTTAGAACTGCTTGTTTTTGTTCTAATTGATAAGAATATTGTCTAAATTCATTAGCTTCTTTAGCTGCTTTAATTTCTGCTAATTTACCAACTGTTTGCACAGAAGCAGATATAATCATCATTGTTACTGGATCAGCACTCATTATGCAAATACGACCTCCACGGACATTCCCAATAATTTCATAGGTAATGGATCATCTTGAGAAATAGTTATTGTTGGACTTTTATCATAACCTAAAAAGAAAAATTCTTTTTTAGAAGTAACAGCTATAAGATCTGCACCAATTTGATCTGATACTTGTTGTACCACTAATGATTTTGCAGTTTTATCTGATGCTTTAACTGTCATATCTAATGTTGTATTAATATCTATAATAGCTTTTGAAATACGTCTTGGCAATCCTGTTAATGGGCCTTCTGGTAATTCTTTATCAATTGGCATTGTTTCAACTGTTGGAATATAATTAAATCCTATTTTAACTGCGGTAGCTCTTGGAGCATTAGTTAAGGTTACAGTATCTGATGCTGTAACTGTAAAAGCTCCTAACGAACTATTACCTTCTACAGCATTAATAGACTCATTAGTATATATGCCATTAACTGTATGTAAAAATCCTTTAGTAAATGTAATAACAGCATTGTCTGCTGGAACTGCTGCTAAATTTGTATTTAATGTTAATGTATAAGTACCACCACTATTATCTACTAATGAAGATATAGTATATTCTGTAGCATTACCTGCAATAGTAAATGTTTCATTTACAACTGGAGCAGAAGTAAATCCATCAGTAATTAATACAGCTCCTGATGTAGATTGAGAAGCACCTTTAACTAAAGGTGTACCTCTTTGATTTAAAGTTGAAGTAGTTTCGCAATCAAGTGTTGTTGTATCTTCATCTGCAAATTTTTCTAATGTATATACTGTGCTGCTATTTAAAGATCTTTTAACACAAGTAATTAAATTTTCATTTAAGCTAACAATAGATTGATAAGTATCTCCAGCTCTTGTACTCCATAAAGTCCATCCTGCTATTTTTTCATCTCTTACAGAATGGAATACAGATAATTTACCTGGATGTGTTGTTCCGTCATTTAAAAAAAAAGCATATTGTTCTGGTCTTGTACTGTTACCTTTTAAAATAGTAATTTCTTTAGGGCTATCTATTAAATGTTGAGCAAGAATAGATACGGATGTAGATTTATATCCATCTTCAATATCTGAATAAATAAATTCTCTAATTGTTTTACCATTTTTTTGAACAAACCCTGCTGCTTGGTCAAACATTTTAGGAGCTGTTCTAGATATACCATAAGGTGTTTGTCTTTGAATAGTTATATTAGCTGGAGTAATAGTATTGTCTGAAGAAATAGGAACATAATATTCTCCACCATCTGTAAAAATTAATAAATCTTTTCCTGATAACATATGTCTTATTTCATTTACTTGATCTCCTGATATATCTAAATCAATAGCTTCATCTGCTAATGATGTACCTAAATCAAAACTAGTATATTCAGAAACTTTAGATGCCATTATAGCAGCAGGTCTAGAATTAAGACCCCCAAACCATAATCTATTATTATGAAAAGTAACTGCTTGTGGGTATCCTCTTAATGTAGAAATAGATTGTTCATCCCATTCAGTAGTAGCAGTTGTGTTATCAAGTGTTTCGTTAACTGTGGCTGTAACTGTTGTAGCATTAGTATAAGCAGTTATAGTCATAGTTTTTTGATCTTTTCTAATATTTAATCCTACCCAAGTTGCTGCAAACGTATCAGCACTTGCAGTAACAGTAACTGAGCCAGTAGTAGCACTAGTAGAAATAGTAGTCGTAGATTCTGCATATTTATAATAAGGTTGATAAATAGGATAACCAGACGAATGTGTATCAAAAGAAAAAGTATTAACTGTAAAAGCTGTAGCTGAAGATCTAAATATTTTTCTTATTGCATTAGATCTATGAGTAACAAATATTGTATCTCCAAATTGAGCAAAGTTTAATTCAAATAATTGAGCAGTTGTCCAATTACAATTAGTTGTATAATTTGAAGTTAAAATTGTACCTGATGTATTATAAACATCCATTCTATTATTAGATAAAGCTATAATAGCTACTTCATCATCTGAAAATATAAATGGAACTAATCTTGATTCCGCAGGTAAGGTTGCTAAATAAGTTGTACCTGGTCGTCTCATTAAACCACCTTCTGCTAATAAAGCAAAATTACGACAAGATTTTGCACCTTGAAAATATGAACCCACATCTGTACGAGTTGCTAATAAAGGATTAAGTTCACCTGAAGAAAAATTGGTAATTACTGTTCTTAATGTTCTTGCCATTATACATCAGTTCTCGTTGATCTTCTCATCGCTATAAATCTACTTGTATCTATAACTTTAGATGTTGTTTCTGTAGAGTCAATATTTTTAGCAACAAGATATTGTCTTTCAGCTAAAGCTTTGAATTGTTCTATCATAGAAGAATCTCTTGCGACCGAACCAGCAAACAATGCAGCTAATTCATATTCTACTGCTAATCTAAAATGAGGTGGAAAATAAGCTTCTCCTACTTTGTAAATATAATCCATAATTAATTCACTAGATGAACCATATCCATTAACATAAATATAATTTTGGTATCTTGCATAAGCTATTACCAAATCATTAACTGTAACAGAAACAATTTGTAATACTTCAGGAGATGTAGGCATTTGATATGCGTAATCATATCTTCCTGTTGGTGTTGTACTAAGTAAAGAAATTTGTTGTTGAGTTGTAGCAAATCTCCAACGATGTCTTGTTAGAGCTGCTTCGACAACATCAGTATAAAGATTAGATGCAACTAATGCTTCTGTGCTTCCATCTGAAAATGAAGAAATAGGTTGTGCCCCTATCATCACTAAAGCTCTTGCACATATATCTATATCTGTTGTTGCCATAATTATTTATTACCAGAAACCTAGGGGGATTGCTCCCCCTAAATTTATATTAACTATGCTTCGATTACTGTATTTAGATTAGTTCCACCATCATTTACAGAAACTATTATAGTATCCATAACTGCGTTTGAACCTCCACTATTTACAAGTATAACGTCACCAGCTTTTAGTTCTGCGTATGACAAAATGAAGTAATCATCTGCCACTATTGTTCCAATAGCATCTCCGTCAGTATAATACCAAAGAGAGTTGCTACCACCCATTTGAGAAACCTTTTTTACAGGGTTGTCTATTGCGTAAGCCATTATTATTTATCTCCTTTTATTATTCTGTACATAACTGAACTCTTGCTGCATCGCCATCAATTGCTACACTACCCAATGAAATCATAGATGTGATTAGGTGTGAAACTTTTTCTGGGATGTAGTTTACTTCAGTACGTACGTCTGAACCGATACCACAACCGATTGCTGATTTATGAAAACACAGATTTTTTCTATCTGAGCCAGATGTTGATAATCCAGAGTGTACGAAGAATAAGAATCCCATCCATCTTTTAGCAGTCATGCCAGAAGGGAAAGGTAATTCATTAGGCCCTACGTACTCTACTCTAGAAAACTGATCAACAGATAATAGGTCAGACCATTGTTTCGGCCCTACTGCCCAATATCTTTGATTGTCATCTGGAACATCGTTTCCGTTAAACACTTCCATCATGTTCTTAGCTTTAATCAGGGTCATACCTGTAGCTGAAGAACTGACGTTAGCGGCGATTGAAGTTGCTGCATCAAGAGTAGAAATTAATACTTCGTCAGTTTTTCTGCCGAGAGCATATGCTGCTGATTGAGCTACAACTTGTCTTTCGTCTATGTTAACCTTTAGTTCGTCAAGTTTGTCAACGTAATCTGCTGCGTAGTAATCAGTTAAAGTTGCTGACACATTGCTGTGAGCTAGATCCATTGCAACTACTTCAGCGTGTCTTGCTTTAGTATTTGCAGAACCTTTTGCAACTTTTTGAAACTTAACAGTTGATCCATTAACACCATTGACAGTTCTTACTAAGTTTTTTAGCTTTGAACCCATACGCTGATAAGCCATATGAACTTCTGCTTCAAACTGAGTAATAAAGGCATTATTTATTGAACTTGCCATATTTATTATGTCCTTTAGTTGTTAATTGTTAAACATTGATTATCTTAACAATGTGTAATTAGTTGTCCAACTAAGGGCTAACATTGACACTTTTAAGGTCAGTTATAGAATTAATGATTTGAATAAAAGTTAGCAACGCACATTATAACCATTTCTTAGGTATGGTAATAACTTCACCAAATTCTATATGACCTTTTTCATCATAAGAATATGTTCCAAACAAAGTAATAAAATCTTTTGTATCTTTATAAACCCACATAGAGCTTGATACACATTTTGCAGGTACTGCGTTATTGATTTCTTCATCAGATAACCAACCAGTTTGACTAATGCAATCAAGCCAATGTAGATCTTTTTTTAACTTTTTATAAATAAACTTATGTTTATTTTTGCGTATTTTTATGTGCCTTCTCATATAATTCAGTTACTCGTCTGACATAACCTGGATCTCTTTTTCCAGAATCCCAATAACGAGGATCATTAATCATTGCTTTTAGATCGTCTTGAGTCGCAGACATATCAACTTGAGTATTTTGAGTTGGCATATTTGTATCTTTGTTTAGTTTCATAATTTCTTCAATAGCTTTAACACCTTCAGCAGTTGAAGCAATTTTTGAAACAGCAGAATAAGAATCTGGAGTCAAATGTTTTTTAGACCACATTGCAGCAGCTTCTACTCTTTCTGTACCACGATCTCCTAATTTTTGTACTTCCATATCGTGATTAGGTATATTAGATACAGCATTATCAACAAATGCTTTAACTCCAGCATCATATTGTTCTTGAGATAAACCTGAATCTTTTGCAGTTTGATCCCACCATTTTACTATACCCATTTCTTTGTCAATTTTTAAATCAACATTTTCAGGTAAGTCTGGAACATTTAATTTATAAGACTCAGGTGTTTTACTAACCCTGTCTTTTTCAAGATCTCCTCTAATTTGTTTAGTAAGATCTTCTGTTCTAGAACCTAATTTAGTTTCAAGTGTATTATAACTTGAAGCTAAGTTTTCTATATTTACTTGTTTCGTATCAACATTCCAAAACTTATCCTGAATGTATTCAGGTTTAGTTGCTTCAGAAGGTTGTTCTGTAGCGATTGGTGTTGTTGATTCAACATTATCATCGGCCATCGTTTTCTCCTTTTTTTATACGAGTTGTTATAACACCCATTAAAAATCTCATTCCTTCAATATGAAATAAGCCATTGCTGGTGATGTTAGGCCCAGCAACTGTTTCTGTAGTAATAGACTTTAAATAGTCTAAGACTTTTTTTCCTTCTTCTCCTTTAAACAAACTAGCAAAATGTTTATTAAGTTTCTGCTCATCTTCCGCAGTTCTTATATAACCATCTATACTTTTTGTTGGGATCGGTTGGGTTTTTTTGTTTTTGATTTCATCCCACGTCATTCTGTTGATTGTTCTCCTGGTGGAGTACCAGGTTGAGCTTCTGGCTGATTAGCTAATTCACTAATCTGCTGAACAATTCTTTTTTGTTCTGACTCATCTCTTATCAACTTCTCAGGGAGATTCATTTTCTCGGCTAGATATTTTGCTGTTGCACTTTGATCCACAATTACATTAATCATTTGTGGGCCAAATGTTCCAGCAATAATTTCATTAAATCTTGTTACATCAGCTACATCTTGTAAATGTTGAGCTTGTGCTAATGGTGATCTTGCAGCAATTTTAACTTGTTTACCATTAACATTAGGTATTGTTATTCTGCCTTGTTTAGATAATATTCTAATAATTCTTTTTAATAATGGATTAATAAATTCAGATTGAAGTCTGCCAAATGAAGATCCAATTTGTCTAGATAGATCTGCCATTCTTTCTGATACTTCTGTAGCTGTCATAGGTGTTCCTTCAGGTTTTCCTAATGCTTCCATATATAAAGCTTTTTTAATATTAGCTCTCATATCTTGAAGAACCAATTGAGCAACATCAAAATTAGATGCTGCTTTAATTGGTATTAGTCCTTTACTTCCAGGAGCAACAGGAATTAAAGAACCAGGTACAAGGGAAATATTGTCAGGATTAATAACTCCATCATCCTCATAAGTATATACACCACTTACTGACATTTGTGCATTTTGTAATATTAATTCTATGGTAAGATTGCAGGTTTTAATTGCACCCATTGCATTAAATACTGGGCCTCTACCATAAACTTCTCCAGAAGCTTTGTTCCATCTAAATACTAAATAAGGATTAGAACCTTCTCCAGTATAAAATTCTTCTAATAAAATATGTTTTGGATTTTCTAAGACAGCACAAAATTTATATTTCTCTACATTATCTTCATAAATTTTATAAACTGCTTCAATAATTTTGCATTGCTTTTTATTTTTCATTAAATCAAAATTTTCTGGCAATACAGCTTTAGGATATAATATTTTTATTTCATCAGGTTTACAAACTCTTGTTCGATATACCGCATCTATTCTTCCACCAGGGCCATTCATTAAACAAACTCTTGGTAATGGTACTGCTGTAAATTTTATTGGGTCAACTGAATCTCCTTCTTCAACAAGCATAACGCCTGTTCCAATAGCAAGATCCATAAATGCTTCGTGTACTTCTTGATTGAAGTTTGAATTTTGTAATGTTTCGAAAACGTAATTAGTAATTTTATCTAATTCGATATTGATGGATGATTTTTGATTTTCAGGGATTTCTGACCCAGCTTGAAAATCAGCCCATCTAGCGAAGGTTGGTGTAATTCCTGCTTGTAATCTCGATGCAAACTCTTGGACTCCGACCACAGCTGTTTCATCAAATATTTTGTCGGTACGTCTTTGACCTGGGGATTCGTCATAAAAAGACTCACGATTAGGTAAACAATATTCATATGCTTCTTCGAATTTATCTTTCCAATAATCTTTTACTTGTTGGGCTTCTTTATATTTTTTAAGGATACTAGTTGCTTTATCTGATGATCCATAATTTGGTGAATCTGTAATATCAACATATGCCATAATTTATTATACTGTATCAAAATATCCACGACCACCTGATTTGCCAAATAGTGATCTTGAACCATATAACCCTTTAGCTTGTTTGTCTGCGGTTTCTTTTTCTTTAGATGCAAGAGCATCAGCTCTAGCTTGTTCAGCTTTTCTAGATTCTTCTAGCTGTCTTTCTAGTTCATAATTTCTTTGTGGTTTTTGTTTTCCGCCTATGAATCCGCCCATATTATTTTATTTTTCTATCCGAATATGTTTTATTTGATTTATATTTAGTTGTAACCGCTTCTACCCCTGATACATTTCTATCCATTCTCATCTTTATTTCATTAATCTTTTTCTTTTGTCCAGAAGTAGTACCATATTCTATGACATTAGTTTTGATTTGTTTCCAAACATTTTTTAATTTATCTGACATAACTATTTCTTTTTCCCTGGTCTAACTACACCAGTTACTTTATTGCTTTTACCGTAAGGCTTTGAATAGAAGTCTTTATTGAAAGGAGTTACTCTGCCTTGTTTATTAAAAGGATCGTTAGCTCTAAATGTTAAAGGATTACCATCAATTTTTTGACCAGTTTTTTTTGATTGTTCCCAAACATTTTTTAATTTATCTCTATTACTAATTCCCATAATTATTTCTTTTTATTACTTTTAATATTTTTAGCTGTTGTTTTGTAGGCTTGACTTAAATCTTTATAAGTTGGCTCTTTATACCAAGGAGCTTTGTTAGCTCTACTTTTAACTTCTTTGTTAATTGCTTTAACGTGAGGAATAACACTTTTATCTATGATGTGTATTTGTGTAGCATTTTTAATTTGTTTCCAAGTGTTTTTTAATTTATCTGACATAATGATTTATTCATCTTCCAATCTTTTTTGAAAAGCTTTATCTTCCATACTACAACAAGTATCTTCAAGTTCATCAAGTAATTCATCTTCTTGATCGTGAAGTTCTCTAATAGCTTCAATGATTACTGCGTGTGTTCTTTTCTTCTTCGTCATTATTAATCCTTATATTGTCATAAAATGATGAATATCCGTTCTTTTGCAACGCACAAAAAAGCTGATATGGAGTTAAGATGTACCATTTGTAGAATCCTATTAACTTCATAATAAAGGATACACAAGTAAAATCTTTGATTCTAAATAGTTGATGATTTGTTTTAACAGGGCATCTAAGCATTTTATAATCATACAAGAAGCTTATAATATTAGCCATTTCTTGTTCTTCTAATACGTGGTGGGTGATACCTTCGTGTGTCCATTCTAAATGAACCCACCTTTTAATATCAGGTACATAGCCTATAGCTCCACAATGTTTAAAGCCTTTTTTTAAGAAATACATAAAATCGCTATATCGATCTTTGTCTGACTCATAAAAATAGACTAGCCATTCCTTTTGAACAAATCCCATACTTTCCTTGTTTTCTTTTTTTGTTTTGCAAACACATCCCAATCTTTTTTTACGACCTGTGGTTGGTTCTGATGTTTGCTGGTCATTAAAGTTCTACCTTCTCCAGCTCCCATCATTAGATATTGTAAAGCATCGTGTATGTGGGAGTATCTATTTTTTAAAGGTTTCTCATCATAACGATCTCCTGATGTTTGTAATCTTCGATAATGATAACCACCATTAAATCCTTTTTTTAAATTAATACATTGAGGATCTAATAAAAAACCTGGCTTACCATCTAGCAATCTAGAAAGAGCCGCATCTACAGATTCAATTCTTAAAGCAACATCATTAGATGGAGCAGGAATAGCTTTTAATCCGTGTGCTCTCATAATTTGAAATGGAGTTCGTTCATCGGTTTGAGATCTAAAATCTCCAGCAGGATCTCCATAAATTAATATATCATATCCTTTATAAAGTTTAGCTATTTCTCCTCTTAGTAATTCTGAAAATCTTACAACACCCATATCAAAACAAACAAGTTCATTAATAATATGCCATCTACCTGTAACTAATCTTTGAGCAAAGACAGCAGCAGGAGTTAATCCAAAGTCAACACCTACCCATATAGGTTGACTAATATTAAGATCTAAAGGGGTTTCCGCAAGATGTAGTTCTTGTTTAAAATTAGGATAGACAGGTTTGCCTTCTTCAATAGATCCTAATTTATTTAAAACATAAACTTCAATCCATCCTTTTGTTTTACCTCTGATAATATTAGAATAATATTTAGGTGTTAGATTAGCTTTGTTTTCTGCAATATCGTGTGGTTCATATGCTGTTGTAAAACCATCTTTATCTTTTTTTTCATCAAGAGCTGGAGGTTGAGAATAAAAACTCCAGTTGTCAGGTTTAATTAACATTAAAGCTTCATCTCTAGATATGTGATCTGGTACAGGAACATCTCCTGCCATTATGGGCCACCAATGATCTTCTTCAGGAGCATTAGTATCTGCGATAACTCCATACCAATTTGCTCCTCCGTCACGCATTGAAGGATACCTACCAACACGCATAGTACAAGCATCAATAATACTCTTAGGGATTTCCCTCGCCTCATTAATCCAAACACCTGTGAGTTCAAGCGAGAGAAGTTTTTTAACATCCTCAGGTCTATCCAAAGCAAGAAAAATAATTTCAATGTCTAAGTCTCCTTTTCTTATGTAATGGGTATAAGGTACTGACCAGGCAAAGTCTCCCCACGTTTCTTGTGGAAACCAGTCTAGCCAAGTTTTAATTGTTGTTGTTCTAAGTTGAGGATTAGTGTTCCTGATTACTGCCCATCTTGTTTTTCTTTTACCTTCTTTATTCTTTTGTTGTAGTAATGATCTACGAAAAACTTCAATACAGCAACTCACACTTTTCCCTGATCCAACTGGCCCTCTAATACCTCGAAAGAAATCATTAGATTTCATAAACTTTTTTAAAGTTGCACCTTCAGGTTTATATTGAAAATTAATCGACATTAGTTCCTACATTAGCTTTTAACATATTGTAAACAGTTTCTTCACCAAAAGCTTCTACAAGCTTATCGGCTTCATAATCTGTAATCATATGTTTAGGATAGTTAGCTAAATGAACTTTTTTAATAATAGTTCTTAATCTTTTTCTATCTTTTAAAGATATAGTATTAAGAAAAGACATCTTGCTGCTTTCTCAAAAGGTTAACTTGTTCTAGCACTTGTTCTAGCATTTCTTTTTCCGTGCCATATTCTGCTTTAAATTTTTTAGGTGATCCGTGAACAGAGAACTTTCCTTGATGATGTTCATAGCATAAAGGAATAACTTCCATATGAGAACTGCGTCTGCCAATACCAGTACCCTTGGGTCTGATATGATGTAGATTAGCAGGAGACCTACAAATAAAGCATCCTAGCTGTGCTACCAAATCCATATGCTCACGTTCTTTTTTCGTGGGCATTAGTATCCTTTATTTTTTTTCTTCCCAGAAGTCTTGGTTTTGATCTTTTGATTTTTCCTTGGTTTCGGTTTTTTCTTTTTCATAATGTTCCTTGTTAATCACTTCGTAAGTAGAACGACACCCATCAGGTGTTGCTGCACTAGCTTGTTGCATTGCTTGTACTTCGTCTTGTGAGGAATATATTATTTCTTTTTTAAAACTTTTACCAGCGGAAATATCCCATATTTTTACTACATAATCCATTTTAGTTCCTTATTGTTGAATGGATTACTCTATAGATACCGAAAAATATTTAAACGCACACAACCTAATGTCCTTGTTGACGATAGGGTTTGTGACTTAACTTCTCAGACTTATTCATACGTTTTTTATGCCGACCTATCTTCGGCTTACTTCTTTTGACGTATGTATTAACTCCCCACTTTGCTTTTGACATTGCCAAACATTAAACACACCAATGGGCAAAGCAACGTACTATTTAATTAAAAGAATATTTTGACAAGGTGAAACGAACTTATAATGAACCTTGTTGTGTGTTTGACTCCACTAGTCATCTATCGATGGGTGATTTTGCCCCCACCCCTCGAACTAGGGCTGTGGACAAAAGCTGTAGGGTGTACCGAAAGCTTTTATTAACTCAGGTCGATGTTAATCTTAATATCGCCTTGTATGTTATGAGAGACCCTATCTGGTGCTCTCAATCCTACTCTATCTAGTATATCTCTACTAGCTTCAAGTTGAACGTATTCACTTCTAGCTCCACTTGATAGCTCGATAAGTCTCCTACTCGCACTTACTGCACCAAGTCCAAGAGTATTAGCAATACATTTGCTCATATAACTCTGTACCTTTGGTAAACGTAGTGTGCGAGAAGCACTTACTCTCCCTGCTTCAGATGACCCTTTTGTAGAATAACCAGCCTTGATTGAAGCATCTTTAATAGAGCATCCTGTTGCTACGATGGTATCAACTAATGCCTTTTGCTTGTCTGTTAAGTCGGTCATTTATAATGATTCTGCTTCTTTCCGTTTGTGGACTTTTAAAATGTCCTTGTCAAGTGATATTATGATACTTTAGTATTATAAACTACTCACACTACCATTGGTAGTGGTGGGAACTGCAAATAGTTCCCAAACCCTCCTTGCAATAGTATCTCCTCGCAAAATGCAGAAAAGCATTTCGCTGTGGGGATAGACTACACACGGAGTACTTAGCATAACAAGGAATCCATCCTCAACGTCAAATGGACAAATCGCCTCTCTTAATGAGAGATTAGGCGATTGGATCGCAGCTAAAGCTGCCAAGCATTTGACTGTTGGGATACCTCCTTGTTATTGGCACGTATCCGTGCGGTAGCACGATTATTAACTATAACTGAAAGGTAACTTATGAAAGTTGATGATATGTTAAAGTGGTATGAGTTGATCTTGGATACGAAAGATATGACTAGGGTATTAGAGTTATATGATGTTCGTAATGAAGATAATAAAGTTGAAGTAGATGCTGAATTGTTCAGTATTTATAACTCAACATTAACACCAAAGGAGGTTATATGACTATGAGTTCAGATGTAGTTGTAGATTTCTCTAATGATAGACTAGATGATATGAGATCATATTATGAGTCTAGAAAAGAGGAAATCAAGGATGGGTTAATTAACTATGTTAATACTGTAATAGCACCTGATGCAGACGATAAGAATTGGTCTTGGATCGCTAGTGCTAATATGAGTACAATAATCCAATCTTGGAAATTCCATATGGATAGATGTCAGCAAACACTAGACAAAACAATCGATAAAATGAAAGATTTGTCTAGAGAAGATAATGGTACTGAAATATCTATCAATAATATGGATAAGATAATATTTGCTAAAAATGCCCAAGTATTAAATGTAGAAAGAGCAACATTTGCTTTTGATACATTAGTTGGACATTATCCTAAAGTATTTGGTAAAGAATATACGCCATATGTTAAAGGAAAATTAGCAAAAGTTGAAACTGATGCGAAAAGCCAAGAGTGGGCTAAAGAGCAGATCAGATTAGCTTTATAATAAAATTAAGCCCTGTACTTCTTTTGGAGTATGGGGCTTTTTTTCTGTTTAGTAGGAAGTTTAGAATGATTCTAAGCTTTCGGTAAACCCTTCAATAGTAAGATGATACCGAATAAATAATAGGAGATATGATGAAACTAGTGATTAATAAAAATGTTCTTTATGAACTATATGGTCAAAAAAATGCTTTAATTAATATACAAACTGATATTTGGGAAAGAATAGAAAAGATACAAACCCAAATAGATAAATTAGAACCACCAAGAAAAAAGAGTAATAATAGTAATGTATATTGAAAGGACAATATGTTTTGTATTTTAATCAAATCAGTAAATGATAAGGAATATAAATTATTTACTAATGAAATATTTAATACTGAAAAAGAAACTGTTAATTATGCTGAAAGGCATAAGTTTAAGAAAAACAAATACAATTGGAAAGTTGTAGATTATGAACCCAAATACTTTAAAGGAGATTTATGTTAGGATTAGGAAGAATAATACAATTTTGTTGTTTATTATTTATATTAGTTACAATAATATTTATTGCAGTAGTAGATGGAGATCATACAAGATCTATGTTCTATACAGCAGGAGCTATGATTATATGTATAGGATTATGGTTAGCTCGAGGAATGGAAGAATTTCAAGAGCATATGAATGAAAAAATAAGAGAACAAATAAGAAAGGAGAAATAATGCTTAAAACATTACAGAATTGGATGATGAATGTTGCTGCCGTATTTATATGGAAAGCAATAATGTTTCCAATAAGAGTAATATTAGGTTTGTGTTTTGCAACAGCTAAACATATGCCTGAGAAAGTTGAAGTACCATATAAAGTAGTTAAAAAAGCTAACTAGAAAGGATAATATGTTTTGGTTAATATTATTCTGTATAATACTAGGTTATTTAATACATCAAAAAAATAAATTTGATAAATTTTTAAATAAAGAACCTAAAGTTAAACCAGTATTAACAGAATCAAATAGTACAGAAAATATTGTATTGTTTGACAAGGACAAAAAATGACAATTAAAATAAGAAAACTTATAGTAAGACTACGTATGTGGTATGCTAAATTAAGAGGACACCCAGGACATAGATGGGATTATGAACCATCAGAACATTATATGGGAAGACATAAGAAAAACAAAAAGTGAACTATCAACTTTTTAAATTACTTAAAGAGATGTCATATGTTGATACTTTTGAGCAAGATGAAAAGATTAGAAAAATGTATAAACAATATATGTTTAATAAAAAGGAAGTTATGACTAAATGGAAAGATAAAAGAATCGCAGCAATTAATCGTTGGAGTAAAAAAAAGGGAGTACCTTGTAGTGATTGTAATCCTTACTTTAACGAATATAACGCAATTCTAGATACTAAAGCTATAACTAAACAAGAGTATAAAAAAGAAAGGAAAAACAATGAGACCAATACGTAAAGAAGAAATGGAATATCTTTATAATGATATTAAAGAAAACTTTAATGATCAAAAAGATATTATTAAGTCTAATATGATTGAAGAAATTGATAAATTATCATCAAAAAATGAAATAAAATTTATTAATAAATTAAATGTTCAATCAAAAATGAAAACTGTTAAAGAAGCTTATGATACATATCATAAATTTGTTAATGAAAGAGAATTAACAGAAACACAGTTAAAAACTAAACTTGATAACGCAATACAAACATTGACAGATCAAGTTAATAAATGGCACACAGTTAGAAAATGGAAAGAATATGATTCTGATGATTTAAAAATTCCAGAAAATCATAAACCATTGTTTAATACACTATGTAGAGAAGAAACTGAAAAAGCATATTATGCAAGTTCTAAAGGAAAGCTTTTAAAAACTTTAGAAAAAGAAGAAAAAAGAGCTAAGCATATATTACACTCAGGTCAATCTATTCAAAATGTTTGGTTACATCTTGGTAATATTTATAAAGGATGTAAAATAGAAACTTTAATACCAACAGAAATGTTACAATTAGATAATAAATAATTGCTACCGCATAAAACAGCAGCCCCCCGAAAGGAAGGGGGCTACTGAACAATAAGAAAGTTAAAATGAAAGAAACTTTAAAATCGGTTAACATAAAAAACATTAAAATAATACTCACAAAATCTATATGGTTAATTAAGCTAGGTTTTATAGGCTTTTTATCACTATTAAGTTGGGGATTACACCTTATAGGTAAAGGACTAGATTTTATTAATGAACAAATAACAAAGAAAGGAAATTAAAATGGACTTTAAAAAAATGTTATTAGATACAACAGATCAACAGAATTATGCTAGATACCAAGGTGCTGAACAAGCATTACAGAAAGTAGCAGATCATATTTTAGGATTAACAAGTGCAGATGTACATCCTGGAAAAACAGCAGTAGAGATCACTAAATATATAGTAGAGAAAATTAAAGAATATCAAATGTTAATTAACTCAACAGATATGGGATCTAAAATGAATAAACTAAAGGAGAAATATGAATGAAGAAATAGACAATCTACTTGCTTTAAAAAATAAGTGG
>TARA_R110002051_G_scaffold232889_1_pt1 | contig 22846 bp, 20 predicted proteins | sample TARA_R110002051 | Tara Oceans TARA_R110002051 (sample SAMEA4397023) | marine metagenome | biome: Polar Biome; feature: [MES] marine water layer (ENVO:01000295) within the mesopelagic zone...; material: water (ENVO:00002006), including particulate matter (ENVO:01000060) such...
CCAACACACTCTTAACTTTATGTCCAGTTAAATATAGTAAGTCCACTTTCTTTTCATCATGGTCGGCATACCCTTTATTAAGGATCTGATATGGCTCTTCGGTGCTATCGAAATATCGGTTTGGGGATTCTATGTTGCAAAAAGTTGGTAGAAGTCGTATTCCTAATCGTAACATTCGGTGTTCTAGGCTATTTGACCTATCTCTTTCTCTCCCTCCCCATGGTTTCTGCGGAAGTTGCGCAAAAGCCGCACCTTATCGGCCTCCCGACATCCCGCAGGGATGTCGGGGCCGAACGGTTTGCTTTCGCGCAACCCCCTCGAAACGGAACGGGAACGTATGGAAGTCCCCTACGGGGATTCCACACATTTCCTTTCATATTATCGGTTCAGACTGTTTTTTTGCTATTCCGTTCGACCTTGTTTCCATAATGGTGGCATTAAACTTATTTGTAACAAAAATTTACTAAATTTGTTACAAAATAGATTTGTATCTATGGAGAGCGTTGAGTACAAAATTAAAAAGTCCATCTCTAAAAAGGGTAGGGGAGAACTTTTATTTCCTGATGACTTCAGGGAGCTGGGTTCGCCCGAGGCCATACGTTTGGCACTTCACAGAATCGAAAAAGAGGGCTTTATAAAAAGGGTAGCCCAAGGGATTTATGTACGTCCCACGGTAAGTAAATACGTGGGAGAGGTGTTGCCAACGGCCGAGGAGATTGCAATGGCCATTGCCAAAAGGGACAAGATCAGGTTGGTGCCTACCGGGGTATATGCCCTAAGTGCGTTGGGGCTTAGCACACAAGTTCCTATGAAACTCGTATTTCTTACCGACGGAGCTCCTCGGGAGATAAAACTGGGAAAACGAAGCATAAAATTAAAGAAGACCACCCCCAAGAACTTATCGGCCAAGGGAGATATAAGCAGATTAGTGATACAGGCCCTTCGTGAAATCGGAAAAGAACGATTGACCGATGAGGAAGAAGCAAAAATCGTGTCGCTTTTGAAAAAAGAAGACCAAAAAGACCTGCTTCACGATATAGCATTGGCACCGGCATGGATTCGGAAAATTATGGAAAAGAGCTTGGAGCATGAATAAAATAAGATTTTACGACATACCTGAAGAGGACAGGCTTGCCATTTATAAAAATGTAGAGAACAAAACGGGAATACCCGATTTTGCCGTTGAAAAGGATTGGTGGGTCGTCCAGACATTAAAGGTCATCTTTGAAATGGAGATAGCGGAGCATTTGGTCTTTAAGGGAGGGACGTCTTTAAGCAAGGCATGGAAACTCATAGATAGGTTCTCCGAAGACGTTGACATGGCCGTTGACCGCGGATTTTTTGGATATTCTGGGGAATTATCAAAAAAACAATTGACCAAACTGAGGAAAGAAACAAGCTCCTATATTTCAGGGCAGTTTTATCCGAAGCTACAGGAGCGATTTAAAGAAAAAGGATTTAAGGATGTCGACTTCAAAATCGTTCCTGCCGAATCAAGTGACCAAGACCCGCGCATTATTGAAATCTACTATCCTTATATCACAAAATCCCCCGGATATATCCAGCCGAGGGTGCAGGTCGAAATTGGTTGCCGCTCCCTAAGGGAACCTTTTGATATAAAACCGATAAACTCTTTTGTGGATGAACAATATCCCGATGCGGAATTTGTCGAAGCTCCGGTATCCGTTCCCTCTGTAACCCCCGAAAGGACTTTTTTGGAAAAACTGTTCCTACTGCACGAGGAATTCCAACGTCCCAAGGAAAAAATAAGGGTGGACAGACTAAGTCGTCATTTGTACGATGTTTTCCAATTATCGAAAACGGAATTTGCAAACAATGCCATCCAAGACCAAGGATTATATGAAACCATCGTAAACCATAGATTTGTTTTTACGAAACTTGGTGGGGTCGATTATAATCTGCACCAGCCTCAGCACATACGGCCCGTTCCATCATCGAAATTTGAAGAAGCTTGGAAGTCGGATTATAGAACCATGCAGGAGCAGATGATTTATGGGGATTCCCCATCCTATGAAAAGTTGGTAAAGGGAATTCAAGCTTTTTTAAAAAAGATGAATACATTGGATTGGAAAATGGGAATGGAATTTCCCTTGCCAAAAAGTTGAGAACAATTCACATTGATTAAATTTATACCATGTCGGAAACACTATATAAAGTACTGGATTTCAGTCGACCTATCGGCCGACAGTCTTTCGGGGAGGTCATAGATGAATTGAGTGGTCTTTCCCCTTCCCATAATACCTCTACGCTTTCGGACGGTCAACTGAAAACCCTTATCGCGGTCGTCTTTACGTATGCACTTCATTACGACGAAGTCCCGGCAGCGCAAAGAGAACTGCTGTTAAAGGCAATTCTGGAAGGTAAACAACCGCTGTTCGACCTATCCCAAACATTTGCAAGACATCTGATAAACAATCTGGATGGTCACGCGAAATCACAGCTGGAAGTACTCCAAAATAGCGAATATGATTTGGAACGGCTATTGACCAATGAACCGCTAGTTGATTTTGTGGAGGAGGAACTTTTGGACCAGACCACCTCGTACCGAAAATGGGAATATGGTCGATTCTCTATGGCTTATTTGGCCGCGCATTTATCAATACAGGACGGATGGGAAGATGTGGAGAAAACTGTGAAAGAAAAGAAACTGCGTCCCGAGGTTTATCTCAAAAATTTTGGAAAGGAATTGGAAAATTCCCGTTACAATCTCGATGCGCACGAACAACTATTGCTGCATCTTATTGTCAAGTCCAAGCTGTGGCCTGATAAGACTACCACGCCTGATTATCTGTTAGCGGGTTTGATAACACAACAACACCTATTGGGCCTCTCTGTACGGTCTGAAAAACTTGCCTCGACCTTGAAAAATGCTTTGCAGAATGTTCCAACCATAAACAAACGCAGGGGCGGTCCAAAGTTATGATTCCATCCGAAAAACTACTCAGGTATCTGGAAGATTTGGCCAAGGCGGAACATCCGGAAATCAATGGGAAAGAGTATTCTCGATCACAGATAATATTGGCCGAACGCTTAGTACGAGATCTTCAAAAAGCAATCGGCATCGCTTCACAAAAGCCGAAACTTTCGCGTAGGAGGGCTTTTATCGTGATCTTGGAAGAACTTTATTACGATGTCCCGAAATATCCCAATGACCTGACCCTTGACGGAATTCACAGAAGGGCTTCCCAACGGTTCGAGTACATGAACAGGGATGTAAAATCCTTTACCACGCCCACGGAGGTGCATCCCAAAGACCCCTGCACCTATTATGAGGACAATGCCCATGCCAAGGCACGCTACAAGTCGGCATTGCAACATCTTGTATTGGAATCCCATAGATACTTTGAAGTTCCCGAAGCCGAAACTTCCCTCGAAATCTTGTTCGAGGACGTAAAACTCTGCTAAATCCATTTACCGTACAACACTCCATGTACGCCAAAGCCCCTGTTGACTTGCGATATGTTTTAGGTTTGGCCTAAGTTAATCGGAGGTCACGTAGCAAGCCATGTTTTTGTAAACAAAAACCGCTCACTTTGTTCGCGTGGCCTGTCGGGGAATCTCCCCGAACCCCTAAAATATAGCATATGGCAAGGCCAAAAAAAGACATAGAATCGATAAAGGCGATAATAACAAGTTTCAGATTGTCAGTTGACCAGTACTTGGCACTGGCACATAATGCAGAATCATTGGGAATTACAATCCCCGATTACATTAGAAAGAAGATATCCGGTAGACCGCTTCCAAGAACCAGAATAAGCCCGGAGAACAGAAAGTTGTTTGTCGAGCTAAGCCGTATCGGGAACAACATTAACCAACTGACAAGAAACTCCCATTTAAAAATGCACGCTCCGCAAAGCCTGTTCTACCAATTAGAGGAGTTGAGGAGGGTCCTGCATGAATTAAAGTCCGAAATCAAAAAATAATGATAGCCAAACAAATAATCGGGAAAGATTTCTATGGACTGTTGGCCTACAACCAAAAAAAGGTGGAATCAGGCGAAGCGGTCGTTCTGGATGCAAATATCGATTTGGGAAGCACGGTCGAAATGACGGAGGAGTTCAACGTGATACGACAACTTCGTCCGCGCCTTGGTAGAGCGGTCAATCACGTATCGTTGAATCTACCACCCGGAGAAGAGCTAACCGATAATCAATTCGTTTCCATGGGGAAGGATTACTTGAAGGGTATGGGATTTGATGACAACCAATATATCATTTACAGACATCATGACCAGAGCCACCAGCATATCCATATCGTTGCCAATCGGGTAAAACTGTCCGGGGAATTAGTTAGCGATAGTAAAAATTACGAACGAAGCGAAGGACTGGTCAGGAAGCTGGAAAAGAAGTACGGTCTTTCGCAACTTCCGGACCCGACAATAAAACAAAAGTCGGCACTGACCCAAAAAGAAATCGAAAAGGCGATACGGACGGGGAGCGCACCTATCAAAAGTATACTTCAACAGCAATTGGGAGCGGCACTAAAAAGTTCCACCAATACGGAGGAGTTTCTTCAACAGCTGCGGTCAAAGGATATTCGACCAAAATTCAATATCAGCAAAACAACGGGAAGGGTCTCCGGTATCTCCTTCAAATATGAAGGAGTGATTTATAAGGGGAGCAGTCTGGGCCGAAAATATTCATGGAACAACATCATAAAACAAATCGATTATGAACAAATCAGAGACCGTACAGTTATTCTCGAAAATAATCATTCAGAACAAGGAAATAAAGGAGTTGTTACTTCAGGTACAGGCCCATCAAGGAACGTTGGCGGAGAAACAAAAGATGCTGAGGGAGGGACAATCGAAACTAGTGAAAAACCAAAATACGATTTGGGAGGCACTCAAAAAGATGGCCTAGATGACGAACCTTTCACCCCTTTCAAGATGGAGCTGGAGGATTTTGACCGCTGGAAGCGGAGGAAAAAAAGGAAGAGAAAAAAGAGATAAACTGGCGTTGGGCATTATTAGATTCAATGAGTAATCAGATAAACATACAACCACTTAACCTAACCGGAAAGGCATTTTGCGAAAGACTTGGCGTGTCTTACAATGGCCAAATTATGCAGGCCTTTCGGGAACTGGGATTGGTTAGTTTTTTCAAAGTGGGTAAAAAATACTTGTATGCTTATGAGGATATAGATGCCGTCAATCAAAAACTCAGGAAAGGGGAAATTTCCATAAAGGTTAATAATGGCTATTATATCACTTTGAACGAGTAGGGGGTGTAGCCTTACCCGTTTTAGGACGTTGCTAAATTCATAAAATTATTATTAATGTTTACCGTTTCGGGGAAGAATTCTTCCCCGAAACGGTCTTTGTATTCTCTCGGTGGCATATCGCCCAAAGATGAATGGGGGTGCTGCGTATTGAGCATCCCCCAATCTTTAGGACAGGTTTTGGATTAAATTAAGTTCCGGTTATTATTCATTAGGCTACTTTTTGTTGTTTTATCAAATACCTTTTAAAAGGTATTTGATTGTCGATTCCCTGATGCCTTCTTCTGTTATTGTAATAATCAAAATACTTGCTCAGTTGTTGATATAGATCGATTCCCGAGTCAGGAGGATTAAGATAGATACTTTCATATTTAACACTTCTCCAAAGGCGTTCTATGAACACATTGTCGATAGCCCTTCCTTTGCCGTCCATGCTTAGTTTGATGTCGTTTGACAGTACTAGATGCGTAAAGACCTCGGATGTAAATTGGCTGCCTTGATCGGTATTGATGATCTCTGGCCTGCCATGTATGGCAATGGCTTGTTCCAAAGTCTCTTTACACCATTGTGCGTCCATGGTATTGGATACCGACCAGTTCAGTACATACCGACTGCGCAGATCAATGATGGCCACCAAATACATGAACCCTTTACGCATCGGTATATAGGTAATGTCGGTGGCCCATACTTGGTCGGGTCTTTCTACTTTTAGATTTCTGAGCAAGTAAGGGTATATCCTATGCGCCTTATTGCGTCTAGAAGTATGTTTTCCAGGCATGATGGCGTTAAGGCCCATCACGCGGTAATATAAACGGTCTATTCGCTTTTGGTTCACTTTATATCCCCTGTCCATGGTCAGCCAAGTGTGCATCCGTTTAGCACCTTTAAAGTAGTGGTCGGCATAATGTTCGTCCATCAAACGCATAAGCTCCAAATTCAGCTCGCTTTCGCCTTTGGGTCTATAATAAAAACCAGAACGGTGCAGCTGTAAAAGCTTGGTCTGTTTTACGATACTTAGGCTGGAATGATCCTTGCTTATCATTAGTCGACGTTCCTTTAGAGGTTTTAGCGCAAGGCGTTCTTTAAAAAATCAAGCTCTACCTTTTGCTTGCCGATAACCTTTAAAAGACGGTCCTCTTTTTCTTCCGATTCACTCTTGGCGGATTTTTGACCTTTGGTAAATACGGATTCTGCTTGTGCCAGGAACTCTCGTTTCCAAAGATTTACCTGCTGCGGTGATATCTCGAACCTTTGGGCCAGATCTTGAGCCGTTTCACGCTCTTTTAGAGCCTCCAAAACTACCTTAGTCTTGAACTTTGATGTGAATTTTCTTCGTGTCATATAAGTAAATTTAAGTTTCTTTTTAAGAACTCAATTTACTGTCCTATTTTTGGGGGAATGCTCATTATTACCAATAACTGATGAATTTAACAAACGCTTTTCACTTGCCAATAAGTCTAAAAAAGTATTTAAAACTAAGCGAAGAGAACAACTTAAAAGAGAAGCTGTATTAGACCAATTAATACCTTTCCCTGAAAATATTGATTTAACTCAACTTAGAAAATTTAAAGATAAACACAGAGAAATCCTAAATGCTTTCAAAAACAAAGTGGAGTCAATTGCTCTTAATCCAAATCTTGATGAAGCAAGTCCTTTGTTTAGAGAAACCATAAAAGAGTTAGAATATAGTAAATCTGAATTAAGTGCAAAAATGGGTGAAAGTAAACTTGGCAGTATATTTTTCGGAACTATATGTGGAATTGTATCATCTACAATTGGTTTGGCAACAGCAGGAACGAATGGGGCTATAATTGCCGGAGTCACATCTCTTGCAGGAGCAATATATTCGGCATCTCAAAATTTACGAGACGAAAATATTACAAATCAAAATGGGATGAAATATTTAGCATTGGTTGACAAAAAACTCCGAAAAGCTTGATGTTAAGCACGTATATGAAATATAGCCTGAGACATTGTATTAACTACTGGTTACAACAAAAAAAGAAACTTTTTAGTCCGGCAGGTCTTTATTAAAAACGAGTTATTACTTCAAATACGAAACCATTGAGAGGTATCAAAACAACATCGATATGATAAACACAAGAGATGAATTAATTAATGCACTTGTAGCCTTCCCTATGATTACGTTTATGCAGTGCAGAAAAGCTATGACGAGCATTTATCCGAACAATCGATTCATTTCTTCCGCCTCTTCCTTGTGATAGAAGTCTTTTAAATAATGCTGGGTTGTTGATAATTTGGTATGTCCCAAAAGTTTGGAAATCATTAATATTCCGGTATTGGATTTTACGGCGAAATCTGCAAACGAGTGTTTGGCCATGTGCATACTTACCCATTTTTTAATGCCCGCTTTTTCGCATGCAATTCTGAGAGACCTATTGGCGGCATTGTTTGAAATATAGAGCCGATGTTCAATTTCTTCTACTGATTTGTCTGCCATACCATAGAGTGGGGGGAAGACGAACATTTCATCCTTTCCTTTATATTTCTCTATTATATCGATTGCCTTAGGGGCAACTGGTAAAGTTCTTTTTGCACCAGCACGAGTTTTAGATTTTCCCATTGTGTAGATAATCTCGTTACCGATGATATTTTCCCATTTGAGTCGGCATACGTCAGAGAAACGCATACCAGCGGTAAAGAAAGAAAATAAAAACATATCTCTCGCCTTAGACATTCCTTTGTAATGCGCTGGAATTTCTAAGTCAGATAGCCTGCTGATTTCATCGAATGTAAGGGATTCCTTTTCTGTATTCTCGGTAACAATTTGGTAGCCTTTTATTGGATTTGTTCTAATGATACCAATGGCAACGGCCTTGTTCAGAACTGCATAAAATGATTTAAAGTTGGAGGCAACGGTATTTACCTTATTTCCTTTTTCCAGCATCCATTGTTCATAATCTTTAGCAAACTGAACTGATAAATCTGAAAATGAAACGTGACTTGCAAACTCCTTCAACTTTTTTACATACTTCTGCTGTGTATTGGCCGTACGTATTTTTCCTTTGAGCCTGGCCTCATTCACTATCTGTAGATAGAAATCCAAGAAGGAACTTGAGTCGTACTTTTGTGAATTTTTGTAAAGATAAAGGAGTCTTTTCGCTGAAATGCCCTCATTTTCATAGTACAGTTTCTGCAGTGAAAGCAAAAGGGTATTTAAACTAGCGTTAAGTTTTTCCTCTATGGGATGACGCTTGATTTTTTTTCTTTTATCGTCCCATTGACTACTTTTAACGGAGATTCCAGAATCTAAATATTGCACATCCCTATTCGAGGTCTCCATCTTGAGTCTTAACAATTGGGTGCCATTTTTTTTGACGTAAGAAGAAAGATAGAAATTGAGGTTCATTTTTATTAGTTCGATATTAGTTCGAAATCTAATCAAATATAAACAAAAATAAAGGAATATAAACTTTTTATGAGTTATTGAAAAACAGTGTTATAGCAACAAATATAAGGTTTAAGGCTGATTATTCCTGCATCGTATGATACACGTTCTGTACATCATCATCCTCTTCTAATTTTTCAAGTAGTTTTTCAACATCGGCAGCTTCTTCTTCTGATAGCGCCTTGGTTACTTGTGGTATTCGCTCAAAGCCCGAAGACAGTATTTCTAATTCTCTGTTTTCTAATTCTTTCTGTATGGCTCCAAAACTTTCAAATGGGCCATAAATTAAAATTCCGTCTTCATCAACAAAGACTTCTTCAGCACCAAAATCGATAAGTTCTAATTCTAATTCTTCTGGGTCAATACCTTCAGCAGGTATTCTAAAGTTACAAGTATGGTCGAACATAAATTCTACAGAACCCGATGTGCCTAGATTGCCATTACATTTATTAAAATAACTTCTAACATTGGCAACGGTTCTGGTATTATTATCGGTGGCAGTTTCTACCAATACTGCTATACCATGTGGTGCATAACCTTCAAACAATACTTCTTTGTAATCTCCTAGACTTTTATCACTTGCTCTTTTTATGGCGCGCTCTACATTATCTTTTGGCATATTAACTGCCTTTGCATTTTGTATTACAGCTCTTAAGCGCGAATTGGCATCTGGATCTGGTCCGCCTTCTTTTACGGCCATTACAATATCTTTGCCTATACGCGTAAAGGCTTTGGACATTGCAGACCATCTTTTCATTTTACGTGCTTTTCTAAATTCAAAAGCTCTTCCCATGGTAAATTATTTTAATAACAAATGTACAAAAACAGTCGATGTTCAGAAATCATTTATAGCACTTTACTGAACCTCTTCTTTTTTAATTTTGGCGTAGCGATTATTACTCGCTTTCTATAATATCTTCAATACTTTTTGCAAGAACAAAATCTTTTTCGGTTACACCATTTGCATCATGTGTACTTAAACGAATATTAAGAGTTTTGTACACATTGCTCCAATCTGGGTGATGATTTTGTGCCTCACACTCAAAAGCAATTCGTGTCATTACAGAAAAAGCCTCTTTAAAATCCTTAAATTCGAATGTGGTTTCAATAGCACCGTCTACATATTCCCAGCCGTCTAATTGCCCTAAGTAATCTGCTATTTGTTGATCGGTAAATTTTTCTATTTCTTTCATAATTTAACTAATTTAAAACATGATGTTCTATAATATCCTGAAATGTAAATTGTAAATTTTTAGGCAATTTATTAGTTTTAGGTAGTACTGCCAAATACCTATCTTCATTGGTCGTATAAACTCTTTTTATTAAAGGGTTAAAGTTGCCAACACGTTCTAATATTTCTTTGATAAAATCTTCGTGATGTGTTAAATCATTGCTTCCCAAATGAAAGATTCCAGTTTTGTTTCTATTAATAAGATAGTGTATTTGCTGGGTTAACTTGTCATCATTAGTGACATTTAATATCAAATTAGGAAATACTTCTACTGGTTCATTTTCTATGATAGCTTTTTTCATATCCTTAACTCTTGGGGAGCTGTTTCCAAATACCATAGGCACCCTTAGTATAGCCATTTTGTCTTTTGGTAACCTAAGTAGCATATTTTCAATTTTGATTTTTAATCTGCCATAAACACTTTCAGATAATGTTTTGTCCATTTCGTAAGATGGGTACTTGCTATAAGCATCAAAAACATTAGCAGAGGATATAAAGTATATTTTACACTCTTCTTTTAAAATGTATTCAGCAATATGACTATGAGCAATAACTAAAGCGGCGAAATTTCCCCTTAAAGCAGAAACAATTACTTGTGGTTTAACTTCTTCCAAAACCTCAACTATATCATCTTCCTCAAGATTATACTGTATAAATTGCTTATTTGAGGAGAATGAATTTGCGGCATGACAATAGGTGCCATAGGTGTCAAAATAATTACAAAGCTCTTTGTAAATAGCATTACCTATGAATCCGCTTCCGCCAAGAATCAATATTTTTTTAGTGTTTAATTTCAAAAAATAGAAAGTTCTGTTTCTGTGGTTAATTTTTCTAGGGCAAGCATTCCTAATTTAGAATTTCCTTTTGGGTTAAGACCCGGAGACCATGTTGCCACACAGAATTTATTAGGTAGTAAAGCAACGATACCGCCACCAACTCCACTTTTACCTGGTAGTCCAACTTCAAAAGCAAACTCACCCGCTTCATCATAAAAACCACAAGTAAGCATAAGCGCATTTACACGTTTAACCTGCCCAATGCTAAGATAAGTCTTACCTCTTATGCAAATACCACGGTTAATGAACATAAAAAAAGTATTTGCCAATTGAGCACAGCTCATAGCTAAAGAGCATTGGTGAAAATAAAAATCGAGTACAACATCTACATCGTTCTTTAAATTGCCGTACGATTTTAACAGGTTTGCCGCTGCATAATTTCGAAAACCCGTGCGCTTTTCTGATCGTGCTACATCTGTATCAAAATCAATAGATTCGTCATTGGCAATAGTTCTTATATATGCCAGGAAATCTTCTTTTGGGTTTTGTAAAAGAGAAACTAGAATGTCGGCAACGACAATTGCACCAGGATTTATAAAAGGATTTCTCGGGATACCATTTTCTAGCTCTAATAACGATAAATGATTGAAAGGATCACCGGAAGGTTCCACATCAACACGTTCCCAAACTTTTTCTCCAATTAGTCCAAGAGCCATTGACAAGGAAAACACCTTAGAAATACTTTGAATAGAAAAGCGTATATCAGAATTACCTGCAGCGAAATTATTTTGCTGTATATCTATTAGGTGTACTCCAAAATTGGCAACATCAATTTTGGCTAGTTCAGGGATATAATCGGCGATTTTACCTCTATCCTTCTCTTTAGAAACATCTACATTAATCGATGCCACTACACTTTTAAAATCAATCATTTATTTTTATAAAATGGCAATTTAACAACGGTTGCAGGTACAGCGTTCTTTCTAATTTGAATGTTGATTTTACTACCTACTTCTGCAAATATAGTAGGTACGTAACCTAAACCAATACCAGTACCCATAGAAGGTGACATAGTCCCTGAAGTTACGGTGCCAATTGTTTTTCCGCTGCCATCAACAATATCATAACCATGTCTTGGTATGCCACGTTCGTCTAATTCAAATGCTACCAATTTACGTTCTGGTCCGTGTTGTTTTTCTTTAGCTAAAGCTTCAGAGTTTACAAAGTCTTTAGTAAATTTTGTAACCCATCCTAAGCCAGCTTCAAAGGGAGAGGTGTTATCATCAATATCATTTCCGTAAAGACAGTATCCCATTTCTAGTCGTAAGGTATCTCTAGCTGCTAATCCTATAGGTTTAATACCAAAATCTGCTCCAGCTTCAAAAACCTTGTCCCAAATTTGTTTAACCTCGTCATTCTTACAGTAAATTTCAAATCCACCAGAACCGGTATATCCTGTGGCAGAAATAATCACATTATCTATACCTGCAAAATCGGCAACTTCAAAATGATAAAATTTTATGGTCGATAAGTCTATGGACGTTAAGGATTGCATTGCTTCAACAGCCTTAGGTCCTTGTATTGCTAAAAGTGAGTATCCTTCAGAGATATCTCGCATATCTGCTTTAAAATTTGCATTATAAGAGGAGATATGATTCCAATCTTTTTCAATATTAGAGGCGTTTACCACTAATAAATATTGCTCGTCTTTAATTTTATAGATAATAAGGTCATCTACGATACCACCTGTCTCATTGGGCAAGCAGCTATACTGAGCTCTGCCAATGGTCAGTTTGGATGCATCGTTCGAAGATACTTTTTGAATTAAGGCTAATGCATTTGGTCCAGAAATTAAAAACTCTCCCATGTGCGATACATCAAAAACCCCAACAGCATTACGAACTGTTTCGTGTTCGGCATTTACACCTTCGTATGAAACGGGCATGTTATAACCGGCAAATGGAACCATTTTGGCACCAAGAGATTCATGTGTTGCGGTAAGTGCAGTATTTTTCATCTTATTCTATAATTAGCGATACAAATTTATCGAAAATAAATAGAAGCAAATGTAGCTTAACCTTGAATTAGGAAAATATTGTACCCTTTACTTGAAGACTAAGATTTTAAAAGAAAATCTTTGAGACCGTCGTACGTTGAAATCTTAATAGATTTTTTGGTTTTACCCAATACTTTTTCGATTTGCGCCGGAATTTCTAATTTCTCGTTAAGTGTTTCTTCAACGATATCCAAGAATTTTACCGGGTGGGCAGTTTCTAAAAAAATACCATATGTGTCAGGGTGTTGTTTTTGGTACTTCTTTAATCCTAAGTATCCTACAGCACCATGAGGGTCAGCAATGTATTCGTTAATATTGTAGATTTCCTTTAAGGCATCTTTAGTTTCATCATCTGTAAAAGAATAAGAAGAAAGATTCTCTTTAAGGGCTTCAAAATTGTCTAGAAACAAATGCCTAATTCTTATAAAATTACTAGGATCTCCAACATCCATGGCATTAGAAATTGTGGCTGTTGATGGTTTAGGGGTATACTCTTTTGTGAGCATAAACTGCGGTACGGTATCGTTCACATTTGTAGAGGCTACAAAATGCTTTACAGGCATACCTAGACGTTGAGCCACTAATCCTGCGCAAATATTACCGAAGTTACCTGAAGGAACAGAGAATACAATTTCTTTACCTTTTGATTTAGCTTGCTTATAGGCAAAAAGAAAATAGAACAACTGTGGTAACCAACGAGCAACGTTTATAGAGTTTGCAGAAGTTAATTGCATATGGTTAAGCAGCTCTTTATCTAAAAATGCATTTTTAACCATTGCTTGGCAATCATCAAAAGTGCCATCTACTTCTAGAGCGGTAATGTTTTTGCATAAAGTGGTTAATTGTCTTTCTTGAATATCGCTGACTTTTCCACTAGGGTAGAGTATAACTACGTTAACACCATCAACACCAAGAAAACCATTTGCTACGGCGCCACCAGTATCACCTGATGTAGCTACGAGTACGGTAACCTCGTTTTTTGTAGACCTTGAAAAATAGCCTAAACATTGAGCCATAAAACGAGCGCCAACATCTTTAAATGCCATCGTAGGACCGTGAAACAGTTCTAGTGTGGCAATATTAGGGGTGATTTCAACTACCGGAAAATCAAAGTCTAAAACCTCTTTTAAAATGTTTTTCAAAACATCATCAGGCACAACGCCTTCTACAAATTGTTGTATTGCTTTAAATGCGATTTTTTCGTTAGAAAAATTTTCTATATTCTCGAAAAAAGAATTTGGTAACGGGCTAATTTTTTCAGGAAAATACAAACCTTTATCTGGTGCAATACCATTAATTACGGCAGTATCAAAAGAAACCTCGGGTGCTGTATTATTTAAACTATAGAATTTCAAGCTGAATATTTTTAAATGTTATGAATGTATTGATGTCGAACTTATAATAGTTTAACACCTTCCATATTAATTTTTGATACATGTATTTCGTAAGCAATACCAATTTTATTGTAAACGGTTTTCATTGCTTCGCCTACCTTTATTGCAGTTTTGTTTCCTTTGCTAAATGCAAAAATTGATGGGCCAGATCCAGAAATACCAGATCCTAAAGCACCGGCTTCTAAAGAAACTTTTTTAACTTCATCAAAACCAGGAATTAAGATAGAACGTATTGGCTCTACTATATGGTCTTCAAGAGATCTGCCAATTAACTCATAATCTTCTTTGAATAACCCGGCAACTAAACCACCAACATTACCCCACTGTTTAATTCCGGTTTCCATAGAAATTGTCGTTTTCAAAATCTTTCTAGAATCTGAAGTTTTTATTTCTATCTGCGGATGTATTACCGTTACGTAAAGTTCTTTTGGGGCAGGAATTGCAATAACGTCTAACGGACTATAGCTACGAACTAATGTAAAACCACCAAATAGGGCAGGAGCTACATTGTCGGCATGAGCAACATCACTTGCCAAGCGTTCACCTTCCATCGCGAATTTTACCAGTTCGGTTTTGCTGAATGGATTTCCCAATAAATGGTTCATTGCCCAAACGGCACCGGCAGAACTAGCGGCACTGCTGCCAATACCACTACCAGGTTTTATTCTTTTATCAATTTCAATTTCGAATCCGCCATCATAATCAGAAGCCAATAAAAAAGCATTACCGGCAACACCGGCTACATTGTTCAATGTCTCTTTTGGTAAATCTTGTCCGGTAAGTTTTGTTATTTTAATGCCTTTTTGCGTTACTTTTCTAACCACCATTTCATCACCTACCGAGTCTAGGGCAACGCCAAGAACATCAAATCCGCACGATACGTTTGCAACCGTAGCAGGACAAAATACTTTAATTTCATTTTTATTCATAATTGACACCATTGTTATGAAATTTAGAAATTACCAATTCGGATAATATCCGCAAAAATACCAGAAGCTGTTACCGCAGCACCTGCACCCGCACCTTTTATAATCATTGGTTGGTTAGGGTATCTTTCTGTATAAAATAGCACAATATTATCACTACCTTCTAAATTATAAAAATCGTGACCTTTAGGTATTTCCTGTAAACCAACACTAGCTTTCCCGTTGTCAAATTGGGCAACATACTTTAGTTTACTATCTGCATTTTTAGCGCTAGTATATAAAGATTGAAAATGAGGTTCATGCTTTATTAAAGAAGCAAAAAAGTCTTCGTTGTTTGCTGTATTTAAACTTTCTTCCGGTAAAAACGGATTGTTGGTGATGTCGCTAATTTCTAATTGATTTCCACTTTCACGAGCCAAAATCAATATTTTACGCATTACATCAACGCCACTTAAATCTATTTTTGGATCAGGTTCTGTATATCCCTCTTCCTGAGCTTGTTTTACCACATCATGGAAGGTGGTTTTATCATTGAAGTTATTGAAAACAAAGTTTAAACTACCAGATAATACAGCTTGAATTTTCAAGATTTTATCTCCAGATGCAATAAGGTGTTTTAACGTATCAATAATTGGTAGACCGGCACCAACGTTTGTCTCAAATAAGAACGGTGCGTTATAAGTTCTTGCCAATGATTTAAGGTGCGAATAATTTTCAAAGGCAGATGAGCATGCAATTTTATTACAAGTAACTACAGAAATACTATTACCTAAATATTCGCTGTATGTATTAGAAACCTCTTCACTAGCTGTGTTGTCAACAAAAATACTATTTCTAAAGTTTAATCTATTTACGAGCTCTAAAAATTTCACCTTATCGGCTTTTTCACCATCGGCAAGTTTTGTTGGCCAATCGTTTAAGTCTATCCCTTTGTCATCAAAAAGCATAGTTCTTGAATTGGACATTCCTATTACTCGAATGTTTAATTTTAAATTCTCTTTCAAGAATTTACGTTGCTCTTTAATTTGCTCTAGAAATTTTGCCCCAACATTACCAACACCCATTACAAATAAGTTTAACTGCTTTATGTTTTCTTCAAAAAACTCTTCGTGCAATGCATTCAGTGCTTTTTTTACATCATTTTCATTTATGACACAAGAAATATTTCTTTCAGAAGCGCCTTGGGCGATTACTCTAATATTGACATTATTTTTACCAAGAGTACTAAACATTTTACCGCTTAATCCTTGATGACTTTTCATGTTGTCACCAACTAAAGCAACAATTGCTAAGTCTTTTTCAGGGATTACTTGTTTAATACGACCTCTTTCAATTTCATATTCAAAAGCTTCGTTTACAATTGATACAGCCTTAAGCACGTCATCTGCAGAAATACCAACGCAAATAGAATGCTCAGAAGAAGCTTGAGTAATTAGTACTACACTAATATCTGCCTGAGAAAGAACTTCGAAAAACCGTTTAGATATTCCGGGTATACCTACCATTCCTGGTCCCTCCAAAGATAGCAGTGCAATATTGCCAATATGGCTTATACCACGAACAGTTTTTCCTTTTTCGTTTTTAGATTTTGTAATTAATGTACCAGCTTCATCAGGACTAAAAGTGTTCTTAATGACAATGGATATTCCTTTGGATAATACGGGTTGTATTGTCGGTGGATAAAGAACTTTAGCTCCAAAATGTGATAATTCCATCGCTTCCTCATATGATATATGCGGAATAGCTTTGGCTTGCTTTACCATTTTAGGGTTGGCAGTGTACATACCACTAACATCTGTCCAGATTTCTAGAACATCTGCGTCAATAGATGCAGCATAAATTGCAGCAGAGTAATCAGAACCACCTCTACCTAGAGTAGTTGATATGCCTTCTTCAGAAGTAGCGATAAATCCCGGGCATATAGTTACTTTTTTATGTGAAGCTTTGAAATAATCGATGCAGTTAACATTGGTTTTTGCAAAATTTACTACATTTTTGCCATTAAGCTTATGTGTAATAATAAGTTCTCTACTATCTTTGAATTCAGCGTCTAATTTTTCACTAATCAAATATTCACTAATAATATAAGAAGAAAGAAGCTCACCGTAGCTTACAATTTTGTCGGATAATTTTGGAGTAATTTCTCCAATAAAAAAAGCACCTTCTAAAAGAGTTTCTAATACGTTGAACTCACTCTTTACTTTGCTCAGCACTTTGCTTTGTGACGTAACGGGCATTAGTTCTTTAATAGTAGATAAATGTCTTTCTTCTAATGTGCTTAAAATTTCTTTGTAAGATTGATCTTGAGTAGATGCTAATGATCCAGCAACTAACAACAAATCTGTTACACCTCCTAAAGCTGAAACAACCAGAATTATTGGGTCGTTGTATTTGGAGATTATATTTTTTATTTTAATTATATTTTCAGGTTTGGCTACAGATGAACCACCAAATTTTAGAACTTTCATGTTGTTGAAATATTGACTTTGTAATTAAGAAATGGTGTAAATAAACACGGGTACGGAGAAATATAGCTTTTAACCCCTAAGGGTGAACCATGTAGTAGTAGTACCATAAAAAATAGTAACTGAAGTGAAATCTAATGTTATGTCTGTTATATAGCAGTCCATAAATACTAATGGTTGAATGTCAAATGTAGTACATTTGATACCCTAAACAAATGATTCCACATTTTTTTGCGGAATCGTTACTTTTTAGTAGTAAAAAAAATTAAGAATGAAATTATATAGTACAAAACAAATTTATAAAGCAGATCAGATTTCAATTAAGAAAGAAGAAATAGTTAGTAATGAATTAATGGAACGAGCTGCATTACAGTTGTTTAATTGGATTCATTTACGAATGCAAGGAGCTCCTGTAAAAATTCATTTATTCTGCGGAATAGGAAACAATGGTGGCGATGGTATTGCCTTAGCAAGACATCTCGTAGATCATGGGTATAATATTGCAGTTTATGTAATTAATTACAGCGAAAAACGTTCGAAAGATTTTTTGATAAATCTTGATAGGTTAAAAGATAGAAAAGTTTGGCCAAATTTCATGAACTCTGATGATGAGCTACCAGAGATAGGTAAGGATGACATAATCGTAGATGGTATTTTTGGTATAGGATTAAATAGAACACCCGATACTTGGGTGATAAAAGTTATTCAACATTTAAATGCTTCACAAGCTTTTATTTTGTCAATAGATATGCCTTCGGGTTTGTTTGCGGAAAAGGGAACTGAAGATTTGAATTCGGTTATAAAATCTAATTTTGTGTTAAGTTTTCAAACTCCTAAACTAGCTTTCTTTTTACCAGAATCGGGCAGGTTTATAGATCAGTGGGAGGTATTGGATATAGGCTTAGATCCAGAGTATTTAATGAATACCGATACCGCTTACGAGTTAATAGGGAAGAATGAGGTTTTAAGATTATACAGGCCTAGAGAAAAATTTGCGCACAAAGGAACATATGGGCATTCTTTAATTATAGGTGGTAGTTATGGCAAAATAGGTGCTGTTTGTCTAGCTTCTAGGGCTGCTCTTTATTCAGGAAGTGGTTTGGTAACTGCATTTATTCCAAAAGTAGGATACGCTATTTTACAAACTTCTTTGCCAGAAATTATGGTGTTGACAGATGCTGAAAATGAGCAGATTAGTTCTATTCAATTTGATTTTGACCCAACTATAATTGGTATTGGTGTTGGTGTAGGAACAGCAGAAAAGACGGCAGCTGCTTTTAAAGAATTTTTAAAAGGCAATATAAAACCTTTAGTTATTGATGCCGATGCAATTAATATACTGTCAAAAAATAAAGAATTATTAGGAAAATTACCAGAAGAATCAATTTTAACTCCTCACCCAAAAGAGTTAGAACGATTAATTGGTGAATGGAAAGACGATTTTGAAAAGCTAGAAAAGGTTAAAAAGTTTTCAAAAAAATATAAATGTATTGTTGTTATTAAAGGTGCGCATACAATTACAATACATCAGGATAAAGGATATGTGAACACTACGGGTAATCCCGGTATGGCAACAGCAGGCAGCGGTGATGTGCTAACAGGTGTAATTACGGGTTTAAGAGCTCAAGGGTATACAGCTTTGCATGCAGCTATTTTTGGCGTCTACTTGCATGGTAGAGCTGGTGATATTGCAATTGAAAAAACCGGATTTCAATCATTAACAGCTTCAAATATTATTGAAAACTTAGGAGCAGCTTATATAGATTTATTTAAAGTACCAGAGCAGCCTATTGTTGAACAAGAGAATGCATGAAATCTAAACCTTAAAATTTAAATGGCGGGATACAATTTTAGGACAAGCCCACGAGGCATTGAATTGAAAATTCAATTAAGATTTAGATGTAAACATCGGAACTTTTAAATTGAGATTTTCGATTAAAGATAAGGGTTAAGAATTAACTCTTCTCTTTACCCATTTTAATGCATTATCATATTCTATGAAAAACTTCATAGGTTTTTTGTAGAACAATTTTTCAATCTTAAAGTTGTGCATGTCTATCTCTTTTACGGATACAATGGCAAAAGCTTTAAGGTTGTCAAGCTGTTTTAAATAGTTATATATCGTAGGGTCAATTGCGAAAGAATGTTTTCGCAAGCTAATAAAACCAAAGTTTTTATCTCTAAAATGAATTTCAGATATACCAATAATTTGGTATGCTCTTTCGAGAGTAAGTGTAGCACCTTCGTCAAATATGGATACCATGTAATTCTCGTATACTTGAATTTTTCCTACTTCTAATTCGTACTCTCGTACAATCACTTTCTTTTGGGAGGATCCAATTTTCATTCTTCTCGTATTAATATAGTATGTCTGAAGCAAATGTAAAAGGAACTTAAATTTTGGGACAAATTATTAGTTTAAACGCGAAAATATCGTTCATACTGCGTATACCGAGGATTCAGTGTGTTTTAATTCTTACAAATACAATTGAATTATATGAAAAAGGAGCCCTACCAAGGGCTCCTTTAATTTATTAAAAATGAAATAAGATTATTAAGTTTTCGGAGATTCTTCTTCTGCTTTTTCAATTTTAATAGTTAGCTCTTCACTTTTCTTGTCAAGGTCAATATAAATACTATCGCCCTCCTTAAGTTTAGAGTTTACTATTTCTTCAGCTAAAGCATCTTCAATATACTTTTGTATTGCTCTTTTAAGAGGTCTAGCCCCGTATTGTTTGTCAAAACCTTTTTCTGCAATATAATCTTTAGCTTCATCTGTAAGATTTAAGTGATAACCAATATCCTTAATTCTTTTAAACAATTTAGCTAATTCAATATCAATTATTTGGTGAATATGTTCTCTTTCAAGAGCATTAAATACAATTACATCATCAATTCTGTTTAAGAATTCGGGAGCAAAAGCTTTTTTGAGAGCATTCTCGATAACACCTTTTTGATGAGAGTCTTCTTGAGATTTTTTGGCCGAGGTACCAAAACCAACACCTTGTCCAAAATCTTTCAGTTGTCTAGCACCTATATTAGATGTCATGATAATTATCGTATTCCTAAAATCTATTTTTCGACCAAGGCTGTCTGTCAAGAAACCGTCATCTAAAACTTGTAGAAGCATATTAAACACATCTGGATGTGCTTTTTCTACTTCATCTAATAGAATTACAGAATAAGGTTTTCTTCTAACTTTTTCAGTTAATTGACCGCCTTCTTCATAACCTACATATCCAGGAGGTGCTCCAACCAATCTAGAGATAGCGAATTTCTCCATGTATTCACTCATGTCAATACGAATAAGAGCTTCTTCAGAGTCAAAAAGTTCTTTAGCTAAAACTTTTGCCAGTTGAGTTTTACCTACACCAGTTTGGCCTAAAAATATAAATGATCCAATTGGCTTATTGGGGTCTTTAAGTCCGGCTCTATTTCGTTGTATAGCTTTAGATACTTTTGCTACTGCCTCATCTTGTCCAATAACATTAGATTTTATAAGTTGTGGTAAACCTGCTAGTTTATTGCTTTCTGTCTGTGCAATTCTGTTAACAGGTATTCCACTCATCATGGAAACTACATCGGCAACATTATCTTCGCTAACGGTTTCTTTGTTTAGTTTACTATCATCTTCCCAGCGCTCTTGAGCAATGGCAAGATCTTTCTCTAAACTTTTTTCATCGTCACGTAACTTGGCTGCTTCTTCATATTTTTGTTTTTTAACAACGCTATTTTTAAGTTCACGCACATCTTCTAATTTCTTTTCCAATTCAAGAATTTGTTTTGGAACGTCCATATTTACAATATGTACTCTAGAACCTGCTTCGTCAAGTGCATCAATTGCTTTGTCAGGTAAAAAGCGATCGGTCATGTATCTGTTGGTTAATTTAACGCATGCTTCAATTGCTTCGTCTGTATAAGATACATTGTGGTGATCTTCGTATTTACCTTTTATATTATGCAAAATTTCAATAGTTTCATCAACAGATGTAGGCTCAACGATTACCTTTTGAAAACGTCTTTCTAAAGCACCATCTTTTTCAATGTATTGTCTATATTCATCTAAAGTGGTAGCTCCAATACATTGAATTTCACCTCTTGCTAAGGCCGGTTTAAACATATTGGAAGCATCTAAGCTACCAGTTGCTCCGCCAGCGCCTACAATAGTATGTATTTCATCAATGAAAAGAATAACATCGTCATTCTTTTCAAGTTCGTTCATAACCGCTTTCATACGCTCTTCGAATTGGCCACGATATTTTGTGCCAGCAACTAATGAAGCTAAATCAAGTGTTACTACTCTTTTATTGTAAAGGATTCTTGAAACTTTTTTGTTAATGATACGAAGCGCAAGTCCTTCAGCAATGGCACTTTTACCTACACCAGGCTCACCTATAAGTAGTGGGTTGTTCTTTTTTCTTCTACTTAGAATTTGAGAAACCCTTTCTATTTCTTTTTCACGACCAACTACAGGGTCTAATTTATTCTCTTCGGCCATTTGAGTTAAGTCTCTACCGAAATTATCTAAAACCGGAGTTTTGGATTTTTTAGTTCCTTTTTGGCTAGAGGCTGCACCAAATGTACTTTCTTTACTTTCAGATGCGTCATCAGAATCACTTGGGAAAGATTCGGCTGTAGGGCCGTCTACCATATCGTCATCACTTGTAATCATAAATTTAAATTGTTCCTTAACACCATCATAGTCAACTTTTAATTTATGTAAAAGTTTCGTAGTAGGGTCATTTTCGTTTCTAAGAATACAAAGTAAAAGATGAGCTGTATTTATTGAAGAACTCTGAAAAAGTTTAGCTTCTAAAAATGTTGTTTTTAAAGCACGTTCAGCCTGTCTTGTTAAATGCAGGTTCTTTTTGTCTTTTTGTACACCGCTTGCGTTTGGGTTAGAAGGACTAAGAATTTCTACTTTTCTTCGTAAATGATCTAAATCAACTTCTAAAGCATCTAATATGCTAATAGCCTTCCCGTTTCCATCTCTAAGAAGTCCTAGCATTAAGTGCTCGGTACCGATAAAATCGTGACCAAGGCGCAATGCTTCTTCCTTGCTATATGCAATTACATCCTTTACTCTTGGGGAAAAATTATCATCCATATAATTAATTATCTACTATAAAATTACTAAATCTCATTCAATCAATGGCAAATACCATACCTATAATCGTTAAAGTTATTGTAAATCCCATAAAATAGGAGTCTAAATGGGTAAAATTGACCGTATAATTTAAAAATTAACATAAGTTCGTCAAGTGTTAATAAATTATAATATTAAACAACCTACTTATTCTTAGAACGCTTAGGATTTAAGTATATTGGCATGCTTTTTTACTAATTAA
>TARA_R110002051_G_scaffold129972_2_pt1 | contig 22798 bp, 22 predicted proteins | sample TARA_R110002051 | Tara Oceans TARA_R110002051 (sample SAMEA4397023) | marine metagenome | biome: Polar Biome; feature: [MES] marine water layer (ENVO:01000295) within the mesopelagic zone...; material: water (ENVO:00002006), including particulate matter (ENVO:01000060) such...
GCTCTTCAACTCAGCGGTCTTCGTGATGATCGCCGTAGTTGTGAAAACCTTATCCGCGTGAAAGGCTTTCTTACACTACGGGCGGTATTGCGGTCCTTCGCTGCGCCTGGCACGGACAACCGCACTGCGGGACAAACCGACCGCTGACCATGAATTAACCTATGTCCGCTTTGCCTCAAGAAGAGACTTGATACCCTAAGTTAACCTTGCTTCGAACAATGTCTCAAAGATCGGACAGTCGTCATCAAAAATAGCGCTTGACCTTATGGTTGGTGGAAGGCCTAGCATAAACCTAGTCAAATGATGAAAGACATTTATGGATCTCACCTATCAGGCCCTGTTGCTTGCATTTGGCCTTGGTCTGCTCGGCTTCGTCGAACCCTGCACAATCGGCGCTCACATGTTGTTTCTAGGAGGTCAGAGGGCACGCCCGATGGCACAGCGGCTCGGCGCGTCAATGATCTTTCTTTTGGCCAGGCTCGTCGTGATGGGTGGATTTGGCGGTATGATCGTCGTGATGGGCCAACGCCTTATCGGTGTGCAAACCGGCGCATGGCTCTTTTTTGGGGCAATTTACCTTGGCCTTGGTTTTGCGATCTTCGCGGGGTGGGATAAATCGATGCGCCGCCGCATTGGATTCGCGCCGGAGCGCTGGAAGGCGGCATCCAACCCGCTCGTTCAGGGGTTGGCGTTCGGACTTAACATTCCGGCCTGTGCAGCCCCGATCCTGTTTGGATTGATGGGTGCCGCAACAGTAAGTGGGTCTGCTATGACCGGATTTGTCATGATGGCGGTCTTCGCCTTTGCGCTGTCGCTCCCGTTGTTGCCACTCTCTATTGTTCCCAGCCTTGCCAGGCCCCTGGATCGGCTTGCCAATTGGCTGCGACCGCGTCGTTGGCTATTGGGTGCGATCTTCGTCGGGCTTGGCATCTGGTCTGTCTGGTTCGGTCTGTTTGTCGAGCCCGTCAATTGGAGCGGGACATGACGCCGCTTCGCCGCTTCTGGCACGTAGCTGGCGCAGGCACCGCGTTCCAGGCAGGATCGGCGACGGTGGACAGCGCGACGGTGATGTCGGCGCTGGTCTATCAGCTTACTGGAAGTTCGGTTGCCGTCGGCGCAGTGTCCACGATTCTGCGGCTCGGCTGGCTTCTTCCCCAACTCTTCGTTGGCTACTTCGCGGGTCGCGGTGCGTCTTCAATGCCGTTCTATATTGTCGGTGCGTTTGGACGGACGGCGGCAATTGCGATACTCGCAATTGTTCTTTGGATCGGCGCGACCGCTGGTTGGGCTCACTCCACACTCGGCGCTGCGACCCTTGGGCTTTGGGTTCTCTATGCTTTCCTCAGCGGCATCGTCGGTGTTCCCTACAATGATATCGTTGCCCGATCCGTCCCGTCAGAACAGCGGAGTAGGATGCTTTCGATCCGCTTCTTCGGCGGAGGGATCATAGCGCTTTTCGTCGCAGCATTGGCAGACAGGCTGTTGCGGACGCTTGAGTTTCCAGCATCCTATGCCGCCGTGCTGGGGATCGCGGCTATCCTGATGTTGCTTTCGTCTCTCATTTTCACAGTGATGGGCGAGCCTGAGCGAAATACCCCCCTCAAAGTAGCCGGGAGTTTTTCCGGCTATCTGCGTGAGGGCGCTCAGACGTTCCAAAATGACCCAGTGTTCCGCCGCTTCGTATTTGCGCAATGGTGTGGAGGTGCGGTTCTCATCGCGGCTCCATTCTTTATTGTCGCAGCCGACGGACTTGGCGTGGGGCTTGAAAATGTCGCGCTCCTGCTCGGTGCCCAAACGATCGGTGCACTTGTGGGCAATCCGCTTTGGGGCTGGTGGGGCGATAGCCGGGGTAAGCTGAGCCTCATGCGTGGGATCGCAATTGCCCGCACCGCACCACCAATCGCCCTTATGGTTCTTCTGTTTATACCCGTTCCGGAGGTAGCAGTTGTGCCAATACTGCTTGTTGTATTCTTCGTCCTTGGAGCATTGGCGAATGGGCTGACAATCGCGGTCATCGGGCTGCTGATGGAGATATCGCCGGACGACCGACGCCCCGCCTATAGTGGGCATTTCAACGCGCTGACGGCACCAGCGTTCGTGCTCCCACTCGTCGGAGGCTTTGCCGTCGCCGTCTTGGGGACCTGGATCGTTTTTGCGACCGCAGTGATTGCGGCAATCGGCCAAGCCATCATTCTCCCGCGAATGGATGTTAAGGAATAAGCGACCGTTTCCGCCAGTGTGCGCAAACTTCGGAAAAATCAGTTACTTGGGAGTGACACATCCCCTCGACAATATCTCTACGGTTTTGGCAGGTTTTGACTGCCGACTTCGAAAGCTTCCATTCGTGCCGGGCGCAACATCCGGTATTTGGGCTCACTCCGGACCTCCGCCGCAAATGACATGGGCGACCGCATGACGGTGTGGTTTCAACGGGTCGCCGCAACACTTTAATCTTTTTGGAAAGATGGAGTGTTTATCATGAAGTATCGCACACGGACGTTTTATACGGACCAACAGAAGTCTGAGATGTGGGATCGGTGGCAACGCGGAGATTCAATGGGCTCGATTGGCCGTCACTTCAATCGTGCATCGGGTTCGATATTCCCTCACTTGGCGCGAACCGGTGGGATCCGTCCCGTTGATCGCAGGCGGTCGCGTTGTGCTTTGAGCCTCATTGAACGGGAAGAGATTTCTCGTGGGCTTGTGACGAAGCAGTCGTTTCGTTCAATCGCACAAAACCTGAACCGGTCACCTTCGACGATCAGCCGAGAGGTTCGCAGGAATGGCGGACGACAAGCCTATCGTGCAGCCCCCTCAGACCAGCGCGCTTGGGACTGCGCAACGCGGCCCAAGTTGTGTAAGCTCTCATTCAACGATCCTTTGTGCCAATTGATAGCGCGAAAGCTGCGTCGGAAATGGTCACCGCAGCAAATCGCAGGCTGGCTCAAACATAGATATCCTGATGAAGAGCAAAAACGCGTGTCACACGAAACGATATATCGAAGCCTCTATGTCCAAACCCGTGGGGTTTTGAAGAAGGAATTGCAGGAATGTCTGCGCAGCCCACGTGCGATCCGACGCTCCCGGCACGCCACTCAAAAAGGCCTTGAGTTACGCAAAATCAAGAATGCTGTTTCAATTAGCGAACGCCCAGCAGAGGTAGAAGATCGTGCCGTTCCTGGTCATTGGGAGGGCGATTTGATCGCAGGATGAAGCCCAGATCGCTGACCACGCGGCAGCAAACAAGAAAAGCCACTATGAGTGAACGTCTGGTCTGGGGAAGCAAAACAGAAATGAGAGTTACATAACGAAAGGCAGCTCTAGGCCGGAAACGACATTGATCAGCTGGGTGGAAGGCGGCGTTGCTGCTGAGCAACGATCAGGGTCGATGATGTGACGCATGTCGGGTGGTTCCAGCGCGCCGTGTCGAGCGTCCAAAAAGCAGTGGGTCGATTGTTCCGATTTAAAAACTAACGAACTTTGGTTTGGTTCCGAGGAATTCCAAGAGAAATCACGGATATCCCTCGACACTTCAGAACTCCGACGTGATTCAAAAAACGTGATGCAGAACGGTTACCCGCCCATCTAGCTGTTACTGCACACCCACCTGGGCGAAATAACCCGAATACGCCGCGAAGTGTTTATCATGAACGAAAGGGTAGGTGCGTTTGACGTAATCAAGACTGAAGCTGGGCATGTCTCTTTGCAGCGTCATATATTCCTGCTCGGCCGCTTTTAGGTCACCCGCCGCTACAAGGGCGGCGATCAGACGTTGTCGACCGCGAGAGTAAGAGGGATCGGCCTCCATTGATTTGTAGGAATATTCAACTGCCTCTTTGGGGTTTCCGCTAAGAAGAAGGCAAGTGGACAGATCACCGCACAAAACTGACAACGACGGTGCGCAGGGGTCCAGCGCCATCATTGTTTTACATTGCTCTACAGCCTCGTCAAATTTACCTCCGAATTCAAGGCTGCACACCAGATAGTGACGGATGAGAATGTCAGATGGATTCATTGCTACGGATTTTCGCGCCGTGACTTCAGCGCCCGAAATATCATGTTCTCCGAATGTTTGAATGATTGAAACCGTCCCTAAGGCGCTGTAGTTTGTTTCGTCCATTTCCACCGCCTGCTTCGCGCGACGCATGGCAGCTTCGCCGGACTTCGCCTGATCGCTTGACCAATTATTGATGGTGTCATGCCAATGGCAGGTGGCAATTCCACTGGCGGCATCGCTCGAATTGGGGTCCCGTTCCAAAGCATCGCGAAACATCGCCATTGCAGTCACATTGTCCTCAGGCGCACCATAAGCATGACCGTTTCTGAATTTTAGAACCCTTGCCTTGTGCAGCGTCTCCCAGACGTTAAGTTCCGATGGTTTTTTGCGATAAAGGCGCTTGCTCTCGGCACGGCGAATTTCGGGCTCGACCTGGCGGGCGACTTCATCGCTGATCCGGTCCTGAATTTCAAAGATATCATCTGCGGAACCGTCAAATTACCTCGACCAGAGCTGTTGGCCGGTGCCCGCGTCGCTAAGTTCGGTTGTAATACGATACCGTGATCCAGAGCGCCGCAGCGACCCGCCAATCACATAACGCGCGCCACTTTCGCGCGCCACGGACTGCATCGTAACTTCTGTGTTGCCCGATTGGCCGCTTGTGTAGCGCCCGATAACCGGAAACCAACGCCAGACAGAAAGCCCGTTGGCCACATCTTCTGTTATGCCGTCGGCGAAATAGACGTCGCTTTTGATATCGCTCAGACACCGAAACGGCAGCACAGCCACCGCCGCGCGGCCTTTGAACGCCTCGCCCAATGGTGACGCCGACGATTTTGGTGATGCGGGTGGGGGCAACGGGATATCGGATTTGTCGGAAACCAGTTTCTGGCCCAATGCCAACATCCCATCTGTCGGTGCTACGCCCAACTCCGCATGCAGTAGAGTGGAATACTCGGCTAATTTGGCCAATGCCGCCGTGCGATCACCAGTGGCCGCCAATCCTTCGATCACCAGACGATGGCTGACTTCTCGCAAAGGATCGATGCGGACGGCTTGTTCAGCCCATTTCACTGCGGCCTCCGCTTGTCCCGCATTCATATGATGTTGCGCCAGCCTGATGGTGGCGCCAAGGGCTTCGTTTTCCAAAGTTCGGCGTTGGTCCTCAACCCAATCTTCAAAACCTTCGGATTTGGGATCATGCCCAGCCATCAGAGCACCAGTATAAAGGGCGGCGGCGGTTTCGAGTGACGCAATTGTGTCAACGACGGCATTTTCCCGAAATTCCAGCAAGTCGACGCTGGCTTCCTTTAGATCAAGCCGGATGGATCGCTTGGTGGCGATGATGGTCTCGCTTCCAAGAACCCGGCGAAGTTGGGACAGTTCCTGACGCAGGCTAGCGCGCGATTGTTCTTCACCGCGATCCGACCAGACAATACCAGCAGCCCTTTCGCGGGTAACTTCCATATCATCGCTAAGCGCCAGCAGACAAATCAAGCATTCGGACTTTCGCCCCAGCGACCGTATCAGTTCGCCATCATCCGTTGTTGCACGGAACCCGTCAAATAGTTGAAAATGAATCATGCAACAAATCCTCCTATCCTATGAACCTAGCAGCAATGAATTTTTTTTACGCAAATTTTACGCTGAGAAGCGGGAGTGGCGTGGAAGTTTTGCGCTGGGATTATGGCGTGCGGCGAAGATGAATTCATCACTTTGAAACATAATTTGGAGAAATGTCATGGCATATATTGAGACACTACGGACCCGCCCAGCAGCCCCTAAAACCTTCAACCCAATCAAATGGCTATTGAAGTTGGACGCCGATTATCGTCAGGCTGACAAGTTGAATAAGACCAGCGAAGACCAGTTGCGCGACATGGGTTTGACTCGCAAGCAAGCGGATACAGTGTTTTACGGGCGCTTTGGCCAAGACCGCAATTAATCGAAATAATACGTCGAGGCTCGCCTGTTGTGTTAATATCGTTGCGAGGCGGGACGAGCACTTTGATGCACCTACCACCAATGGGATGTCGGTCTAAATCTGCTAACATAGTGACCGAGATTTCGGATCCCCAAAATGATCTAATCTGTTGAATCAGAGTGCGTAGTTCGTTCCGCCCGTAGAATTGTTGAATTTCTTCAGGCTCCGAACCCAACCCAGTTCAAATCCAAACGCCTCTAATCACCTGCAACCGAAAGGACGTAAAATGATACTCTGGGAAATAAAAATGACCGAATTTGTTAATTGCAATTGTGCATTTGGCTGCCCTTGTCAGTTCAATGCGCTACCGACGCACGGCGATTGCCAAGGCATCGCCGGGTTCGTTGTCACTGAAGGACACTTCGGCGACACCGATTTGGCGGGAGTTAAAGCGGTTGCCATTTTGCAGTGGCCCGGCGCGGTTCATGAAGGCAACGGCTCTGTCGAGGCAATCGTGGATGAAAGCGCAACGGATGCCCAACGCGAAGCGATCTTGAAGATATTGACCGGGCAGGAAACAACACCGATGGCGACCGTTTTTTCTGTCTACGCCGCGACCATGACCACAGTTCACGAACCTCGCTTTGCGCCAATTGATTTTGAGGTCGATGTCGAAAACCGCACGTCGCGGCTCAGCGTGCCTGGACTGATCGAAGGTAAAGGCGAACCGATCCGAAATCCAGTGACAGGTGAAATATCACGTTCAAGGATCGATCTGCCTGAGGGCTTTGAATATGAGATTGCCGAAATGGGGTCTGGTTCCACCAAATCCATGGGCTCCATCAAACTGAATCTGACAAATTCCTACGGCCAGTATGCGCATCTTCATCTGAACAACGATGGACCTGTGCGTTGCGCCAAAGTCGCCTGAAACAAATTGCTTTCACGCGCATTTCCATAGGAGAGTCCCGATGTTGGAAGCCGTTGCCAGAAAAGACCGCCTGTTCGTAACGCTTGGGCTGCTAACCGTCACGGCGATTTTCTGGGCCTATCTGTTGGCAGGTGCGGGCATGAATATGAATGCGACAATGCCGATGAACGATATAAAGACAATGCCGATGAACGATATAAAAATGCCGATGCCCGTCGCAAGCTGGACATTGGGCTATGTGGTTCTGATGGTGGTCATGTGGTGGGTCATGATGGCGGCGATGATGCTGCCAAGTGCTGCTCCGATGATCCTATTGTTCGCCGCAGTCAACCGGTCGTCGGCACACCACAGTGGACCCGTCGTTCCGACCTCCGTCTTCGTGGCAGGCTATTTAGTAATCTGGGGCGGCTTCAGCCTCACCGCTACGTTCGCCCAATGGGGGCTGACATCTGCGGGTCTTTTGGATGCTAAGATGCGTGGCAATGCAGTCTGGGTTTCGGGATTTCTGTTGATCGCCGCAGGGCTTTATCAAGTGACTCCGATGAAAAATGCTTGCCTCAGGCACTGTCAGTCTCCAGTGCAATTCGTGATGCGAAACTGGCGATCTGGGCCAATTGGTGCCATGCAAATGGGCTTGACCCACGGTGCGTTTTGCCTTGGATGCTGCGGCGCAATGATGCTGCTGCTATTCGTCGGCGGCGTGATGAACCTGATGTGGATCGGTGGACTCGCGATATTTGTGTTGATCGAAAAACTGGCGGGTCGCTGGCCGCATTTTAGCAAGCTCTCAGGTGTTGCGCTCATCGTCTGGGGCGGCATTCTGCTCGCTCGCGAAAGCGGCCTTGGGTAGCGTGCCACAAAAAATACACCATTTCCCGCGAAACTGACATTAGCTGCGTCGCAGAAAGTCGCAGAAAAAGGTAAATGAGGGCTCATTCCTGCCTATTGCTGCAATACGCACCAAAGTCCGCTAAATGCTGTGAAGGCCGCTTCGTCCTTGTCTGCTGCCACTCCGCAAGTCCCTAGCTGATCACTCGCAATCAACTGATTGCACCCACGCCTGCACATTTGTGAGTTCCCAGAATATCGCGTAGTCTGGCAGCAGGAATTATTTTGACCAGCGGGGCGAAGTGATGGATATTGATTTTTGGTTCTCAATTGGAAGCACTTATAGTTACTTGACAGTTATGAGACTGGCCGAGGTCGAAAAAATGGCTGGGGTCAAATTCAGATGGCGGCCATTCAACGTGCGTCACGTGATGGCCGAACAGAACAATATTCCCTTCAAGGACAAGCCCGTTAAGTCTGCGTATATGTGGCGAGATATCGAGCGTCGTGCGCACCGTTATGGCCTCGCCCCAAAACTCCCGGCTCCCTACCCCTTGCCGGGTCTTATCTTGGCCAACCAGATTGCCATTCTTGGTGTCGATAGGGGCTGGGTCGAAGCCTACACGCGTGCGACTTACAGGCGCTGGTTTGAAGGCGGCGAATCTGCCGGAGAAGAGCCGAACATATCGGCGAGCTTGCGGGAAATTGGATGCAATCCACTCGAGATTGTGAATGCTGCCAAAACTCAGCAAGTTATGGATACGCTTGACGCGGCAACCGAAGAGGCAATGACGCTCGGGGTCTTCGGCTCCCCGACCTTTACAGTAGATCGAGAGGTATTTTGGGGCGATGATCGTTTGGACGATGCTATCAACTGGACGAAAAATGCCTAAAAAGGGCTTGGAAGCGTATCCCTCAGCTGTGCGAACGGCTGGGAGCGGCTATTGCTTGTGGGGCGGCAAACGGCAGCAATGTCCGCTGAGTTACGGTTCGGTCCACAAGATGCTGCACGATTTTTGAATGGCCGGTTTGGTAATGCTGCAGCGCAGCGATCCGCAGTAACAAACGCAAAATGGTGTCTATTCGCGATGCTTAGCGCGGCATGTCAACGATGTTGACACCAAGTATGGCGTCGCATGCCAAGTCGATCAAGTGCGGGTGGTGGGTGAATATAATTGCCTGCTCACTGCGTCCTGTCCGTAAGGATGCAATGGAGCAGATCGCATTGGATGCAGAACCTGATGAAGCGTTTACTGGCTGATCTGTTGATGGTGCAGCAATAGGGGCGACAGGAGGGTCATCACGTGCTCACACTCTCTCTGTCGGCAGGCAGCGCGGGGGTGGCTGTAGTGTGCCTTGTGGGCGCTGTGCTGGCGGCCGTGGCAAGCAGGGCAATATTCCGGCTTGTCTTCTCACATACATTCTCGGGCAGGAGGAATGGCTGCACGTATATCTATATACTGGCGGGCGGGGCGTCCCATGTGAAAACTTTAAAGAAGTCCTAGAAAGGGTATCAGGATGTCATAGGGATGGGTTGGTCCGCGGTTGTTTTGAGGGTTCCGTTTCCACCGCAATTGGGCGCCGTTGATGTGCAGTCAAGCTTAGATTTTGAAGCTCCGCTAATTGTGCTTTGTGCAAAGTTGGATGGCGGTGATTCACCGAGCTTTGTTTCCGTCGGCTATTTTCTTAAGCTAAGCGGGACCGCTTCATCTGGGCAGTTTGGCCGCTTATTATCTGAGCGCGAACTGAAAAGTTAGCTTACTTTCTAAGTTCTCTGACTTCATTAGAGGAAAAATCTGCCATTGCTCATAAAACTCTTGACTGTCGCGAAGAGCCGTTACACCTTGATTGTCAATCTAGCTAAACATTGCTCGGCATCCGCGCCCCGATCTGTTCGTCTTGTTTTCAAGGCGTCTCAGGACGGGGTTTTTTTGTTTTATCGGGGACTTCTGTGAAACGCATCGTAACACTCGGCCTGCTTTATTCCCGCAGCGGCAGCTATGCCCGGATCAGTGAGGCATGCCTGACAGGCGCAGAAAATGCCATCGCGCGGATTAATGCAGATACCACGCGGTCGATTGCATTTGCATCGGTATCGCGCGATCCAGGTGGCAATGTGGATCTATACGGGCCGCTGTGCGAGGAAATCCTCGCCGAGACTCCAGCACGCCATATTATTGGCTGCGTCACCTCTTGGAGCCGTAAGGAGGTCATCCCAACGCTGGAAAAACACGGCGGAACCTTATGGTATGCCGTTCCTTATGAGGGATTTGAGGCATCGGATCATGTCGTGTATCTTCATTCCTGTCCGAACCAGCACCTGTTGCCACTGCTAAATTGGACATTCCCGACATATGGGCGACGCGGCTTTCTGACTGGCAGCAACTATATCTGGGGTTGGGAAATAAACCGCCTTGCGCGTGAGACGATCCTTGCCGCTGGCGGCGACGTGTTAGGAGAACGCTATCTGCCGATTGGCGCCGTCGATGTGGGCAGGATGATTGACGAAATTCGTGCTACGGCACCCGATTTCATCCTCAATTCACTGATCGGGCCATCGTCATATGCGTTCCTCAAAGCCTATGCCGCCCTTGGTGAAAGCGATCCTCGATTTAGGCCAGACACTTGTCCGGTTCTGTCGTGCAACCTGACTGAATGCGAACTTGGCGAAATCGCTGATGTTGCCGAAGGTCTGATCGCCGCCGGTCCTTATTTTAGGCAAGAGCCCCGTGCCTTCGGTAGCAGTCACGAGGCGGCAGCGGATCGTGCCGTTCAGGCTTTGGCGGATCTACTGGAAGACAGAACTACGGAACAGAGTCTAAATATCGGGGACTTGCTGCAATCGGCCGCGGGGCAGAACAGCGGGATCGATGCCAAGACCCATCACACCGACCAACCGGCCCTGATCGCGCGGGTTCAGGATGGGGCCTTTTGCGTGGTCTTTGACGGTGGCGTGCTGCCTGGCGATCCGTATTTGACGCGGCCGGTTCCGGTCGGGGCGCACCATCAGTTGCGAGTCGTGTCATGAGGCGAAATGCTCTGACCGTCGATCTGGGTGGCGCGCATGCCATCGTGTTGCATCGCCCACATCCGGTCGTGACGGCGTTGACCCGGCAGTTGCAGGCCGTCGGCCTGAAGGTCAACGCCTGTTGGCCGGAATTACAGGCCGATGCACTGGCCGCTGATTTCGTGTTCTTCGACGCTGATATGGGGTTCGATGAACAGTTTCCGTGGACGCAGGGCGAAGCCCCGATGCCACTGATAGCATTAATCGGGTCAGAGGCCCCCGGTCGCGTTGAATGGGCCCTGTCCACAGGCGCCAATGCGCAAATTTTGAAGCCTGTCGGCGGTAGCGGCGTTTACAGCGCGTTGTTGATTGCACGTCACGCCTTTGAGGCGCGGCAGGCGCTGGCGGCAAATGTAGCCGATTTGCGCCGGCGTCTAGGTGAGCGACAGACCGTGGTGCAAGCCGTGGTCAGGCTGATGGAAAACAGCGGTTCGCAACAGGCCGCTTATGCGGCACTACGAGCCGAAGCGATGGACGCGCGGATCTCGCTTGAAGAGGCCGCTACCCGTGTTCTTGCCCGGGACAACAGCCCAACCCAAGGCTTTACGAAGGGTGGTGCCGCATGAGTGATGTGGCTATGAAGAACAACGCGCGCCGCCCGGACAGCGTATGGGGGCGGCTGCGGCGCCGCAAGATGGCGCTAGTGGGCATGTCGCTGGTTATTCTTATTGTTGGTGCATCGATCCTCGCGCCGTGGATCGCGCCCTATGATCCGTTCGTGCAGCATTTCGATGGTCTGACGCTCTTTGGAGAGCCACAGCCGCCGGGTGGCGCATACCTTCTGGGCACGGATCTTTTGGGCCGCGACCTGTTCAGCCGGTTGCTTTATGGCGCGCGGACCTCGTTGATAATCGGTGTTGTTGCCAATGGGATTGCATTGATCATCGGGACGGTGGTCGGACTGACAGCGGGCTTTTTCCAGGGCTGGATTGGTGCCGTTCTGATGCGGTTTACCGATCTGATGATGGCTTTCCCAGCCCTGCTGTTGGCCATTTTCCTTGCGGCCGCCTTTCAGCCGTCGCTTTGGATCGTGGCGTTCGTGATCGCGATGGTGAGCTGGGTGCAAACGGCACGGGTCATCTATACAGAAACAACCGCCCTGACCGCCCGGGATTTCATCGCAGCAGAGCGGACATTGGGCGCCAGCACCCCGCGCATTCTGTTCAAGCATATCTTGCCGCATCTGGTGCCAATGATCATCGTCTGGGGCACTCTGGGAATTTCGACGACTGTGCTTCTGGAGGCGACATTGTCCTACCTTGGCGTAGGTGTGCAGCCACCCACGCCAAGTTGGGGCAACATCATCTTTGAAAACCAGACCTACTTTCAGGCCGCCCCTTGGCTGGTATTCTTTCCCGGCGCCGCCATCGTTGTGCTGGCGCTGGCTTTCAATCTGGTCGGTGACGCGCTGCGCGATGTGCTGGACCCTACGCTGCGGGGGTCGGATTGATGGCAGGCTATATGCTGCGACGACTGGTGCAGGCCGCCTTAATTCTGCTGGGCGTGTCGCTGATTACCTTCTTTTTGCTCTACGTTCTGCCCGCCGATCCGGTGCGCCAGATAGCGGGCCGATCAGCGACACCGCAGACGGTGGCGAATATTCGGGCGCAACTGGGTCTGGATCAACCGTTTATCGTGCAATACGGGCGCTATATGGCCGGGCTGTTGCAGGGCGATATGGGTCGCAGCTATTTGCAAAAAACCGATGTGGCAACCCTGATTGCTGCGCGCCTGCCTGCATCTTTGCTGCTGATGGCGGCGGGGATCGGGGCGGAGCTGGTGATCGGGCTGACCATGGGCGTCATTGCTGCGCTGTGGCGTGGACGCGCGGTGGATAATGGGTTGATGATGACCTCATTCGTTACTGTGTCGGCGCCGCAATTCGTGGTCGCACTATTGCTGCTCTATCTGTTCGCTGTGAAGCTTGGGTGGTTCCCGATTGGTGGCTATGGCACGCCCGCGCACCTGGTGTTGCCCGCCTTGACCTTGGGCATTCTGGGGTCTGGCTGGTATGCGCGGATGATGCGATCCAGCATGATCGAAGTGCTGCGCGCCGATTTCATCCGCACCGCCCGCGCCAAAGGGCTGACCCGGCGTCGCGTGATCCTGCGGCATGCCATGCCAAACGCGATCCTGCCGATCATCGCGATGATTGGGATTGATATTGGCATTTTCATGGGCGGCATCGTCGTCGTCGAAGGTGTCTTTGGCTGGCCTGGTATTGGTCAGCTGGCATGGCAAGCGATCCAGCGCGTCGACATTCCGATCATCATGGGCGTCACGCTTGTGTCAGCCTGCGCGATCGTGCTGGGCAATCTGCTGGCCGATCTGATCACACCACTGATCAACCCCCGTATTCGTATCCGCTAATCACCAACAGGAGAGAGACAATGAAAAAACTACTCACATCCACCGCGCTGATCGCCGCAATGGCTATGCCAGCCTTTGCGCAGGAAACGCTTGACCCCAACGCCCAATCCGGCGGCGGGATCGTCGTGACATACAAGGACGACGTTGCCACTCTGGATCCCGCTATCGGCTATGACTGGCAGAACTGGTCGATGATCAAATCGCTGTTCGACGGTCTGATGGATTACGCCCCCGGCACCACCGAATTGCGCCCCGGTCTGGCCGAAAGCTATGACGTGTCCGCGGACGGCAAGACATTCACCTTCCACTTGCGCACTGGCGTCAAGTTTCACAATGGGCGGGAGATGACGGCAGACGACGTAAAATACTCGCTCGACCGTGTTACCAACCCAGTCACCCAATCGCCCGGCGCGGGCTTCTTTGGGGCGATTGCAGGTTATGACGCTATGGCTGATGGATCGGCCACTTCGCTGGAGGGTGTCACCGTCATCGACCCCGCCACGGTTGAAATCAAGTTGTCACGGCCCGACGCAACGTTCCTGCACGTGATGGCGCTAAACTTTGCTTCCATCGTTCCGTCCGAGGCTGTGGATGCCGCCAGCGGCGATTTTGGCAAGATGCCAGTGGGCACAGGTGCCTTCAAGCTGGACGAATGGACCATCGGTCAAAAGTTGGTGTTCGCCAAGAACCCCAACTACTGGCGCGTGGGGCTGCCCTATCTGGATACCGTGACCTTTGAGGTTGGGCAGGAACCCATTGTGGCCCTGCTGCGATTGCAGAACGGCGAAGTAGACGTGCCCGGTGACGGCATCCCGCCCGCTAAATTCCAAGAGGTAATGGGCGATCCCGAGCAGGCCGCGCGCGTGGTTGAAGGTGGTCAGTTGCAAACTGGCTATATCACGCTGAACGTCACCATTCCGCCGCTCGACAATGTTGATGTCCGCAAGGCGATCAATATGGCGATCAATAAGGACCGGATCACCCAGATTATCAACGGCCGCGCCGTGCCAGCGACACAGCCGCTGCCACCTTCCATGCCTGGTTATACCGAAGGTTACGCGGGCTACGCCTTTGATCCCGAAGCCGCCAAGCGGATGCTGGCTAACGCGGGTTTCGCTGACGGGTTCGAGACCGAGCTTTACGTGATGAACACCGACCCCAACCCGCGCATCGCACAAGCGATTCAGCAGGATCTGGCGTCGATTGGCGTCTCCGCGTCGATCCGGTCGCTGGCGCAAGCAAATGTGATCGAAGCAGGCGGCGCTGGCACCGCCCCAATGATTTGGTCTGGCGGCATGGCGTGGATTGCTGACTTCCCCGATCCGTCCAACTTCTTTGGTCCGATCCTGGGCTGTGCAGGCGCAGAGGAAGGCGGCTGGAACTGGTCGAAGTTCTGTGTTGAAGAAATCGACGCCGAAGCGACTACCGCTGACAGCATGCTGGACCCTACAGCACCAGAGCGGCTGGCAATGTGGTCTGACGTCTACATGAAGGTTATGGAAGAAGCGCCTTGGGTGCCGGTGTTCAACGAACAGCGCTACACGATGAAATCTGCACGCATGGGCGGTGACGACAGCCTCTATGTTGATCCGGTGTCGATCCCGGTGAACTACGACTATGTCTACGTGACCGAGTAAGACCATGTGCAGGGCTTGTGATTATACGATCCATGGCGCGCAACATCATTTTGGTTGGGACAATTCATTTGATCCAGTCGAACGGGTGGAACCGGGCCAGACGATCAAATTTCATTGCCACGACAGTTCGGCGGGCCAGCTAGGCCCGTCGTCCACTGTGGCGGATGTAGCAACGCTGGACTTCGGCAAAATCAACCCTGTCTCTGGCCCGATCTGGGTCGAAGGGGCGGAACCGGGTGATGCGCTGAAAATCACGCTCGACAGTTTTGCGCCGCAGGCGCAGGACGGCAAAGGCTGGGGCTGGACTGCGAATATCCCCGGTTTTGGCCTGCTGGCGGATCAGTTCACTGATCCGGCCTTGCATGTCTGGACATATGATCCAGATAAAATGGCACCAGCGCTGTTCGGCAAGGAAGGGGCTGTGCCGCTCAAACCCTTTGCGGGGACCATCGGCAATGCGCTGGCGGAACCCGGTCTGCATTCCATCGTGCCGCCCCGGCGCGTCGGTGGCAATCTGGACATTCGCGATTTGGCGGCTGGAACCACGCTCTATCTGCCGGTTGAGGTTGTAGGTGCGCTGTTCAGTGTCGGCGATACCCACGCCGCTCAAGGTGATGGCGAAGTCTGCGGCACGGCGATTGAAAGCCCGATGGACGTGGTTCTGAAACTTGATCTGGTGAAAGGGGCCAACCTCAAGACGCCGCGCTTCACCACACCTGGGCCAGTCACTCGGCACCTGGATGCCAAGGGCTATGAGGTCACAACTGGCATTGGTCCTGACCTGATGACCGCCAGCCGCGATGCGGTTTCCAGCATGGTCGATTTCCTCTGCGCCACGCGCGGCATGGCGGCGGTTGACGCCTATATGCTGGTCAGCACCTGCGGTGATCTGCGGATATCTGAAATTGTGGATATTCCCAATTGGGTTGTCAGCTTCTACTTTCCGCGCTGCGTGTTTGAATGAACCCTATCGCTATACATCCGTCTGACGCCGCCTCGGCGTCAGACGTTCCTACGCCGATCCTGTCGGTGCAAAATCTTTGTGTTTCGGTGGATACCCAGGCCGGTCCTTTGTCGCTTATCGAAAACATCAGCTTCACGCTGGCACGCGGCGAAACGTTGGCGCTGGCTGGCGAAAGTGGATCGGGTAAATCGATCACGTCGCTTGCGATCATGGGGCTTTTGCCTCCGCCCGCCGTAAGTGTGTCGGGCGGCAGCATAATGCTGGGCCACGAAACCCTGACGACCCTTCCTGAGGCGGGTCTGCGTGCGCTGCGCGGCAACCGGATCGCGATGATTTTTCAAGAACCGATGACCAGCCTCAACCCGATCATGACCATCGGCACCCAATTGATCGAGGCGATCCGCGCCCACGCGCCGCTATCCCGCGCCGCTGCGCGGTCCGAAGCATTGGCAGCCCTGCGCGCCGTTCGCATGTCAGAACCCGATCGCCGGATGCACCAATTCCCACACGAATTATCTGGCGGGATGCGCCAGCGTGTTATGATCGCGATGGCGCTTGCTCTGAAGCCCGACGTGCTGATCGCCGACGAGCCGACGACCGCCCTTGATGTGACCGTTCAGCGGGAAGTGCTGGAGTTGCTGCGCGATCTGCAAAAGGCACAAGGCACCGCAATTTTGCTCATAACCCATGACATGGGCGTCGTTGCAGAAATGGCAGACCGCGTCGTTATTATGCGCCAAGGCCGGATCGAGGAGACTGGCGCAGTCCATCAAATCTTCACTGCCCCTCAGCAGACTTACACGCGGGACTTGCTTGCCGCTGTGCCGCGCATGGGCCAGGGCGGCGCGCCGATATCGCGAAGAGAGGCACCAGTCATCGCCGATCTGCGTGACGTTCAGGTGCGCTATGATATTAGAGGCGGCGTTCTGAACCGCGTCACACACCGGGTTCACGCGGTGGAAAGTGTGAGTTTTGACATCCGGGCAGGAGAGACATTTTCCCTTGTGGGGGAATCTGGTTGCGGGAAATCGACGATCGCGCGCGCCATCGTCGGGCTCGTGCCACATCAGGGGGCAATCAATATCGCAGGGCAACGGGTTGGCATCATGACCGCGCAGGCGAGGAGGCGGCTGAGTGCGGTCATGCAGATCGTGTTTCAGGATCCCATGGCAGCACTGGACCCCCGGATGACTGTGGGCGAACAGATTGCAGAGCCACTGCTTATTCATGGTGAGCACGACGCCGCCAGTCGCCGCGCCCAAGCCGCAGCATTGATGGACAAAGTTGGGTTGACTGAGGCGCAGCTCGATAACTACCCGCACGAATTTTCAGGCGGACAACGTCAACGGATATGTATCGCCCGCGCGTTGGCACTCACACCGAAACTGATTATCGCAGACGAAAGCGTCTCGGCGCTGGATGTGTCAGTGCAGGCGCGGGTTCTTGATCTGTTGCGTGCCCTCAAGGACGAATTCGGCATCGCGATGTTGTTTATTAGTCATGATATGGCGGTGGTGGAAAATATCTCTGACCGGGTCGCGGTCATGCATCTGGGCCAGATTGTTGAGATCGGCAGCCGTGCGCAGGTATTCGGCAATCCGCAACATCCCTATACGCGGCGGTTGATGGCCGCGGTGCCTGTCCCTGATCCATCATTTGAGCGCAAAGCGGAAAACAGAATTTCCGGCGATGTTCCGACACCTCTGCATCCTATTGGTCATAACATGATCCGTCACCAAATGTTGCAGGTGTCTGGCGGGCATTTCGTTGCTGAAACGGACTGATGGCAGATCCGTTTTCTTGGCAGCGCCGGAGAATTTGTCCAACCGAACTGCGCGATTGCTTGCTTTGTTCTGTATCATGATCAACGTAGAAATCGCTGCTAAGATAGTCTCATTCAATTGTCTTTTTTGAATGCAGTATCAATCTCAAGTGCCGCTCCGCAGCCGCCCGTTGAAACCACACTGCAAAGTAGAAGTCCAAACTGAACGCGGCAATTCTCGGAGATATTCCAAGTTCTATGCACTGCGTCTAAAATTGATGCTTTACAAGGTATCGCATGAATTTCTCACTTTGCTTGAAGCCTTTGCCAAAAGCCAATTGTTCAGTCCCGTCCATAAGAAAAGCCGTGAGGCGCATGGCCTTCGCGCGCTGCTGAGCACACGCAAGGCTTTGCTGAAGAAAACGATAGATTTAGCAAACGAGGTTCGCGGGTTACTTAAGATTTTTGGTATTCGTTTGCCGCAAACAGTGAAGCACGGCAGTTTTGATGGCGTTGTGCGGATAGATGACATTCTGGCACATGCGTTGGTGCCCTTGCTCGACGCTAGGGTGGTCCTTTGTCAGCATTATTTGGAGCTGGATCGACGGGTTAAGTGGGCTGCCAGTCAAGATGATGTCTGCATGAGATTTATGACGGTGCCAGGTGTGGGGCCCATTACTGCCCTAACCTTCAAGGCGGCCGTTGATGATCCCTCACGCTTTAAGAAATCTCGCACCGTTGCGGCACACTTTGGCCTCACCCCCCGAAGATATCAGTCAGGAGAACACGATAATCCAGGGCGCATATCAAAGGCGGGCGATCGAGACGTGCGAGCCACTCTATATGCGGCTGCGAATGCACTTCTTATGCGAACGATGGTGAGCTCTCAGATCAAATCATGGGGCATGCGATTGATCCGCACCAAAGGGCGTCGCAGAGCTGTCGTTGCCGTCGCCCGAAAATTAGCCGTATTGCTCCACCGAATGTGGATCGACGGCACGGAATTTCGTCAGGAACCGGTGGGAGGAATGGCATGATCTGAATCGCCAAACACCAAATCTAACGAGGTCGTCCTATCCGGACGAGGTCTGTGGATGAAGACGAAAATGTCTGCTGCGCAACTTGAAGCGCGTCGGGAAGCAGTGCTCTCCACAACCTATCCGACATATGCTTGCAGCGATGCCATCCGAGCATCAAAAAAGACTGCGAAGAGAAGCGTGACCCGGATGAGCGACAAAGACCCAAACAAACAAGGGAAAAAGAGCTTGACCTAAATACCCAGTTAGAGAAGTGGGCTTTCGCTGCAGGCGCGAGGTGAGGCCGGGTCACAGGCCAGAGCTGACATTCAAACAGCTTCAGATAGCGGATTCTTTCTGCAGCGCGGAAGGTCGCTCGGAGCCCAAACTAACCAGCGCTGCAACTGCAGCATTTTGCACCCGCAGAAATTTAAATAAGACAGAGATGGCCCAAAGCAGACATCCACAATGTCACGGGATGCTGCGATGCAGCTTCTACGAAGAAGACATTAGCGGCATTGCAGAACTTCGGCAAAGGGGCCCCTATGGCTCAGCTCTATTAACAAACAAAGAGCGTTGATTCTTCTTCATGTAAGTCCAAGCAATAAAGCGACTTGTTTTTTGCCCCTGTGCCATTTCGACGACTTTAAAATCAGCAACTCTGGCTTTTCCTAAAATTCGGTCGAGTGGCTGGAGGTTATCCTTTTTCGACACCAACGACGTAAACCACAGGCATTGGTCTGCGAACTCCATGCTTTGTTCAACCATGCGCGCGATAAACTTTATCTCACCACCCGGATACCAAAGCTCGGCGTTTTGACCACCAAAGTTGAGTTTTTTCGAATGCCCTTTCCCAAGGTTTGCCCACTTACGTTGAGTGCCTTTATTCGCTTGTTCCATCGACGCATGAAACGGCGGGTTGCACATGGTTAGGTGAAAAGCATCGTTGGGCTTGATCACGCCACGAAGGATATTCTTAGGTTCAGCTTGTTGCCCAAGCGTAATTTTCAACTTGTTGCATTCACAAATTTGTTTTGCGGATTCGAGAGCAACTGCATCGATATCGACGCCAGTGAAGTCCCAACCGTATTCGCTTTGGCCCGTCAGGGGGTAAACTAGGCTCGCACCGGTGCCGATGTCTAATGCTTTGATGTGCGGCCCATGTGGGATTTCCTGATTGTTGCTTTCGGCAAGCAAGTCTGCGAGATAGTGGATATAGTCGACACGACCGGGAATTGGCGGGCACAGATAGCCGCTAGGGATGTCCCAAAGATCAACATTATAATGCGTCTTTAGCAAAGCCCGATTTAGCATCCGGACAGCGCTCACGTCTTGAAAGTTGATCGTCGTTTGGCCGCGTGGGCTACTGATCGTGAAAGCTTCAAGTTCAGGTGTCTGCGCCACCAAGCGGACAAAGTCGTAGCCATGAACGTGTTGATTACGGGGATGCAGCATTTTTTTGGTGGCCATGAGGAACGCCTTTATAAAAGTTGGTGGACGTCACTCGCCAGACGGTAAGTTGGCTTTAGGCCCTCATGCACAAATTGTAAAATTGGGAGCGAGTCTTTATCCTCCGCTGACACCTTAAGTGCGCTGGTCACTCTCGGTCCAAAACCGCCACGGAACCCAAAAGAGTATCGCTGTCGCGCTGCGTGCCAAAGGAAACATCGAAAACAATAGGCTTTTCACAGCATTTTTCTGGCCTGCCATTGGCGCTGGGTTCGGAGGAATGGCTGCACACAAAAGCACATACCAACGGGCGCAGCGTCCCATTTAGATGTTTGGCGAAGTCCTAGAAGGGGCGGGTGGATGTGATGGGGATGGGTCTTTCCGCGATAGTTTTGAGGGTTCCATTTCCACCGCAATACATCTCCCGTCCTCCGAATATACGAAGGACACAAACTGGCGGAATTTTACTCCGCTACAACCGCGCTATGCAGTCGCCTCTGTGGCCCATTATTGCTCTGCGTTTTACAGATCAAGCGGGCCAGGGTCTAATTTGGGGGGAGCTCATCATCTAAGAGAAAAAGCCACGCAGTGCGCTGTCAAATCCGCGCGACGATAAAGTCCGGAGTAATTTGAGATCTTGCAATGGCATCGTCCACGTCGAGGCGTGTAAGCGACCCGTGTGCCGTGACCAGAGCTGTGGCAAACCCCGCCTGACGTCCGCCAAGGATGTCGGTATGCAGGGTATCGCCGACCATGAGGACACGTTTGGGAGGGATCGGTGTCGCGAAGCGTGTCATCGCCAGATTGAAAATGTCCGGAAAAGGTTTGCCAAGGAACACGGGGGCGATTCCGGTGGCGTCCGCGAGCTTGTGTGCGAACCATCCCGGTTCGAGCGACAGACCGTTTTCGCGCGGGGCGACGAGATCGGGGTTGCCGACAAAGACAGGACGCGGTGCACGTGCGAGTGAAGCCTCCAGCAGCTTTTGCCGCCGTTCGGTCCAGCCATCGGCGCCGATCAACAGGAACCCGTCGACCAAATCGTAGTCTGCGGGCGCATCTGCGAGGATAACCGTATCGAGTGCGGCGATTTCTCCCAAGTCAGAGTCCGGGTTCAGCATCACGCCCCAGCGCAGGCGGGGTTCACGCGCTATGCGCTGCAAGAGTGCTTCGCGGCTCGTCACGACCTCGTGCGGTGTGAAGTCAAAGCCAAGCGTGGCATAGCGCGCCATCATGCGGGCCTTGGGGTAAGCTGCCGAGTTCGATACCACAGCGACTGATTTGCCCGCTGCACGCAGTGCGGTGACGGTCGCGGCTGCACCAGGGATGGCCGTTTCACCGACGTTCAACACCCCGTAGGCGTCGAACAGGATAAGGTCAAAGGGAGCCACGATATCTTTGAAAGCGGCCCGCGTTGCAGCACCGCCGCCGGTCATCATCGGCAGGCGGTGGTTGATACGCAGGTAGGTCGCGAAGGCTTTAGATGGATCAATGCCGCGATTGCCAGTCACAGAATGCGGCGCCGCAAGAAGGCCGAGATGACCTCGCCGATGATGACCAGAACGATTATCGCGAGCAGGATCGTTGCGACTTCGGGCCAGTTGAACGTATCGATGGCCCCTTGCAGGACAATCCCGATACCTCCGGCACCGACGAGGCCCAGCACGGTAGATTCCCGCAGGTTGATGTCCCAGCGTAGGATCGCGACGGCCCAAAAAGTCGGCATGACTTGCGGCACGATAGCGTAGATGATGACTTTGAAGCGCGAGGCACCTGTGGCCTCCAGGGCTTCAACCGGGCGTTTGTCAATTTCTTCGATCGCCTCGCCCAAAAGTTTACCGATAAACCCGATGGACCGGAACATAATTGCGATAATACCTGCAACGATGCCTGGCCCGAAAATGGCAACGAACAAGAGCGCCCAGATGATCGTATTTACGGATCGGGACGTGACCAATATCAGCCGCCCCAGCCACAGTGTCGCCCGGTTCGGTGTCGTGTTCTGTGCTGAAATATAGGCCACGGGCAAAGAGAGCAGCACGGCAAACGCGGTGGCGAAGGTGGCGATATTCACCGTGTCCCAAAGCACGCTCAAGATACTGGCAAGGTTGCTGGGGTCGGGCGGATACATGCGTCCGAACAAATCGCCGATTTGTTCGGGGGCACTCCAGACCCACGGCCAGATCACCTCGATCGATGTTAGTGCCCAAGCGAGGATAATCCCGCAGCCGAGCAGAGCCGCATATCGCGTCATGCGTTGCCGCAGGGTAAAGCGGGCCCAGTCGTCGCGGCCAAATTTTTCGGTAAGAGAGGTCATTGAATGCGTTTCCGAATGATGCCGCTGATGGCTTCTGACACAAGGATCGCGCCAACGATGACGATCGTGATGGCCAGTGCGAAGTCATAGTCATAGCGCCCGAAGGCATTTGCAAGTGTGGCGCCAATTCCGCCCGCGCCGACAAGTCCTACAATCGCGGAGGCGCGCAGGTTCGAATCCAGTTGGTAGATGGTCAGACCGATCTGGCGTGGCATGATTTGTGGAAAAATCGCATAGAACAGGGTCGACAGATAAGGCGCACCGGCGGCGCGCATCGCCTCGACCTGTCCAAAGTCGATTTCCTCGATCCGTTCGGCCAGCATCTTGGCGACGAAACCGATCGAATAGACGATCAGCGTCAACACACCCGCAAAGGGGCCAAAGCCCACGGCCTTTACAAACAGAATGGCCACGATGATGGGGTGGAAACTGCGGGCGATAATGATGATGGCGCGGCCTAGGTAAAAGATGGGCCGCGGGGCCATGTTGCTGGCGGACATGAAGGCGATGGGGATCGACAACAGCACCCCGCCTGCCGT
>TARA_R110002051_G_scaffold46157_1_pt1 | contig 22792 bp, 30 predicted proteins | sample TARA_R110002051 | Tara Oceans TARA_R110002051 (sample SAMEA4397023) | marine metagenome | biome: Polar Biome; feature: [MES] marine water layer (ENVO:01000295) within the mesopelagic zone...; material: water (ENVO:00002006), including particulate matter (ENVO:01000060) such as......
ACTCAGTTAATTCCGTTTTCCCTTTGAAGAGCCCGTATATATGCCGCGATATGCAATACTTCTGCGCGTGTTACGCCCTCGACGGGTGGCATATTGCCGAACTTCCAATGATGCGCCCGAACGCCATTCTGCGCTGCAAGGACAAACGCCATATCACCATGGTGGCCCGGCTCATAAATCTTGTGCACGAGCGGTGGAGCAACGCCGTCCTGACCCTGTCCATTTACGCCGTGGCAGGCCGCGCAGGCCGCATCATAGGCACGCTTGCCGATTTGCTCTTGCTCGGTGAAACTTGGGGGCAGCCTGACAGTTGCAAGCGCACCTGCGGGAAGTGCCATGCTTTCATCCGTTCGGGTGCCTGTATGCGACCGGGTCGGTTGCATGACGTACCATACCGCCGCAGCAACGGCGATCAGAGCAAAAAATATTGCTGCCCATTTCATTCTAACAAACTCCCTCATGATGTTGCGATGGCCCCATGTCCCTGGAAGGGCAAACCTGGTTTCCCTAGCGTGGCTCGCTCGAATTGACTGACGTCTTCCAGTACGCTGTCAACTAATCGGCCTTTTTCTGACTGCTGGTTCGGTTTGGAAAAAAAGCCAGTGATCTCCTGATACCGGATCCGTGTATCTTCCAAAGTCTGGTAGTAGCGGAAAAGCTCCTTCAACGGCGCAGAGAAGTCCTTGTGCGCCGCAAGTACAGCCACCAGCGCGCCAAGTGTGATCCGACCCTCAATGACGAAATATCCACCCAGAGAGTAGAACAGGAACGGCGTCAGTGCGGTCAGAAAATTGTTGAGCGCCTTGATGAAGAATTTCAGGCGGAAGATTTTTCTGCGCACGTGCTCAAGCTCTCTAAATCTTGCGCCCGCAGGCAACAGCCCCGTTGGGCTTTCTTGCCGTTCATGCAATTGATTGCTTAGCTGTCTGCCGAGCAGCCGGACCTCCTTGATCCTTGTGCGAGAGAGGGCGTTGACCTTCCGCTGCAGCTTGGGAAGCAGCACGAGTTGAATTGGCAGCACAGTCAGTGCAGCCGCACCCAATACAGGGTCTTGAACGAACATGAACAACAGGATCGTCAGAAGTGTACCGCCTTGGAGTATAGGCAGAGTCAGCACATCGGCCGCGAAGCCGCCCACGGGTTCGACCTCTTGTGCGAGGATCGGGACGATTTCACTTTTGTCGGATGAATGCGGGTCGCTGCGCCATTGCCGATACACCAGTAACCGGAAACGCCTTAGAAAACGCTCTGCCACATACCCTTTAAAGACGTTGAGACCATATTTGTTGAGCCCATTCAAAAGAATAGCCAGCAGATAAAGGCCGCAAAGAAGCATTAAGAAAACGAGCTGATCAACGTTCTGTCCCAGAACGACAACGGGGAAACGATCAGAATCCAGTGCGTTGTTCACAATCTGTTTTGGCAATTCTAGAGTCAGATAGAGAATTGGCATTGCAATGAGGCTAAGCATGATCATAAGTGCCTGCTGCTTTTTGGAGTAACGCAGGACGGAGCTGAAGAGGCTACTATCGAGCCCCCGTATGGGCTCAGGATGAACCTTGGTCGGGCGTCGGCGTCTCCAGAGCTTCGGAATACCGCGTAGTGCAAAGTAGGTGCCAACGGCGATCAGAAGCGCCGGAGCCAAGACAAGGATGAGATGGATAAACGGATGAACCCAGTCTGGAGTGGCATCGTTGTAATCGTAGCCAAAACCAGCAGCCACCTCGTGGACCAGCACATGATATCTATCCTTGAACGACACCGGAATTCTTCAGCCTTCTGACTTGGGAGCAAGGTGATCGTGCACCATGATCACACCCCACATGCCCGCTTCGCGATGTCCGGGGAGAAGGCAGACAAATTCCAGATTCAAAATGTCTGTGAATTCCCATATTAGTTCGGCGCTTTGTCCGCTTTGTACCGTTACCGCGTTTGGATCGTCATGGCGCATGTCAGGATGGTCACGCATCCATTGCTTATGCTCTGCAACTTCGCTGAACGAGCCCAGGAAAAACTCGTGATCCAAGGCACCCAAATTGCTGATCACAAACCGGACAATTGATCCGCTTTCAATGTGTATGGCGTCCGGCTCAAAGAGCATGTAGCCGCTAGTAGTTTCCTTTATGGTTATCTCAACCGTTCTGTCGAACAAGGAGCCATCACTGGGTTTCCCAATTGGTTCATGGCCCGGCAGTTCGAATGCTCGCGCATGAGGCTCTCGGCCTTTGCCATTGGCGGCGTCCACCGAAGTCACTGGGAACGTCAGCGACACGACAAAAGCACAGGTTCTGATGAACGTCTTCATGATCAATTCCTCCGCATTTCTTGGTTTTCTGGAATTGGTTTGCTTGCTCAGACCAAGCGTCGAAGCGAAAGGGGCCAGGGCGTATGCCCCGGCCCCATGTGCTCTGTACTCACTTCATCTGTGTGACGGTCAGCTTGCCTTTGAGCCGTTCAGCGACGAACTCGATGTCCTGGCCTTCGGACATATTGGCGATTGTCGCCTCGTCCGCGCGGAAGACCATGGTCATGGCTGGCATGTCGAGGTTAACGAGAGGGCCGTGGATGATCGTGACCTTGCCGGCCTTTGCGTCGATTTTCTTGATCTTACCCGTCGTGAACTCGACATCTGCTTGTGCCATCTGTTCACCGACTGTGATCGGGCCGTGCATGCCAGATTCGTAGTGGCCGGGGATCAGGCAGGCAAACTCGAACGTGCCTTCATTTGCAAACTTCCAAATGACCTCACCTGTGCCACCCTCATCAAGGCGCACTGAGTTTGGGTCGTCGTGTTCCATGTCCATCTTGGCCATGGCTTCCTTGTGTTCGGCATTGCCTTCGATGGTGTCGATGACGAATTCGTGCTCCAACTCCCCCTTGTTCATAACGTTAAAGCGGATGGTTTCGCCCTTCGCGATCTCAAGTGACGCGGGTTCGAAAATCATGTCACCATCGTCGGTTTCTCGCATGGTGACATCAATTGTGCGGTCCACCTTGGCAGGATCACCCGGCATGCCGATCATCATTTCCGCGTGTTTGTCTGCATGATCGTCGTCATGTCCACCGTCATGTGTGCCTGCGGCGAATGCCGGGGCGGAAAGAGTGACTGCCAGTGCGGATGTCAAAAGTAGGTTTTTCATTGTTTTTCCTGTAGTTGGAGTTGATTTCAGTCTCGCAGGGCCGATCAGCCCTTCGACGTTGGTTTTGGTGTCAGCAGTGTCTTGGGACTGTGGTTTGAGGCAAACTCGGGCAATTCACCGGTCCACTCGTAAGCCTGCTCGCCCGGAGGGTTCTCGTACCAGCCGGGATCGGAGTAATCGTCCGCATCGATGCCGTCCCGCACCTTCACGACCGAAAACATGCCGCCCATTTCAATCGGTCCATGTGGACCCCACCCTGTCATCATCGGGATGGTGTTGTCGGGCAACGGCATTTCCATCACACCCATATCCGCCATGCCTGCCGTGCCCATAGGCATGTATTCCGGCTGGAACTGGCGGATTGTCCGGGTGAGAGGTTTCTTGTTCACACCGATGAATGTGGGCACGTCATGCCCCATCGCGTTCATGGTATGGTGTGATTTGTGGCAATGGATCGCCCAGTCACCCAGATGGTCGGCAACGAACTCGTAGGCGCGCATGGCGCCGACAGGAATGTCGATGCTGACCTCGGGCCATTGCGCTTCGGGCGGCACCCAACCGCCGTCAGTACAAGTCACCTTGAAGTCATAGCCGTGCATGTGGATCGGGTGGTTTGTCATCGTCAGATTGCCGACCCGCACGCGCACTTTGTCACCCTTGTTCACGACCAAAGGGTCGATGTCGGGGAAGATCCGGCTGTTCCAGGTCCACAGATTGAAGTCCGTCATCGTCATGATGCGCGGCACGTATGTCCCGGGATCGATGTCGAAGGCGTTCAACATAATCAGAAAGTCGCGATCAACCGGCATGAAAGTCGGATCCTTGGGATGGATGACAAACATCCCCATCATCCCCATCGCCATCTGCACCATCTCATCCGCGTGGGGGTGGTACATGAACGTGCCGGACTTGATCAGGTCGAATTCGTAGACGAAGGTCTTGCCAGGCGGGATACCGGGGTGCGACAGGCCGCCGACACCATCCATGCCGGAAGGAAGGATCAGGCCGTGCCAATGCACCGAAGTATGCTCCGGCAGCTTGTTGGTGACATAGATGCGAACCCGATCGCCTTCGACGGCTTCGATGGTCGGACCTGTGGACTGGCCGTTGTAGCCCCACAAATGCGCGATCATGCCATCAGCCAGTTCACGCTCCACCGGTTCGGCGACAAGGTGGAATTCCTTGACCCCGTTGTTCATCCGGTGTGGCAGCGTCCACCCATTGAGCGTGACGACTGGGTTGTAGTCCGGCCCTGAATTGGGTCGCGCTGTATAGGCCGTTTGCGCGCTCTCCATCTGGGTCGCCTCGGGCAAACCCATGTTCGTGGTCTTACCCCAGGCTTGCGAAGAAACCATGGCCGCACCCGCGGCACCGGCTCCAAGTAATTGACGTCTATTCAACATATCAGTTCCTTTCAGTGTCCTGCGCCGCCACCAGCGGCAAGTGTTGCGCCTTCACCACCAGCACCACCGCTGCCTGCACCGCCGCCGTAAATGGCTGCGGTCAGATCGGCTTGAGCCATGTAAAATTCGCGCTTTGCATTGGCTGCTTCCAGCGATGCGCCAAGTTTTTCGCGCACGTCCGTCAGCAGTTCGAAGGTGTTGGTGATCATGCCGTTGTAGGACAGCAACCCTTCCTCCTCGACGGTCTGGCGCAATGGAACCAGAACGTCTCGGTAGTGTCGCGCGATCTTGTATGAAGCGTGATAGGCGGTTTCAGCGCCCCTCGCTTCTGACCGAACGTTGACCGCCTTTTCGGCAAGGACGTTTGCAGCTTGCAAATAAGCGAGTTCGGCCTTGCGCATCCGGGCCTTACCCGTGTCGTAAATCGGGATCGCAAATTCGAGTTCGACCTGCGGGGTGGTCTCAGTTTCCGTTTCACCGTCCTCTGCTTCACGTTCGGTCTCGAACCCCGCGATGATTTCAAGATCAGTGACCAAGCGCGTTTGGTCTGTCAGACCGAAAGCTGCTGCTTGCGCCTCAAGCCCCAGCTTTGCGACCCTCAAGTCCAGACGATTTCGAAGCGCTCGTCCTTCAATATTGGTCACGCGACCTACAGAGCGCGGCAATGCTGGAAGCGCATCGGGTACGAAATAGTTAACCTCAGTCCCCCATAGACCCATGAGTTTTGTAAGGTCTTCTTTCGCCCTGATGGCGTTGAGACGGGCCTGTGCAAGCTGCCCGGCCAGCTCAGCATTGAACGCATGCTCACGAGCTTGCCCCGCTTTGTTGAGCGCTCCTGTTTCTCCCAACTTTCGAGCGAGTTCCGAACCTGCGTCAGATGTGGCTTTTGCCCTCTTGAGATAGCTGACAGCTTCGAAAGCGGCGACAGCATTGATCCATGCTTGTCGCGTTTCATTTGCCAACGTCAAAGTATCATTTACGGCTGTCAGCTGTGCTGCACGGAAATTGACATCCGCCAAGGCAACCCGTTGTCTGCGCGTCTTGGCATCCAAAATATTCGTTGCAATCATGCCTTCGATTGCCCGGTAGACACCAAGTTCTGCGGCTCCGATGCCTAGTACACCAATCGAAACTACCGGGTTTTCCGGCGTTGATTGCTGCCATGCTTCAGCGGCAGAAAGCCCAACATTTGCGTAGGAGGCTTGTAGCCCCTTATTGTTGAGCAACGCGACCTGAACCGCCGTATCGGCCGAAATGGTTTTTCGATGAACCATGCCGTGAACTTGCTTTTTCAAAGCAACGTTCTCTGCTTGGGTCTGAGCGAATGCAGTGCGTTTTCCGATCGCGGCTGACGTCTGACCCGCCACATTGGCAAAGCCAGCTTTCGGTTCAGTGTAAATACCTGGAATCGCAGTCGCACAGGCTCCCAATAGAAGGGGAAAGCCAACGGCCATTGGAATCTTCAATACGCGCATCAGTTGCCCTCCGATTGCTCTTGATTGACAGACCGCCAATCGCGCGGGCCGGTAGGGCCGCGGTATGTATAGCCAGCGAAGGGGTTCTGATAGCTGACGGGGGATGCAATCGCCGTGTTCGTAACGGCTTGCTGAGCGGTGATATCGGGGAGAGGCGTAGGTTCGGACGCGCACGCGCCCAATCCGAGGGCCGAAGCCCCTAGCAAAAGTTGGATTTTCATGAATTTTACCTGACTGATGAACTTCGGGCTCGCGCATGCTTAGGCGCGAAACGAAGACCCTCAAGGGGCCTTAAATCAGATCAGGAATTGGGGAGGGCGCAGAAAGCCGGAGGGCTTAATCGAGTCGCTCTGCGCATACAGCGTCAGATATTTTTCACCAGTCGGTTGGATTGCCGCATCACCAGTGGTTTCGTCCAGCACGACCGAAAAGCAAATGCCGCTGCAACATTGACCAGTCGATTCATCGTCACTGGTTGACGCTGAAGTTGAGCCGCAACTGGCGTGCTTTGCATGTGAGGAAGCATCGTTGATTGACCCGCCGCTTGCATCATGGTCATGGTGAGAGGTCGAAGCGTGTTGGTCACCGTGCATACCGGCACCCGCATGTGACGCCGAAGGAGGCGCAAACACCAGAGTCAACACAAGTACGAGGCACGTGAGTGCCTTGTACAATGTAGAAATGGGGAGGCCTCGATACATAGGGGGGGTATCCAACATAGGGAACCGTTTGTCAATACAGCCAGAAATTCGGTTGCCACTATGTGTCAGTGGTTTGCTGTCCATAGATAGGGATTTTAGAAACGTGTGCTTGAAACGCATCCTCTCCCATCGTGCACTACGAACTCTAACCTTCATCCGGTCATTGCGAAACCATCGCCAGCCAGCTGTGACCTTCGCTTCTAGTTTGTCTCCGCTCCCATCAACCTGCGATCTGGATCAGCATGACAATGGCCATGCCCATCATCATCAGGTTTTCGGTCAGGCTTACAAAACCAAGGGGGACATTTGAGTTGCCGCCGACGCAGGCGCACTTAAGCTCCCGTTTGTCGATATATACGGCCTTGAACACGCTGATCGCGCCCACCGTGGCGATAAAGAGCGCTGCAGGAGCAGCAAGTGGGGTCAGCAACATGCCTGTCATCAGAATGCCTGCGCCCGTCTCTACCCAAGGGTAGACATATGCATATGGCACCCATTTGCGTGCCAGCAGGTCGTAGTTGAGGAACATCGTCGTGAAGCTCTCAATATCGCGGAGCTTTTGCATCCCCAACAGGATCATCGAGACGGAAATAAACCACCCGAGCGTCTGCCATGTAATCGCGCCCAGGAACCCGATGGAGAGTGCAAGCGCCGTCGCGGCGGCAACGGCGAAGAGATATATCACAGGTTTGTAGGTCGTCGCATCCGGATCGTAGTCGGTGAGCTTTTGGCGCAAGGCATCATAGCCACCGACGCGGGCGCCTTCGATCCACACCTGTGGCGTAGTGGGAACGTCATATTCTTCTTTGAACGCATCAACTTCGGGTCGCTCGCGGAACAGCCGGTCATCGACCTTGAATCCCTTGCTATCCAGAAGCCAACGCGCCTTCTGTCCTGCCGGACAAAGATGGTTCGGTAGGGCCATGCGGTAGAGAACGGCGGTTTTTCCGATGGCGGCGGTGGCGGGATCGGTCGTCACATCGGCTACGTCGCGAGTGTCTTTGGGCATGATGGGCTCCTTTGTATCAGGGTTTGTTTCGGGGTGTGCCGGGGGCCGCATCCCCGTTGGCTTCGATGTCCGCGATGTATCGCTGCATTTCCGCGATTTCGCCGCGCTGCGCTTCGATGATCGCATCAGCCAGTTCACGTACGCGCGGATCGGAAATATTCGCCCGTTCACTGGTCAGAATCGCAATGGAATGGTGCGGGATCATCGCTTTCATCCAAGTGATATCGCCTACTGTGTCTTGGGACCGGACAAGGTAAACTCCGGCGGCAAAAGCAAGGGCTGCACCGACGAAGATCGCGATGTTGGTTTTCCCGTTGGAATACATGCCCAGCATGAAGGCGAGCATGATGATCGCCATCATCCCGCCCATGTAGAGCGCCATCCACATTCGCGTTTGCGAGAAGAAGACGTGGTCTAGCGCGTAAGTATTGAGATACATCAGCCCATACATCACGACTGTCGAAGTGCCGATCATGGCGAAGAACCGGACATATCCGCCACCTTTGCCGGTATGGCTATCGTGGTGCGCGCCGTGAGAATCCATTGTAGTGTTATCCTTATGTGCCATTTTCTGTCTCTCTTATATACCCATATGGGGTATATAACTAGAATGTCAGCTACTGGTTCCAAAAAAGCAAGGAGCGCCGTCGGATGAAGGCCAACAAAGATAAGACGCTTGACCGCCTGTCGCGGCTCGAAGGACAGGTGCGCGGTGTCGCTAAGATGGTTGAGAGCGATCGTTACTGCATGGACATTCTCGCGCAGACAGCCGCGATCCGGTCCGCCGTGCTGGGGGTCGAGAAGCTGATCCTCGAACACCACGCGCAGCATTGCGTCTCTTCCGCCATCGAGAGTGGCGACCCCGAGGAACAGCGGGCTAAGTTCGACGAGTTGATCGGGCTTTTGCAGAAAGCGTCCCGATAGGGTTTATCAATCGAGCGCTTTCCTGCGCCAGAGCATCGTGGCAAGCGCCAACGCCAGCACCACGTCGATCCCGAGACAGAACGGTCCCCACCATCCTGGCGCGGGGTTTGCGATCATCGATTCGGCAACCACGTCGAAAATTCCATGCGCAAGCAGCGCGGCGGCCAGTAACCACGACGAGGTACGTGCGCCGATGATCGCCAGTGCTGAGAATCCGGCCGCAAAGCCCGTATGAGCGACGATTTCCAGAGTGTCGCCGGATTGGATTGCGAAGACTACGTAGAACGACGCGATTGCGACTATTGTGGTGGCCCAGGTCCCGCGTTGGCGCATGACGCCACCGACAGCCATAAGTGCCACAGTGATAACGCCAAGTCCGGTCCCGGCCAGAAGCGGCACCCAGAACATCATCCGGGATGATCCTGCTCCATTTCGTCGTGCCGTTCGCGGATTTCCTGCGGCCAAGTCGACTTGATGTAACTGAGGACGGCGATGATCTCGTCGTCCGTTAGAACGCCATCATAGATGGGCATGTCTGATGCGTATTCAGGATCACCGATCAGAGCGCCCGTCCCATATTTTGTGAGACGGAACAGAGTGTCGCCGTCATGGTGCCACGTATGTCCGGTGTTATCGTGAGGTGGTGCCGGGAGCCGCCCATCCGAGCCAGGCGAGCGCCAGTTCGACTGGCCTTCAAGGTTGGCCCCGTGACAGGATGCACAGTTCGAGGCGTACACTGCCTCACCCGCTGCCACGATCCTAAGGTCGGTGTCCTTTAGGATGATGCGGTCTTCAGCGGCCATGCTCATTACAGCTACGAACAGGGCAGACGCCAGAAGCATGCCGACGCAGCCTGCGATTACGAGGGACTTTTTCACAGACCCACCTGACGTGCAAAGTATGCTGCAGAAAAGATTTCTGAGGGTGCAGGACAGCGTTGTATGCAGTCAGTCCTGTCACTGCCCACTTACAGGTCTCCGGCCACAGCTGAAATCAAAGCGACCCAAGTCAGGGGCATTAAGCAAAGGATGAACGATACGACCATGAGATATACCTATATGGGGTATATGGTGCATTGCAAGCTTATGGGGCGCTACAACCTGTCGCGGTACCTCAGTGCGCGTGCACATCGTTGCCGCGTGCCATCATCAGGTGATGTTCGCGGTGATGATCCTGGCTTGCCATCAACCCGAAGAAACCCAGCCCCTTGATTCTAGCGACAACAGCAGGATCGTCACTGGTGACACGCAGCTCCATCCCGTTTTCCAAAACCGAGACTTCTACTGCCCAACGATCATCCCGCGCGAGCTGTGCGGCGTGGGCCGGAACCATCCGGCGGAGCGTGGCGAGCGTTTCAATATCTCCTGTTGCCAGCGCAGAAAGTCCATCCGACAATTCAGTTTCTAAGACGACCGTGTCAGAGATCAGCCGATCCATATCCACCAGATGCGCTCGCAGGCCCGTCAGATCGACCTGTGACCAGTCCGTTTCGGGATCGGCCTCCAGAAAGCGCACAACTTCAGACAGGGCTGCGAAAGCACCTTGACCTGGTTCAGTCAATCCAAAGGCGTCCGCCGGTTTATCCTGACCATGTGTCGCATGATCCATGCCGTCACCGTGATTGGACTGCATCGTTTGCGCTAGGGCGATGGCCGAACCACCGACAATACCCAAGACGGCCAAGACAATCTTCAATTGCATTTTCAATCCTCGCATATATTTCAATGCACCCTATCGAATGTGCTCGGAAGCCCGTATGATTTCTATCATGTCTGATTGGCAAAGCATATTTGACGACGCGCCATTTCGCTCCCTTCAGCAAGGGGAATTTTTGTTCCGGCGGGAAGATTGCATCAGGTCAATGTATCTTGTCCGTACAGGCGCGGTCGCGCTGGAACGACCATTGGAAGATGGAACTACTCTGACCCTACACGTTGCTACGGCTGGCACTGCATTAGCCGAGGCGTCCCTGTTTGCTGAAACCTACCACTGCGACGCGATAGCGCTCTCGCCTTCCCAGATTGCAACCATGCCACGTGCAAATTTTCTGTCTGCATTGCGCGATCGACCAGATGCGGCTCTGAGCCTGATCAAAACCCATGCCCGAGAGGTTCAGGCACAGAGGGGGCGCATCGAAATACTGCGCCTGCGCCGCGTATCCGACCGACTGGATGCTTGGCTGGACGTGCATGGGAAACCGGAGAAAGGCGAATGGATCAGAGTCGCTGACCAGATCGGTGTGTCACCACCGGCCCTATATCGTGAACTGGCCCTACGAAGGCGATTACTCAAAGAGGCGTGAAATTTTTCGAAAGCAGTTATTCACTGCACGATCGCGGATTAATTGTATGGGCTCCGGGCTACTATTTGGCGGCGTCGAGATGCATGAGCACTATGCGATGGTGAGCGGCAAAGTGTGACTGAAGTTTGGATAACCCCGGCTACCCGTTAACCCGCTTATTCTAATGTTTCAGGCGGAGCGGGTTTTCTGGAATGGAGAGTGACAGCACAGTCCGCATCTTAACCACCTAATCGTCGGTTTCTGCCGCGCTGAACATTAATGGCAGATTTTCATACGGCATGGCGGCAAAGGAAATTGTGCTACCGCGGCAAGTTGCATGCCACGAACGCACGCAGCAAGAAACCGCAAGGACCGGGTTGGGCTCGTTCCAGCCATTCGACGCAATTTGGATCAATGACCGCTATCCTAGGGGGCCGTATCACCGAGGAGAAGCGAGCGTTTTAGTATCCGACTGGTCTTCCAGGCTTGGGGATTAATGAATTTGTACGTCGTTGGCGTTGATCCGACAGTTTGCGAGGTCTCCAAGATCGCTTTTCGCTTCGACCTTAGGGACTTTCTTGAAAGGCGCGGGCTTCTGACAATGCCACAGCGCGTCGCCTGTCCAGATATTCCGCTAGATCCTGAATATGGACGCCCCGCGCACTCTTCTGGCTTTTTTCTGAGCGTGTAAGCGGCAGGTCAATGTCTCCGGAGCCCACTTTTCTAAGAAATTTGGCTAGCGTTAAATGCGAGAAGTAGTCCCTGCAGACAGTTTCTGCAGGCACGATTGCGCGTGCATCATATTGCGCCATCAAGAGAAAGAGGGTGTTCATGAATGCCTCGCAGATCATGGTTTCGGTGTCAAAATCGACTGGAAACAGGCGTAAATCAACGGGAGCGGGCGGCGGGTTCCGGCGGCGTTAGATTGGTCACGGCTAGAACGAGATGCAGTGGCGCAATGTGGCGTAGCAGAAAGACCTGCTCTTTACGTGATTGCCGGTCGCAAAGCAGCGGAACGGCGCTATTTCGGAGCCTCTCGCCGCAGCTTTGCAAATCCTCGATCTGTTGCCATAAAGCGTTCAACCATTGGACTGATCAGTTTTGCCGGATCGTCAAGCGTTTGGCCAGTTTGGCGTTCCAGCACCTTTGCATAGACGACAAGATCCCGGTGGATCGCAGCGGGCATTTCAATTGTCAGCTTCACGGGTTTGTCGTCTGACAAAGCTCCCAGTTTCAATTTAGTCATCAGTGATCTCCTCGGGGTTCAAGGATCAGATCGCGTGTGACAATCACCCGAACGGGGAATCCTGGCCGGATGGTGAGCGTCGGCGGCACGTCCAGCTGGCGGCTGACGATCCCTTGCCCGGCATTGCCGATGGTGTCTTGAACGCCGTCACGTATCGCGCGGGCGACCGGATCGTCTTCGTCTGCGGTGAGTTCCGTACCGATGTTGAGTAGGGTGGCGAGTCCGGCGGCTCGCAAAAGGTCTCCCCAATGATGATCGACGCCATCCTCGAGGCCGGCATAGCCAGCATTGTCGGCCCCGGGCAGGCGCTCCAAGACAATGGAACGACCGTCTGGCAGAATGATCCGGTTCCATACCAGTAAGATACGGCGCTGACCAAAGCCGACGCCGTTATCGTATTCACCGATCATTCGGCTCCCCTGCGGCAGGAGAAGATATCGCCCGGAAGGGCTGTCATAGACATTCTGTGTGATCTGGGCAGTGATTAGCCCCGGCAGGTCCGAGCGAATGCCAGTGATGAGGGCAGCGGGAATGACGGACCCCGCCTGAAGGACGTAGGGCGAGGCGGGTGGTGTGACACGATCAGGGGCAACGATGCGACGGTCGACGGGAGCATTGAGGAAGGCGAGTTGCCGATCTTGATCCGTTTGTGCACCGCCGTCCGGTTGTGGTGCGGTGAAGCTACCCCGAGATGCGGCACTTGGTGCAGCGAAGCCCGAAGGAGCGGTCGGTGATTGCGTTGCAAAGAACACTTCGCTGGTGCGGGCGGCCTCTGCTTCCGCCAGACGGCGCTGCTCGGCCGGATCTGGCCCCGGCATCGGTGAGGCGGGAACAGGTAGACCCGCGTCCTGTGTGCGCAGGATCGGTCGTCCGAGGTCTCCGGGCAAGGCGGGCCCGAGTTGTGGAATGCCGCTGTAATCGGAGGGCAGGCGGCGCAGCTCGTCGGCCGTTGGGCGGTTTTCCGTAGTGAAAAGCTCGCCGGGCCGGTCCCGGGCCGGGCGATCTTGCAAGGCAAAGATCAGCGCGCCGCCGATGCCGATAGCCGTGAAGACGGCGAGGCCGCCGAGGACTTTACGGGACAGGCGCGCAACGCGGGGCGGATCGGGCCGCAACCGGAACGGGTCGCTCGGGTTGGCCGCCGGCGGCACTTCGGCGTCTGAGGCTGGCGTGGTCATGGGCGCGGTCTCCCATCTGTCCGCACGATTCTCACCATCTGTTGATCGTCACCCCCGAGGCGCAATTCAGCGGCCGCAAAGAGCCGGTCCACGATCAGGACGTTGCGGACCACGCGGGTGTTGACGAGTTCTGCGCTGCCATCGGCCCCGAGCACAAAGAGAGGTGGCATCTCGCCTTGCACGATCCCGCGCGGGAAGACGACATAGACGCGGCGGCCATCGTCGAAGACGCTGTCCGGCCGCCAGGGTGGGGTGTTCCCGTCGACTTGCAGTCCATAGCGATAGTTGCGGTGGCTGGCCGGAGGGATGACGGGCTGCAGGATCGCCGGTGGACGCGGTTGGGCGCGCCCCGTCGGATAGGACCAGGCGACAGAAGCCATGTAGGAGGTCTCATTGGCGCGGAGTTCCAGCAGATATGTCCGCCGGTCCGTGTTGATGACAAGATTGGTGGAGATGTCTGGCCGAGTCGGTTTGACGAGGATGTGCACACGGGCGGTGCGCCCGTTGCCGCTTTCGGTGTCGCCGATGATCCAGCGCGTGGTGTCGCCGGCTGCAATCGGCCCCGCGCCAGTCAATTGCTCGCCGGGTTCGAGCGCGATGTTGGTGATCTGACCGGGAGCGGCATAGATCTGGTAGAGAGCGCCTTCGCTGTAGGGGAAGACCTGGATCGCATTGTAGTAGCCCTCGCGGCGGGGTTCGACTCGGGCCGCCGCATTGGCATTGATGACGCGGGCCTCTGCGGTGGCCGCATCCGCATCGCCGCCGCGCGACGGGGTCCAGGGCGGTGGCGTGTGGATTGCCCGAATGGGTTCTTCAACAGTGGGCGGCGGAGGCGCGGGTAGGGCGGGGACATCGCTGTCGTAGTCGATTTCGGGCGGGGTGTAGGTTGCGCAGGCGCTCAGCAAGAGGCACGCGGTCAGGGTGATGGGAATAGTGCTGTTTACGCGGGTCATTGCTGAAGCTCCCGGGACCAGTTGATGGCGTGGACATAGATGCCGAGGGGGTTCTGTCTGAGCCGTTCGGCGCTGCGCGGTGGCTGGATCGAGATGGTGAGGATCGCCGTCCAGCGCTCGGTCGCGGCGAGGCTGCCGTCCTGATAGCGACGCTCGGTCCAGGCGATGCGGAAACTGTCGGGCGAGGCGCGAATGACGCTGGAGACATCGACCGAGATCTGGACCTCGCCGACCTGCGCGAAGGGGTCGTTGGACCGGGCATAGTCATTGAGCGCCATCGCACCGCGATCAGTGGTGAACTCATAGGCGCGCAGCCAGTTCTGGCGCACGACGATAGGATCGGCTGGGATCGCGCGGACCCGTTCGATGAACTGTGCGAGGTGATAGGCGATCTGCGGATCAGCCACCTCGTAGTCGGCACTGGCGGTGGCGACGCTGCGAGCCTCTCCCAGCCGATCGACCTCGACGACCCAAGGCACGATCGTGCCTTGCGCGGATTGCCAGACGAGACCGAAGGCCAGTGCTGATGACAGAAACAGCGATCCGAAAGCCATCAGACGCCAGTTCTTGGCTTGCACGCGGGCCGAGCCGATGCGGTCATCCCAGACCTGTGCCGCCTTCTGATAGGGGGTCTCGGGTTCCGGGGTCTTTCCGTAGGTGAGTGAGGGGCGTTTGAACATCAGGGATCCCTTTCCGAAAGGCTGACAGAGGTGCCACCGCCGGGGCTGTCGCCTGAGCGCAAGGCATGGGTGGCGGCCGTCGCCCCATGGTGAAGCGTTTGTGCGCGACCCATGCGCGCGGCCCACGCAGGCGGGCTGGAGGAAGGTGTCGGGGCATCAGGACGACCGCCACCGGTGATGGCACCGCCGCTGGCCGCAACCGCCGCCCGTGCCCCGCCTTGGGCGCTGTCGCTCAAGGCTGACGCGGCCCGGCGCAGGGGGCTGGCGGCGACACCGGCACCAGCCCGCGCGATACCACCGACCCCCGACGAAACGCCTGCGGCTCCGGTTTGTCCGGCGGATCCGAGACTGTACGCTGTGGAAGCCCCACCGACCGTTGCGGCCCCGCCGCGGGCACCTGCAACTACACCGCGTCCTGCAGCGCCTGCGGCCATGCCCGTTCGTGCCATCCCGACGGCGGTGACACCTCCGGCGACGAGCCCGGTGCCAACAGCTGCGCCCATGCTGAGTTGCGGTCCGCCGGAGATCAGCCCGTTGGCGATGCCGGGACCGAAGATGCCGAGGCCAAGAAGGGAAAGGGCGGCCAGCACGATGGCCATGGCCTCTTCGATATTGGGCTGATCTCCCCCAAACCCGGACGTGAACTCACCGAACAGGCTCGACCCGATGCCGATGATCACGGCGAGCACCAGCACCTTGACGCCCGAAGAGACGACATTGCCGAGCACACGTTCGGCGAGAAACGCGGTTTTGCCGAAAAGGCCGAAAGGGATCAGCACGAACCCTGCGAGCGTCGTCAGCTTGAACTCGATCAGGGTGATGAAGAGCTGAACCGCGAGGATGAAGAAGGCGAGCAGCACCATGGCCCAGGCGAACATCAGCACGATGATCTGGATGAAATTCTCGAAGAAGCTGACATAGCCCATCAGGTCCGAGATCGAGGCCAGAATGGGTCGCCCGGCATCTAGGCCAACCTGGGCCACGCGCCCGGGGCGCATCAGATCGGTGGCGCTGAACCCGGTGCCACTGGCCTGCAGACCGAGCCCGGCGAAGCTTTCGAACACGATGCGTGCAAGCGCGTTCCAGTTCGAAATGATGTAGGCGAAGACGCCCACAAAGAGGGTTTTCTTGATCAGACGTGCGAGGATGTCGTCATCCGCGCCCCAGGCCCAGAAGAGCGCGGCCAGCGTGACGTCGATGACGATCAGCGTCGTAGCAAGGAAGGCAACTTCGCCACCCAACAGGCCGAACCCGCTGTCGATGTAGCTGGTGAAGACCTCAAGAAAACGGTCGATGACGCCGGTGCCGCCCATTGTTTCACTCCTCCGGGTCTGAGGTTGGTGCCGGGGTCAGGAACCGGCGGCGGGTCTCGATCCAGGTAGCGACGCAGTCTTGATCATTCAAAGCGGCGTCTCCAAGGTCACGGCAGCGCTGCAACTCGGCCCGCAGCGAATCTGATTTCTCCGTTAGGACCGGGATGGACTGGACATCAATGTCGTCCTCTCGGGCAATCTCCAACAGCGTCGCGAGGACCGCCATAAAGGCGAGAACACCAATGCCAAGTCGAAGGAGGAGCGCGCCTTTCATCTCCTGCCTCAGTTCTGGAACATCTGGGCATTGCCCGGCTGATAGCCGGTGCCGGGTTCCAGAAACCGCCGCCGCTGCTCACGTGCCTGCTCTTGCGCAGCGGCTATTTGCGCCGCTTCCAGGTTTTGGGCTCGACTCTGTGCGGCCATCAGCGCTGTCAGGTCCGAGATTTGCTGCGATTGCAGGGCGAGCAGCTGATTGCCGGCCTGTGCCGCCTGCAAGGCCCCGGTCGCGCCCTGGCTTTCGCCAATAAGTGCCGACATCTGTGCGCGGTTGGTCTCCAGATTGCCGACGACGCCTGCCTGTACTCGCATCGCGTCTTGCAGACCACCGACTGTCGTCTGCCAGCGCTCGCGGGCCCCATCGACGAGCGCCTGATCTGTGGCCGTGAGCGAGGCCGGGCCGTAATCAGTCTGGAAGGCCTGATCGATTGCCTGAACGTCATAGGCGATGCGCTGCGCCTCGCCCAGAAGCTGTTGCGTGCGTTGCACCGATTGCTGAAGGCCCTGCAGTGCCGAATAGGGCAGGCTGGTCAGATTGCGCGCCTGATTGATCAGCATTTGCGCCTCGTTCTGCAGTGAAGTGATCTGGTTGTTGATCTGTTCGAGGGCACGGGCGGCCGACAGGATGTTCTCGGCGTGGTTTTGCGGGTCGTAGACGATGCGCCCGAAGCCGCCGAAAAAAGCGTGCGCAGGTGTGGGTGCAACGGTCCCGACAACCGGCGCTGCGAGAAGCAGCACGGTCGCAAGGCGGAGGGTGAGGTGTTTGGCGGTCATGGGGACGTCTCCTTTTGGGTGAGGGGTGAGGGACCCACTGACGAGTCCTTTGCGTATGGTCCTTCGATGTCTGAAGCTGGTGGCACAGGTGCCAGATTCGTCAGGCTGGGAAGCAGATAGACCGCCCAGTCCACACCGCGTTCGCGCAGCCAGGCCGAGACGAATCCGTCGCGCCCGTGCTCGGCAAGAATGCGGGAGATCGCGGACTGATCGGATTTGGACGAGGTCGCGGCGAAGGCGAGGGCAATCTCGCCCAGACCGAGGTCGAAGAGACGGTTGCCGCGTCGGGATTGGCAATAGTAGTCGCGTTTCGGGGCGGCCCGGGCGAGAATGTCGACCTGCCGGTCGTTCAATCCGAAGCGGCGATAGATTTCGGCAATCTGTGGCTCGAGGGCGCGTTCGTTCGGCAGGAACAGCCGGGTCGGGCAGCTTTCGATGATAGCGGGCGCGATGGCCGAACTGTCGATGTCCGCCAATGACTGGGTGGCGAAGACGACGCTGGCATTCTTCTTGCGCAGGGTCTTCAACCATTCGCGCAACTGTCCCGCGAAACCTGTGTCATCCAGCGCCAACCAGCCTTCGTCGATAATCAGCAAGGTGGGCGATCCGTCGAGGCGGTCTTCGATGCGGTGGAAGAGATAAGCCAGCACGGCAGGGGCCGCGCCGGTTCCGATCAGACCTTCGGTCTCGAAGGCTTGAACGGTGGCTGTGCCGAGCTGCTCGTCTTCGGCATCTAGCAGATGGCCGAAGGGGCCACCGATGCAATAGGGCTGCAAGGCGCGTTTGAGGTCTTGAGACTGCAACAGCACCGACAGGCCCGTCAGGGTGCGTTCACCCACCGGCGCGGAGGCCAGAGACGACAGTGCGGACCAAAGGTGGTCCTTCACGTCAGGCGTAACCGTCACGCCTTCGCGCGCAAGGATGTTGGCGATCCAGTCTGCGGCCCAGTTGCGGGTCGCGGGTTCATGAATGCGGGCCAAGGGCTGTAAGGCGACGGGATCGGACACATCTTCGGACAACGCGCCGCCCAGATCATGCCAGTCACCGCCCATGGCAAGCGCCGTGGCCCGGATGGATCCGCCGAAATCGAAGGCAAAGACCTGCGCACCGGCGTAGCGGCGAAACTGCAAGGCCATCAGGGCCAGCAGCACGGACTTGCCCGCGCCAGTTGGCCCGACGACCAGTGTGTGCCCGACATCGCCGACATGCAGGGACAACCGGAACGGGGTCGAGCCTTCGGTCTGGCCGAAGAGCAACGGAGGGGCTGCGAAATGATCATCTTCCTCAGGGCCTGCCCAAACCGCTGATAGCGGGATCATATGGGCCAGATTGAGTGTTGACACTGGCGGCTGGCGGACATTGGCATAGACATGGCCGGGCAGGGAGCCAAGCCAGGCTTCGACCGCATTTGTGGTCTCGGTGATGCAGGTGAAATCGCGACCCTGAATAACCCTCTCGACAAGCCGCAGCTTTTCGTCGGCGATGCGTGGATTAGCATCCCAGACCGTAACCGTCGCGGTGACAAAGGCCTCGCCGACCAGATCAGAGCCGAGTTCCTGCAGGGCCGCATCGGTATCCATGGCCTTGTTGTGGGCATCGGAATCCAGAAGCGCTGACGTCTCGTTGGTCATGATCTCCTTGAGGATGGCCGCGATGGATTTGCGCTTGGCAAACCACTGCCGCCGGATCTTGGCGAGCAGACGTGTGGCGTCGGTCTTGTCGAGCATGATCGCGCGAGTCGACCAGCGATATGGAAAGGCGAGCCGGTTGAGATCGTCGAGAATGCCGGGCGTGGTCGCGCTCGGGAAACCGGTGATCGTGAGGATGCGCAGATGCGCGTTCCCCAGCATCGGTTCCAGCCCGGTGGTCAGCGGCTGATCGGCGAGCAGCGCATCCAGATGCATCGGCACTTCGGGCACGCGCACGCGCTGCACTTTCGTCGAGATCGTTGCATGCAGGTAGGTCAGAGTATCGGCGTCATCGAGCCAGACACACTCGGGCATGAAACCCTCAAGAAGTTGCAACATGCGGTCGGTGCGGTCGACAAAGCTCGCCAGCGTCTCGCGGGCATTGGCCCCGCTTTCGTTATCGCGTCCTTCATACAAAAACCGTTCTGCTCGCGCGGCCTCTTCGGCGGGCGGCAGATACAGCAGCGTCAGGAAATACCGCGACTCGAAATGCGCGCCTTCCTCTTCGAACTGCGCCTTGCGCTCTGCATCGACCAAAGCTGACGCCGCATCGGGGAACTGGCTGTCCGGATAGCATAGCGCGGGCACCCGTTGCGCCTCAACGAACACTGCCCAGCCAGAGCCAAGCCGCCGCATCGCGTTGTTGATCCTGCCCGCAACCGCAACCAGCTCAGCAGGGACCGCGCTGTCTAGATCGGGTCCGCGAAACCGCGCAGTGCGTTGGAAAGAACCGTCCTTGTTGAGGACCACTCCGTCCCCAACCAAGGCGGCCCAGGGCAGAAAGTCGGCCAGATGGGAGGATTTGCGTCGGTATTCGGCGAGGTTCATCATCGGTCACACTCCGAGATGGCCGGGGATGCGGATATGACGGCGCACCACATCGACAAAGAGTGGATCACGTTTCGCCGCCCAGACGGCCGCAAGATGACCAGCGATCCAGATCAGCAACCCTACCAGCCAAAGCTGGAGGCCAAGCCCGATGGCGGCGGCAAGGGTGCCGTTGAGGATGGCTATGGAACGTGGGGCGCCCGCAAGCAGGATCGGTTCGGTCAGCGCCCGATGGACCGGAATGACGAAGCCGGGGATGGCGTCAGGATCATGCATCAGATCACCGCACCGCCACCAAACGAGAAGAACGACAGGAAGAAACTCGACGCGGCAAAGGCGATGGAGATGCCGAAGACGATCTGGATCAGCCTCCGCGCGCCACCCGAACTGTCGCCGAAGGCCAGGGTCAGGCCGGTAATGATGATGATCATCACGGCGATGATCTTGGCAACCGGGCCTTCGATGGATTCGAGGATCGCTTGCAATGGTGCTTCCCAAGGCATCGACGAACCTGCTGCGCGGGCGGGGGTGACCAAGGTCAGCGAGACATAGGCGGAAATGCAAAGGGCGTCGACCGCCCGGCGGATGGGTTTTCCTTGGACGAACATTAAGGGGATCCTTTGCTGGTGACAGTTGCGGGGGAGAGACGATAGTTGCCCGTCGCATCGAGGCCTTCGACGCGGGCCAGTTCAGAGAGGCGGCGTGCGTGACCACGCCCCGACAGGACGGCGACGAGGTCGATGGTTTCGGCGATCAGCGCGCGGGGGACGGTGACTACGGCTTCCTGAATGAGTTGCTCCATGCGACGCAGTGCGCCCAGAGCGGTCCCGGCATGAATTGTGCCGATGCCGCCGGGATGACCTGTGCTCCAGGCTTTTAGGAGATCGAGCGCCTCTGGACCGCGCACCTCACCGATGGGAATCCGGTCAGGCCGCAGACGTAGCGACGAGCGGACGAGATCTGAGAGCGAAGCGACGTTGTCCTTGGTGCGGAGGGCTACGAGGTTCGGTGCAGCACACTGCAACTCGCGTGTGTCTTCGATCAGGACAACGCGATCATCAGTCTTGGCAACTTCGGCGAGGAGCGCATTGGTGAGTGTGGTCTTGCCGGTAGAGGTCCCACCGGCAACGAGGATGTTGCTGCGATCTGCGATTGCAATGCGCAAGACATCACCTTGTGCCTGCGTCATGATTTCGGCGGCGACGTAGTCCTTAAGCGAAAAGACAGCCACGGCGGGTTTGCGGATCGCGAATGTGGGCGCCGCCACGACGGGCGGCAGAAGCCCCTCGAACCGTTCCCCCGTTTCGGGGAGTTCGGCGGACACCCGTGGGGCACCGGAATGCACTTCAGTGCCAACATGGTGGGCGACCAGTCGGACGATGCGCTCGGCATCAGCATGGGATATGCAATGATCTGTCGCGCACAGACCGTCAGACAGATGATCGAACCAAAGCCGCCCGTCAGGGTTGAGCATCACTTCGACGATTTGCGTATCATCCAAATACCGTGCGATGGCGGACCCAAGCGCGCTACGCAGCATGCGGCTGCCGCGAGAAACTGTTTCGGATTGTCGATGTAGTGCCGTCATGTGCATCCCAGTGCGACGGGACGTCGGTGGACGGCCCCAATGTGAGGACAATTAAAGGAACCTGAAATGATCCCGCGGCAACAGCTTCAAGGGAGTAGAAGTGCGTTAGCGTGGAAAGACAGGGAAACGGCGGGAACGTTTTGTCTGCGCATGGCAGTGGATGCCAGCCTCGCAAAGACGTTTGGGTCAAAAAGCAATGAGTCGGATGACCAAAACCCAGAACCTGAGACCACTTAATTCCGTCAGGTTTCCAGCAATGTGCTCAGCTCATGCTGGGAGCTTGTAACATCAGAAAGCGTAAAGCTATCAAGAGTGGCGTAAAAGGCTTCTTGAGCCTGGGCCAAAGGTTGGCGTAGGCCGCAGGCAGGCAGAATAAGGCAAGACTTGTCCGTCCCGAAACACTCTACCACAGGGTCATTGCGTTTCATCGCTCGTACAACTGCTCCGACGCGGATCTGATCTGCCGGGTGCGCAAGAGTAAGACCCCCGTTGCGCCCTCGTTCCGATGCGGCAAAGCCCTCGCGAACAAGCTGGGTCGCGACTTTTGACAAATGATTTTCCGATAATCCAAAGATCGTCGCAATCTCGGAAGTTGGCACCCGTGCAGGAGCACGCACCGCCAGGGTCATCAGAACGCGAAGAGCATAGTCAGTGAATTTGTCCAATTGCATATTTACATATTTAGCATTTGCAATGCGTATTTGAAAGCACTAGGTAATACGTATCAGAAATACCTATTTGGAGGTAAAACCGATGTCCCTGTCCGAAGCTTTTCTCTGGCCTGGAACCAAGGTCTGTGAGCGTCTGGGTGTGGATCCAGAAGGAGATGCCGGTTTGATCCGTTGGATGATAAACACGCTTGTTTATCTCGTGGTGAGCCTGATCGTTGTTTGGGTCATCGTGGCGTGATCCTGGTATCAACTCTCAGTCAAACTGATCGGGAGATGGGTTTCGGTTCGTCAGCTCCGCTTGTGCTCGTTGGCCTGTCGACAGCGGTCGGAGCGTGTCATGGTCTAATGGCCAGTTAGACGGAACGACGGTGATTGTCTCAAGATATGATTGGTAATTACTATTGGCACGCCGTTTTAAGATCCAGAAATCACCGTCGCGCATTTCGCTGAAAGATAACCCTCCTCAACCGAAAGGACAGAGCAATGACAACCTGGCTTCCCACGTTGATCACGAAAACACCTGAAGAGGGCTATGAACTGGCCGTCAAACTGAGCCGTGTCGCAATTAAGATGACACAGCCTGACGCCGCCATCCGAGAAAAGCTGCGTCCCGAATATGCTGAAAACTCTGACGCATTGATCGCATCAAGCCAGATCGTCGCCACGC
>TARA_R110002051_G_scaffold87442_2_pt1 | contig 22768 bp, 19 predicted proteins | sample TARA_R110002051 | Tara Oceans TARA_R110002051 (sample SAMEA4397023) | marine metagenome | biome: Polar Biome; feature: [MES] marine water layer (ENVO:01000295) within the mesopelagic zone...; material: water (ENVO:00002006), including particulate matter (ENVO:01000060) such as......
GGCAAGCCCCTTTGCTACAATAGTACAAGAATTTGGACTTTCAAAAATAACGGTAGAATATTCTAGGCCATCTGCTAAGGGCCGTCTATTATTTGGCGACCAAGTAAATGGAAAGTCCGCACTAGTGCCTTACGGCCGCATATGGCGGGTAGGTGCTAATGAATCTACCAAAATAACATTCCTTTCTAGTGTTGTAATTGGTGGACAAGATCTTCAAAAAGGTAGTTATGCTTTATACGCTTTTCCTGAAGAAGATGAATGGCAAATTGTGTTTCACAATAATACGACCCATTGGGGTGATGGCCGATTGGATTATGATTCTCAAGACGATGCTTTGAGAATAAAGGTTGTTCCATTGGAAACTTTAGAATTTCAAGAGAATTTTTTGATTTCGTTTGATGAGATAACTCATAATGAAATTACCATGATTTGGAAGTGGGGTAATACGAAAGTGTCTATTCCTATTCAGATTGACACTGAGTCAGTTATGCAGGCTCAGATTAAGGAAAAACTATTAAACTCGCCTACTGCTCAAACGTACTACGAAATTGCAAGGTACAATCAAGAACAGGGAATTCTGCAGGTCAAATCACTTGGTTATATTGATATGGCTTTAAATTTGGGAGGCGATACCTATTATTTTCATCGAGTAAGGTCTTTGCTTTTAGCTGATTTGGAGAAGTACTCAGATGCTATTAAAGCGGCAGAAATGTCATCGAAATTAGCTAGTAAAGAAAATAAAGATGAGTTTGTTAGATTGAATGCTAACAATATTAAAGATTGGAAAATGATACTTTTGAAAAATAAATAAGCATTATGAAAAAGCATTTGTTGTTACTGGTAATCATTATGTTGAGTGCGTGTAAAAATGAGCAAGATTCAATGAAAGATGAACTCATTTTATGGACTCCATATAATGATTCAGCTGAAGTAGCAGCAAATGCAGACCATGAAAAAGGTCGTATGAAATATAAATTGATTCAGTCTAAGGTACTTGATAAAAATGACGTATTCAAACCTTTGTATGGTGAAGTTTCGAAGTTAAGTGAGGCAGATTATGAAGCTTTGGTCCCTATGATATTGGAACAGAATATTTTCACTATTCGTCATCACATTCAAGAGAATGAACTGACCTATGAAGATTTGGTGCTTTTCTATTTGTATCGTATTTATAAATATGAATTGGATAATGCTACTACCTTAAATACAATTATTGCACTCAATAATGATGTTGTTAAGGAGGCTCGAAGATTAGATGAAGAAAAAAAATCGGGAACCGTTTCACATGTACAACATCCTATTTACGGTATGCCAATTTTATTAAAAGATAATATCAATACCTCTGGCATGAAAACTACGGCTGGGTCTATTGTGTTGACTGATAATGCAGTTGAAGATTCTTTCATTGTAGAAGAATTAAAAAAGAATGGTGCACTTATTTTAGGAAAGGTGAATTTAAGTGAATGGGCTTATTTTTTATGTTCTGGTTGCCCTGTTGGGTATAGCGCTTATGGAGGTCAAACCCTGAATCCTTATGGGCGTAGGATTTTTGAAACAGGTGGGTCAAGTTCGGGTAGTGGTACTGCTGTTGCTACCAATTATGCAGTCGCTGCAGTTGGTACAGAAACTTCGGGGTCAATATTATCTCCAAGTAGTCAAAACTCGGTAGTAGGTTTGAAACCTACAATCGGTTTGTTGAGTCGCTCTGGGATAGTTCCTATTTCTAGTACTTTAGATACTCCAGGTCCGATGACGAAAAATGTTGTTGACAACGCTATTTTATTATCTGCTATGCTTGGTTATGATGAAATGGATTCAAAATCGGTTGACGACAATTTTCCGGGTATATTATCCGCTGGTCTGCATCCTAAGCCATTCAAAGAAATGAGGTTGGGAGCTATTAATGAGTTGATGGAAACAGATAGTATTTACAGAAAAACAATTGAGGGTATTGAAAATGCCGGTGCTACGATAATAGAGTTTACACCTCCAGAGGTTACGATGGATGGTTTTCTAAGCATTCTGAATATTGATATGCGTAATGATTTGCCAGTCTATTTAAAAGAATATTCGAATGCAAATTTGGTGAAAATCAAATCTATTGCTGATGTTGTATCCTTTAATAAGGCCGATTCGTTAACTAGAATTCCTTATGGTCAAGCACTTTTTGAGGGTATTATTTCTGATTCTACATCAGTGGGAGAATTAGAGGGTATAAAATCAAATCTCGAAAAAAATGGCCGTACTTTTTTTGATACAGTAATGGATCAAAATAAATTAGATGCTGTATTATCAATCAATAATTATCATGCGGGTTACGCAGCCGTTGCCAAGTACCCGGCCCTCACAGTTCCTATGGGGTATAAAGCTTCAGGAGAACCAATTGGTCTTACCTTCATTGGCAAGCAATTTTCAGAAGCTAATTTGCTGTGTATTGGTAGCGCTTTTGAAAAACATTCAAAAGTTCGAATAATGCCTGTCGGATATGATAATTAAAAACTTTAGTTAATAATGAAAAGGAGAAAGTTTATAAAGAAAACTTTTAAGTGGGGAGCTGGCTTAGGTATTTTAACTGGATTGTATAGTTGGCAGATTGAGCCTTTTTGGATGGAGTTTGTTCATGTGAAAATGCCGTTGAAAAATTTACCAAAAGAACTTGTAGGTAAAACTTTAATGCAGATTAGCGATATACATATTGGTAAAAGCTTTGATTATCAATACATTATAGATTCATTTAAGGAAGCTCAGCAACTAAAACCAGATTTTGTGGTGTATACGGGTGACTATATAAATTATGATGATGATGAGCAAATTTTACAATTGCAGGAAGTGCTTGATTATGCAGTCACAGGAAGTTTAGGAACTATTGGAATTCTAGGTAATCATGATTATGGTATCGATTACGCTGAAGAATCTGTAGCGAGGAGTATTACGAAAAGTTTAGAAACCGCAGGTATTACTGTTTTAAGGAATAATGCCATAGATTTAAATGGTATTAATTTTATAGGCATAGATGACCTTTGGGGAATTAATTTTCATCCTGAAGAAGCGACAAAGAAGTATGATTCTTCAAAGGCAAATATTACCCTCTGTCATAATCCAGATGTTTGTGACTTGCCCGTTTGGAATAATTTTAAAGGTTGGATCCTTTCTGGGCATACGCATGGTGGACAAGTAAAACCACCCTTTTTACCTCCACCAATGCTTCCTGTCAGAAATAAAAAATATGATGCAGGAGAAATTGATTTGGAAGACGGTAGAACACTTTATATAAATCGAGCTTTAGGATGCCTTCTTCAAGTCCGGTTTAATGTTAGACCAGAAATTACTTTGTTTGAATTAATGAGGGAAGAATAACTAACCCTCATGCTATTCAATTGAAGTTATAACCTTATCGATTGCTAATCTAGATTTACCGTTTATACTAGGTTGATTACCATCTTCGGAATCACGATAACCTATGGCAACAGAAAATAGTACCTTGTGATCTTTTATATTGAGAATTTCCTTATATTTTTCAGGTTCAATACCTTCCATTGGGGTAGAATCTATTTCCATAGCAGCACAGGCGGCTAAGAAAAAACCTAGAGACAAATAAACTTGTTGAGTTAGCCAGTTAATGGTTTTTTCTGCAGGTTGGTCTTTCAGAAATTGCTTGTAATAATTTACAGAACCCTCAGCTAAATTTTCTTCTACATGACGTTCGAATTGTTCAAGATTATCCTGAACACTAAAAACGACTAGATGACTTGCGTTGCTTATTTTAGGGGCGTTAAAGAAGGATGCTTCAGCTAAAGCATCTTTCGTTTCCTTATGTGAAACAAAAGTAAATAGCCAAGGCTGACTGTTAATAGAAGATGGACTAAGCTTTAGAATATGCTTCAAATCTTCGATATGTGCTTCTGAAATTTTCTTAGAAGCATCGTATTTTTTTGTGGTATATCTTTTTTCGGCTATTTTTCTAAAATCCATCAATTTTTTTTACAAAAATAAGAATTGTTACTAGTAAATATTAAATAACGTTCTTAAGTTATTTGTAAAATGATATGAGATCTTCAATTTTGAACTTATTGGATGATTTCATTAATCAGTCCCCAAAGTTCATTGTCAAAACCTGATGGGCCTAATAGAATTTCGCTGCTAGCGCCACCCATTCGTACCACTACCAAATCTAAACTTGGCACCATATATAATTTCTGGTCGTTTTTTCCTAAGCCGGCATATAGGTCTGCAGGTGCATTAGGTATTAAGCTTCCTGTGAATTCAATATCGGAACCTGGTACTCGATAACTCCTCTTTCCGTTCAACCAATACAAATAACCGTAAGAAGGGTTTAAGTCTTGAGAAGAATTGGTCATAGAATTAAAATAAGCTGTGTCCGTTAAAATTGGCCTACCATCCCAGGTGCCTTGGTTTAAATTTAAAATTCCGAATCGAGCCATACTTCTAGCTGAGCTAAAGAAAACATTATTGTATCCAACTTTTATAAACAGACCTTGCATACCAATAGGCTCTTTAATTTTTTCTGAGAAATATGAATTAAAATCTGTATTGGTAGCATTTGCAATTACGTCGTCAAGTAAAGTGTAAGGTGCATTATGATAGTACCAAGTGGTGTCAATATCATTTAAGTAAATTAAACATTCAGGGTCGGTACAAAAAGCATCCTCGACATTATAATCTAAACCAGTGGTCATTGTTAGTTGGTTCTCTATCGTAATGCTCAATTCTTGGTCGATTGTCAAGCTTGACCATCCTTCACCTAAATAGTTAGAAGTAGGTTCGGTAATGCTAAGAAATTCTTCTTGTTGGGCAATACCGGTCAGCATTGATGTCAGGTTTTTTCCGGCAGAATTCCAGGCATGATTATCATCTTGTGTGAAATCGCCAAAATATTTTTCAATTACAATTCTTCCGTCTTTCAAAATTATGAAAGCATCAGTATCGTTATCTTCTAAATAACTATATAAATTATCTACTTGATTTTCATTCCATCCAAGAGTTTGCATTGAAATCGTATCCCATTCGTCGGTTCTTGTTATTGGTGGAAAATAGGTATCAAGAGGTACAGGCGTAATAACAGCTGGTGTTCCACTTTTTTCAGTATCAGTATCAGAATCAGATTCACTCGAACAGGCAAAAAGTAATGATGACACAACAAGTAAGCTGAAATATTGGGGAAATTTCATGGTCAAGTTTTAGTTTGGGACGTTATTTTGAATAATCGGTTAAAGATCACTAGTAATTTTGTCCATATCTAACGTTTTTAAAGACCCAAATCGTATTTTTGCACCCCAATTTAAATTATGAGGACAAAAACTCTTAAGAAGAACAAAATCAACGTAGTAACTCTAGGTTGTTCAAAGAATGTTTATGATTCCGAAGTACTCATGGGTCAATTAAAGGCCAACAACAAAGAAGTTGTACATGAGGAGGAAGGAAATATAGTAGTTATTAATACTTGTGGCTTCATTGCTAATGCTAAAGAAGAAAGTGTTAATACCATTTTGGAGTATGTTCAAAAGAAAGAAGATGGAGTAGTGGATAAGGTTTTTGTAACCGGATGTCTTAGTGAGCGCTATAAGCCAGATTTGCAAAAAGAAATACCGAATGTAGATGAATACTTCGGCACCAGTGAATTACCAGGTTTGTTAAAAGCATTGGGTGCTGACTATAAGCATGAATTGATCGGAGAGCGATTAACGACTACACCAAAGAACTATGCTTATCTTAAAATAGCTGAAGGTTGTGATAGACCATGTTCGTTCTGTGCCATACCGATAATGCGGGGTAAGCACAAAAGTAAGCCAATTGAAGATTTGGTGATTGAATCTGAAAAGCTGGCCGCAAAGGGTGTAAAAGAATTAATACTTATAGCACAAGATCTTACTTATTACGGTTTGGATCTTTATAAGAAAAGAAACCTTGCCGAGCTTTTAGAAGCTTTAGTGAAGATAGACGGTATTGAATGGATACGTTTACATTATGCATTTCCGGCAGGTTTTCCGATGGATGTGTTAGATGTTATGAATAGGGAACCAAAAGTTTGTAACTATTTGGATATACCCTTACAGCATATTTCTGACCGTATTCTAAAGAGTATGCGGCGTGGAACTACAGAAGCTAAAACTACCAAATTATTACAAGAGTTTAGAGCAGCGGTTCCGGAAATGACCATAAGAACTACTTTAATTGTCGGCTATCCAGGCGAGACCGAAGAAGACTTTGAGACTTTGAAGAATTGGGTTGTTGCCATGCGCTTTGAGCGATTGGGTTGCTTTACGTATAGCCATGAGGAAAACACACATGCTTTTTCTTTAGTAGACGATGTGCCTGAGGAAACTAAGCAAGAGCGTGCCAATATTATCATGGAGATTCAATCTCAAATATCTTGGGAGCTAAACCAAAAGAAGGTAGGAGAAACTTTTCGTTGTATTATAGACCGTAAAGAAGGAAACTATTTTATTGGTAGAACTGAATTTGATTCACCAGATGTTGATAATGAGGTCCTTATTGATGCTGTAAAGCATTATGTGAAACAAGGTGAGTTCGTGAATGTGAAAATTACCGAAGCTGCTGATTTTGACCTGTATGGTGAGCCGGTTTAATTAACTTAAAGTTAAAAATAAAAGGCTTGTTTTTAGGTGTCAAAAAAGGAATAGTGTAATATTTTAAATCTCTTTCTTCATCATTACAATGGTGAAATAGCCCAATAAAAGTATTATGACACCAAGAATTGACCATAGCCACCATTGATTTTCGAAGAGCGGTTTCTTGGTTTCGATTTTTGGTTTAAGAATGTTGATTGCATCGCCGAATTGAAGACTTGAAATATTTTCTGGAATAGAAATAGAAGTTTTTACTATATCATAATTAGGGGCCTTATCATTTGTTTTGCCGTAAACAAGAAAATATGTTGCTGGTTCTGTAAAGCGGGTGGTTAGACTGTGTATGTATCCTTTAATGCTAATATTAGAAAATTTTAAAGGCTGATTATCATTATTAGAAACAATAAGGCGAAGCTTTTGCGCCATGGTACCTGGTAATTGAAAACTATTTTCTTCGATAGAAGAAAGAGTTCTTGTAGCCATTGTTCTATAATTATAATGATATCCTTTATCTGTTTTAACACTGTCTACAAGGTATTGTATGGTAATAGGTCTGTAGTAATCAATTTTATCATCTACAGAAAGCTCTAATAGATTAAGCGGAGCTCTACTTTTTAAATTGACATTAACTATAGTGTTTTTTTCTTCTTGAAAAGCATTAAATGATCTAACGGTATAATCGCGGTATTGAGGGGCTTTCTTCGCTTTCTTTAAAATTTTAACAGATTCAAAATTGGGCTTTTCAGGACTTTTAATCAGTAATCTGTAAAATTTGAAATTAGTATCAGAAAATTTCAATGTAGTAAATGAATAATCTGTTTGATCGTTCATTATAGAAAGAATGCGGTAATCATCTAAAAGTGTAAACCATTCCTGTTGGTTTTGACTTCCTTCAAGGGTAATAAGCCAATTAAAATTCGTGTCTTTAATACTTAATTTTATCTCATTAATAGTTTCTTTTTCTTTTACTTCATAGGTGTAGAAATATCCTTTGGCGTTATTGACAGTGTTCAATAAATTAAAAGAAATAAATGAATTTGCATCTATAGCTTTTGAAGTATTATGAATATAGGGTGCCTCAATGGTGTCTGTGGCTGTTACTCCAAAAACGCGAATATCGGTTAAATTCGAATTCATGTTTTGAAACACTTCGTTGGGTAATTGAATGGTATGCCATTGGTTCTCTATTCCTTTCAGCTTTATTTTTTTTGAATAGGATTTCATCTGACCAAAGCAAAATGATGTGGTTAGAACGATAAAAATTAAGAATAGATTATTATTCGGTTTCATCTGCTATGATGTGTTTGTATTTATTGTAAAGAAAAGAAATGATAAGTAATAAAACTCCAAGCGAGACAAATACAATAGTTTTTGATATAGTATTCAATGATGAAATGTCATAGAAAAATAACTTAATCAAGGTGAAAGAGAAAAGAATAATTGCACCAATACGCAGGTGTTTTTTCTTCTTCCAGATACCTAATGCAATAAGTAAAAGAGCATAAAGTCCCCATAAGATACTTAAGCCTAATTTATACGATTGCTCCGAACCAGATAAGTCCATCCAATTTAATAGTTCACTACTTGAGATCCAGATAATAGAAATGTGCATTACAATCTCAAAAGGTACTTTATAGTTGATTTTCATAAAGTCTTGTCGAACTAAAGTTCGAATTGCGAATAATATGAATGCAAAAAAAGCGAAACCAATATATCTTATATATATGTTGTAAACGCCTATTTCAAAATATTTAGAAAGCTCTTGCGACAGAAAATTTTCTCTAAGTTCACTCAACGTGTAAAGGCCGATACTAAGAAATTCCAATACAACTAATAGACCAGAACAAGTGGCAACTATGCCTAAAGCTTTATTTTTAATTTTAAAGGAATTGAAAAGGCTAAGTATACTAACAAATAGCATGGTGTAGAAAATTTTCCATGTAATGCCTAAATCTTTTAAGTTGTAATTGAAATAAGGGTAATAACCTTCAGTTTCCGAAATTTGAACTTTAGATGCTTCTAGAGCATCGTTCCAGTAATAATCAACTTCTAAATAAAAGGAGAGATAAAGAGTTAGTATTAAAATTACAGGCATGCCAAACTCCATTAGTTTATTGGCTACCGTCTTCTTTTCAAGATTTAATTTCGTTTGAATCCAAGTGATAAATCCAAAAGCGGAAACACAAAGTAACGAAGTTAATAAGGTGATATTGAAAAATGGTTTCGACGTTACTAAACTATCATATATACCAAATTGTTGATAGGTATATGTCCAATCCATAATCAAACTTAAAATGGCAAGTACTACCATTATGTAAGATAAATGTTCGTAGAACGAAACCTTTTTAGTTCGCCCTATCCAAAAAAGAAGCGCAGCTTCAAATGCCCAAATTAGGGTTACCCAGTTACCATCTAATTGCACTGGTATGGCAATGGTTATAAATGTGAGTACAAAGCCAGACGTTAAAAAGAATAATTTTCGGTCTGCTAATTTTTTCTTGTAAATGAATAGGGTTACCGCAAAATGTATTAATGCATTTGCTAAGGTAAATAGTCCTAAATAGGACTCTCCATTTTCATAACCGTATAACCAAGCAATTCCAAAGCCATAAAAAATGAATGAATTCAATAAAATTAAGATAATATCACCAACCTTAAACTGTTCGGATTTTAACAATTTAAAGGCTAAAAATGTAGCATAAAAAATGAGAAAGAACACTATTAGAAATGTAAAGCCCATGTAAAAATCTGCATCTATGCTATTAAACGCATACCAAGCTCCGTATATCAACCAAGTAAATGCAAATGATATATAATAAAGTGCTTTCCAATATTTTTTAATAGAGATTACCAATATTCCAATATTTATAAGTGCCATGTAGCTAAATAATACAGTGGCATTTCCAGAATTATTACTTAGTAAAAATGGTACAGCATATGCGCCAACCAAACCAATATGCGCTATGACTTGCTTATTGTAGTTAAGGGACGCTACGACCCCAAAAACAGTGCATAATAGCATAATGCCGAATGCAAATAGTTGAGGGAATAGTCCATATAAGTCATAAGCAGCGAAAGTGATAAAATATAAGATGGCCAATGCACCACTTACTAAAACGGCACTGTAACTTTCATATTTTGCTTTTAATTTAAAAGCAAAACCTAATAAACCTAAGCCTATTAAATAACCAAGAATTATTCGAGTAAGCGGACTTATTAAATTATTTTCTATAGAATATTTTGCACCAATGACAACACCAATTACAGTAATTAAAATTCCAATTTTATTGATGAGGTTTTCACCTATAAATTTTTCAAGATTTGATTTTCCTTTTGGAGTGGAAATCTTCTTAACAGGAATATTAATACGTTGTTCTTGAGCAGCAACTGGGGCTTCAATGGCCTCCTTTTGGGTAGTGGACAAATCAGCTTCATTAAAAGCAATAGGTTCTTTAATGTATTCTTTTTCAGGTTCAATGGCTGAATCTTTTTGTGCTTGGTTAAATTTAATTGCTTGAGTATTTCTTAGTATTTGAATATCTCTTCGAATTTCATTAACCTCAATATTAAAATCTTGTTGCTTCTTAAGAAGAAGCTCAAGTTTTTGCAAAAGCTCATTAATTTGGTCTTGATCGTTAGCCATATGGGTTGGTTTATTGTTGCTTTCACAGAATGTTGTCTCAAGATAAACGTAAAAGATCTAAATATGTTGGCTAATGTGTTATATACCTTATCTAAAATAAAATGTCCCTGAAACAGGTTTAGGTGTTACAGGGACATTTAGTTAAAATTATTTTGCAATTAAAATCTAAGCTTTGGGGCTATTTTTCAAAATATAAATAGATGTACATAGCTGCACCAAAGTTTGAGGCATCCGTAGAAACCAAACGCCAGCCATCTTTTGCATAATCATTTAATTTTTCTTGAATCTCCTTGTTCGACGAATTGACAATATGATATTTATCAAAAGTTAATTTAGAATAATAAATAAGGGTTTCAACTTTGTATTCTTTCATAGATAATTTTATTTGACCATAAAAAGTGCATTGGCGAAAAATAGCTTCCCATTTTCCCAAAAACCTCTAAAGAGCGGATTATCGACCATATATATTATTTGACCTCGACCCATTTCTTCAGTTCCGAAAATTAATGTTTCTGCAATTTTCTTTTTTGCTTCACTGCCAGCAAAACCAGATACAGGTTCGTTGGCACCTTCACCAAGATAAACAGCACTTCCATTTTCTAAATATTTGTATGCTCTATCTCCCAATTTCAAAGTAAAATAAGTGTCGTCGTAACCGTAAGCTAAAGGATTTGTATTGTCTACCGTAGCTTTGAAAATGGCACCAGTAATTTCAGACTTGATCTGTTCACGTTCAGATACTTCAAAAGATGAAATGGTATTGGTTGAATCTTTTTCGATTTCTTTTTCCTTAATGGTAAAATCTTTATCTGATGAGGTAAGGGCATCAATGGCACCTCCCATCACAATAAGTTTTCCTCCACGTTTTACCCAATCTTTGATTTTTTCTTGGATATGACTGGATAAAAAACTGTTATAACCTCTACCATCAGGTAAAATTAAAATATCATATGTTGTTAAATCAATTCTACTGAAATAATCCTCGTCTAATACAGAAATAGGGAAATTCAATTGTTGCTCAAAAAAGTTCCATATTTCACCAAAACGTAAGGTAGAGGTAGGTTCGCCAGAAAGTACGGCAATATTCAGATCTTGTATGACATCTACGTATCCTGAACCAAAATCTTTTCCACTTTCTACAAAACCTGTGTTGGTTGAGGTTAGGGTTTTATTATGATTTTTAGAGGCGTTTGTTAATATGGTATTGAAATTATTTATTTGTTTGTTATCGCTTTTAGTGATAATAAGAGTTCCTCTTTCATGTGAAATTCCGTCTAAAGTAAAAGGTTTGTGGGCATAACGAACACGAATTTTATTTCTTATCAGTTCAGCCAAGAACCTTGCATCTTTCATACTGTTCCAATCGGCTAAATATGCATAACTATCAGCTTTTACAATTTCATAAGTGATGTTTTGTGTGCTTGAAATAGTGCCTGCGACATTACTTTCACTAGCAATTGCATCGAGACCATATGCATAAGGTAATGACCATGCTGTAATATCATAGGTAACCGAATCACTAAGCTTTGCAGTAGGTTCAAACAAAACTTTAACTAACGTGCTCTTCGCTTGATCTGTAGAAACTATAATACTCTTATCACTACTTTTTAATGTTCCAGATTTCCCGGTTGTATAATTGTAGCCTTTAACTGTGTTATTGCCACCAACTTTAAATTCTATTTCGTGTTTGCTCAATAAATTAGTTAATGCTTCTAGCTTATCAGGATTCCCATTCAATACGTAGCTTTTGTATTTGTAATTCTTATTTTGATAGAATTTTTTGAATTCCTCATTCAGCTTAGTTGCATTTTTTGAAGCCACCTCTACAGTAGACAAACCTGTAGTGTGGTGATGCGCAATTCTATCTTTTAAGGTAAGGGTGTCTCCAATACTGGTGATAATACCTAACCCGGCACGACCGCTACCACCTTGTTCATAGGTCATGCCAATACCGCCATTGTAGGTTGGATAGGTGTCACCGTAACTTGGATATAATAGGTCGAACACTTCTTTTGTAAAATAGAACCAACCATTTTCATCAAAATACTTTGCATGGTTTTTACCTATAGTTTTTTGAAATTCTCTTTGGAAACCGGTAACAACTTCATGAAATGGTTCTGCCGCAGGAGCAAAATAATACGGGTTATCAACACCTTGTTCGTGAAAATCTACATGTACGTGAGGTAACCATTTGTTGAATTGTTTTAAGCGTTGCTGACTTTCAACCTGTGTCAACCATGCCCAATCTCTATTTAAATCGAACATATAGTGATTGCTACGTCCGCTCCACCAACCCTCATGGTGTTCCTTGCTATTTGGGTCTACTTGGTTCGGTGAGTTTTTGAATTGGTTGTACCAGTTTACATAACGATCTCGACCATCAGGATTAATACATGGGTCAATTAACACAACTATGTTTTCTAGATAACTACTTTTGGTAGTGAATAAATCGTAGATAGTTTGCATAGAAGCTTCCGTACTTACACTTTCATTTCCATGAACATTGTAACTAAGCCATACAATAGCCTCGTCCGGTGCGCCTTCACCATTCAATCCCTTCATATGCTCTTCTCGAATTTTTTCAAGATTCTGCATATTTTCTTTACTGGAAATGGTAGCCAATAACAAAGGTCGTCGTTCATTGGTTTTACCATATTCAATTAGTTTCATGCGTTGTGGTTCAGCTTCTGCTAAATATTGATAATAATCAACAACCTCATGGTGTCTGGTGAATTGTGTTCCTAGTTCATAGCCTAAAAATTCTGATGGAGATTTTAATTGGGCTAAACTTAAAAGCGGAATGAATAGAAATATGTAGTGTAGAATTGCTTTCATATAGTTATTTGAATTCTGAGTCAGCCAAATCTATTAAAATAAAAGCAAAATGAAAGTGATTTATATTGTATTTCACCGAGTAATTGGGTTACTGATGCTAGTGGTAATTAACTTATATTTAGGAAATGTAAAAAGAAAGGGTTTTATATTTACCAAGTATTTAATTTTTATATGGATATTGACTGTTTGCCCATTGAAAAAACGGGTTATTTTTCGAAATTGATTTGCGATTACGTTGCCGCAGAAACTGCGCTTAAACCGTTATATAATCGGTTTCCCGATCTTAAAGGTTTTAAAGGTCAGCTAGAAGAAAAAGGAAAGCATTTTACTAAAGCCCATAGAGATGTTTTGCATAATTCAATACTTAAGCAGTATAAAGACACAGATGTTTCTAAAAAAACAGCGGCTAATATTGAGCTTTTAAAAGAAAAAAATACGTTTACCATTGTTACGGGGCACCAGTTAAATCTATTTACAGGACCCTTGTATTTTCTATATAAGATTATTTCTACCATAAATTTAACTAAGCAATTAAAGACAGCATATCCAAATAATAATTTTGTGCCTATTTATTGGATGGCTACTGAAGATCACGATTTCGACGAAATCAATTATTTCAATTTCAAAGGATTAAAATTTCAGTGGAACAAAGATGCGTCAGGGGCTGTAGGCCATTTAAAAACAAAGGGTTTAGAGGAAGTTTTTGATTTATTCTCGCAAACTATAGGTGATAGTAAAAACGCCAATCAATTAAAGGATCTGTTCGCGAATGCCTATTTAAAACATGATAACCTAACGGAGGCAACTAGGTATTTGGCCAATGAAATTTTTAAGGACTACGGTTTGGTTATTGTTGACGGTGATAATGCCGATTTAAAGAAGTTGTTGGTGCCTTACATGAAGAAAGATATCTTTGAGCATTCGGCTTTTAAAAAAGTATCTGAAACTATTCAAGTGTTAGGGCAAATCTCACCTGATTACCCTGTACAGGTGAATCCGCGTGAAATCAATTATTTCTATTTGAAAGATGGTATTCGCGAACGTATAATAGAAAGTAAAGAAAAGTATATCGTAAACGATACCACCATTTCGTTCACTAAGGAAGAATTGATTGATGAGATGGATGCTCATCCAGAAAGATTCTCTCCTAATGTTATTGCTAGACCGTTGTACCAAGAAGTCATTTTACCAAACCTTTGTTATATTGGTGGAGGCGGTGAAATAGCCTACTGGTTAGAATTGAAGGCAGCGTTTGAAGCTATGGATGTGCCATTTCCAATTTTATTGGTAAGAAATTCAGCCTTGATTATTACCGAGAAACAGGCGGATAAGCTTGAGCGAATGAACATATCTAAATCTGATATCTTCTTAAAGCAGAATAGCTTGATCAATAAAAAGATTCGAGAGATTTCAAATATAGATATCGATTTTTCTACACAGAAAAAATTGTTAGAAGAGCAGTTTAAAGCAATGTATACAATTGCCGAAAAAACAGATAAGTCATTCTTAGGTGCTGTAAAGGCTCAAGAAGTAAAACAGAAAAAAGGATTGGATGCATTGGAGAAACGCTTGCTTCAGGCGCAAAAGAGAAAATTAAGAGACCAGGTAGTTCGTATGACCGAACTACAGAACGAAATTTTTCCCAACCAATCATTGCAAGAACGTCAACTTAATTTCTCTGAGTTTTATCTGGAATATGGTGAAGACCTAGTGTCGATGTTATTCGAAGCATTGCGGCCATTAGATTTGACTTTTACAGTGATTACCGAAAAATAAATATAGGTAGGTGTGTATCTTTTAATAAGATACCTGTATTTGTTTTTTTATTGTTTCTTTTAAATCTAATTATAGAAAATTAATTATGATTAGCTAATAAATTACATCCAACATAAATAACATAACTTCAGTTGATCTCTCTATAGGATTAGGGAAAGAAAAAGAAAATCTTTATTTCTATTTGGACTAGGGTACTAAAAATTCTCCATTCCAATCACCATCGTCTTTTTTAAAGACTACTCTAATATGGTTAGGTCGTTGTAACTTTAAGTATTCAATTTTTGTAGGAACAATATCTATTATGGTAAAGTAATTTTCATCTTCAACATATTCCACATGGTCAGGATTTTTTAAAGAGCTCCCAGGGCTGGTATGGGTAATATAGTCTTTTCTGCTGTTAGGTTGAATGTTTTTCCATGTTTTTGAAAGCCTGCCGCTGTCCGTTACTATTTCAGCAGTGCCCTCGACTTTTAATTGCAACAATTTCTCAGGATGATATAGTAAAAAGCTAACTTGATTATTTATGGCAAGGTGCTTAATTTTTTGGGTACGACTATCTGTGTAGATGGTTAAAAGCAAATCTTCAGAAACCTCCCGCAACACTACGGTGCGTAAACGGGCGATGGTTTCATTACCTACTGTTGCCATAGTAATGAACCTGAACGGATGTGCTCTTTCTGATATACCCTTTTTAATTTCACTGTTTAATTCTTCAAAAAATGAATCAATCATACCTATAATTTATATAAAGGTAAAAATAATAGGATTTAAAAGTAGGGTAAAAGACAGGCAGGTTGTTATATAATTAAGAGCTATGAAAAAGAAATTGAATTAGTTCAATTTTGACTTTTGGTTTAAAGTTGGTTTTTGATTTAGTTTAAAGCTCAGGGTGGTTCCTGAGCTTTTCTTTTTTTAATTGTAAGGTTGTAGATAGTTTATCGAACTAAGTTTTGAATACAGATTGTTATGAGAAAGATTTTTTTAATGTATTCGGTTTAATGGTTGGTTGAATAGAAAGCCCGGGTAATTCCTGGGCTTTTTTTGTTTTAAAATATTAATATTTAAAAGGGCAAGTAATCATATAATTGATTCTTTCCCAAATCAGTAAAATCAATTGATCAAAGTAGTACTATCACTTCACCCTATATTCTAGTCGCATAGTAATAGATGCAGTTTTGTTTTTAGAAGATGTATTGTAGGCGCCACCCCAACTGTAGTCTTCTCCAGAGTTTTGGCCCGTAATTTGAAACACACCCATATTGGCAGAAGCTAAGTCACCTAATTTACTACCTGCGTTTTCAGCTATTTTTTCTGCCCGTATTCGAGCATCTTCAGTAGCTTTAGATATCATTTCAATTTTTAAATCAGCCAATTTTGTATAGTAATATCTTGGCGGAGAAGAGTTGAATTGCACTCCTTTGTTTAATAGTTCTGTTATTTCGCGAGAAACACTTTCAATTAAAGCAACGTTTTCAGATTCAATATTAAGTGTTTGCATTAATTGATACCCACGAAAAATACTTCCTACATAATTTCCATTTTCATATTGGTTATCGCGCATTTCTGTGGTTTGAACGCTATTGAAAATAATACTACCAGATTCAATTCCTTTTGAAACTAAATATTGGCGTACTAACTCTTTATCATTATTTAATTGGTCGAACGCCGTTTTTAGAACCGTGCTGTTGGTTGAAAATTGACCCTCCCAAACGATAAGGTCAGAAGTGAAATTTTCATTACCTAAACCAGTTACCGATATGATTTGCGGCGGATTAGCTCTTTGTATATATGCATTTCCTAAAAAATAGGCAGCAATGATAATAGCCGCTCCAAAAATAATTGCACTTACATGTTTCATGAAAAATATTGAAATCCAGTTTAAATATAACTAAAAGATACTTTTCAAGAACGGTCAATTTGCTATTTTTGCCCATGCAAAATAAAGTCCTAATATTAGATTTTGGTTCACAATACACGCAATTGATTGGTAGACGTGTACGTGAGCTGAATATTTTCTCCGAAATTAAACCGTATAATAAATTACCAAAAGACCTTTCTGAGTATAAAGCAGTGATTCTTTCAGGATCACCTTTATCAGTAAGGGGAGACGATGCGGTCCATCCTGATTTATCTGAAATTAGGGGTAAAAAACCTTTATTGGGAGTTTGTTACGGAGCTCAATACCTTGCACACTTTAATGGTGGTAGTGTAGAAAAATCTAATACAAGGGAATATGGTAGGGCTAATCTTAGCTTTGTTGTTGAGAATGACCCGTTTTTGGATAAAATAAGTACAGGTAGTCAAGTTTGGATGAGCCATGCCGATACAATTAAGCACCTACCAGAGAACACAACATTATTGGCAAGTACCCATGATGTGGAAAATGCAGCCTTTAAATTTGATGGAGAGGAAACCTATGCTATACAATTTCACCCAGAGGTATATCATTCAACAGATGGAAAACAAGTCTTAGAAAATTTTTTGGTTAAGATAGCCAAGATGGAACAGTCATGGACTCCTGATGCTTTTGTAGATAAGACAGTAGCAGAATTAAAAGAGAAAATTGGCAATGAAAAAGTAATATTAGGCTTGTCTGGCGGAGTAGATTCTTCAGTGGCAGCGGTATTATTACATAAGGCTATCGGTAAAAACCTTCATTGTATTTTCGTGAATAACGGACTTTTAAGAAAGAACGAATTTACAGAGGTATTGAAGCAATATGAAGGCATGGGGCTTAATGTGAAAGGCGTAGATGCTTCGGCACGTTTTTTGAATGATTTGGCAGGGGAGAGTGACCCAGAAACTAAGAGAAAAATAATAGGACGTGTATTCATAGAAGTTTTTGATGATGAATCTCATTTGGTAGAAGGTGCAAAATGGCTGGCACAGGGTACTATTTATCCTGATGTGATTGAGTCTGTTTCAGCCACAGGTGGTCCATCCCAAACTATAAAGAGTCATCATAATGTTGGAGGTTTGCCAGATTTCATGAAATTGAAAGTTGTGGAACCTTTGAAAATGTTGTTCAAAGATGAAGTTAGAAGAGTAGGGGCAAGTTTAGGAATTGATAAAGCATTATTAGGTAGGCACCCTTTTCCAGGTCCAGGTTTGGCAATTAGAATTCTTGGTGATATCACCCCAGAAAAAGTAGCCATCTTACAAGAAGTGGATGCGATTTTTATAGACGGATTGAAAAAGTGGGATTTATACGATAAAGTATGGCAAGCAGGTGCAATGCTTCTACCCGTAAATAGTGTAGGGGTAATGGGCGACGAGCGAACCTATGAAAAATGTGTAGCTTTAAGAGCTGTCGAAAGTACAGATGGAATGACTGCCGATTGGGTGAATTTACCGTATGAGTTTTTACAAAAAACGTCAAATGATATCATTAATAAAGTCCCTGGAGTAAATCGTGTCGTATATGATATAAGTTCAAAACCTCCAGCAACAATAGAATGGGAATAATATGAGATATATATTTAATCAAGTGTACATCATTGGGGCATTTTGCTTATTGGTCTCGTGCACGGCCATGGGTCAAAAGTTCAATACTCATGAAGTTAAATCTGGAGAAACTTTAGAAAGCATTTCTAAAATGTACGGAGTTACACCTGCCAATATACTTCAGTATAATAAAGAGATAAAACAAGGTCAGCAATTAAGGCCTAATACTATTTTAGTGGTGCCAGGAGCTAAAACTGATGCTAAGCCTTCTACTTCAGCTTCTGGTGTAATTAAAAATAGGATGCAAGATTCTATTATTACAAGAGAACCAATAGGTTATACGACCCATAGGGTAAGGAAAAAGGAAACTATATTCGGTATAACGCAACAATATAAAATTACCGAAGAAGAGCTTAAAAAATATAATACCCAGTTGTATGCGTCTCCATTACAAAAAAAGATGGAGTTGCGTATACCTAGGTATAGCGCACCAAAAATTGAAGAAATCGGGTTGAATGAAGATGATTTTGAAAAATATATCGTTGCTCCAAAAGAAACGAGATGGAGTATTGCACATAAATACGGCATTACCATTGATAGTATGTTGGTGCTAAACCCGGGTTTATCTAAAACCAATAATTATCTTTCTGAAGGTTATGAGCTTTTAATGCCTAAAATAGCAGGTAGCAGTGTTCAGAATCAGGTAACACAAATTTATACCTCATATACAGTACCGGCTAAGATGAATTTTTATCGCTTAGAGCAGGAATTCGGAGTGAAGTCAGATGAAATCGTTCGTCTGAACCCTGAAATTACAGAACGGGGCGGATTAAAAGAAGGTATGGTAATTCGTATTCCTGAGCAGAAAGTAGAGACAGGGGTTATAAATACAGATAATTATATATTCTACGAGGTTAAGCCAAAGCAAAATGAGTTTAGATTAACTAGAAAATTTGGTATGACCTGGGCAGAATTGGTTCAATTGAATCCTGATTTAAAAGATGGTTTAAAGGCAGGTATGGTTTTAAAATTACCAAAAGATAAAGTGGGTGATTTTGAAGTAAAGAATTCTTTGGTTTTAGATAAGGTTAATTTAATTGATAGTATCGATGTTGCTGTGGTTCCTAAGGTATTATTCTTGTTGCCTTTTCGATTAGATAAGTTGAATTTGAGTGATAAGGAAGCTGTTGAAAAGACTATTGATTCTAGAAATAGCCTAAAATATAGTTTGGGTCTTTATTCAGGTGCTTTAGTAGCCTTAGATTCATTGAAATCCTTAGGGGTTTCAATTGATGTGAAAACATTTGATAATCAGTTAGACTTGATTAAAACGAAGCAGATATTACAAGCCGAGCAGTTAGGAGGGTATAATGCCATTTTCGGGCCTTTAGATATTCCATCGTTAAAGGAAACTGCTGTACAAGCGGCTAAATTTAATGTTCCTGTAATAGCTCCCGTACCTGCAAAAAGTGACATAAGTTTAAATAATGTTTTCTTCTCGTATACTGATGAAGAGGTATTGTTAAAACATATGCTAGATTATGCTGAGAATACGCATAAAGACGAAACAATATTGATTATTGCAGATGAGAATAGTAAAGTAGGGCAAACTGCAATTCTAAAACGTTTTCCGACAGCTAAAGTTGTTGTTGTAAAGGAAGAGGAAAAGAATATAGGTATTAATAGGGATAAGTTACAAACACTGCTTTCGGATAAAGTTCCTAACTGGGTATTTGTCGAATCTGATAATTACAAGTTGATAGCAAGTGTAGTTTCAATTTTAAATTCTTTCAATAATACTGCTTTTGATGCTTTATCAGGTAATGATAAAGTTAGCATTCGAATGTTTACTACCAATATGAACTCTGCTTTTGAGAATGATGTTATTTCAAATACGCACTTATCAAATTTAAACTTTACGTATCCATCGGTAAATCGTCAAGTTGCGAATAATTCATTTGTTGAGCGATATAGAAAACGTTTTGGCGATGATCCAGACCGATATGCAGTTCGAGGTTTTGATCTTACATATGATTTGTTGTTGAAGTTGGCTTATAAAAATGATTTAATTGATGTTTCTAGATTTATCGGTGAAACAGAATATAATGGTAATAAGTTCAATTACGAGAGAAAAGGGGTTGCTGGTTATTATAATCAATCATCTTATATAATGATGATTGATGATTTAAGAATTATAGAATTAGAATAAATGACATCAAAAGTTACCTATAACGGAGAATTAAGAACAGAATGTGTTCATCTTAAATCGAATGATTCATTTGTAACTGATGCCCCTGTAGATAATAATGGCTTAGGTCAGGCATTTTCGCCCACCGATACTGTTGCTACTGGTTTAGCAAGTTGTATGCTCACCATGATGGGAATTAAAGCAAATGGTCTTGAGGTGAATTTAAAAGGCACTACAGCGTCTGTTACCAAACACATGGCGGCTACACCCAGAAGAATTTCTAAAATTGAGGTGGAAGTTCATTTACCTAAGAAAGTATCTGAAAAGGACAGAAAAATTTTAAAGCACACCGCAGATACCTGTCCCGTGCTATATAGTTTGCATCCAGATATAGAGAAAGTAATAACCTATCATTGGGATTTATAGATAAAACATATCTCGTTTTTTCTTTGTTGATATTGTTCTCTGTTCCATTGGTTCAAAGTCAAGAGGAAGTAGAATGGTCGACAGATTTTAGATTTACTTGGGCAGATTTTAAAGGACCAGCACCCATAACTTCAAGTGCTGCTGCAACAACTGCCAGTGGTATTAGTTACAACTTTTCAACATCCTATGAAAATAATGAGCTGAAAGTAGAGTATACGGTTAGTGCTTATTTTTATCCTACGCGTTCTTGGTATAAACCAGAAGTTTGTAATGATGTTACCTTAATGCACGAACAACTACATTTTGATATTACCGAGTTATATGCTCGTAAAATGAGTAAACAATTAGCTGAAACAAAGTTTACTGAAAATGTAAAAGAAGAAGTGCGTAAAATCTATAAGACTACACTTCGTCAACTAAACGATTTTCAAAACAAATACGATTCGGAGACCAACTATTCTAGAAATTTAATTGTACAGGAGAGATGGGTTAATGAAATTGAGACTACCCTTAAGAATCAATGATATTTCAGATTTAACTAAAAAAAAGCACTTCGAGTAGAAGTGCTTTTTTGCTTTTTATAAAATATGTTCTTTAAACATCACAAATAGTAACGCCTTGTTTTAAAGCTGCTAATTTATCATCCCAACTTGGTACGAATTCTTGAGCAACATGGCCTGTGTAACCTGTCTTTAAAATAGCCTTCATTACCGCTGGATAAAAAATCTCTTGTGTTTCATCAATTTCATGCCTGCCAGGGTTTCCACCGGTGTGGTAATGACCGTAATACTGATGATAATCTTCTATGTTTCTAATGATGTCTCCCTCCATAATTTGCATATGGTAGATATCATAAAGAAGTTTAAAATTTTCTGAACCGATAGTTTCACAAAGCGATACGCCCCATTCAGATGTGTCGCACATATAATCTTTATGGTTCACCTTACTATTTAAAAGTTCCATTTGTAACACTACCCCATGCTTTTCGGCAAGTGGCATAAGTTTTTTTAGACCTTCAGCGCAATTGCGGAGTCCTACTAAATCGTTCATACCATTTCTGTTTCCACTGAAACAGATTAAATTGGTATAACCAGCATCTGCAACTAAAGGTATAACTCTCTCATAATCCTTAATTAATTCTTCGTGTAAAGAAGGGTCGTTCCACCCTTTTTCAATTCCTAAACCAGCACCCCAACACATAGATGCGTGAATGTTATATTTTTTTAGAAGTGGGAATTCATCTGGACCAACCAAATCAATAGACCTAATGTCTAGTTCTACTAAATTTTTAAGAAAATCTTCAAATGGTATCGTTCCATAACACCAATAACAAACACTATGGTTTATATTGTACTTTAATTTGTCAGGTTGAGCTACTTTATTATTGTTCGCCATTGCAGCTGAAGTGGTTAAGAATCCAACAGAGGCTGCTGCCGAGGTTCCAATAAAATTTCTTCTTTTCATGTTGATTAAATTGTTGATTACCTAAAGATAAATTTTTTAGATTTAAAAATGGAAATAAATCCTGATAAGCAAAAGTTAATAGAATTGGCCCATTACCGAATGCCTTTTGGTAAACATAAGGGTAGGTATTTGGTAGATCTACCTGAGCCTTACTTAGTGTGGTTTCAACAAAAGGGATTTCCTGATGGTAAATTGGGAGATTTATTGCGTTCTATGTTAGAAATCAAAACAAACGGCCTAGAATCCATAATTCGAAAAATACAAAAACATTTTCCCAAGTAAACTCGTTAAGTTCTATACTCAATTTGTAACTTTGTGTCCCGTAACATAGAATTCTATAAATGGCACAAACCAAATACATCTTCGTTACGGGAGGCGTTACTT
>TARA_R110002051_G_scaffold186206_3_pt1 | contig 22761 bp, 17 predicted proteins | sample TARA_R110002051 | Tara Oceans TARA_R110002051 (sample SAMEA4397023) | marine metagenome | biome: Polar Biome; feature: [MES] marine water layer (ENVO:01000295) within the mesopelagic zone...; material: water (ENVO:00002006), including particulate matter (ENVO:01000060) such...
GTGACGCATTTTGGACCTTACCGCACTACCTGCAGCTGGTGCCGCATAAAAACGTCTAGATGCAACTCTAAATTTTTGAACTTCACTAAAATGCATTAATAAATGACTCCATGCTCCCATATTCCTAGGTTCTTCCTGAGCCCATACTAAGTCATTTGCATTTTTATATTTTGCCATTACCTTTTTCATTTTATCCTCAGGTAATGGGAATAATTGTTCCACTCTAACAAGGGCAACATCATCTCTATTTTGCTCCTCTTTAACCGCTAAGAGGTCATAATAGAATTTACCGGTACAAAAAACTAAACTCGTTACCTTTTTAACATCGGCTATTTCATCATCTATAACTTCCTGGAAACTACCTTCAGATAATTCAGAAATTTTTGAAACCGCTTTAGGATGGCGCAACAAACTCTTAGGTGTAAATATGATCAAAGGCTTTCTAAAATTAGCCTTCATTTGCCTTCTCAATATATGAAACATCTGTGCTGGTGTCGTAACATCGGCTATGTACATATTATCCTTGGCACATAGCTGTAAATAACGCTCCATTCTTGCAGATGAATGTTCTGCACCTTGGCCTTCATAACCATGTGGCAATAACATTACCAATCCATTTTGAAGCTTCCATTTATCTTCTGCGGCAGAAATATACTGGTCGATCATAATTTGTGCTCCATTACTGAAATCTCCAAATTGTGCCTCCCAAATAGTCAATGTATTAGGACTAGCCATTGCATAGCCGTAATCAAAACCTACAACACCATATTCAGATAAAAGTGAATTATATATTTGAAATTTTGCTTGTTTTTCAGACAACTTATTCAACAAAACAACTTCTTCTTCACTCTCTTCAACCTTCATTACTGCATGCCTATGCGAAAAAGTACCGCGCTCAACATCTTGACCAGATATACGAACTCCAAAACCTTCCTCCAAAAGAGAACCATAGGCTAGTAATTCGCCCATTGCCCAATCTAAATTATCGGACTCGAAATACATGTTTTTACGATCATTGACCAACTTTTCCACTTTGCGTAAAAACTTCTTACCCTTAGGCAATTCGGTTAACACTTTAGCAATTTTAGTCAATTCAGCCTTTTTAAAAGTGGTGTCAACAGCATCCATCATCTCCCATTCACGCACATTATCAAAGCCTTTCCATTCATCAGCCATAAATGGCGTAATCACGGTCTTATCTTCTTTCCTTGAATCCTCTAATTTCTCTTCTAAAGAATCTTTATATTGCTTTTCTAGTTCGGCTACATAGGAGTCATCAATAACACCTTCCTTTATCAATCTTTCCGCATAAATATCTCTAGGATTTTTATGCTTTGCTATTGCTTTATATAATTTTGGCTGTGTAAATCTTGGCTCATCACCTTCATTATGTCCGTATTTTCTATACCCTAATAAATCAATAAACACATCACTTGAAAATCGCATTCTGTATTCTAAAGCAAAAAGTGAAGCATGAACAACTGCCTCGGCATCATCTGCGTTTACGTGAAGTACAGGACTCAAGGTAACCTTAGCCACATCTGTACAATAAGTTGATGTTCTCGCATCCAAATAGTTTGTTGTAAACCCTATTTGGTTATTTACAACAATATGTATTGTACCTCCTGTTCTATACCCATCTAGATTTGCCATCTGCACTAATTCGTACACTAAACCTTGACCTGCAATTGCAGCATCGCCATGAACGACAATTGGTAATACTTTAGAGAAGTCATCTTGATAATGAGCATCTTGTTTTGCTCTAGCAATACCTTCTACAACTGCGCCTACAGTTTCTAAGTGAGAAGGGTTAGGAGCAATATTCATTTTAATTTTATTGCCATTGTCAGATTTCCGGTCAGATGTCCAACCTAAATGATACTTTACATCGCCATCGAAAATTTCTTGCTCATAATCTTTCCCATCAAACTCGCTAAAAATATCTTTCGCCGACTTTCCAAAAATATTGGTAAGTACATTTAATCTACCACGGTGAGCCATACCCATAACAAATTGCTCAACTCCCATTTCTGCAGCACGTTCAACAATTACATCCAAAGCAGGAATAAGAGATTCATTCCCTTCTAATGAAAACCTTTTTTGCCCAACATATTTAGTATGCAAGAAAGTTTCAAACGAAATGGCATGATTTAGTTTTTTAAGTATGTGTTTTTTTCGTTCTGGATTAAAACTTGGATGGTTGTCATTGACATTTATCCAATCTTGTATCCATTTAACCCTTTCAGGCTTACGAATAAACATATATTCAACACCAATTGCATCGCAATAAATACTTTGCAAGTGTCTTACTATTTCATTTAATGAACTTGGACCAATTCCAATAATATCTCCTGCATTAAAAATTGTGGCAAGGTCAGATTCCTCTAAGCCAAAGTTCTTAATATCTAAGGAAGGTTCATAGTGTCTTCGCTCTCTAACGGGATTCGTTGCTGTAAATAAATGACCTCGACTTCTATAGCCATCGATTAAGCGAATTACCTGAAACTCCTTTTGAAGAGATTCTGGCATTTCACTTGTTGCGCCGTTAACTATAGCAGTAGTTCGATTTTCATCAATACTTAGTTCATCTAACGAACTTTCTAGACCAAAGTCAAAACCTTGAAAAAAGGCTCTCCAACTAGGCTCTATGCTATCCGGATTTACTAAATACTTATCATACAGCTCCGAAAAAAAAGAGGTATGTGCGGTATTCAAAAAGGAGTATTTATCCATGAATTACTTTCTGTATCTTTAGAATAAATTTCTAACAAAAATACAACATTTACAATATCTAACGATAGAATGAACGTTATTATTAGAAAAAATGAAACTTTAAAACAAAATCACCTAATGAGCTTAAAAAAAATAATTTATACAGTACTATTTTCACTATCCTTCATTTCCTGTTATGCTCAATATTCAAATAATACAACCAATTTTTGGGACAATGTTAGATTTGGAGGTGGCCTTGGGCTTGGTTTTACCAATAATGGCTTTAATGGTTCTATTTCACCAAGCGCTATTTATCAGTTTAATGAGCAATTTGCTACTGGTACTAGCGTAAGTTTTAATTACGCAAAGTTTAACGATGACAAATTCTTAGCTTACGGAGGCAGTATTCTTTCACTTTTTAACCCTATACCCCAACTACAAATTTCAGCAGAATTTGAACAATTGCGAATTAATAGAACTATTGCAACACAAACAATAGATATAGAGGATAATTATTGGCTTCCAGCGTTTTTTATAGGTGCCGGATACAGCACCAGAAATGTAACCATGGGTTTACGGTACGATGTATTATATGATGACAATAAAAGTATTTATGGAAATGCCCTTATGCCATTTGTAAGAGTCTACTTCTAAAATTCACTACCTTCCATTAGAACAAACCAACCAAAATGAGCAAATTAAAAAATCGATATCTTTCATTAGATGTCTTTAGAGGGATGGATGTTGCCTTAATGATTATTGTAAACTCCCCAGGCAATGGCGAAACAAGTTTTGGGATTTTAAAGCATGCAGAATGGAACGGATTTACACTTACAGATTTGGTCTTCCCTACCTTTTTGTTTGTTGTTGGTAATGCCATGAGTTTTAGCATGAAGAAATACGAAAACATGGGAAGCGGTATATTTCTTAAAAAGATTTTAAAACGGTTTGCTATGCTATTCTTGTTGGGGTTTCTTATGTATTGGTTTCCATTTTTTGAAAATGGGAATTTAAAACCAATTGCCGAGACAAGAATTTTTGGGGTCTTACAAAGAATTGCTTTGTGTTACTTATTCGCTTCTATTCTACTCCATTATTTTAAAACCAGAACCGTAATTATTTTTAGTGCACTCTCCTTAATAGCTTACCATATGGTCTTAGTAAACTTGGGGGATTTAAGCTTATTAGGAAATGCTATATTAAAATTGGATAAATTTTTAATAGGAGAAAACCATATGTATCATGGAAATGGCGGAGTAGCTTTTGACCCAGAAGGTCTGTTAAGTACTCTACCCGCCACTACAAACGTTATTGCAGGGTATCTTACAGGAAAATTCATTCAAAAAAATGGTCAAAATTTTGAAACCATTGCCAAACTTATAATGGCTGCCGGCCTTCTGGTAATTGCAGGTTTCGCCTGGGACCTTATTATGCCATTTAATAAAAAACTGTGGTCCAGCTCGTTTGTATTACTTACTTGTGGCATAGACATATTTATCATTGCTCTTTTAATTTATCTACTAGACATGAAAAAACCTGGAAAATGGACTTATTTCTTTGAGATATTTGGAAAAAACACCCTTTTCATTTATTTATTATCAGAACTATTCATAATAAGTTTAGCAGAAATATCTATGAAAGGAACCTCAGCCTATAATTGGATAGCTGAAAATATTTTTATTACAACGGCAGGTGACTATTTTGGCTCATTATTATTTGCTCTTTGGATTATGTTTACCTGCTGGCTTGTTGGTTATTTAATGGATAAAAAGGGAATATATGTAAAAGTATAATATACCATCTTTCTATTTATATCGATTACGATACCACACTTTTTTATACTCTCGTTTTAAAACCAAAAAAGTGACTTGATCAGCCACATCGACAGTATCAGTAATTTCAATATTCTGGATATGATTTTCAGGAATATCAATAATGTACATTAAATTTAAATAAGCCGTAAAATGCTCCATCATCAAGAAATATAACTTCTCCTTAATAAGAGCTACAAACGCTGTATATTCTATTGATTCAGGAATATTTAAAGGTATATTGGCAAGTACAAAATCTTTCTGAACCTGCTGGATCAAGTTATCTAAAAGTGAATCATTCAAGACAACTTGCATCAATTGCTCGCTATTATCAACATTCAACTTCATGTTCAATCACTCCAATCTTTATACTTTCTAACAAAAACTATTAAAAAAAAGTTATTGTTTATAAATAACTCCATCCTTCATAACAAATACCACATTAGTAAGGGTTTCCACATTTTCTAATGGATTTTCATTTACGGCAACAATATCAGCTATATAACCTTCTTTAATTAGACCTAACTCCATTTCCCCCAATAACATTGCATTGGTAATTGTAGCTGAACGCAAAGTTTCTATAATTGGCATACCTGCCTTATGCATGTAAATGAATTCTTTAGCATTATCCCCATGAGGCGACACTCCAGAGTCTGTACCAAAAGCAATACTTACACCTTTTTCATAAGCTTTCGCAAAAGTCTCATTTAATTTTGGTCCTATTTCTAAGGCTTTCTTAGCTACTACAGGTGGTAAATAATTAGGAATTTTAGCCAACCTTGCTGCTTCTTGTCCGGCAGAGATAGTTGGCACCATAAAAGTTTTATGTTTAATCATTAAGTCCATAGTTTCTTCGGACATTAATGTACCATGCTCAATAGTTTTTATTCCTCCTAAAATTGCTCTTTGCATACCTTCATCTCCATGTGCATGAGCAGCGGTAAGCATACCATAATCATTAGCTGTTTCTGTAATTGCTTTTATTTCCTCAATAGTAAACTGAGGATTCTGCCCACTTTTTGCTACACTTAACACTCCACCAGTAGCAGTTATCTTAATAACATCTGCACCTTCTTTATATCGTTGACGCACTGCTTTTCTACCATCTTCTGGAGAATTGACTACTCCTTCTTTTGGTCCAGGATCCCCCATTAATTCGTTACTTCTACCATTTGTTGGATCTGCATGCCCCCCGGTTGTAGCTAGTGATTTACCAGCTGTAAAAATTCTTGGACCTACTACCGTTCCTTTATTTATAGCTTTCTTTAAAGCTATATTAACCCCAGAACCACCTAAATCTCTTACCGTGGTAAAACCTGCCATTAAAGTTCTTTTAGCATATACGGTAGATTGAAAAGCCACATCTGCTTCGTTTAAGGTAAAAGCCTCTAAATACCTAGACGGACTAGACTCGCTTTCAATATGCACATGCATATCTATAAACCCGGGCAAAATGGTTTTCGTTTTTAAATCAACCACCTTATCCGATTCATTTCCAGACACAAAACCATTTTTAATTTCTTTGATTTTGTTTTTAGAAATTACAATGGTCTTTTCCGATAGAATTTTACCAGATTCAATATCGACTATTTTACCGCATTGAAGATACGTGTCCTGAGCATTTGCTACACCAAAAACGAACATCAACAAAACAAGAAGAGAATTTTTCATATGAGGTGGTCTTTAAATTAAATAAGGGGAAATATAGCCATATTTCCCCTTATTTATATTGTTATAACTGAAAAAATCAGTCACGAATCTTCTGTTCCCAAATCCATGCGTAGTTCATTGCTTCTTCTAATGTATATTCTGCTTTCCAACCTAACACTTTATTCGCCTTCGTAGTATCTGCATAGGCACTAGTTATATCACCTGGTCTTCTATCTACAATTTTATAATTCAATTTTCTACCAGATACTTTTTCGAAACTATGTATAGCTTCTAACACAGAGCTCCCTGTGCCCGTACCTACATTAAACACCTCATAATTAGAGTCATTTTTTCCATTTAATAAACGCTCCAATGCAACCACATGCGCTTTAGCTAAATCTACCACATATATATAGTCTCTAATACAAGTACCATCTGGAGTAGGATAATCATCCCCAAAAACAGATAATTCATCTCTTAGACCAATACCAGTTTGTGTAATAAACGGCACCAAATTCTGAGGCACACCCTTTGGCAATTCTCCTATTTCCCCACTAGGATGAGCCCCCATTGGATTAAAATAACGTAAAGCTATAGCATTAAGGCTAGGTGTAACTTTACAAGTATCTGCAATAATTTCCTCTCCCATTTGTTTTGTATTACCATATGGTGATTCAGCCACCTTCACAGGGGCATCCTCTGTAATTGGCATTTTATCTGCCTGTCCATAAACGGTACAAGATGAACTAAAAATGAAACTTGCTTTATTCTTATTACAAAGTTCTTTTAAAATATAAACTAAGGTTCCAATGTTGTTCTCGTAATATAATAACGGTTTTTCTACACTTTCTCCTACTGCCTTAGAAGCCGCAAAGTGAATAACACCCGCAACATCTTGATGTCTTTGAAAGAAATCCTCAACCTTTTGCTTTTCTTTTAAATCTAATTTTTCAAAAATTGGTTTTTTTCCTGAAATGGCTTTAATCCCATCTAAGACCTTTTCATCAGAATTTGAGCAATCATCTATAATTATCACTTCAAACCCTTTGTTCTGAAGTTCCACTACGGTATGAGACCCAATAAATCCTAATCCACCTGTTACTAATACTTTCATTTAATATAATATTTCAACTTAAATCAAATATAAGACACTTCTTAATTTATGCATTAACAAAACCGATAACCATCTTTGTAATATGGCTAATCTGTTCATCATCTAATTCCGTATGCATTGGTAAAGAAATTACTTCTTTTACTAATTTATTGGTTACGGGAAAATCTTCTTCTTTATATCGTGAATCTAAATACGCCTTTTGTTTATGCAGTGGAATTGGGTAGTACACTCCACATGGAATATTATTCTCATTTAAAAATTTAACTAAAGCATCTCTTTTTCCATTTGTAATTTTCAAAGTATATTGATGAAAAACATGACAATCACAAACATCACAAATACCTTCACAGTTGTTAACCGTTACTGGAGTAATGATATGTTCTTGGCCTTTAAAAGCAATTGAATATGCTCTTGCTGCATTCCTTCTGGCATCACAATATCCATTCAATTTTGGCAGTTTTGCTCTTAATACTGCAGCTTGTATAGAGTCTAATCTTGAATTTACCCCTACAACGTCATGATGATAACGCTCGTACATACCATGATTAACTATACCTCTTAAGGTATGCGCCAACTCATCATCATTTGTAAATATAGCCCCACCATCCCCATAACAACCTAGATTTTTAGATGGAAAAAATGAAGTTGCACCAACATGGCCCATACTACCCGCCATGTACTTTGTACCATCCTTAGTAAGATACTTGGCCCCTATTGCCTGTGCATTATCTTCAATTACATATAAATTATGCTTTTTAGCCAAAGAAAGAATAGCATCCATATTTGCACACTGTCCAAAAAGATGAACCGGAACTATAGCTTTTGTTTTTGGTGTAATTGCCTTCTCTATAGCTTCTATATTAATATTGAAGGTATCAGGATACACATCGACTAATACTGGAGTAAGTTGTAACAAGGCAATTACTTCTACCGTTGCAGCGAATGTAAAATCTGCAGTAATTACCTCATCACCAGGCTTTAGGTTCAGCCCCATCATTGCAATTTGCAATGCATCGGTCCCATTTGCACAGGGTATTACATGTTTTACACCTAAATAATCCTCTAATTCCTTTTGGAATGCGTGAACCTCGGGCCCATTTATAAAGGCTGAGGTTTCTAAAATTTGTGTAATAGCAGTATTAACTTGATCTTTTATTTCTAGGTATTGACCACTAAGGTCCACCATTTGTATCTTTTTCATCTGTTGAAATTACATGAAGTAGTACAAAAATACGAAACAGACGACAGTATTTTTATGGAAAGAAACGTAATTTAGCCCAAAAGCATCAGTTTGTACTTTCTATATAATCTTTTAGCCTTAAGTGCTTCATTAATTATTAAGGTTTTGGCTTTAATAAATCCTAAACTTTCACTTTTTGTAAAAGGTAGAAAAGAGACATTTTCCATATTAAAAAAATCTATTTCTATTAAAGACAAAGTTATTTGGGTACACGCTGCGTCCTTAGGAGAATACGAACAAGGACTTCCTATAATGGAAAAATTAAAAGTTGATTACCCGTTTCATAAAATAGTTCTTACGTTTTTTTCTCCTTCAGGTTATGAAGTAAAAAAGAATAGCACGGTTGCAGATTCAATTTGCTATTTACCAATTGATACGCAACAAAATGTGCGTTTATATTTAAATGCCGTTCATCCCGAGATGGTAATTTTCATAAAGTATGAAGTTTGGCCTAATTACCTAGCCGCTTTAAAAACAAACAACACACCTACTTTTCTTGTTTCTGCCTTGTTCAAAGAAAATCAAATATATTTTAAATGGTTTGGTTCATTTATGCGAAAAGCATTACTAAATTTTACTCACATATTTGTTCAGAATAAGAAGTCCAACTACCTGCTTAAATCCATTGGCATAAATAATGTTTCTATATCTGGGGATACCCGATTTGATAGAGTGAGTGAAATTTTAGAAAGCGACAATTCGTTAGCTTTTATGCAGCATTTTAAAAATGATACATTTTGTTTTGTTGCCGGAAGCACATGGCCTGATGATGAAAAAATACTAATTGAATATATCAATCAAAACACACATAACATAAAATTTGTATTTGCACCCCATACAATTAAAGCAAAGCATATAGGTGCAATAAAACAGGCTATAAACAAACCTATTCTATGTTATTCTGAATTAGATGAAAAAAAACCTGAAAGTTATGATGTTCTTTTAATTGATACTATTGGAATATTAACAAAAATATATAGCTATGCAGACGTTGCGTATGTAGGTGGCGGTTTTGCAACAGGTCTACATAACACTTTAGAACCAGCTGTTTTTGGCGTTCCGGTTATTATTGGGCCTAATTTTAATGGTTTCGCTGAAGCAGAAGAATTAGTTCAATTAAAAGGAGTCATATCAATAAAAAATACAACAGAATTTAAGGAGGAACTTAATTTGTATTATGAAGATACTACGTACAGGCTAAAAAAGGGTCAAATAAATTATTCATATATAAAGGCTAAAAAAGGTGCAACAGAGAAAATAATGACCATAATTAAATCCTTTTTTTAGATTATATAATTAAGCACACTCACCTGAATACCACAATAATTACCTTCCAAATAACAGTATCAGGATTTCAAAAATTACCCTTTACATAGGTAATATAATCCTTTAGTCGATTTTACAATGCTATTTTACAGCACTTTAAGAGCAATTTCCCTATATTGAACAAAGAACAACAGAACATTAGAATTATGGAACGAGAAATTACTTCAGGAGTTAAAATACTTAATAGCTTTTTAAAATTAATGAACGCGTGTCTAATAGTTATACTGATATCAATACCCCTTGCTGCTTTAGCAGATTGGATTGGACTTTTCAAGTAAACTAAATTAATTTAGCCGATTACAATTTAGAATTATGAAATGCACGTTAGTTATCTATCGATAAAATACGATTTTCATAGCTATATTACATTCAAATATCCTATCAACAACAATAATGTAAGATTTTACAACATGTTTATAGGCTTTTACAACATTACTCACTTTTATGTTGTTAATAACTACTAATTTTAGTAGTGTAACCATAAAGCATGTAATGTTATGAATAATTTATCATTTAAAACAGGAGTAGATACTTATCTATCTGTATTGATCATTGCAATGAACGCTTTTTTAGCTGTAGTTGCAGTTGGTACTTTTTTAGCCCTTATTGGGATTGTTTAATTTTTTAACCCTAGCCCATATTGTTAAAAAAATACTTTTAAAATACCCCTTGTAAAAAAGGGGTATTTTCTTTTCTAAAAGATTAACTTTTATTTCCCATTTAAAGTTTTCACCTTTTCAGGAAAATAAGCTAACTTAATATTTCACAAGGTGTAACAAACACAATTTAAAGAAATCTATTACTTATAAATACAAAACTATATTAACAAATCTAAAAAGGCCATCGAATTAAATTTCGATGGCCTTTTATTTAAAAACTAATTTATATTATTGATATACCCTTACATAATCAACCTCCATTGTATCTTGGGTAAACGCAGGGTCAATTGTACCTCCAAGACTACCACCCATTGCAACATTCATAATTAAAAAGAAATCACTATTAAAAGGTGTGCTTGCAGAGTTTACAAAACTATTGTGAATTAATTCCCCATCAACTACAAACTTAATACTATCAGGTGTCCATTCAACCGTGTAATTATGAAATTCTGATGTAGCTGTTGGCACTAAAGTTGAACCAACTACTGCAGACCCACCAGAGTTGCCAGGATAATGTAGCGCACTACTAACGGTATTATTGTTATTACCAACATGCTCCATAATGTCTATCTCCCCACTTGCTGGCCAACTTACTTCATCAAAATTTGCACCTAATGCCCAAAGTGCAGGCCAAGTACCACCACTGGAAGGAAGCTTAGCTCTTATTTCTACCCGCCCATATGTAAATTCAAAAAGATTTTCAGATTTAATTCTAGCAGAAGTAATTCCGCCAGAAGGGGAAACACCAAAATCAAAAAATAAGACAACCCTATCATATGTTCCAGCAGCTGCAGAACTAAAATCGAAATTTAAGGTTTCCCACGCATTTGCAACCGTAGTATTTACACTAACCTCAACATTCTCATCAGCATTAGCCTGATTTTCTAATTTCAATATAACATTTGCACCTACACTTGGCGACCAAGTCTTTATACTAATACTTGGGAACGCCACCAAATCAATTGGAGTTGCTAAATCAAAGAATGATCCTGCCCAAGTTTCTGCACCCAATGCTTTTGTTGACTCTGCTACTTTTGCAGAAGTATTATCACCCACAGCATTTAAATTATCTACAACGACTGTTTCTGTACCTCCAAAACCTGTAAATACTGGAGCGGTTCCTTCAAAATCTTCTAATGATTCAGTTGCACCACCTGATGCAATTAATGTTATATCATCAAAATAATGAATGGCAGCTTCCCCTGCGCCGGCTATAGCCGTTATTTTCAACAAACCATCTTCAACCCTAACATTTTCAGATTCACTTGTATAGGTTTGAGCTTCTGAGTTACCCCAACCACCTGCACCTAAATCATAGGTCCAATTTCCAGGGTTAGGAGCACCGTCTGTATCAAATTCATCTGACCAAACTAAATTGGTATAAATAGTCTCTAAGCTTTCATCGCCGCCGCCTGTTGCTGGTGCAGAAGTAAATCTTATATACCAAGCTAAGTCAGGATTCATCGTGTCATAAGTTCTAACATACAATAAATTATCACTTATTGATAAAATCTCGTATGTAGAAGACCCTACGTAATAACTCATAAATCCTCCATCAGAAAATTCCATTTGCATACCTGTTGTTTCTGCTTCAGGCACATTACCTTCTACGGCTGAAAAAGTAACCTCTTTTTCTCCCGATGTATCATAATCATAACAGTAATCTTCATCAGCAGTACCACCAACAACTTCTTTATGTCCTACATTAAAAAATGTTTGGCCTTTATTATCTAAAACATAAGTAACATCTCCACTACTATCCACCGAAAAAGTTAATTCATCATCACAAAAACAATCTGAGGTTTCACTTCCACATTTCTCAAATGCTTGAGAAGAATACCATTTAGGATACCACCAATCCCCATCAATACCTTCCCTTGCCGGACCTAACCCTAAATGGCCAGGTTGTGCAGCAGCCAAGAACCAGGTTTTTGAATTACCGCCAGTAATTAAATTTACCAGGTCTGAATTTGTTGCAGGAATATCTATTGTTACTTGCATTGTATCCGTCAATGTTGTACCATCATAACCAGTAGCAGTAATAGTCACAGTATAGGTATTAATACCTGCTCCAACATAAGTTTTAGATATAAAACCCGTTAGGGATTCCGCTGTTGTTCCATCACCAAAGTCATAGTTGTAAATCTTGGCTCCTGAGGCACTAGGTTTAAATGTTACTATACCAGAACCATTAGTACTTACAACAGAACTTACCGTTAAATTTGAAAGTGGCCCAGGATTAAAAGAATCATCTTCTTCACAACTTACAAATACCATAAAAAATGCAATAATAATGTACATTAAGTTTTTCATAATTTTAATTATTTATTAAGTGAGTTAATTGTTCTAAAACTTCCTTAAGATTCTAAGTAACTGGATAAAAACCCAAGAAAGTTTAATGTTAACGTAATTTCTATTGCAATTTAAATTACAGAAGTATTAATTCCGAAATAACAACCCATACAAAAAACATACATCACAATTTTACATACTAAAAACAAAGATATTCTCAATATATAACAGGATTTACCCGCTTTAATTAATAAATAAAAGCGCTTTTTGAAATAGTGTATTAATCTACTATGTTGTGGTAATGTTGTGGTAAATTCTATAAGTGTTGTGAAATTTACAAATTCATGATATAGTCGGTTAAGCTATCTTCATGTGGGAGATTCAATTTTTTACGAAGTCTATATCTTTTAACTTCTACACTTCGTACGGAAATATTTAATAAAGGAGCAATTTCTTTTGAAGATAAATTTAAACGTAAATATGCGCACAAACGTAAATCTTTTGCCGACAATTCCGTGTGTTTAATTTTAACCTTTTTCAAAAAATCCTTGTCCGCATTATTAAATGCATTCTCAAAAAATTTCCAATCATCTTCATTATTAATATTCCTATCAATAGTTCTTATTACAGATTTGATTTGAGGATTATTGGCATTTTCCTTCAACTTATCTTTTATAGCATTCAAAAACTCGTTCTTTTTTATAATGCTCATAGTAGAAATTGCTAATTCTCTATTTTTACTTTCTATAAGCCCTTTTAGCTGTTCATTTTTTATTTGAACAATTTTTTTCTGATTTTTTAGCTTCTTACGTTTAAGTTTCTTTTTATTCTCCTTTACAATATGATGTTGCTGTTGTTTATAATAATTTTTATAGAGCTTGTGAACTAGCACCGAAAATAAAACCCCAATACACACATAACTTATAATTGCCCATATAGATAAATACCATGGCCTTTGAATTATAAATGCGTAATGTGAGGTGTTCTTAGAAATCTTATTTCCTATTTTGGCTCTAACCATGAAATTATACGAACCGTAAGACAAATTTGCAAAAGAAACATTTGATAAAGAAGACCAACTGCTCCATTCGTCATATTCCCCTTCAAGCTTATATTGATAATTTACCTCCGTATATTTATCATATTCCGGCACATTATAATAAAAATGAAAATTGTTTTCGGAAAAATCAAACTCATTTACCCCCATAAGTTCCACTTTAGCCTTTGGAGAGTCATAAAATTCTTTTGTAATGGAATTGATAGAAATTTCAAACTCATTCTCTTTGATTTTATTTAAATCCAAAGTCACGTAACCACTAGAATTCCCTATCAAATAAAGCTCATTCTTTAAATGAACTATAGACTCAAAACCAACAACACCCATGCTTCTTCTAAATGATTTGGGAATTGAAACCTTAACATATTTTGGATTTCCACTTAGCAAGCCTGGGGTCACATATATAATATTATTATTTGTAAAACCCCAAAGTTTTTCATTACCATTTGTAGGTTGAAGTATTCCAAAAACACTTTCCTCATTAGTAATAAATCTGCTTGTTAAAATAGAATCAATTACAAAATCATCATTGGCCGTTATATATTTATAGACTCCATTTACTGTAGAGTATAAAATGTCTCCATTATATATAACTAAACTAGAGCTAGTACCTTTAGAAGTAAAATGCTCTTCCTTTACTATAGATGAATACTCATTATCTATTTGTAAACTAAATACACCTTTAAAATCATGATTAATAAGAATATGATTTTGGTCAATAAATTGAAAAAACCTACTCGAAATATCAAAACCTTCAATTTGGTTTCTAAATTCCCATTCGCCACTAGTTTTTTCTAGAACACTCAATCCTTTGTAATTACCTTGCAACAGTAGATTATTATTTGAATCAATTGGTTTAATATCCCATGTACCTGCAATGTCGGCAATATGCTTCGCTATATTTTCTTCTATAACATAAGTGCCATTATGATGTCCGCAAAATAAAGTCCCATTTATCTCTTTTAGCACCCATACTTGTCCTTGTGTACCTTCAATTAATTTAAAGCTTTCTTCCTCATTACGATTCTTATAGAATAAGCCTTGGTTTGTACCTAAATACAGCAAATCGTTATACAAAGCAGCGGTATACACTACGCCAACAACTCCTAATTGATCAATATATTCCGCAAAAGGGGAATCTAAATTTAACACACTTAATCCGTTGTCAAGACCCAACCAAAGATTGTTATCAATATCTTGAAAAAGTGATAGAATGGTATTATTATTTAATCCCTTTTCTTGATTAATATGCTGTATTATCTCGCCTTTTTGATCTAAATGATAAATTCCGTCAGAGATAGTTCCTAAAATTAAAGAGCCATCATTTAATTGTAATGCACTATATATTTTTGAAGCATTAAAATTAGCCTCATCACTAATGTTTAACCTACTTACTACATTATTTTTTAACGAATAAAACTCTCCGTGTTCAGTTATAAGAACCATATTGTTATTCAAGGAAACAGTAGCTATTACATTGTCTTTTTTTAAAAAAGATTGATTTGATACTAAAAGAGATTTCCCATTTTCAATTGTAAAAAGCCCTTCCCCTAATTTTTGAAAATAGATTCTATTTTCCACTTCTAATATTGCCGCTCTATTAGTTTTAGCCTCAATAATTTCAAAAGAATTTTTAAGTGTATCATAAATGTAAATACGATCTAGAGATTGAAACAATACCCAATCCTCAAACGATGAAATATTCCAAAAATGTTCATCTTCAATAAGCTGGTTTTTTGTGTTTTTTGAAATAGAAGTATATTCTAAATCTCCAAATTCATTTTTACCCCAATACCCAAATTCCATATAGCTGCCAGTATAAACTTTATCTCCAATGACCTTCACTGATTTTATAGGGGTGCCATAAGGAGACTGGTACAACTGCCATGTAGAACCATTAAATTCCATGAGTCCGCCATTGTTGGCAACATAAATATATTTATTATGACCTTGATCTATTGACCAATTTTGATTTTCTGCGGCATATTCAATAGGTGTATAATTTTGAATTGGAGGTAATTCCTGAGCAAAAAGTCCAAGTGAAAATAATATGAATATTATAGAATAAGATTTCATAACCATTTAAGGGAACACCTAAATATATTGAATTTAAATATAAGCTATTTAAGACAAGAGACTAGGCTATACTAGTAATATCATTATTTGAAACAAACTATTATGTTCAATCTTTGAACATTTACGTTTTAAAATAAAATGAACTGTACTATAAAAAACATTTTATTTAATTTTTAAAGTTACAGACGAAGACACACCGGGACTTTCGAGATGCTAAAGGGTACTTAGTACAGTAACCACTTAATTTACCTAATTATCAATTTCATAAATTCATCTTTATAAACTCTGCCAATTGGTAGGTTTTCATTACCGTTCAACTGCACCTGGTTACCTATAATTTTTTTAATTTTTGAAATGTTTAAAATATATGATTTATGTATTCTAGAAAATTTATTCGGATTTAAATATTCTTGCCAATATTTTAAAGTTTCTTGCGAAAGATACTTTTGATTTTTTGTATAAATCTCGGTATAATCTGCATCTGACCGTATAAAACGAATATCTTCAACTTCAATCTTAATATGTTCATATCCAGATTTTATAAAAACAACATCTGAAAAAGCATCATTCTCAACCAGTTCAGTTCTATTAGTTCGTACACTACTATTAAGAGGCACTTTATGAACAGCTTGTACGAAGCGTTCAAAGGAAAAGGGTTTTAAAAGATAATCTACCACATGATATTCATAACTTTCTAAAGCATAATCAGAAAAAGCCGTGGTCAAAATCACATACGGTTTACGCTTCGCAATCTTTAAAAATTCAATCCCCGATATTTTTGGCAAGTGTATATCTAAAAAAATCAAATCAACTTTTTCTGATTTCAAATAATAAATTGCTGACAATGCATCTGTAAATATTGCCTTTAAATCTAGGCTCCCAATATCATTAATATATTTTTTTAAAACCCTTTGCGCTGGTGGTTGGTCTTCAATGATTATACATTTCATCATGCTTTAACCTTTTCTATTTTTAATTTCAAGTGCACATAATATATATTTTGTTCATTCCTAATGTATAAATCATGTGCATTCGGGTATAACAATTCTAATCTTTTCTTCACATTACGCAAACCTATTCCATTAGAAAGGCTGGCTGTATTTGTTACCTCCAAAAATGAATTTCTACATTCAAAATTCAAAATTCCTTCCTCATCCAAAGATATATTTACATGGATAAAAATATTTTCGGACTGGCTCGCCGTACTATGTTTAAAAGCATTTTCTATAAATACGGATAAAATTAAAGGTGCAATCTGATAACCATCCTTAATTTGTGGAGTTTTAAAAATTACCTCCCCCCTTTCTTCAATTTGCATTTCATTAAGCCTAGTAAAATTTCTCAAGTGTTCCATTTCTTTATGTATGGCGACAAACTTTTCTTTACAATCATAAAGCATATATCGCAACACTGAAGATAACTCAAGAATTATTGAAGGTGTTTTTGGGGATTTTTCTATAGCATATGAATACAAATTGTTTAGGTTATTGAATAAAAAATGTGGATTTATCTGTGATTTTAAAAATAGCAATTCGCTTTCTTTGACCAATGAACGAAGTTCCTCTACCTCTAATTGTTTTTTAGAAGCATCCCAAGCAAATTTGAAACCTACCAAAATCAATATTACCGGCAACACATCAAGTAGACTATACACAACTCCTGGAAAATGCATTGCACGTGTATCGGGATAAAAAATTCGTTCTAAAACAAGTTCTTCAAAAGCAATATTCACACTTACTATTATTGCAACATGGCAAAAGAAAAACAAATACTTTTTTCTATAGAAAAAACGAGGCAGTAAAATGTAATTAATAACAAAAGCCCCTGTTGCATAATTTAAAAAACATACAACCTTAAAGCCTTGTATTTCCGGCTCATACTTGTCGAACGTAAAAAAAAGAAAAACCACACTATGCAAGAATATCTGAAATAGAACTTCTTTACCTACACTATTATTAAAATAGGAATTTATAGCCATTATTTAAAAATACCATTTTACAAGCATAAGTCATTTAAGAAAACCGCAATCGACATTATTAAACTGCCAAACATCATTAATAAAAGTCAATGTCGTTTACACTATAACAATTGTCGTTTATAGAATTTAGATTTCATAACATCAAAGTAAAATGCATCTTTACAGAACAACATCAATTTTTAACATGTATAAACAAATTAAAATTTCACTACTCTTCCTAATAATAGTATTAGGTATCAACACCGTAAGTGCACAAAACACAACAACTATTACAGGAAAAATAGTAGAGACAAACAATGGCGGACCAATTGAATTTGCAACGGTTTTAGTAGGCAACCCAATAGACCAAAAACCAATAGTAGGCACAACCACCTTACAAGATGGTAGTTTTGTGTTAGAAACCAATGCGATCGAGTTCTATATTGAAGTCAGTTTTATAGGTTTTACTACCAAAAGATTTGACAATCCCAAAATAGCAAACGGTAAAATTAATTTAGGGATAGTAGCTATTGCAGAAGATTCACAGCAATTAGATGAAGTTGTCGTAGAAGGTGAAATTAGCCAGACCGTATTTAAACTAGATAAACGCGTATTTAATGTAGGAGCAGATTTAAGTAGTACTGGTGCTAGTGCATTGGAGGTCTTAAATAACGTACCCTCTGTTAATGTAAATATTGAAGGACAAATAAGTTTACGTGGCAGCCAGGGAGTACAAATGCTAATTAATGGAAAACCATCGGTCATTGCAAATGAACAAGGTAATGCTTTAGGCACTTTAACTGCAGATATGATTGAGCGTATTGAGGTGATTACAAACCCATCTGCCAAATACGATGCAGAAGGCACATCGGGTATTATAAATATCGTTCTCAAAAAAGAGGAAAAAAAAGGATTGAACGGTGCCGTTACCCTAAATACAGGAACGCCAAACAATCATAGTTTAGGACTTAGCTTAAATAGACGTACTGAAAAATTTAATCTATTTAGCCAATTAGGTTTTGGTCGTAGAACATTTCCAAGCGATGAAGAAACTGAAAATAGAAATTTAGTAGATGATACTTACATAAGCAGTTTTGGACAGAGTGATAAGAATGAAACTTTCTTCAATCTTATACTAGGCACAGATTACCATATTAACGATTTAAATATAATTACACTTTCTGGGAATTTTGCATATGAATGGGAAAAGGAAAACGCAGATGCCATTTTCAACACCTATGATGCAACAAATTCTTTAACCAATGCTTTTAGTAGAAAAGAACTGACGGAAGCTACCAACCCAAAATATTCTTATGAATTACAATACAAGAAAGATTTTGAAGGCAATGAAGAACAATCCTTGTTATTGAGTGCCACAGGAAATCTCTTTGCCAAAGACCAATCATCAAATTTTACCAATACTACAACTGTTGGCAATGAAGATGATATGTTACAACAAAGTAGAACAGATTTTAGTCAGGCTGAATATACGTTCAAAGCGGATTACACCCATCCTTGGGCAGAAAAATTTACCTTAGAGACAGGAGCTCAATATCAAATAAACGATGTAGAAAATGATTTCGCCATTAGTAATTTTGACGGAACAAACTTTATTGAAGACCCAGATTTAACCAATGTTTTTGAATGGACACAAAAAGTATTGGGGGTTTATGGAACAACAGCATACGAAGGAGCTAGATGGGGTTTAAAAATTGGTCTTAGATTTGAAGATACCGATGTTGCTACGTTGCTACGGACCACAAACGTTAGCAACGATAAAAATTACAACAACCTTTTCCCTAGTGGTCATACAAGCTATAAAATTAACGATGACCTATCCTTACAAGCGGGATACTCAAAGCGCATATTTAGACCCCGCTTATGGGATTTGAATCCGTTCTACAACATCAGAAATAATTTTAGCATAAGTACTGGAAATGCCAATTTACAGCCCGAATTTACTGACAGTTATGAAATTACCAGTATTTATAAACTAGGAAAAGTTTCAATGAACCTTGGCGTATTCTTTAGACATACCGAAGATGTGGTTGAGCGTATAGTAGAATTTCAAGATAACGTAAGCATCTCTAGACCAGAAAATGTTGGTATTAACAATACAACAGGTATTGAATTTAATGCAAAATACATTCCTGCAAACTGGTTATCATTCACAAACGATTTTAATTATAGTTATTTTTCAAGAGAAGGAGATTTTGAAGGCAGCTCTTTTGATTTTAAAGGGGATCAATGGTCAACACGCCTAACCAGTAAATTTAAATTACCTGCAGATATAGACTTAGAATTCATAGGAAATTATCGTTCAGGGTACAGAACCCTACAACAAGAAATTACAGAAAACCTATTTATGGATTTTGGAGCGCGAAAAAAAATACTAAAAGGCAAAGCTATTGTTAATTTAAGCATCCGCGATGTTTTTGCTTCTAGAATACGAGAGAGTATTACCTCTCAACCAGAATTTTATTTAAGAGATTTTAGCCAGCAGGGTCGCTTTGTAACTTTAGGCATCAGTTTTGGATTCGGTAAAGGAGAAGCTATGGAATTTTCAGGTCAAAAACACTTTTAAGAATACTGAACAAAATAATATTGATAGCTACTATTTTTAAACAATCTAATTATATACTACTGCAAAACAACAATTTATCTTGATTCTAAACGTATTTGCTTATAGTTTTAATAGAAACTTAAAAAGAAAATTATGTCTATAAGATTAGGAAATAGTTGTGTTAATTGTGACAACCTAGTAGAAGGAAATACCTGTAAGGTACACGGTGTAAAAGTAGGAAACAGTTATACCTGTGATAGTTTTGAAATGAAAGCAGCCTTAAAGGATGATACAAATTGTGTAACCTGTGTTCGTTTTGAAACCAGTGATTGTGCTAATCCACAAAAGGCAGCACCAGGTATGTCATGTAGTCATTGGGCACCACAAAATGCTACTGCATAAATGCAAAAATTATTTAAGCAAAAAAATTAAAGGTCAGCCAAAAGCTGACCTTTTTTAATATAAACTATTTTACTTCTACGCCTTTCCAAAAAGCCACATAACCCTTAATTCCTTTGGCTAATTCTGAAACTTCAGGATAATACCATGCAGCATCTTTATTAACATCTCCATTCACTTCAATATCATAATACGACGCCACACCTTTCCAAGGACACTTGGTATGAGTCTCGGTACCCTTAAAAAATTCTTGTTTTATTGCTGTTGGAGGAAAATAATGATTTCCTTCGATCACTACTGTAGCATCACTTTCTGCGATTACCTCGTTATTCCATATTGCTTTTACCATATCGTAATATTTAATTCTATTTTAATTCCGTTAATACTGTAGAACCTGCCGTTAGAGTTTTATGTACCGGACATTTATTGGCTATTTCCAATAACCGTTGACGTTGTTTTTCATCTAGATTACCAAACAGTTCTATATTTCTTTTAAAAACATCTATTTTTTCAAAGGATTGTGAAACATTTTCAGAGTCTGGAGCGTGTTCTTTACCATAATCAACATGAACAACTACCTTTTGTAAATCCCATTTTTTTCTAGTGGCATACATCCTTAATGTCATAGCCGTACATGCTCCTAATCCCGATGAAACATAATCATACGGAGAAGGACCAAAATCGTTTCCACCAAAATCAGTAGGTTCATCTGCAATCAACAAATGATTACCAGAAACTATTTCAGAGGTAAAACCTTCATTACCTATACTCACCGCTACTTGATGAGCTGTCTTTAAAGGTGCTCTCTTAGGAATATCCAAATAACGCTCTGCCCAACCGGCAATAACATTACCTACATAAGTAGAATCTTCATTATCCGTCAAAAGATGATCAGCCTTATCTATAGAAATAAAGCTCTTTGGATGATGCGCGTATTTATACAATTCTTTTGCATTTTCAATACCCACAATAGTATCTTGTGGCGAATGAATGACCAAATATGGTTTTCTCAAGTTCTTTAAAACCTCTTTCATAGGTTTTGACTCAATATCATCAATAAAATCTTTTTTAATAGTGAAGTCTCTACCACCAATATTTACTTTTGCTTTTCCTATCGCATTTATTTCTTCCACATTAGACTTGAACAAATGTTTTACATGAGCTGGTGAAGAAGGAGCCCCAATAGTTGAAACAGCGACAACAGATGCAATTTGAGAAGCAGCAAAAATTACAGCCGCACCACCAAGCGAGTGTCCAATTAAAAGAGAAGGAGCTTTATAATTTTCTTCTAAAAATTTAGCCGCGTGAATAAGATCAGAAACGTTGGATGAAAAGTTGGTATCCTCAAAACTACCTTCACTATCACCTAGACCTGTAAAATCGAAACGAAGTACGGCAATTCCTTTATTTACTAAAGCTCTTGATATATTACGAACGGCAGAAAAATTCTTGTTACACGTAAAACAATGGGCAAAAATTGCATAACTATGAGCCACTTGATTGTTAGGCACTTCTAACCTAGCCGCTAATTTTTTCCCTTCAGAATTTGTAAACGATACTTTTTCGAACCCCATATTTGACCTTTCTATACTATTAATCTAATCTAAAGTATTAGAAGTAAATAAAGGTTAAAACTTACAAATCTCTTTAAAAAGGGAAGTACTAAAGAGCTTATTAGAAAAAGTTCGTCCATAAAAAAAGCCTCTTGATTACTCAAGAGGCTTTCGTTGTACAGGCGGAGAGACTCGAACTCTCACACCGCAAGGCACTAGATCCTAAGTCTAGCGTATATTTACCTAAATAGTAGCAAAGTAATTCATTTTCAATTGATTATAAGATTTTACATTTTCTTTGATATCATCTAATATCAATTGATTTCAGCATTTGTTGTACCTATGTTGTACC
>TARA_R110002051_G_scaffold325802_1_pt1 | contig 22736 bp, 23 predicted proteins | sample TARA_R110002051 | Tara Oceans TARA_R110002051 (sample SAMEA4397023) | marine metagenome | biome: Polar Biome; feature: [MES] marine water layer (ENVO:01000295) within the mesopelagic zone...; material: water (ENVO:00002006), including particulate matter (ENVO:01000060) such...
AAGAAATATTCCTATAATTAGGAATTTATACGGACATTCAAAAATTCTTTTATGTATTTTTTGGAAGTATCAATAATGGAGCTCATAGTAAAAAAGAAATAAATTAGTCGTTTCCTAATGACCTAAATATAGACCAAAAAAGTGTTATATGTTTAAAAATAAAGTAATCTTAATCGTTATTATATGCGCTTTTTTCAATAGCTGTGCATCTTATGACGCTCAATATAGAGATCAATCGGATAGTTTTGGTTCATTACCTGCTAAAGAAGTTGACCGCACTTTTTACCTAATCGGTGATGCCGGAAAACCACCTGTTGTAGGGCTTTCTAAAGGGCTAAGTATTTTTCAAAAATTTATTTCCTTAAACGGGACCGAAGATGATTATGCAATCTTTCTTGGGGATAATATCTATCCTGCTGGCTTACCCAAAGAAAATGAGGAAGGAAGAGCTAAAGCAGAAAAGGCTCTGAATGACCAATTTGAATCTGTAAAGGATTTTAAAGGTAAGTCCATTTTCATTCCAGGCAATCACGATTGGTACGCCGATGGATTAAAAGGTCTAAAATTAGAGGAGAAGTTTGTTGAGGATGCCTTAGGTAAAAACACCTACTCTCCTGAAAATGGTTGTCCTATTGAAAGTATAGATGTAGGAGAAGATATTCAATTGATTAATTTAGATACGCAATGGTATCTCGAAAACTGGAACAATCACCCTACAGTAAATGATAAATGTCCAATAAAAACGAGAGAACGATTTTTAGAGGAATTAGAAGGTGAGTTGAAAAAGGCTCAGAATAAATTTGTAATTGTTGCCATGCATCACCCTATGTATACAAACGGGGTTCATGGTGGGTTTTTTCATGCAAAAAAACACATTTACCCCACTCAAAAGAAAACACCAGTACCAATTATTGCTTCCCTTCTTACCCAAGTAAGAACACAAGGCGGGGTTTCCATACAGGATAGATATAATGAAAGGTATAATGAATTGATGCAACGCATAGAAACCATTGCTATCGAATACAACAATGTCATCTTTGCATCAGGTCACGAACATACCTTACAGTATATAGAGAATGAAGGCATTAAGCAAATAGTTTCTGGTTCAGGTGCAAAAGAAGCTGGCGCCGCATTGAGTAATAACGGCCTTTTTGCAACTGGAAGGCAAGGTTTTGCTAGTCTAACCCATTATATGGATGGAAGTACGTGGGTAAGTTTTTATGGAGATAAAGAAGGAGAACCTAAATTATTATATAGGAAAGAAGTTTTAAAGAGAACCAAAGAAGTATTTAATGTAGATTCATTGGCTAGTAGTTTTCCTACAATAACCGAAGCATCTATTTATACCAAAGAAGAAACTGAAAAATCAGACTTCTACGAAGTGCTTTTAGGGGATCGTTATCGAGAATTATATAGTACCAAGATAAAAGTACCCGTGGCAACTTTAGACACCTTATATGGAGGTCTTGAGGTTATAAGAATGGGTGGTGGACATCAAACGCGCTCACTGAGATTAAGAACAAAAGATGGGAGAGAATTAAATATGAGAGCCCTGAGGAAAAGTGCAACCCAATATCTTCAGACGGTACTTTTTAAAAACACCTATGTAGATGATGATTTTGATAGAACATATGTAGAGGATTTAATTTTAGATTTCTATACAGCTGCACATCCTTTTGCATTCTTTGTCGTTCCTGATTTATCAAATGCCGCAGAGGTGTATCACACCAATCCTAAATTATTCTACATTCCAAAACACAAAGAATTAGGGGATTATAATGTAAACTATGGTGACGAATTATACATGATTGAGGAGCGACCTGAAGAAAACTACTCAGATGAAAGAAATTTCGGATATGCAGACGACCTAGAAAGCACTCATGATATCATTTCTAAAATTAGAGAGGATGAAAAATATAAAATTGATGAAGTCTCCTTTATTAGGGCTCGTTTATTTGACATGCTCTTAGGCGATTGGGATAGACATCAAGATCAATGGCGCTGGGCACAATTTAATCAAGAAAATGGCGATAAATTATTTAGACCTATTCCTCGAGATCGAGACCAGGTATTCTCAAATTTTGATGGAGCATTATTGGATATTATGAGGGTAATGTCTGGATCGACAAAACAACTCCAAGTGTATGATGCAGAACTCAAGGATATCAAATGGATGAATCGAGCAGGTATTAAATTGGATAAAGTCCTTATTCAACAATCGGGAATGGATGTGTGGTTGGAGCAGGCTGAATTCTTACAAAAAAATATCACCGACGAAGTTATCCGCCTTGCTTTTTCAAAAATTCCTGAAGAAGTTCAGGATGAGTCTCTTGTAGAAATTCAAGCATCATTAAAAGGAAGACGAGGGAATTTAAAGGACATAGCCGAGCGTTATTATAAATATCTTAATGAGCTCGTTATTCTTACTGGCACAGATAAAGATGACTTTATAGAAATTACTAGAATTGGAAATAATCAAACGAACGTCAAAATTTATCGAATTATTGATGGCGAAAAAGGAGAGCAAATATTAGATAAAACCTACAGTAAAACTATCACCCAAGAACTTTGGATTTATGGTTTGGATGATAAAGACATTTTTGAAGTAAAGGGAAGAGCAAATAATCCAATTTTTATTAGAATCATAGGTGGGCAGGAAAACGATACCTATAGAATAAAAAATGGAAGACGTGTAAGAGTATATGATCATAAAAGTAAGGCGAATACCATCGAAGAGAACAATGGAGCTAAAATTGACTTTACAGATATCTATACCAATAATCTTTTCGATTTTAACAAGAATATTGTCAAGGCTGGATCCATTACTCCAAGCTTAGGCTATAATCCAGATGATGGTTTTTTATTGGGTATTAGTAAATTATCAACCACCAAGGGTTTCAACCGTAATCCATTTTCACAGCAACATGGCTTTAAAGCGAAATACTACTTTGCTACCAATGGTTTTAGTATTGGTTATACAGGCGAGTTTGCCAATACCTTTGGCGACTGGAATTTGAAGGTAGATGGTCTTTTGACCTCAGATAACTATTCTAACAATTTCTTTGGTTTTGGAAATGAATCAATTAACAATGACGACGATTTCGACTATAACAGAGTAAAAACAAGCATCTATGCGGCCAGTGTTGGGTTGTTAAAGAGAGGAGATTTTGGAAGTGATTTTAGTTTCAATATAAAATTAGAAGGTATAAAGATTGGTAATACCCAAGATCGTTTTATCACTGAATTAAATGATGCAAGTACCTCAGACAATCTATTTGTAAGACGCTTTTTTAGCTCCTTAAATGGAAGTTTTAATTATATAAGTTCTGACCATAAAGTGGTCCCTACTAGAGGAATGGTTTTTAATTTAAATACAGGTGTAAAAACAGAACCCAGTGAAGTTAAAAATACCTTTGCCTACCTCGACACACATCTCGGTTTTTACAATGCTCTTATTACCAATAGGAAATTAGTATTAAAAACTGATCTCCGTTCTCAATTCCGTTTTGGGAATAACGTACTTTTTTATCAAGCTGCAAATATAGGAGGCACTAATGGCTTAAGAGGATTTAGGAATGAACGGTTTACTGGCCAAAGCTCTCTCGTTGGTAGCGCAGATTTAAGATATGCCTTTGAATCTTTTAAAACGGCAACTTTGCCTCTCCAAATAGGCTTATTTGTAGGTGGAGATATCGGAAGAGTTTGGATTGATGACAACAATTCGGATAAATGGCATAGCGATTATGGAGGAGGCTTCTGGGTTGCAGCAGCAGATTCTATAAAGGGTACATTTAATTTATTTAACAGTAGTGAAGGGCTTCGATTTTCCTTTAGCTTCGGTCTTAATTTTTAAAAAGACACTCAATAATTAACTCCATAGCTCGATTCATTTCGGGCTATTTTGTTTTTATATAGTTTACTATGCTCACTTTCATCCGCTCGAGGTGGCTCACTATGTCCGCCCTTTCCAATCAAGCGGCTCAACGAAGTCATTTTGCAACAGAAATTGATCAGGAATTACGATCTATGAACGAAACTCCAGCAGATAGCGGATCTATATTAGCAGCTGCCCATAGAACATGGATTGATGTTAAAACAGCCGTTGCATCTGATACAGATGAAGCCATTCTTGAAGAATGTATCCGTGGAGAAAAGGCTAGTGTTTCTGAATACGAGTCTCAAATTAATTCAAACAAATTTCCTGGCAAACTCAATTCACTACACGTGGACCAATGCCAAAAAATTAAGTCGACATTAGACTTGGCTAAGTCACTAGAGAAAATTGCCTAAGAAGCAATAATTAATGTCCCCCCCAGACAGAAGAAGGCCAATATAGTATTATGCTATGTTGGCCTTCTTGTATATATAATTTCTAGTTTCTATTAAAATGTATAATATATCCCTTAAACTGTAACCCTTTACCAAGTTCTCCCGTCTTAAGGGTGTATAACACAATTAAATCAATTAAAAAACAATCATTATGGGAGGAGAAATTTTAGTATTTGTCTGTTTATTCTTAGTCTTTTTTGGAATCGCTTATCTGCACTACTCTACACGAAATAAAGAGCGCCTTGCCCTTATCGAAAAAGGAATGGATGCAGGGATTTTTAAGCAATCAAGAGAGACTCCACCAGTTTGGAAGGTCCTTGTATTAAACATTGCCTTATTATTAATGGGGATTGGTGTTGGCATTCTTGTCGCCCTTTTTATTCAAGAAAGCCTAGGCTTCTATAACGATGCCTTGTATCCAGGACTTATCTTTTTAATGGCAGGTACCGGATTGATGACAGGTTTCTTTATGACAAAGAAATACGTCAATTAAGATATTAACACTTGGAGCATAAGCCCGAAAGATCAGTGAATCTTTTGGGCTTATTATTTATATATTTAAGGTGTTACAATAGAGTATTCGCAATTGCTTGTGGCTGGAATTCCCATTGGAAAGCTTCCTACCGATGTAGGCGCTGCATAGATTGTTGTTTTTTGATGAAAACTATACACATGAAATCATAAACAAAACTAAGATGGCATATGATGCATATTTTGCCGATAGAATAAAGAGGATTTTGCTTTCGCGAAAAGTAGCTTTCACCGAAAAGAAAATGATGGGCGGACTCATTTTTATGGTAGATGAAAAAATGTGCATTGGCGCCGATCAAGATCGAGAAACGGGAGAAGACCGTCTTATGGCTAGGATTGGAAAAGAAGCCTATGAAGCGGCTCTTATTGAAACTGGCGCACGGCAAATGAATTTCACCGGTACCGTTATGCGAGGCTTTGTGTTTATCTATCCCGATGGCACTGAAGATGATGATCACTTAGAATTTTGGATTGACAAAGCACTTGCTTTTAACCCACTCGCCAAGAAAAGTAAAAAAAAGAAAACCTAGCTTTCAAAGTGCGGCAGGATTTCACTCACTTGAGTAAAAGCTCTAAAGTTGTCATGTTCAATCTCATGATCAATTTGCTCATGAACCCAAGTCGTATGGAAAGGAACATGAAAAGCCGTGCCTCCCATGTCTAAAACCGGTAAAATATCTGATTTAAGCGAATTTCCCACCATCAAAAATTCATTGGGTTGTACATCTAAATGATTAATTAGTTTCTGATAATTTGCTGCTTGCTTATCTGACATCACTTCAATGTGATGAAAATACTTAGTGAGCCCAGAACGTTCAAGTTTACGTTCCTGATCCAGCAAATCTCCTTTTGTAGCAACTACTAACTTTAATCCCTTTCGCGAAAGCGTATCCAACACCATTCCAATCCCATCAATTAGTTCAACCGGAGCTGCGAGCATCTCCTTCCCCAATGCTATTAATTGTTCAATTATTTCAATGCTGACTTGCCCTTCTGAAATTTCAATAGCGGCCTCTACTAGAGATAAGGCAAAGGGTTTGATGCCATAGCCATACAAGGGTAAATTGCGCATCTCCATTTCAAACAATCGCTTGTGGCACTCCTCATAAGGCAAGTAATCTGTTAAAAGAGCACAGAACTGATCTTCAGCATCTCTAAAGAAAGTTTCATTAATCCAAAGCGTGTCATCTGCATCAAATGCAATGGCTTTTATCTTATCGAGTTGTAGTGTGCGGTCCATACTTAAAGGTACTAAAGTTTGTCCATAAAAAAAGCCCCAAACAACGCTGTTATTTGAGGCTTCTTTAAAAGATCGTTTGTTAACGCACGAGCTTCTTATATTTGATACGTTTTGGCATTAAATCTCCACCGAGACGTTGTTTCTTATTCTCTTCATAATCTGAGAAACTTCCTTCAAAAAAGTATACCTGACTATCTCCCTCAAAGGCGAGAATATGCGTACAAATACGATCTAAGAACCAACGGTCGTGACTAATAACTACAGCACAACCCGCAAAATTCTCTAAACCTTCTTCTAAGGCTCTCAAAGTATTTACGTCAAGATCATTGGTAGGCTCATCGAGTAATAATACGTTTCCTTCTTCCTTCAAAGTCATTGCGAGATGTAAACGGTTACGTTCCCCTCCAGAAAGTGTCGCAACTTTTTTGTTTTGCTCGCTTCCGCTAAAATTAAAACGGCTTAGGTAGGCTCTAGAATTTACTTCCTTCCCTCCCATCATGATGAGATCCTGCTCATCAGAAAAATTCTGCCAAATAGTTTTCTCAGGGTCAATATTACTATGACTCTGATCTACATAAGCAATCTTAGCTGTTTCTCCTACTGTAAAAGTCCCTTTATCGGCTTTTTCCTCCCCCATGATCATTTTAAAAATGGTCGTCTTACCTGCTCCGTTAGGACCAATAATTCCTACAATTCCCGCTTGTGGGAGGTTGAAGTTTAAATCTTCATATAATAACTTATCGCCAAAAGCCTTACTCACTCCTTTTGCTTCAATCACATTGGTACCTAATCGAGGCCCGTTTGGGATATAGATCTCAAGCTTTTCGTCAATTTGCTTTTGATCTTGACTCATTAACTTGTCATAATTCTTCAAACGCGCTTTCTGCTTTGTCTGGCGGCCTTTGGCTCCCTGACGTACCCATTCTAATTCGCGTTCTAATGTTTTTTGACGTTTAGAAGCTACTTTGCTTTCTTGCGCCATACGCTTAGACTTTTGATCTAACCAAGACGAATAGTTTCCTTTCCATGGAATTCCTTCCCCGCGATCCAACTCTAAAATCCAACCAGCAACATTATCTAAGAAATATCTATCATGCGTTACTGCAATTACAGTCCCTTTGTATTGTGCCAAGTGGTGCTCTAACCAGTGTACTGATTCTGCATCCAAGTGGTTCGTAGGCTCATCAAGTAGCAAAACATCTGGCTCTTGCAATAACAAACGACAAAGCGCTACACGTCTTTTCTCTCCTCCTGATAACACACCTACCTTTTGATCTCCTGGAGGTGTTCTTAGGGCGTCCATTGCTATCTCCAGCTTGGTGTCTAGTTCCCAAGCTCCTCTAGCGTCAATTTCATCTTGTAACACAGCCTGTCTCGCCATGAGCTTCTCCATCTTATCGGCATCACTATACACTTCCTCCAGGCCGAAAGAATCATTAATTTTATTGTACTCATCAAGAATCGCAACAGTTTCGGCTGCACCTTCTTTAACAATTTCAAGTACTGTTTTCTCTGGGTCTAATTTAGGCTCTTGTTCTAAGTAGCCTGTAGTAAACTCCTTATCATAAGTTACTTCTCCTTGAAAGTTCTTTTCTATCCCGGCAATAATCTTCATTAAAGTAGATTTACCAGAACCGTTCAATCCTAAGATTCCAATTTTGGCTCCGTAGAAAAAACTGAGGTATATTTTCTTTAAAACAGGCGTTTGGGCTCCTGGATATGTCTTGGAAACTCCAGACATGGAGAATATGATTTTTTTATCGTCGCTCATTGTATGCTTATTTGTTATTAATTGAAATATATAAAGCTCTTAAAGCTAGAAATACTTTAATTTAAGAATGCAAAAATACAAAATCCGCTTAGGAATTCCCTTCCAAAACGTCACGCATTGCACGTGCCTTCAATAGACACTCGGCATATTCTTTATCTGGATCCGATTGAGCTGTAATAGCACCACCTACAGAGTACGAAATATAGCCCTCCATCTCATTATATAATATACTTCGAATGATTACATTAAAGTCAAAATCTCCCTCCGGTTTAAAATACCCCACTGCCCCGCTATACAATCCGCGTTTGCTCTCTTCCAACTCTTCAATGATTTTCATGGCACTCACCTTAGGAGCGCCCGTCATACTGCCCATAGGGAAAGTTGATCGAATCACATCTACTGGAGAAATACCTACTCCGATCTCAGATACAATGGTAGAGATCATATGATGGACCTGCTTAAAGACATACACCTCACATAATTCTTCTACCGTCACACTTCCCTTTTTCGCGGTACGCGATAGGTCGTTACGCACGAGATCGACAATCATTATATTTTCTGATCGCTCTTTAGAGTCTATAGAGAGCGCTTTCGCGAAAGCGGAATCCTCCAAATCATTCTTTCCTCTAGCAGCGGTTCCTTTTATGGGCTGACTAATAATCTTATCGCCTATTTTCTTCAAATATCGCTCGGGCGTTGCCGAAAGTAGATAGTGAGTATCCATTTTCAGGAAGGTCGCAAATGGTGGCGAACTAATAGCGTTCAGGTTTGTATAGGTTTGCAAAGGGTCAATACTGCCATGCGCATAAAACTCCTGGCATAAATTGGCCTCATAAATGTCGCCACGATGAATGTGATGCAACATAGTTCGCACCTTTTCTTTATATGCCTCTTTATGAATTTTAAGTTTGATAGAAAGGGAATTTGAAGTGGCATGCTCAGTATCTAGAATTGGAAACTGGATCTCTTGGATCGCCTTCCAGTCTTCTTCTATTTCATCATCCACCATTCCTAAATAAAGCAACTCTATGGTGTTTCCTTTAAGCAGGAAAATTTTCTTCGGTTGAAAGAAATGCAGGTCGGGAAACCCAAGGCCATCACTATTTTTAGAAGTCAATCGCTCGGTATCATTCTTAAGATCATAGCCTAAATAGCCAAAAATCCAATCCGCTGTCATCTGTTGGTATTCTTCCAAACGATCAAAGGCACCTTCATAGGACGTCTGAATACTGGTAAATGCATCTACAGCAAGTATACCTTCAAATTCTGGATATCGCTGCCCATCATAACTATTGCTATCAAGCCACACTACATCCTCGAAGGTTTGCGCCCATTGCAGCAGTTGTTGCTTGCAATGCTGCAGATTTTCGGTTTTATAGGATTGAGTTGTTCTTTGCATTCGAAGCACAAAAATAAGGAGAAGCACCAAGCTCCAATAGCAAGATTGGATAAAATATTAAGTCTAAAATTTCTAGCAAAAACCCTGTTGCAAACTTATTTCACCTTTTCAGTATCTTTAGGAAGACAAAGCAGGCATTTGGAAACAAATCGATGCATAAATAACCACTAAAAAGATAGCCTATGAAACTCGGCGCATTTTCAGTAAGCCTCAGTGTAAAAGATCTTGAAATCTCAAAAGAATTCTATGAAAAGCTCGGCTTTTCTGCCTTTGCGGGAGATCTAAAAATGAACTACCTCATCATGAAAAATGGAAACGCTCTCGTAGGGCTTTTTCAAGGCATGTTTGACGAAAATATCCTGACGTTTAATCCCGGCTGGGATGAGAATGCAGATCCTTTAGACAATTTCGACGATGTACGTACCATACAAAAAGACCTTCTATCAAAGGGAATGAAACTTGAAAGAGAACCCGAGGCTGGATCTAAAGGCCCTGGAAGCATCGTTCTCATTGATCCTGATGGAAATCCCATATTAATCGATCAACACGTTTAATTAAATTAAGAACCAATGACCATTTCTGAAGAAATACAAATAGCCGCAAGCAAGTCGGCTGTTTGGGCAATAATCACTGATATAGAAAACGCCCAACAAACCATAAGCGGAATCGAAAGTGTTGAAGTCATCAACAAACCAGAGACTGGTTTTGTTGGTTTTAAGTGGAGGGAAGGCAGAAAAATGTTCGGTAAATTAGACTATGTAACTATGTGGATTTCCGAAGCGGTAGAGAACAAATATTATAAAGCTGCGGCCCATAGTCATGGCTCTAAATACCTTTCAACCTTTACTATTGAAGAACATAATAATCAATCCCTTCTCAGGATGACCTTTGAAGCGACTGCCATTTCTACTGGAGCCAAAATCATGAACGGACTGATGTCTAGATTGATAAAAAAATCAATGAAAAAAGTTCTTCAACAAGACCTACAAGATATTAAAACCGCAGTGGAAGCACGAGGGTAGTTGGGTACGTTGGTATGTTGGTAGGTTGGTATTTTGGTATTTTGGTATTTCTAATATCATAACAACTTAGTATATACTAAGACCTTCACCTTTTGAAGGGGAGATATTAGATTTTTGTACGAATTATGAAGATAATACTAGTGAGCCTACGGCATATTGCTTACTGCCTACAGCCATCGTCGGTAGATGGATGTTTTTGATTTGGAATTTGGAGTTTGGAATTTGGAATTTGGAATTTGGAATTTGGAATTTGGAATTTTCAAAACCTTTATACTAAAAAACATACTTTCGCTGTTATTCATATATAACCCCCTTATATCATGAAATCTTCTACATTCCTAACTGTATATATTGTACTTTTTTCTTTTTGTATCTCTTGTAGTTCAGATGATTCTGCCAATGCAACCGATGACGATGCAAGCGCAAGCACTGCCAATCTTATTATTAAGCTTAATGTAGACCCAACCCAGCCAAGGCTTGGCAATACGGGTCAGCCTACTCCACTTCCCGCTGGTCATGCTGGGCAGGATCCCAGTTTTAATAGGATTTCTGCACATTATCTCGAACTATCGCCATCGGCAAACACCTTATTAGGGCAAGGGGAAATTCTATACAATGCTCCCGAAACACAAGCAGGTGGCAGTTCAGCTATTGATTTTGATCAGGCAACTGTTGTGCAACCGGGCGCAGTATTTTTGACGATTCCCATAAATGAAATTGCTGCAGGTAATTATGAGTGGGTTCGGCTTTCACTTTCCTACCAAAACTATGATATCGATTTCTCATTTAATGGGACTCCGCTCACCGGTACCGTAGCTAGTTTTGTAGGTTTTGACACCTATTTGCAATCCTATACCATCAAAAACGAAAGTGTAACCGTCAATGAAAATAGACGACAAGGCTATTGGGGTTTTGAAACTAATGGCATCGTACAAACGGGCCTTGCTCCCGAAGGAGCCACCACCGTCCCAAATCCCCTATTCGACTCTTCTCCTATTCCTGCAGGCTCTTGTGTGGTAACGGGTAAATTTGCATCTAATTTGGTAGTCACAGGCAATGAAACTGAAGACATTACTGTAACTTTGTCGCTATCGACCAATAAGAGTTTTGAGTGGATAGATACCAATGGAAATAATAACTGGGATGTCACCACTTCCGGAGCAGAGTCCATTGTTGATATGGGGCTTCGCGGACTCGTACCAAGTCATAATAATTAATACATGAGTCAACCTAATAATCCGTTACATGGCGTTAAACTCGCCGATATTGTTGAATTCTTATCCGACAAATACGGCTGGAAAGAGCTGAGCTATCAAGTAGATATCAATTGCTTTAAAAAGGACCCTTCAGTAAAATCTAGCTTAAAATTTCTTCGCAAAACTCCATGGGCACGTGAGAAAGTGGAGCAACTGTATCTGCAGTCCATAGATCTGAAAAAAGAGTAAGGCAGACATCTCTTCTTCAAACGCCCCTAAAAAAGTAGGTAGTTTTAGAAATCTAACAAGAAATGCTATCTTGGTGGGAGCGTTGTAATCCAACCATTCTAAAGCGATCCTACCATGACTACTTCAAAAGCAGAACAAGCACAGTATCGTGCGACCCTATTTAAACATCTTGACGGCATAGTAACAGCGCCCTCGGCCTACGAATTGCATGCAAAAGGCGTTACTAACTATTTGCTCGAGAAAGGTGATTGTACGCTTAGCGAACTCACAACAAAATTCAATGCCAATGAAGGATATCTCAATGTTGCGCTTAGAATTCTCTGTTCGCAAGGATGGTTGGTGCAAAATGTAGACAACGAAAAGGACGAAATAAGGTTTACGCTTTCGCGAAATAGTGCGATGGCATTTTCCCATTTTTATCTGTATGAAGATGTAGTAAAACTAATGCGTTTTTCAGCGAACTTTCACTTTCGCAATTTTGAGAAAGAACCTTTTCAAAAATTAGAAGGCATCTTTCACAAAATCAAAAGGAACTACGACCTACCAGATACCACAGATTCGGAGAGTCTAGCCATTAGAGATCACATTTTCAAGCACATTGAAGGCATCATACTTGGCCCTACATTTGTGCGTCTGGCAATGAATGGGATGTTCCATAAATACTTCATGCAAGCGAGTTTCAAACCTGAGGAGTTTCACAAAGACGCCGCTAGCTTTGAACAGCTTTTAGATATACTTACTCACTTTGAGCTTTTTACAAAGAATGCAGGCACCTATCAGTTTACAGACAAAGGTCTATTCTTTGCCAAAAGAGCAAGTGCCTATGGAGTTACTGTTTCCTATATCCCAACATTAAGAAAACTCGACGAACTTATTTTTGGAAACCCATTGGCAGCTAAAGCTGCTGGAGATGGCAATCAGGAAGGTCATGTAGATCGTGCGATGAACGTTTGGGGAAGTGGCGGTGCGCACTCTAGTTATTTCAAAATTGTAGATCAGATTATTATTGATTTATTTAATAGACCAATAGAAGAACAACCTAAGGGTATTTTGGACATGGGATGTGGCAACGGCGCCTTTCTTATTCACCTTTTTGATGTGATTGAAAAGCAAACCCTTCGAGGAACCATGCTCGATGAACATCCTCTCATTCTAGTTGGCGCCGATTATAATGAAGCGGCACTTGGTATTACAAAAGCTAACCTAATACAGGCAGATATTTGGGCCAAAGTCGTATGGGGAGATATTGGTGATCCTGACCTCCTTGCCAAAGACCTCAACGAAAACTATAATGTAGCATTGGGAGATTTACTAAATGTGCGCTCTTTCTTAGATCACAATCGCATTTGGAAAGCCCCAGCGGGACAACATAATTTAAGTCAGAGTACTTCTACAGGCGCATACACCTTTGAAGGAAAACGCCTTAACAATAATGACGTAGAAGCCTCCCTACTTGAGCATTTTCAAAACTGGGCTCCTTATGTAAAACGATTTGGCTTGTTACTCATAGAATTACATACCGTCAAACCTGAACTCGTCGCAGAACACTTAGGGCAAACAGCAGCTACGGCTTACGATGCTACCCATGGATATTCTGATCAATTTATATTGGAAGTTGATGTATTTCATAAAGTATTAGCTGGGGCTGGACTGCATCCTCACGCTTCCTTATTCCGGAAATTTCCAGACTCTGATCTTGCTTCAGTCACGGTAAATCTTTTTAGTATGTAAAAAAAGCGCCTTGTCCCAACCATAGAACAAGGCGCACACTCAACCAAACGAATCTAATTAAACCGCTGTAGCAGTTACTCCAGCATATTTTTCAATTAATCTCACAATGAGATCATTCAATTTTTTAACTTTAAAATCTTCTGTGGTGGCTTCAATATGAGAATTCCCAATACCACTGTCATCTGTTAAGAATACATAGGTGCCATTGGTAGCGACACTAAAAAAGCGCATCAAGAATTCTACATTTTTATTAGCTCCACTGGCAACTACAGGGATGATTCGAATCCCTTTTTCCTGTGCTTTTTTTATCTGAGTCTTAATCATTGCTACATTTTGCTCGGTAAAATGAGGTGGGGCATCAAGCATTAAGAACATCAATTTACTACGAGCATGGTCATTCCAAGACTGAGCAAGAGAAACTCGGAGTGCTTCTTCTACTGCTTCTTCGTAATCACCACCTCCTCCAGCATTTTGACCATCTAAATGAGCTTTTACTGCATCGATATCACTATCAAAATCAAAATCTCTTGTTACATACTGATCCCCGTGATCACGATAAAAGGTCAGCGCTACTCTTTTTTGTTCGATGCTTGTATCAATACGAGACATTATATTTTTAAGTTCAGACTTTAGGTAGGCTATTTCATCGCCCATAGAACCCGTTGCATCCACCGTAAACATAATATCAATGTCATTATTTGATTTCGCATTCTTTAAGATAAAAGACACATCTTTTTGGCCGTTACTAATTGATTTTCCAAGAAGTTCCTTCCCTTGATATACCTGAACCATAAAATTGTCTTTAGATGTCTTCTCACCTTTAAAGAGGATCAAATTGCCATATACATCTGTACGACCTTTCATCATTGGGATGCGGTTTTTATATAAAGTAACCTTGGTATTGTTTGCAGGATTTCCGAAGCGATCTTTCACCTGAATATGTAAGCGATTCTCGAAAACAAATTGCCACTTCTCAGCAATCGTTTTGGCTTCCCCAAAGGCAGTGATCTTCTTCCACTCGGCCCACTTTTCAAGGTCATTCACCTCAGCCGCGGTCAATTGACCTGATTGTGGATCGTTTGCAATGTGATGTGCATCGCTGCTACCAGAAACACCTACACCTGATGCCTTCCCAGAAAGTAACCTTGATACATCTCTTTCAGAAGTTGAGCTTACCGCATACCCCAAAGATTTCTTTTCTCGTGTAATACCGTAAGCCACTACTACAACTTCATCTAAGCTAGCATTACTTTCCAGACTGACATTTATGGTGGTAGCATCCCCTACCACAACTTCTTGGGTAGTGTAGCCTACATATGAAACAACTATAGTCTTCCCTACTTGAGTGTTAATTTCATAATAGCCATCAAAATTGGTAATGGTTGCGTTGGTAGTTCCTTTCTCGATAATATTTGCTCCTGGGAGCGGACTTGAATGATCTGAAATGATTCCGGAAATGGTAATTTCTTGCGCTTGCGCGAAATTGCAAAAGCAACTTAAAATGAGTACTTGAAATAATGTTTTCATGGTCTTAGGTTTTTAATGTTGCTGTAAATCTATATCGATTAATTGCCTTTTAAAACCATAAATGAGGGAAGTAGTGTAATGAGTGAGGGAAGTAGCAATTTTAAGATTAAACTTTTCCCAAAGCGTGTTTCCCGTAGGCGAATCCGTTGCAGACAGCTTATATATTGCTTAATTTTGACCTCGATGAAAAATATACTAAAACACCTCTTACTTCTATCCTTCTTAATTTTACTAAGTGCTTGCACTTCAAGTAGAACGACAGGAGTTGGCACTTCTAAAGACAATAAAGTTGGAGAGGTGGTATTTGAAGGCGGAGATGGTAGTTCCTTAGTAAGGGCTGTAATTATTACCAATGCAAAAACCAGCTATCAAGGAATTCAAGCAGAAACTGTGTATTTAGAAAAAACACATGGAATTCGAAATTTAGATTGGCGCATGATATCTCAAGATCTCTTGGAAGCCAAAAACAAAACCTATGATGTTCTAACCATAGAAAAGGTAGCTTCAAAAAAAGAAGTGAAGGTATATTTTGACATCACCAGCTTCTACGGAAAATTATAAGTACTTTTAATTAAAGTTGCTTAGCCTCATTCCAAAAAACATCCATTTCGGCTAGGGTCATATCGCTTAGGTTTTTCCCGAGTTCTTTAGATTTGCCTTCTAGATACTGAAAGCGCTTTATAAACTTCTTATTGGTTCGCTCTAAGGCACTTTCTGGGTCTATCTTAAGGAAGCGCGCATAATTAATCATCGAAAATAGAACATCACCAAACTCGGCTTCCATTTTCTCTGGCTCATTGGCATCAATCTCATGCTGTAATTCTCCTAGCTCTTCTTGAAGCTTCTCAAATACCTGCTGGGGTTCTTCCCAATCAAAACCTACTCCTGCAACCTTATCTTGTATCCGACTTGCTTTAACCATTGCCGGCAGCCCTTTAGGCACACCTTCTAAAACAGATTTTTTGCCTTCTTTAAGCTTTAGCTTTTCCCAATTGCGCTGTACTTCTTCTTCATTGGCGACTTTTACGTCTCCATAAATATGTGGGTGCCTACTGATGAGTTTTTCAGAAATACTGTGTGCTACATCAGCGATATCGAAGTCATTGGTTTCGCTGCCTATTTTTGCATAAAACACGATATGTAAGAGTAGATCTCCTAATTCGTTTTTAACTTCCACCAGATCATTATCCAAAATAGCATCGCCCAATTCGTAGGTTTCTTCAATCGTAAGATGTCGTAAACTTTGGATGGTCTGCTTTTGATCCCAAGGACATCCTACGCGGAGTTCATCCATAATGGTGAGTAAACGATCTATAGCTTTGAGTTGGTCGGCTCTTGTATTCATGATTTTAATTTGAGCCCTTTCCTTTGAAGGAGAGGGTTGGGTGAGGATGCTTTCGCGAAAGCATAAAACTAAAAAAAGCCTTCGCAAATGAACTGCGAAGGCTTTGTACTTTATAAAAAGTTATGCACTATTCTTCCTCGTCAGCAGCAGCTTCAACGGGTTCACTAAAGTCTAGCATATCATTCTTGTGTAGAATGTTGTACCACTGTACTACTTTTTTGATATCACTTGGATACACACGATCTTCGTCATAATCAGGAATCAAATCGAAGAAAAAGGCCTCCAATTCATCTTTAGCCACCTTATGACTAATGGTCGCTTCTCCGTTTTCTTTATCCTTTATCTTTTGAAATACTTCGCGCAATGGAAGTTCTTGAGACAGGGTATAAATCGCAATTTCAGAAAGAACACTCACATTGTGACGAATACCAACAGATAAACGTTTTCCGTCTACTAATGATTCGGCTACAAATCCGCTACGGGTTTGTGTCTTTAAGGAATATATACCTGGCTTTCCAGAAATAGCTAATACTTTATCTAAACTCATAATTCTTCAAATTGGGTGGCAAATATGCGTTTGCTATCAGACATATCAAAACGCTTTTACTTATTTTTTTGTTAATCTATCTTTTTTTAGAAGCTGCTGGAAATCGCATTCGGTACTCAGGGCTACATTTTCCTTTAGAAATATTAGCCAACTTCCCCTTTATTAAACGTTTCTTAAGACTCGAAAGTTTATCGGTAAACAAGATTCCTTCTATGTGATCATATTCATGTTGGATAACACGAGCGATTAATCCTTCATAGGTCTCTGTATATTCCTTAAAGTTTTCATCTTGATATTTGATCGTCACTTTAGGTTGGCGAAACACATCTTCATTGATGCCAGGTATACTCAAACACCCTTCAGAAAATGCCCACTCTTCTCCTTCTTCTTCCAGAATTTCAGCATTGATAAAGGTCTTTTTAAAGCCTTCTAATTCTTTTTGCTCTTCTTCAGTGAAGCTTTCATCTCCAGCAAATGGTGCAGTATCTACTAAGAATATACGAACAGCCAAGCCAATTTGAGGCGCTGCCAAACCGACACCGCTTGCACCATACATGGTTTCATACATATTCTCTAAAAGGGTATCCAAATTAGGATACTCAGGAGTAATATTTTTTGCTTTTTTCTTAAGTACGGGATCACCGTAAGCTACAACAGGTAAAATCATAAACTATCTATTATACAGGTAGTCCTGTAGGATAATGGTCGCACTGATTTGATCTACCAATGCTTTGTTTTGTCTCTTTTTCTTCCCAATACCACTATCAATCATCGTTTGAAATGCCATCTTAGATGTAAATCGTTCGTCCTGACGTATTATTGTAAGAGTTGGAAAGTTTTTCTCTACGCTTGCGCGAAAGTGTAAAATATTTTCTTCCACTTGAGATGGTTCGTTATTCATGCGTTTTGGTTCTCCAATGACCATTGCTTCCACATTTTCTTTGGCAATATAATCTTTCAAAAAATCCATCAAAGTTTTGGTATCAACAGTAGTCAAGCCTGATGCAATTAACTGAAGATCATCAGTAACTGCTATGCCTGTACGTTTCATTCCAAAATCAATCGCAATAATGCGCGCCATACTCAAAATTTGTGCAAAAATAAGCAATTCTACAGGATGACCGTAGCTGCGGCACTCCGAAATCCTAAAAAAGAAAAACCCAGAAAGACATATCTACCGCTGTCTGAATTTTTATCTTTGATATATAAATGTAATTGTACTCATGACACAACTCCAAAACCTAATTGAAGATGCCTGGAACGACCGTTCCCTATTAACGAATCGTGTTACCATAAAAGCGATACGCGAAGTGGTAGATATGCTAGACCGCGGAACCCTTAGAGTTGCCGAGCCTACACCTAATGGCTGGCAGGTAAACGAATGGATTAAAAAGGCCGTAGTACTGTATTTTCCTATCCAAAAAATGGAAACCTTGGAGTCAGGTATTTTTGAGTATCATGATAAAATTCCGTTGAAGCGTGATTTTCAAAACCGTGGCATCCGAGTGGTTCCAAACGCAGTTGCACGTCATGGAGCTTATATTTCTAGCGGTGTTATTTTAATGCCTAGTTATGTTAATATTGGCGCCTATGTAGATGAAGGAACCATGGTAGACACCTGGGCAACGGTAGGAAGTTGTGCGCAAATTGGCAAAAATGTACACCTGAGCGGTGGTGTTGGAATAGGTGGTGTTTTAGAACCCTTACAAGCCGCACCAGTGATCATTGAAGACAATGCTTTTATTGGTAGTAGATGTATTGTTGTAGAAGGTGTACGTGTAGAAAGTGAAGCGGTACTTGGTGCCAATGTCGTATTGACAGCTTCTACAAAAATTATAGATGTTACAGGCGATTCCCCAGTTGAAACTAAAGGATTGGTTCCTGCACGATCAGTTGTGATTCCTGGATCATATACTAAAGAATTCCCAGCGGGATCATATAATGTTCCCTGTGCTTTGATCATTGGAACTCGTAAAGAAAGTACCAATAAAAAAACCTCTCTTAATGATGCATTAAGAGAATATGATGTAGCGGTATAAAACCATTACTATAAATAAAATGTCGATGAAATTTCTTGTCATCCAACAAAAAATGATAGGTGATGTACTCACCTCTACGATTCTCTGTGAAGCGCTCAAAACACGCTATCCAGATGCTGAAGTGCACTATCTCATCAATAGCCACACTCAGGCTGTAGTAGAAAATAATCCCTTCATTGACGAACTAATACTTTACACTCCAGATATTGAGAATAGTAGACGCCTAAAAAAGGAGCTACGAAAAACACTTCGCACTGAAAATTACGATGCTGTTATAGATGTCTACTCTAAAATTGGAAGTGCTCGTATGGCCAAAGCCACTAAAGCAAAGACAATTATTGGCTATAAGAAATGGTATACAAAATCTGCTTACACCAGTGTTTTTAGCTATGCAGAAGCAGCAGAAACAGAAGCTGGTCTAGCTATTGAAAACCGCATGAAATTGCTCCAGGCAATTGATACAAAATTCCCTAAAGCCATTAAACCTAAGCTCTATTTGACTAAGGAAGAGACCGCTTTCGCGAAAGCGCAACTGAAAAAACACAAAATCTCAACCAAGCTGCCTCTCTTTATGATTGGTATCTTGGGAAGCTCTAAAGATAAAACCTATCCATTAGCTCAGCTGTCCAAAGTATTGGATGCCCTCGTTGCAAAAACTGATGGCCAATTACTCTTTAATTATATGCCTAGTCAGGCTGAGGATGTAAAAACCTTATACGATTTATGCCTCCCTAAAACGCAAGTCAACATCAACACGAAGCTGTATGGCAAAAGCTTGAGGGAATTTATGGCATTGACTAAAGAGTGTAATGCATTGATAGGAAATGAAGGAGGGGCCATAAATATGGCAAAAGCGCTTGACATTCCAACCTTTGCGATTTTTTCTCCCTGGATCCGAAAAGCAGCTTGGGCCTTATATGAAAATGACCAAAATGTGGCCGTTCACTTGCAAGATTTGCAGCCAGAACTTTATGAAAAGACCCCACTAAAAACCATTAAAAAAGACGTGGAGAAACATTATAAAGCCTTGGACCCAAAGCATGTGATAGCACAATTGAATTTGTTTCTAAAAAATAATTAAAGAAATTTCTCTGAATACCATGCTACCTGCGCACGTAATCCTTCTTCAAAAGGAGTGTTAGGTGTATACCCTAATAATTTAGTAGCCTTATCGATAGTCGCAGATGTTTTGAGTTGGTCACCAGGACGTTTATCAACATGTTCAATTATCGCTTTCTTCCCTATAATTTTTTCAATTAAGGCAATTCCTTCAGCTGTGGTATTAACAGATGTGCTTCCTAGGTTAATGATTTCACCATTACACCCTTCCATACGATCTAAAATTGCATGCAATCCTGATGCGATATCGCCTACGTAGGTAAAACTGCGTTCATGTGTTCCACTCCCTTCATACAACGGAAAAGAAGTTCCATTGTAGATAGATTTTATAAGTTTTGTATATAATTTCTCAGGACGTTCTCTTGGTCCATACACTGAGAAAAGTCGAATTGAACAAGCCGGAATCTTTTGTGATCTCTGAGAAGCGAGTACCAGTTGTTCTGCAGCTAATTTGGTCACTCCATAATCTGAAACAGGCATAGGAGCTTCTTCTTCTGTAGACGTGGCATGAATACCATACACGGAAGAGGTAGCGATATTAACAAACATCGAAGTTTTGCTATTTGTGTGTATTGCCCACTGTAATAAATGTTGAGTCGCTTGGATATTATTACGCTCATAATCTACAAATGGAGTAGAGGCAGAAATGCCCGGTTGAGCGGCAAAGTGATAAATAACATCAATATCAGACGGCAACAAAGCATCTAAGTTATCGAGCAAGTCGGCTTCGATAAGTGTTACTCCCGCAGACTTAATATCTGTGGCGTTTATTTTTTTTAATTCTGGATCATAATAGGTAGAAAAGTTATCTATTCCTATCACCTCATGTCCTTGAGACATGAGCAATTCACAAAGATGTGAACCTATAAACCCTGCAGCACCCGTTACGAGAATCTTCATTCTAATTCGTCTTCTTTTTTGATCCCAAAGTATGTATATGCATACCCCTTCCTTTTTGTATTCTTTCTAATTGCCAAATTACGATCGAGCGATTCTTTAGTTTTGTAACCTCTAGGATGGTCTAAATGTAAACATAAAGCTCTATGCCGAATTTGTTTTCCTTTTACTCCTGCGTTTTCTAGACGTTCTCCCAATTCACGGTCGGGACCTCCATACTGCATCCGCTCATCATAGCCATTGATTTTTAACAAATCTTCTAGCCAAGCTGAGGAGTTACAGTTATTAAAAGAAGCATTGGATGGTGTAACGGCATCCAAAAGTTTTGCAACAGTTTCTCCACTTGCTAATTTTCGATATTGTGAAGCTCCTAAAGATCCGTTTTCCTTGAGCCATTCAACATCAAAACAATTTCCTTCTATAATATCTTCCTTGGTAATATTTTCACTCAAGGCCATATCCAATTTGCAATAACCACCAGATAAGAATTTACCCTTTTCTGCATATATCGCATGTCTTTCTAAAAAATCTTCCTTAGGAATACAATCTCCATCTGTAAAAACCACATATTCATTATTACATTGGGTTAAAGCAGTATTCAAAATTGTTTGACGCCTATATCCTTCATCGGCATGCCAAATATGAACCAAAGGAACCGGATAGTCCTTTTGAAATTTTTTGATGAGTTCGGCCGTTTCGGGTCCAGATCCATCATCGGCTACAATGACCTCAAAATCCTTATAGGTCTGTTTACTATAGCCATGCAGCACCTTCTCTAGCCACTTTACGTTATTGTAAGTAGCCACGATCAAGGTTATTTTAGGGAGTGGTTGCATGTGTCGGTTTGTACAAAAATAAACTTTTATTAGTAAAAAAGTTAGTAGTTTAGCAGCGCGGTAAAATTTATGGAGAAACTAACAGCTATTGTTCCTACAGGGAACGAAGAACATAACATACGTGAGGTGCTTGAATCTGTCTCATTTGCAGACGAAATCATGGTTGTGGATTCGTTGAGCACGGATAGAACTCTAGAGTTTGCAAAGGAGTATACCGACACCATCTTAAGTCGGAAATACCAATACTCTGCGTCTCAAAAAAACTGGGCTATTCCGCAAGCAAAACACGAATGGATTCTTCTTGTAGATGCCGATGAGCGTGTGACTCCTGAACTAAAAGAAGAAATTATAGCCATATTAAAAAATCCACCTACAGATGGCACTGTTGCCTACTGGATTTATCGCATGAATCATTTCATGGGAAAACGAATCAAATATAGTGGATGGCAAAATGACAAAGTGATTCGCCTATTTAAAAAAAGTTACTGCCACTATGAAGATAAGATGGTACATGCCGAAATTATCGCGGATGGCAAAGTGGGCTTCTTAAAAAGTCGATTTTTACACAATACTTACATTACCCTTGATCATCATATTGAAAAATTAAATCGCTATGCCGCTTGGCAAGCGAGAGATTACGACAAACGTACCTTTAAACTCACACCATTCCATTTTGTAATCAAACCCTTTTGGGGCTTTTTCAAGCATTATATTATCCAAATGGGATTCAGAGATGGCATTCCTGGCCTTGTAATCAGTTATTTACATGGGTATGCTGTACTAATGCGCTTTGCCAAACTATGGCTCTACAGACGCGGACTTAAATAGTTGTTGGTTGTTGGTTGTTGGTTGTTGGTTAATTGTAATTAAATTCTAATTTCATTTTTTCTACTTTCTACTTTTCACTTTTAACAATGAACTTCCCTGATTAGAGTTGACCGTTTTAATTAATCATTTC
>TARA_R110002051_G_scaffold114257_3_pt1 | contig 22718 bp, 24 predicted proteins | sample TARA_R110002051 | Tara Oceans TARA_R110002051 (sample SAMEA4397023) | marine metagenome | biome: Polar Biome; feature: [MES] marine water layer (ENVO:01000295) within the mesopelagic zone...; material: water (ENVO:00002006), including particulate matter (ENVO:01000060) such...
CTTTGGCTGGCAAGGGGTTTATGGGGTGGCCTCGCCCGGGCGGGCGGCTTGCTAACTCAACGCCAATATCATCGTCATCCCAGCGCAGGCTGGGACCCAGATTCACGCGCTGGCGTCGATCAGCCTGACGCCAAACCCCGCTCCGGCTTGGCTCTGTGAGGCTGGGTCCCAGCCTTCGCTGGGATGACGGTTTGTGGGTGGGAGGTGGTGTGGTTCCGTCTACGCGCCTGGCCCCTTCGGCCTCTGAAACCCGCTGTTTGCGGCTCAGTCTGCCGCGCCAGATCCGTCAGCCCCGTCCGTTGGGGCGGTCTCGGGCTTGTCGCCGCCGAGCGTGGCGAAGGCCAGGGTTGCGATCAGGCTGGCGCCGACAATGCCGACAGGGGCCAGGATTTCCGGGTCCCAGCCGGCGAATACCTGCATCAGGGCGAGCCAGCTCATCACGACGATATAGATGGCGCCTGCGATCAGGATGCGTTTCAGCGCCGGGGTGATGATGGGCGGAGCCGTGCCGGCAAGCGGGGTCGTGGGCTTTGGGCTGTCGGTCATGGTGATTTCGGGGGTGGCCACATCGGGGCGCTCCTCTTGGGGTTGGATCAAGTCGCGCAATCGGGACGGGGAGAGCTCGAAACTGGCGGCCAGCGACCGTTGGGTTTCAAGGCTGGGCGTTTCGCCGCGTTCGGCACGCTGGATCGTACGCTCGCTCAATCCACTGATCGTGGCGAGTTGTTCCTGCGACCAGCCTTTTTCAAGGCGCAGCGATTTCAGTCCCATGGAGATGGCTCTCTTGTCCCGGTTCGGCCCGATTGCGAGCCCCTGTCTAGCCCACCGCCGGCCTGTCGCCCACGACAGCCAAGCGACACGAGGGTGACAAGTGCCGGTCAGAAAAGCAATGCAGGCCGTGAAAGCGCTCGCTTGCCGGCAAGAGGTTTACGGGATGGCCTCGCCCGGGCGGGCGGCTTTTTTCACTCAACGCCAATCCCATCGTCATCCCAGCGCAGGCTGGGACCCAGATTCACGCATTGGCGCTGAAAAGCCTGGCGCCTTACCCCATTCCGGCCTGGCTCTACGAGACTGGGTCCCAGCCTGCGCTGGGATGACGGTTTGTGGGGTGGAGCGGGTGTGGTTCCGTCTGCGCGCAAAGCTAGGCCGCCGGCACCACGCGCACCTTCTCGCCCATCACGCCATTGGCCCGGATCGCTTTTTGGCATTCGAAACTGCCAGCCCTGAAGGCGCGGCAGGCTTCGGGTCGGTGGTCGTAGACGGCGCAGAGGGCTTGGCCGGTGTCAGTGCGCAGATGGGTGCAGTGGCCGCAGCTGAAATCGACGAAGGCGCGGCCGCCTTCCTCGAACAGGCTGCCGTGGGGCAGGGCGTCGGGGCCGATGCGGGCCTGGTCTTCCGGCAAAAGGACGAGATAGCGCGGATGGCGGCTGAAACAGCAGGCTCCGCAGGCGACGCAGTCAAACGCCGTATCCAACATGTGAAGTGACAAGCCCACCGCGCGAAGGCGTCCTTACGCCCCGGCCCGCAGCGCGCGGGATTTACGCCAGTCAGGGCTGATTTGCATCCAAAAAATGTAAGGCCGGTGCAGAGGCGGTCATGGCGTGCGCGGGCTGATCGCTTTCCTGGACCCACGCCAATTACAGTTTTGACCCGGGCGCAGCGGCGGTTAGCCTCAAGGGGGAGATTCGCCGCCAGGCGCTACAGGAGTTGGCATGATCATTCAGGCAGATACGCAGGATTTTCCGCGCTATTGGGATCGGGTGTTGTTTATCGCCGGTCTGGTGATTTACACGGCCGGCCAGGTCTTGATCAATCTCGGTCAGCCTTTCGTCGAGGCGCAGCGGCCGATCGATTTTGCGCATTGGGGTTTGCTGGTCGGGGTGGTGTTGCTGCTGCCGTTTGCCGGGCGGCTGCCGCGCCGCAATATCCACCTTGTGACCATCCCGCTCCTGCTGGCGGGCGTCGCCTTCACGATCGGTATGTGTGTGCTCGATTTCGTGTTCTGGGCGCTGCCGAACGGCGAAATGGAAAACCAGGTGGCGCGCCAGCTGATCGATACGCCGGCGATCTGGGGGCCGTTTATCACCTTTGGCCCGAACTATATCCTGATGCCTGGGGTCACCCTGCCGGCACTGTCCTATCTGAAAGTGTCACGCATTGGGCCGGCGCTGGTCGTGCTGGGCGTGGTGGTGATGTTCTTCGGGACGCATTGGTTCAATGTCGGCGGCTGGGCGATGATCCTGGCGGGATATCTGTTCTGTTTCAACGGATTGCGGCCGTCCCGACTGCTGGACTGAAACCACGGCGCACCCGCAACAGGGGACACGCGCCGGCTGCGGAGCAGCGGCGGCATGTCCCCTGAAAGCCGAAAGTCTATTTCTTGCCCGGTGGCACAATCGTGCCCTTGGTGGATGGCGCAGCGGCGATGGTTTTCTTCTTTTCCGCTTTCGGCTTCTTGGTTTCCTTGTTGGATTTTTGCTGACCCTTGGCCATGTCATGCTCCTTTGAGCGAGGTCCGGCGGACCGCGTGGGTCGATATTACGCCGCCCCGCAGCGCCGCGATAGCCTTGTTTTCCTTGATCACCGGGCCGGGATCGCGGGCGCTTGTCCCCGCCGGAGCCGCGCGGCTGTAAACTGTAACAATCCTGTAAGGCGAACGCTGTACGAAAAGTGAGAACAGGTTGTATAAAGGGTTCATCGGCTCTGGGGAGGACAGATGACAGATCGGATTATCGCGCGGGCACGCACTCATACGCGGGTCAATGTCAGAACGGGAGCGCCGAAATTATCGGCGCCGATCCGCGAGACTTTGGCGTCTGGCACTGAGATTTTCATTACTGATACAGTCAGCGGCGACAGCGTTGGCGGCAATGACCGCTGGTATGCCTGTCGCGGCGAGGCTTTCGTGTGGACGGGCGCCTGCGAGGACTTTCGCGACGAACCGGCGCCGCCCGCTGATGATGTCGATGATGAGGAGCGCCCGTCGCGGCTGGCGCTCGGCGAGGTAATGCAGCCGGATTTCGAAACCCTGGCCGATGTCTTCCACAAGGTGCGCGGTTATCGGCCAAACGGGCTTGAAGGCCTGATCGTGCATTTCGACGCGGCCCGGATCCAGCCCTCCAGCGACCGCTCGACGGCCGCCGTGATGCGCTATGGAGCCGAGCAGGGCTATCATTATGGCGGCATCAGCCGCTCGGGACGGATTTTCCTGCCGCAAGGCTTCAGCTGGGAAGGCTGGGGCTATCACGCCGGCAAAAGCCAATGTCCGGTGACGGGGCGCAAGGGTGTGTCGCAATATTATGTTGGCTTCGAGCTGAACAATCCCGGTCTGCTCTATCCGGCGGTCCAGACGGGCGTTTTCTGCCCATGGTTCAATACCAAGCGCGACGAGAAGGGCCGTGTCGTGCTTGACGATGATGGCCGCTGCACGCGCCTCAGTGAGGAAAGCGAATGGTATCGCGATTACGAGGTTCGCCTGTGCGAGGGCGGCAATATCGTCAAGGGCTGGTATCTGCCCTATAGCGCCGAGCAATTCGCCTCCCTGACGGCGATCTGCATCTGGCTGGCGCGCAAATTCCCGGACTCATTCTCGCTGGATCGCGTGTTTGGCCATGACGAGGTTTCGCCAGGGCGCAAATCCGATCCCGGCGGCGCCATGGGCACGCCGACCGAGTTGATGACGATGGCGCAGTTTCGCGAACATTTGGCGCAATCGGCGTAATAGAGGCGCTGTTAATCGGTTTCTGGCATGTTTGGCGCCTGTTTGCCTGTAGAGGTGAGGCATGAGCAAGTCTGCGACATCAAGTTTCCGGCGCATGTCGGATCATTTCGAGCCCGATCTGGTCCAGGACCCGGCCGAGCAGCGCAAGCTGCGTGGTTATCTCGAACAGATTGATTACACGGTTTCGGCCGCCAACCAGGCCGTGATCCAGAAGGACATCCACCACGTCTCGCTGGAGGATTTCCGCAATCTCGCCCTGACCGCCGCCAAGGCGCGCACAGCTTGGGTGGCGACCGCCATCGAACTCGCCAAGACCCACAAAGCACTCGAACCGGCCCAGCTGCAGCGGCTGGCGCATCTGCGTGGTGTCTATGACGAGCTGTCGGAAGCCTATGAAGCGATGCGGCGGATGGTTGAGCGCGGTTATCTCAGCTATCACAAGGGCCTGCCGGCGAAGGGCTGAGCGCCTGAGACAAAACCTCCCGCTCAAATCGCGATTGAACCCTTTTCGCTCCCTGGCACACCTATACTCTGAACGGGGCCGCTGATCGGCCCGGCAGACGGGGTGGCAGAGCCAATGCAACGCGACAGCAGACGGGTCCTCGGGGAATATCTCGTCATTGCCGCTCAAGGCGGTGATCGCGCGGCCTGTGGCCAGCTCGCCCGTCTGTGGCAGCCGGCCTTGCTGCGCCACGCCGTGCGGCTGACCGGCGAGGCCGAACTGGCCCGCGATACGCTGCAGGACGCCTGGATCGACATATTGCGCGGTCTGGGTGGTCTTGCCGATGCCGCCGCTTTTCCCGCTTGGGCCTATCGCATCGTCACCCGAAAAAGCGCCGCCACTGTGCGCGGCCTGCAACGCCGACGCCAGACTGGCGCTGCGCTCGCGGCCGAGCCCGAAGGCGCCGATGATGGTGAACGCAATGCCGAAGCTTTGGCCGATCGCGGACCGCTGGCGCGGGCATTGGCCGCATTGCCCGTCGAGCAACGCACCGCGATGGCGCTCTTCTATATCGATGATTTCACCGTGGCGGAGATTGCCGTCGCGCTGAACAGTCCGGTGGGGACGATCAAAACCCGCCTGATGCATGGCCGCCGCAAAATGCGCACGGCACTGGAAACGCCCACCCCTCAACCACGCGACACAGGAGGTCAAGATGACCGGAAGTGACAAGGAACTCGACGCCATGATTGCCGAAGCGCTCGACGCCGAGGATCGTCAATTGCTCGATCAGTTCGGCCAGGAGCCGGGTTATTTCTCCCAGGCGTTCGGCCTGTTTGGCGGCCGGCTCGGCTGGGTGATGTGGCTGGTCTACATCGTCAATATGGCCGCCGCCGGGCTGGCGCTCTGGGCCGCTTGGCACCTCTTCACCGCGAGCGACACGCTGGTGGCGATCCGCTGGGGCGTCGCAACCCTGGCCGCGATGCAGGTTGGTCTCTTCATGAAGGGCTTTATGGGCGAGCAATTGCAGCACAACCGGGTGATCCGCGAAGTGAAGCGGCTGGAATTGCAGCTGGTTCGCAGCCAGGCCCGTCAAACCGCTTGAGCCATCGCCGCCAAACTTGGCAAAATGCAGGGATTGCGTCAGACAGGCGCAATCCCTGTTGCCATGACCGGATAAGGACAATCATGACCCTGATCTCGAGCGCCCGCCTGTGCGTGATGTTGGCCGCCGCCAGCCTCGCCTTGACCGCCTGCCAGCCCGCCCCTGCACCGGCCCCGGTTTTGCCGGGCGACACGCCAGTCACCATCGGAACCCAAATCGTGATGGATTCGGCGATTTATGGCGCGCCACGCACGATCACGGTCTCGCTGCCCGCGAGCTATGGCGATGGCGCGGGCCGCAGTTTTCCGGTGCTCTATGTCGTTGATGGCGGCGTGGCGCAGGATTTCGTGCCGATGGCCGGCATGGCCGCGCTGGCGGGTCTGACCCGGCAATACCGCGAATTCATCCTCGTCGGTGTCCAGACCGAGAACCGCTATCTCGAGCTGACGGCACCGTCGCAGCTGGAGAACGATCTGCGCTGGATCCCGGAAAATGGCGGCGCCAGCCAGTACCGCGAGCATCTGCTCGACGAGGTCAAACCCTATATCGAGGCGCGTTACCGCACCTCCGGCGAGGACGCGATCATCGGCGAGAGCATGGCCGGCCTGTTCATCGCCGAGACCTTCCTGCGCGCGCCGGACAGTTTCGATCATTATATCGCCGTCAGCCCGTCGCTCTGGTGGCGCGGTGAAGGGCTGAGCCATGAGGCAGCCGACCTGCTCGCCGCCGGTGGCTTTGGCGGCCATTCGCTCTATCTCACCATCGCCGATGAAGGCGAGGACATGCAGACGGGCATGGACCGGCTCGTCGCAGCCCTGGAAGCCGGCGCGCCGGAGGACCTCACCTGGTGGTATCAGCCGATGCCGGACGAGCACCACAACACGATCTATAATCCCGCCGCTCTGCGTGCGCTGCGGCTGACTTTCGCCACCGAAGAGGATTAGGCGATGCCCCGCCGCTCATCCGTGAATACCCGCCATGCGCGGCAATATGCCCATCAATGGCGGTCACAGGGCTGTGATACACTCGCAATTGTAAATCCGGCTCCCTAAATAGGGTTCGGACAGGGAAGCAGCGCGCTTTTGCAGGGCGTTGTTTTCCAAGCAGGGATAGGGAAAATCATGGCCAATGCACTGTCAATCTCACTGTCTCCCGAACAGGGTCTGTCGCGCTATCTTTCCGAGATTCGCCGCTTCCCCATGCTCGAGAAGGATGAGGAATTCATGCTCGGCAAACGCTGGCGCGAGCATGAAGACTCCCGCGCTGCGGAAAAACTCGTCACCTCGCATTTGCGCCTCGTCGCCAAGATCGCGATGGGCTATCGCGGCTATGGCCTGCCGATTGCCGAAGTGATCTCAGAAGGCAATGTCGGCCTGATGCAGGCGGTCAAGAAATTCGACCCGGAAAAAGGCTTCCGCCTCGCCACCTATGCGATGTGGTGGATACGCGCCTCGATCCAGGAATATGTCCTGCGCTCCTGGTCGCTGGTGAAAATGGGCACGACGGCGGCCCAGAAGAAGCTGTTCTTCAACCTGCGCCGGATGAAAAGCCAGATGCAGGCGATCGATGATAATGATCTCAAGCCCGACCAGGCCCAGGCGATCGCGACCAAGCTGGGCGTGACGACCGATGAGGTCATGTCGATGAATGGCCGCATGTCAGGCCCTGATGCCTCGCTCAACGCGCCGCTGCGCGGTACTGAGGGCGATGGCCAATGGCAGGACTGGCTGGCCGACGACAATGCGGAAAGTCAGGAAGACGAGCTGGTCGAGAGCGATGAGTTCGACACCCGGATGCAATTGCTGCAGGCCGCGATGGGCGAGCTCAATGAGCGCGAACAACACATCCTGCAAAAGCGCCGCCTGTCGGAAGAGCCCGAAACGCTGGAAGAACTGGCCGGACATTTCGGCGTCAGCCGCGAGCGGATCCGCCAGATCGAAGTGCGCGCCTTCGAGAAGCTGCAAAAGGCGATGAAGGAAAAAGCGTCCGAACAGGGCCTGATGAACTGAATCTGGCGGCGATCACGCTGATTGCTGTATGCTGCCAAGGCATGGTCACAATCTCAAGGAGTGCGGACCGATGACCCTGACGATGATCATCATTCTGGTGCTGGCCCTGTATGGGCTGCAAATCTTTGTACAGGAGACGTCCCGCTTCGGCTTCGATGTGGCGGGCATTGTCGGCAACCGTGATACCCAACCGGAAATGTCGGTGTTGGCGGCCCGGCTGGATCGCGCCAAGAACAACATGCTCGAATCCCTACCGGTATTTCTGGCACTGGCGCTCCTGGCGCTGATCAAGGGCACCGACAGCGCCATGCTGTCAGGGGCGGCCCTGGTCTTTCTGATCGCGCGAGCCGGCTATGTGCCGGCCTATGCCAGCGGGATTCCCCTGCTCCGCTCGTTGTTCTGGCTGGCAGGGACCGGAAGCCTCATCGTGATGGCGTTTGCAATTCTCCAGCAGGGCTGAGCTGCTGGCTCAGCCCGACCGCGATACAGGCTTGGCCGCCGAAATAGCAGACCCACACCACCGGACCGGCCCAATCCAGCATGCCGGCAAACATGCGCCAGGCCAGAACCGCGTCAGATACCATGAAGAGCAGGGCCCCGATCACCGCCAGCGGCGGCGCGCGGCCGATCAGTGCCAGCGCCACCATCACCAGAATAATGCCGTTATAGACGCTGGCCGCCACGCGCAGCTCGCCGAAATGCGGCTGTAGCGCTACTAGCATCACGACACCAAATGCGGCGATCACGGCGGTTGCGAGATAGCCGGGCAGGCCGCGATTGCCCTTGCGGCGTAGCTGGTCGGCGAACAGGCCGATATAAATCAGATGGCCGATACCGAAGGCGAGAATGCCGAGCGCCTGTTGTGTTGGCTCCAACGCCAGGAATGCATCCCCGGCCGAGCCCGCGAGCAGTCCGAGCCCGAGCCAGAGCCGCCCCTGTTTCAGGGCGTAGAGCCCGAGCAGAACCACGCCGCCGGCCTTGATGACGACATTGAGCGGGTAGGGGGTGCCGAGCCCGAAATCATCGAGCAGATAGATCGCGCCGAAAATCAGGGCGGCGAGCAGGATCAGCCGCGAGGTGCGATCTGTTGCGATATGGATCGGTATGGCTGTCATCGGCTTCCCCCATGGATGACGGGCAGGCTAAACTGACGTCTCGAATGGGCAAGGGGAAGTTTCATGGATCTGATCGCGGCCCTGCTGGCCCTGAGCCTCATTCTGGCCGGACTGGCTCCAGCCAAGGCCGCGCCCGTGGATGCACCGTCTTCGGCGCCCGCGCTGGCCAGCTTGGCCGAGATCGAAACCCTTCTGACCGATCAGCCCGGTGCAGTCGAACAGGCCTGGACCGCGCTGGCGCGTGGCGGTCTGCCCCGGATCGAGCCCATCCCCGGCGATGCGCAGCAGCGCCGTGTGACCTTTCTCTACAAAGCCGGCGGTGATGTCACGGGCGTGCGGCTCAACAGCGTCATCAACGCGCCGCACGTCACCATGCCGGTGACCGACTTCGAGCGCGATTACACCCTGCCGCTGCACCGATTGGGGGGCAGCACGATCTGGGCCTTGAGCCTGGATGTGGCGCGTGATGTCCAAGCCAGTTACAGCTTTCTGGTCACTGGCCCCACCGGGACCTTGCGCGTCAGCGACCCGCACAATCCGCGTCATTTGCGGGGCCGAAATGCCGAGGCGGTTCTGATCCTCGATGGCGTTGGCGATCTGTCGCCGCTGTTGCCGGTGGCAGCGGATGCCCTGCCGCCGGTCCAGACGCGGCGGCTCAACAGCGCTGCGCTGGGGCGCGATGTCAGTCTGGAAATGCATCGCGCCGCTTCTGGCACGGATCAATCGCCGGTCCTGATCCTCTATGACGCCTTCAATTGGGGCGCCCGCGCCCCGGCTTGGGAAATCGTCCACAATCTGGCCAGCAAGGGCATCATCCCGCCCATGCATGTTGTGCTGATTGACCAGCTCGACGAAGCCAGTGCGCAAAGCGCCTATGCCGATCAGGCACGCTTCGTCGCCGACGAGCTTTTACCCTTTTTGCGCCAGCAATTCGGCTTCCGGCTGGCGCGGGGTGATGTCCTGCTCGGCGGTGCTTCGCGGCGGGGCCTGTCGGCGGTGGTGACCGGCCTGACGCGGCCCGAGGCGATCGGTGCGGTGATCTCGCTGTCGGGATCGTTCTATTGGGCGCCGGAGGGAGAAGCCCCGGAATGGCTGGCGCGCCAACTCGGGCAAGCGCCCCCCAAGGCCGCCGCCGAAGCGCCACGCTTCCAGCTCGCCGCCGGCTCACTGGAATACATCACCACCTCGACCAATCAGGGTCACATCATGCTGGACACCAACCGCAACATGGCCGCAGCCCTCACCGCCGCCGGCTACCAGACCGGCTACAGCATTTATCCCGGCGGTCACGACATGGCTGCCTGGCGACTGGCCTTGGCCGACGCGCTAGAGGCGCTTTTTCAGCCGCCGGAGTAGGCGGCCAGCGCCGCCGCCGCCTACTTCACCGGCTTGCCGCCCGCCTGCGTGCTCAGACCAGTATTCCCGATCCGGCCGGCGACGAAATCGTCGTAATATTGCAGCCAGGCTTCCGAGCGTACGGCGATATATGTCATTGGGCCGCCGGGGTTGGATCGGAAGTTGGAATCGGTGCCGATGACGAAATACTGATTGCCCTCACGCACCATGAAGGGTGAGCCGCTATCGCCGCGCGTGGTGTCGCAATTATGCGCCATGGTATTGTCGTTGAAGACTTCGGTGATGTGACAACCGAGATTGCCGGACAGATGCGCACCGGTGTCCCAGCTATAGCCGGCCTGGTAGAGCTCGGCCTGGCGGGCGCCGCGATTGCCGGCGGTCTGGACCAGGCCGCGCACGCCGACATGGCCGATCTGGGCGCCCAGCGGACGATCGATCCGCAGCAGGGCCCAATCGGTGCCATCGAGATCATCGCTGGCGCTGAAGCGTTCCTCATTCCAGTTCGGGTCGATCAGATAGCCGGTGACACGCGCTTCCAGTGGACCGCCCGGGCGATCATAGCCGGTGTGAAAGACAGCGCGGGCGTCGGTGCGTCCGTCATCATCAATGCAATGCGAGGCAGTGATCAGCACATCATCGGCAATCAGGGTTGCGGTGCAGGCGCCGCCTGACTCCATGTCGATCTGACCAACCGCGTCCCAAGGGGCTCGCGAAGTGTCCATGAAAACGCGGTCATCATGGCCGAAATAATGATCATTGATGGTCAGCGGCCGGTCGCGGCCAATGCAATCGGCGCGGTCGGTGCGCGCGGCGCAGCTGCCATCGCCAACGCCCGGTTCGTTGCAAATGCCGTTGAAGGCGGTGTCGCAGCTATCATTGCGAAAGCGCAGATCGATGATGGCGCCGCAATCGGAAAGGTCGGTCGCCTGGGTACAGGCACCGGTGCCGAAACCGGGCTCATCGCATTCGCCGTCATTGGCCCACTGGCAACTGTCATCCTCGACATTTTCGGCGATGCGCCAGCAATCGGAATAATCCGTCCCCTGTTCGCAAGCGCCTGTGCCGATGCCGGGATCGTCGCATTCGCCATCATTGGCCCAGCGGCAGGTATCGACGCCGCGATAGTTACCGCGCGAGACATCGCCGGGGCGCTGGGGTTTCTGGATCCGGTGCAGCCAGCTGGTGATTTCTCGGCTGGACAGGGCGTCCGGGGCCGCACCGAGCAGGCCGGGTTCATCGGCCTGGCTGGTGGCAACGCATAAAATGGCGGTCAGTGCCGCGATCAATCCGGTACGCATGGCTTGCAACTCCCCCTGTCGCTTGGCCGCTTATCGCGTGAATCCCCGCCATGACCAAGTCATTGAACGGCCATTCTATCGTTCATGCAGATGACTGTTTGCTGAACGGCGCATTCAAACCCGCCTCAGGCGGCTCATGATCAAATGACGGCATGGAATAAGCAAACGCAGGAGATTGTCATGAATATCACCGCCAAACTTGCCGCCGCTGCCCTGCTCGCATCCATTGGCATGGCCGGTTTTTCCGGCGCGGCCAGCGCGGGCACTTGGCATGCCAATGCGGCGTCTTGCCCTGATTTGCGCGAGGACCGTTTCGACGCCCGCCATTACACCGGTGGCGGCGACCGCCGGGAGGATTTTCGTGATCGCCGGGTGATCGATTGTCCGGCGTATGCGTGGAATTACTATCCCGACCGTTATGAACGCCGTGACGTGCGGGGCATGTCATCGCCCGGCCGGGTCTATCTTGACCGGTCTGGCCGCTATTATGCGGTCGATCACCACGGCTACTCGCGCAGCATCAATGTCGTGATCGACTATCCACGCCAGCGCCCTGTGCTCGGCTTGAGCTTTGGGACGACGTTCAGCTCGGGCAATGACCATGCCCGAAATGACCACCGTGACCGTCGTGACTATCGCGACCGCCGCGGTCATCGCGACCAACGCGATCATCGGAGTAATCGCCGCGGCCATCACTAACCGGCCCGGCTGAAGACGTCAGAAACCGAGCCCGTATCTGACTGCAGCGCATCCTTCGCGCTACAGCCAGAGCCGGCCTTCCAGATAGCGCGGCGCGTGGCCATACAAGGTCACGCGCTCGCCTTTGGGTTCGACCTCGAGCGCGCCGGGACGTGGCCCGATCTGCCGCGCGCTCAGACGGGTCTTGCCCAGTTTTTCGGCCCAATAGGGTGCCAGAGTGCAATGGGCTGATCCGGTCACCGGATCCTCGTCAACACCGGAGGCAGGGGCGAAGAAGCGCGAGACGAAATCACATGTCTCACCCGGCGCCGTCAGAATGATATTGGTGTCGAGCGCGCGCAAACGGGCATGATCGGGCTCGGCCGTCTTCACGGCTGCCTGATCGCTCATCACCCACATCTGATAGCCGGCGCCATGAATCCGGTTGACGCTCAACACCTCGATCGGGTCACTCTCGATCCCGAGCGCGGACTGGGTCGCGTCGTCACGTTTCCCGGCACCATAGCCGATCCGTGGTAGCTCCATCGCGAAGGCCGTGCCATCGCGGCGCACTTCGAGCCGGCCCGAGCGGGTTTCGAAACGAACGATATCCTGCGCGCCCAGATCATATTCCAGCACCACAGCCCCGGCCGCCAGCGTCGCATGGCCGCACAAATCGACCTCCATCGCTGGCGTGAACCAGCGTAAATGCCAGCCCTCCTTGCCATCGGGCACCAGGAAGGCGGTCTCGGAGAGATTATTCGAGGCGGCGATCCCTTTCAGGACGTCATCCTCGGGGAAGGCCTGCATCAGGCAGACGCCGGCGGGATTGCCGCTGAAGGCCAGGTCCGGGTCGGCAAATGAATGGATTTCGAAATAGGGAATGGAGGGCATGGTGCGATCCTGAAATGGCAGGGCCGAGCTACCAGCGCTCGCTCTGATGGGGTTGAAAATCAAGGTGAAGGTCGGGATTTTGCCGGTCGAGCACGACGACGGTCTCAGCTGAAACCGGCGCATCACCGGCAATCGCGGTCAGGGCTTCGACGACCATGGAGCGGGCGTTGCTGCGCAGTTCGGTCACCTGACGCGGCAGTTCGCGTCGCCATTCATCGACCTCGTCAACCAGCGCCATGAAGTCTTCCGGCCATTCCGCTTCGGGCAAAGCGCGCCAGTGGCCAATCTCGACATAGGCAGCGGCGAGCCGCTTGCCCTCCTCTTCCTCGAACACATCAATCTCGATCATCATCGCCTGATAGACCAGCGAGGTTTCCACCACCCCGCCTGAAGCCGGGATATCGCCGGCCCAGTGCGCGAAGTAGCTGCGGGCCTGTTCGACCGGTGTCGACGCGGCGGCGCCCCAGGTTTCGCGCGTGTCGCGATTGAGCAAGGTTTCCTCGGCCGGATCGATGATCATCACCATCGGCGTCGCATACAGCGCCGCAACGCCAAAGCGGCGGATCACGTCCTGGTTCTGGTCGCGCCAGCCGACATCGATGAAGCGCGTCACATAATGATCGCGCAGTGTCGCGGCGAGTTCCGGGTCCTGGAAATGCCCCGCCAGACCGCGGCTGTCATGGCACCAATTAGCGCCGAAAACGAGCAGCAGGCGTTTGTCACCGGCCAGCGCTTCGGCCATGGCGGCATCGACCTCGGCCATCGCCGAATAATTCTGGTCGAAGGGCGAGGGCGATGTATCGTCCGCCATCGCCACAGGGGCCAACAGGAACAGGGCAAGCAGGCTGACAAGCAAACGCATCACGACCTCAAAAACAGCAATCGGCGGAACAAAAGCACGCCGGGCCGCGCGATACCAGTCAAGCGGACGTGATGAGCGCACCACGCGCCTATCCCGCCGCCAGCTCGGCCAGCCGCGCATAGGTGCCATCATCACGGGCGGCCAATTCGTCATGGCTGCCCTGTTCGATGATGCGGCCCTTGTCGAACACCAGGATGCGGTCGGCATCGCGGATGGTCGAGAGGCGGTGGGCGATGATGATGGTGGTGCGTCCGCGCATCACCGCTTCCATCGCCAGCTTCACATCACGCTCGGTCTCATTGTCGAGACTGGAAGTTGCCTCGTCGAGAATCAGGATCGGTGCGTCGGCCAAGATCGCCCGCGCGATCGCGACGCGCTGGCGTTCACCGCCAGAAAGCTTGACCCCGCGCTCACCAACCAGTGTGCGATAGCCCAGCGGTAGCCGAGTGATAAACGAGTGGGCATGGGCCGCCTCGGCAGCAGCAATAATGTCGGCCTCGCTCGCCCCGGGCGATCCATAGGCGATATTTTCCGCAATCGTGCGGTGAAACAGAGCCGGATCCTGCGGCACCAGGGCGACATTCTGGCGCAAGCTCGCCTGCGCCACATCGCGCACATCCTGGCCGTCAATCTCGACGACACCTTCATCGACGTCATAGAGACGCTGCACCAGCTTGACGAAAGTCGACTTGCCCGAGCCGGTCGCACCGACCAGAGCGACTTTCTCGCCCGGTTCGATGTCGAGCGAAAAGTCGTGATATAACGGGCGGTTCTGGCCTTCATAGGTAAAGCCAACCCGGTCAAACCGGATCGCACCGGCGCCCGGCCGGAAATCGCGCGCATCGGCGGCATCTTCCACCGAGCTCTCCTGCAGATCGAACACGGCGAGGTCCTGCAACTCATCCATCGAGCGCTGAATCGCCTGCACCTGCTCACCAAAGCGGCGCATATAGCCCGACACCAGCATATAGGCCGCCAGCGCCGCAACGACATCGCCAGCGCTCGCTGCACCGCGCGACCATTGCCAGACCAAGAGCCCGACCAGGCCGGCCTGCATCAACAGATCGGTGGCGATATTGACCAGCCAGGAATTGACGAAGCGCAACCAGGTCTTCTTGGTCGCATTGCGCCAGCGCCAGGTAAGCCCATGAAAACGCGCATCTTCACGCGTCTCGGCGCCGAAGCTTTTGACCGTCGCAATGCCGCCAACCGCATCAGCGAGCGCGCCGCCAATCTGCGAATCCAGCGCGTTGGAGCGCATATTCTGCGGCCGGATATAAAAGCGGCTCAGCATCAGCGATGAGGCGATGAAAGCCGCCATCACGACCAGCACGACGCCGCCGACCAATGGCCAGCGCACCGCCATCACGATCGCGACGCCGAACATCACACCAAGTGATGGGCCCAAGCCAAGGAAAATATTGACGGTTATCGTGTCGTAAGCCCACATCCCACGCGTGATTTTGCGCACGACCGAGCCGGCGAAGGTATTGGCATGCCAGTCGAGCGAGAAGCGCTGGACCTTGGCAAAGGCCTCGGTCGTCAAATCCGCCATATTGGCCGATGAGAAGGGCACTTCGCAGCGCGAAGCCGACTGCCGGACGATATAATAAGTCACAGCCGTACCGAGATATATCGCGAAGGCGGGCCAGGGCTTTCCGGTCTCGGGGCCAGCCGCCAGTGCGTCGATCAGGTGGCCGGCAGCGACGGGAATGTAGACCTCGGCCATCGTCGCCAGCACCATGAAAATGATCATGCCAGCCAGCAGAAAGGGGCGACGCAGCCATTGGCGGCGCAGAAAGGTGAGCACTTGCAGATTGCTAAGTGTCCGGATTATGGGCGTTTCGGGATCAGAAATCGACATGTCAGCAGCGGACCAGACGGTCCGTCCTCATGAAAGCAGTGCATCAAACCTGTGGGTGGAGAACGTCATCGCGATCATGCGGGGCCGGGCCTGAAAGCAGGCGCGGGGTCATCGCACACGAAGGCGGCACGTTCAGCCACCGTCGTAGGTTAGATAGATCTGCTCATGGGCCTGCTCCAATGTGCCGATTGGTCCGGGAGGCGCTGGTTACACCGGGCACCGGGTGGCGGGCAAGGCGAGGGCAGGCATTTTGTCGCCGATCTGCCACGAGTGTGGCGGCGAGAACACAGATTCAGGCCTCAATCCCGGCGATGCAGGCCTGCTCCAATCCGACCTGAACCTCATCGGACAGGTCGATAATCTTGCGTGTATCCAGATCCATGGCGGCGGCGACGCCCTCCATTGACCACCAAGGTTTGCCGGTGGCCGGGTCGAGAATCCAGTGCACGATATTGCGCACTTTCGGGCCGAAGGATTTGAGGCCCGAGCGCATGACATAACCATCGCCGGCGCGCGGCCAGCGCTGGACCCTGATTCGGCATTCCAGCAATGGCGAGCCAATCCGGCGTGTCGTCTCGCCCTGGTGAAAGGCCCATTCTTCGGGGAATCCCGCTTTGAAATTGACCACGGAGTTGGAGATCCGTCCGAGCAAAACCTCGCTCTGCATGCGGCCGAACACATCCATTTCACCGAGCGTAAAGCGACCCTGACCGACCCGCTCCAGTCCCAGCGTATCGGCCCGTTCAAGCGAAGCTGGTTCGCTGCCGGCTTGCTCGACGATCCCACGCGGCAAGGCGAAAGCAGGCGGCTCGACCAGACCAGCTCGCTGCCGTTCTGCAAAGTGGCTGGGCCAGGCAAAGGCGCGACCGTCGCGCGGCGAGACATGGTCGAGATCGATCCGGAAACTGGCGGCTGGCTTGCCGGTTCCGCCATGGCGCATCACCAGCACGGCACTACAGCCTGTGTCGCCGGTCATGCTCCAACCGCCCTCGATCAGCAGAGGCGCGCCGGGACGGACCTCAGCGAGAAAGCGGATGTGCAACGTGGTGGGCAACAGGGTGGCGTTGGCGTCGGCGCGGTGAATGTCCCTCAGTCCGGTCAGTGCCGCGAGGTTCGCAACCGCCTCGCCGGCCTTGGCCAGATAGAATTTCACATTCATGTGGCCGAGTTCATCGCATTCCCAGGCATTGGCATTGCCGCGCCAGATCTCGATCATCGTGGTGACCTCTTCAGTGTGCGCAATTGCTGCAATGTCCGAAATGCTCGACCACCGAACGCTCGACCCTGAAGCCGGTCGGCATTTGGCTGCTGACCGGGGCGCCATGACGTTCCTCGACCGCACCGCAATCGGTGCAGATGAAGAGTTCGGCGCAGCCGCCGGGCAGGGCGTGCGTCGTGCAGCCGACAAAGGCGTTGAGCGCCTCGACCTTGTGCACCAGCCCCAGCCCGATCAGAAAATCGAGCGCTCGGTAAACCGTTGGCGGCTTTGCCGATCCGGGACCGGGTTTGAGCGCTTCGAGCAGGTCGTAAGCCTTCACCGGCCCATCGGCGGTGAGCACGAGTTCAAGCACCCGGCGGCGCACAGGGGTCAGCCGTTCGCCGCGCTTGGCGCAGAGCGTTTCGGCAGCCTCTAGGGCTGTGAGGGTGGAATCAGGGTGCGTCATGGCGATATCTAATCCCGTTTCGCGGCAAAACACACCTGCTGCGTCCGTGATCGCGATGGCGGGTCGTCAAGCGTCGACTGGTCGGCCTCAAAGCGGGTACCGGCCAGCCTATTCGCCGGGCTGGAATACCGCCCTCGACGATCACCATTACGACGGACCGCAGCCAGCATGACGTCAGGCGGCAATTTCGGCATTATTCTTGCTCCAGAGAGAAATTCCTGTCCCTGCGTGGCTGCGTTGCCGCCACCGGGCATATCCGCTATCTAGCGCCGAAAGCAATGAAGAGGTTTCTACCATGGCCGACGCACCAACCACCGAGGCGCGCCTCACCGGGACGGTTCCACTCTACAAGACTGTAGAGCCGCTGAACCGGACCAAACACAAAACTTACGGCGTGAAGAATATCGCCACGCCTTACAGTTTTCTGAAGGACTGGCATTTCGTTCCCGCCATTGCCGGCGAGTTTTCGATCGCCAGCGGCAGCTATCCGATCATCTTCCTCGGCGACAAGAAAATGCCGGTTCTGGTGATGGGGCTGCGTCAGGGTACGAATGTGTTCGTCACTGAGGATGGCCAGTTCGACAGCGATCATTACGTACCGGCCTATGTGCGCCGCTACCCGTTCGTGAGCGCGTCCAATCCGATGGATCAGCCATCGACCGTCTGTGTCGATGTCGATGCGCCCTTCGTCGTCAAGTCGAAGTCGGACCTGCCTTTCTTCGACGAAGCCGGCGAGCCGACCGAGTATGTCAACAAGGCCGTCGAATTCGTCTCGGCTTTTGAAAACGACGCCAAGGTCACCGAAGCCTTCGTCGAACGTCTCCATGCGCTGGACCTGTTCGAACAGAAGAGCGTGCGGGTCGCCGATCCAAACAATCCGGACAACACCATCACGGTCGCGGAATATTGGGGCGTCTCGGAAGAGAAATTCGGCAATCTGCCGGCCGACAAGCTTGGCGAGATGCACAAGAATGGCGATCTGTTCGCGATCTCCGCGCATTTGATGTCGTTGCAGCGCTGGGAACGCATCATGCGTCGCGTTTCGATGCTTCCACCGGCGGCTGAAGCCAAGACCAAGGCCTAGCCCTGCACCAAGTCATTTTGACGGCAACGGCCGCGCTGAAAAGCGCGGCCGTTTGCTTGTTGGCTGCGTGTCGTCGATCACCATTGCGCGATCAGGCTTCGGTCCGCAACAAATCATGAGTATATGGCGCGTCAGGGCAACTCGCGCCCGCGTCAGTTTTGAGGTCAGTCCATGCGCCTTCTAGCCACACTCGCCGCGACCATTTTTTTGAGTGCGGGTATCGCGTCAACCGGGCAGGCACAACCAGGCTGGGCCTCAAGCGAGCCGATAGTCGACGCCCAGCTGGTCTCGGACGTGAGCGTCGCGGCGCCGGGTGAAGCGTTTCACATCGGGTTGCACCAGGTGATGCCGGACGGCTGGCACACGTATTGGCGCAATCCCGGCGATAATGGACTGCCAACCGATATCCGCTGGGACGTCCCGGCCGGCGTGACCATCGGTGAGATCGCATGGCCGGCGCCGAGCGAAATGCTGCTGGCTGAGACGATCATGGATTACGGTTATCACAATGAAATCGTTCTGCCGGTAACGGTTGAGCTGGATGCCGGCTATGCCGCGTCCGAGCTGCCCATTATTGCCCATGCCAGCTGGCTGGTGTGTGAAATCATCTGCGTGCCCGAAGAACGCACCCTGTCGCTGACCCTGCCGGTCGCGGCGCAATCGCAGCCCGATGAAGACGGACACTGGTATATCCAGGCGGCCTTCGACGCGGTGCCCCAGCCTGTCGCCGGGCTTGATGCCAAGATCGGCTTTGCCGATAGCGCGATCGTGCTGGAACTGAGCGGTGGCGATTTCTCCGCGCCCGATGCCGATTTACGCGACCTTACCTTCTTTCCCTATGATGGCAGCCTGATCCAGCATGCCGCAGCCCAGCGCGTCGAGCGCGATGCCGGCCTGACGCGGCTGATCCTGACCCCCGGCTTCCAGCCCGAACCGCAGGCCTCCCGGCTGCGTGGCGGCGTACTGCGTTACACAATGGGATCGGGTGCGGCCGCGCGTGAAATTGCGGTCGAGATCCAGGCCCAACCAGATCGCGACATGGTGTTGCCCGCATCGGCCCCGACAGCTGGGCCCTCATCGACCTTGCCGGCGGTCGCGCCGGGCATCATCGGCCTGCTTCTGCTCGCTTTTGGCGGTGGTTTGATCCTCAATCTGATGCCGTGCGTCTTCCCGATCCTGTCGATCAAGGTGCTGCAATTCGTTGAAGCGGCGCACGCTGATCCACATCGGGTCAAACGCCATTCCCTGTTCTTCCTCGCCGGTGTCGTGTTGAGCTTTGTTGCGCTGGCCGCGGTGTTGGTCGGGCTGCGTGAGTTCGGCTTGCCGGTCGGTTGGGGCTTCCAGCTACAGGTGCCCGTGGTGGTCGCGGCCCTCACGCTGCTGTTGTTCGCGATCGGTCTCAACCTGCTCGGCGTGTTCGAGATCGGGACCAGTCTTCAGGGTGTCGGCGGTGGTTTGAGCCAGAAGCCGGGCGCCCAGGGCGCCTTCTTCACTGGCATCCTCGCCGTGATTGTCGCCGCGCCTTGCGTTGGACCCTTGGCCGCCGGTGCACTAGGGCTGGCGCTGACGCAGCCGGTTGGCGTGGTATTATTGGTTTCGGCCGCGATGGGGGTCGGACTGGCCGCGCCCTTCGTGCTGATCAGTTTCGCACCGGCGCTGCAGCGCTTTATCCCCAAGCCGGGCCGCTGGATGGAGCAGTTCAAGCAATTCCTCGCCTTCCCGATGTTCGCCTCGGTGCTTTGGCTCAGCTGGGTGCTGGTGATCCAATCCGGGCCGTCAGGCCTGTTGCTGCTCGGTATCGGCCTGTTGACCCTCAGCCTGGCAATCTGGGCGCGTAAACAGAAACACCTGGCTTGGACGATTGTCGCGGTCCTGGCGCTACTGACCGGTCTGGCGTCGACCTTGGCCATCGCCCGCCTTCCGGCCGCGACCAATGCGCCGAGCCTGGCAATCGGCGAAGAAGTTTGGTCACGCGAGCGCGTCGCGGAATTGCGGGCGGCGGGGCAGCCGATCTTTGTCGATGTCACGGCGGCTTGGTGCGTCACCTGTCAGGTCAACAAGCTGGGCGCGCTCAGCGACCGCGCCGTGCTGGACGCGTTCGAGCAATATGGTGTGGTTGAAATGCGCGCCGACTGGACCAATCGCAATGACGAGATCGCGGCGCTGATTGCCGAGCATGGCCAAGCTGGCGTGCCGCTCTATCTGGTCTATCCGGCGGATGGTGGCCCGGCGCGGGTTCTGCCATCGGTCTTGACGCGCGATATCGTCATCAACGCCCTCGCCGAAGCGGCCGGCTGAGCCGGGCTCTAGTCGTGTGAGGCAGGGCAGGTGCCCGGCGGACCCAGCGTGTCTGGCAATTCCGCGCCATCGGCGGCCGGTGCGATTTCGGCAGCGTCATGCATCAGGGCCGCGATCTCGCGATAGACCCGGGCCTGGTCGGCGGCTGTCTCGGCGGCATTGAGCGCTTCCAGACGGCTGGCGGCATCGCCGGACATGCCACGGAAAATACAGCGCAAATCAATCGGACCGCCGGCCTCATCAATGGCGCGGCTGAGCCGCATCGCATCGGCGGAGAACTGGTCGAGATCGAATTGCAACGGGTCGTCGAGATCGATCGCCTCGGCGGGGGCGGCCGGTCGCTCGGCGGCGTAATCGGCGCGATGCTGGGCCTGTTCGGCGATATTGCGGGCCTGATCAGCGAGATCGGCACCCGGTTCGGCCAAGGCCGCCGAACTGGCGAGGAGAAGGCCGGCGAGGGCGGGCAGGAAAAGGCGCATGACGAGACTTCCGGCGACTAACGATCGGGTTGAAGCCTAGCAGCAAGAGTTTGACCGCCGGTGAATCTCACGACGCAAGGCGCTGAACTGGTGAAAAAACTGGTTCCCAGGAGCGTGTTCGATATTGAAGAGCGCTGACAGACGAGCGATTGCCTGCTTTACAGGGGGCAGGCCATCCACAGATCCAGCCGGAGAGTTTCATGAGCGCGAAGAAACCGTTTCGTCCCAAGGCCCGCCGTCCACGCGGTTTCGAGGATCGCTCCGGATCGGTGCTGCGCGCGGAACGCCATCTCGTCGAGACCGCCAGCCGGATCTATGACGATTGGGGCTTCGAGCCGCTACAGACGCCGGCCTTCGAATTCGCCGATGCGCTCGGCAAACACCTGCCCGATGAGGACCGTCCCAATGAGGGCGTGTTCGCGCTCGAGGATGATGACGGCCAATGGCTGTCGCTGCGCTATGACCACACCGCGCCGCTGGCCCGTTTTGTCGCCGAGAATTTCCAGGACCTCAACAAGCCCTATCGCCGCTATCAGGCTGGCGATGTCTGGCGCAATGAAAAGCCCGGCCCGGGACGTTTCCGGCAATTTGTCCAGTGCGATGCCGATACTGTCGGTGCACCCGGCCCGGCGGCCGATGCCGAGATGATCGCCCTGTCGGCCGAAGTGATGCGCGCGGTTGGCCTCGCCGACGGCGAGTATCTGATCCGGGTCAATGACCGGCGCATTCTCGACGGCGTGCTGGAAAGCATCGGTGCCGCCGAGCCCGAGCGCCGCATGCGGGTTCTGCGCGCGGCCGACAAGCTCGACCGGCTGGGCCGCAATGGCGTCGCCGATCTGCTTGGCGCCGGGCGCAAGGACGAATCGGGCGATTTCACACCGGGTGCCGGGCTGGAGCTTGCGGGCATTGAAACAATTCTCGCCTTCCTCGATTCCACCGGCGGCAGCCGCAGCGACGTGATCGGCCGGCTCGAGCCGCTGGTCGGTCAGTCGGAGACCGGGCGGCTTGGTCTCGCGGCGCTGGGCGAGATCGACAATGTGCTCTCCGCCATCGGTGTCGGCGATAACCGTGCCGTGTTTGACCCCTCCGTCGTGCGCGGCCTGGGCTATTATACCGGCCCCGTTTATGAGGCCGAATTGCTGGCGACGGCGACTTATGATGACGGCAAGCCGATCCAGTTTGGCTCGGTCGGCGGCGGAGGCCGCTATGATGATCTCGTCGCGCGCTTCACCGGCCAGGCCGTGCCGGCGACCGGATTCTCCTTCGGCGTCAGCCGTTTTGCCGCTGCGCTGGCGGCGCTCGGCCGTGTTGGTGCGGGTCAGGAACGTCCGCTGGTGATCGTGATCGCGGCGGAAAAAGACCAGTCGGCGCGCTATCTCGCCATGGCATCGGAACTGCGCGCGGCCGGCTTCCGCGCCGAGGCCTTCGCCGGTGGCGGCAATATGGGCAAACAGCTGAAGTATGCCGACCGGCGCGGCGCCGTTGCGGCGGTGATTATTGGCTCGGACGAGCGCGAACAGGGTGTGGTGACGATCAAGGATCTCAAACTTGGCGCCCGGCTGGCCTCGCAGATCAGCGATAACCGCGAATGGCGTGAAGAGCAGCCGGCCCAGATCACTGTCGCTGGTGATGCCTGGATCGAGGCTGTACGCACCGTGGCCGGACGTGACGGGAAGTCTGTTTGAGCTGTAAAGAAATAACCATCTTCAACTGAAATTGCGGAGACTAGGGTTGACCTTACATGACCTCTACGTCAACGTCGCGCCTGGACCGGGCCTGACCGTCTAGTCCTTGGCGTTTCGGGGAGAAACGTCCTTTATCGACCAACCGCAAATTTCGGGGCTGGCTT